>Ga0307475_10001681_pt1 | contig 13205 bp, 19 predicted proteins | sample atmos_gasesECM1C_FD_203317 | JGI IMG/M metagenome (GOLD analysis project Ga0307475, IMG submission 203317) | Hardwood forest soil microbial communities from Morgan-Monroe State Forest, Indiana, United States - atmos_gasesECM1C_515 | ecosystem: Environmental > Terrestrial > Soil > Temperate... | reverse complement strand
ACCGTTCTGAACGGTCACATTCACCAGACCATGCAAAAGGTGGAAGGCAACGTAACGTTCCACACCGCCGCATCAACCGCTTTTCCGCAGCCGGAACCTGGCAAGGCCCCGTCACCAGGCCCGATGAAAGTACCCGCCGAGCAATTGAAGAGCGTGCTCGGAATCACAGACGTGAATTACGTGCACGGCCAGCATGCGCTGGCGGTCGTGGATTCTTCGCTCGCTTAAGAATCACCACAAAAACAGCTCCAGAAAAGCAGTCAAATAAATGAGAGGAAAAAAAACATGAGGAGAATTGTGTCTACGGCTGTTTTGTTTGCGACGACGTTCGGAGTTGGATTCGTGGGTCTGCATGCCGGGGCAGGACTATCTGTCGCCGCGCAGCAGAAGCCCGATATGACAGAGGTAAAGATCGACAATTTCAGTTTCGGACCCGCGGAGCTGAAGGTTCCGGTGGGAACGACCGTCACCTGGACCAATCGTGACGATATTCCACACACCGCTGTCAGTACCGACAAAATATTCAAATCCAAAGTGTTGGATACTGACGAAAAGTTTTCATTCACCTTCAGCAAACCGGGTACTTACGAATATTTCTGCTCCATTCACCCCAAGATGACCGGCAAAGTCGTCGTTCAGTGAGCGGTCGATGAGTGTAAATCCGTTCGACCTCAAAACCGTTCTGCTGGCCAAACATGCGCAGCATGTAGTGCTGATTCACTTTCCCATCGCGCTGTTTACCGTGGCCGTGGCGTTCGACTTTCTCGCCCAGTGGGCGAAGAGCCGGAGCCTGGCCGCGGCGGCGTACTTCAATTTGTTGCTGGCTGCGGGTTTCACCGTGCCTGTGGTTGCGACCGGCCTCGCCGCATGGCAGTTCGCGTTAGAGGGCCAAAAGCTAAAAGGGATTCTGCTGATGCATTTGGTGCTCGGCTGCATATCCGCGGTGGTGATCTGGGTGGTGTTTCTAATTCACTTGCGCACGCGGCGCAATCCCGAGAAATCCTTGCCTACGTATCGCCTCTCGCTGGAAGCCATTGCCGTCCTTCTGGTCGGTGTGACCGCGCATCTCGGTGCGTTTCTTAGCGGCGTGAACGGGCCCGGCTAGTTCAGCCGAGACGTACAAATCAGCGGATCGACCTTAACTTTTCGAGTAAATCGTTCACAGTTACAAGTTGCAACGGAAATTTCAAAGCACGGGAGAACAGTTATGAGAATGTTATGTGGAATGATCGCTCTGGCCACCGCTTCAGTGGCGGTAGCAAATAATACCGCGTCTTATCCCAAAGATAAGGTCACACAATACGTGGTCGAAAAGCTTGATGTCACGACTTTACCATCCGGCATACGACCAAAACGCGATCACGGCAAGAAAACCTTCAGCGACTATGGGTACGTGACGAGCTCGCATGACAGTCAGGCGGTCATAGCCACCCCGGCGGGCACGCAAATCAACATCAAAGTATTGGAGCAGAAATCCTCCGAAATCTACGTGTGCGTTGCTGGATCGGGTGAGAACGCAAGCAGCGGCAAGATTCAGCGTGTGTTCCTGGTGAAGTTGAAAAATTCAGGCAGTCTTTTAAAGGGCAGAGAATCGTGGAAGGAATTTGACGCTTGCCCTGTGATGGGCGGGACGGACCATGATTCGACGGCCGATTCGTACGGCGGAGATTAAAGCATTTCGAGACTGGGTGCCGCACAACACTGCATTTCAACCAGACCTGAGAAATCCAACGCAGTTATCAGCGGAATCATGCGACTGTCGTAGGTTCTGTGCGGCCGTTGTTAGGTGCCGAGACGTCAGAAGCCGATCCACCGCCGGCAGACCGGGTATGGTCCTTTGAGCGGCTTGGCAACCGCCGCCCCTCCCTTCGCCAACCTCACTTTGCTTTTGGAATTCGTGATGGGAGTTGGATTGCTCGCTGGCGCTTTGCTCGCGCGCCTAAAGCGTTTTCGTCAACACGCGTGGTGCCAGTCGGTCATCGTGCTCGTCAATCTTTCATTGATTGTCCTCACGATGCTGCCGTCATTTCGTGTTCACGTTGCGCCGCGAATTCCCTTGAGACTCGGCAAGGCTTACTACGCTCTAGCTACTGCGCACGCCGCCCTGGGAACCTTGGCCGAAGGAGGGGGTTTGTACATCCTGCTGGCCGTAGGCACGAGCCTGTTGCCGTCGCGATTACGCATCCGCAACTACAAGCTGTGGATGCGCACTGTGTTAGTGCTGTGGTGGGCTGTTCTTTTGTTGGGCCTGGCAACCTACGCCCGCTGGTACATTCCGCATATTTTCCGGAAGTAATTCATGGGCATACGGGGCGGTACTCGTTTTCTCTTATTTGTCAGTGGTTATTGTCACCATGCGCGCAATAAATGTTCTCAAATCTGGTCTATATCATTGCCGGGCTCTCGTACCGATACGCTCGGAATTAGAAGCATCGACACTTGGATTTACCAGGAGAATAAAGTGAATAGCGCATTGCGAATTACGACTGTGATTTTGCTGAGTGCATTTGCCCTCAGCTCAGGATCCGCCATTCCACCTAACAGGCCCCAGTCGGACCAGAGCGTGCAAGTTATCGAAGTCACCGCCAAGAAGTATGAGTATTCGCCGTCGCCTGTCCACGTGAAACTCGGAGCTCCAGTAGAATTGAGATTCACATCGCTCGATAAGACTCACGGTTTCAAGATCAATCTTTACCCCGACGGAGCGGACGCCAAAGGCGAGCCGGGGCTCGTTTTTAGTTCGAAGGAAGACTGCTTCAAGCTCGAGAGGGGAACTCCCACAGTAGTGCAGTTTATCCCGCACACTCCAGGAACCTACTCGTTCCACTGTTGCAATCGTTGCGGACTTGGTCACGGCGGAATGAAAGGCCAGCTCGTCGTCGAACCGTAGCGCGAGAAGGTTTTGTAGCTCCTCCTATTCGTACTTTCATCTCGCGAAGAGGATACAAACCTCTGGCGCTAGGGCTCGGAATAAATCCCGCTGAAGTTGGTTTATATAGCTGAAGTCCGGACATTAAACCGGGCACGAAAGCGCGGAAGATAACCATGGCCGAATATCGAATGACATTAGTGGATCGTCAACAAGTCGCATCGGACACCATGGCTTTCTGGTTCGAACCCGAGGACGTCCACTTCGAATTCCGAGCCGGGCAACATGTTGATCTTGTATTTGCAAACCCGCATCAAGGTAGTGAGAACGACAATTTCAGGACCTTCTCTCTGGCGAGTTCTCCGCAAGAGAAGAATTCAATCATGATCGCGATGCGCATGCGCAGGACGATCTTCAAGACTGCTCTGCAGGCCGCCGCTCTTGGTACGAAATTCGTTGTCAGCCGTCCCAGGGGATCGTTCACGCTGCATAAAGGCGCAAACAGGCCCGCGGTATTTTTGGCCGGCGGAATCGGAATCACCCCTATTCGAAGCATCCTTCAACATGCCGCTCAGGAACGTTTGGAGCACAAACTGTATTTGTTCTACTCCAATCGGGATATCGATGATGCGGCTTTCATGGAAGAGTTGGAAAGTCTGAACGCTCAGAATCACAATTTCATTTTCGTTCCGACAGTCACCGGACACAGAACGCTGGCTTGGCCGTATGAAAAGGGCCACATCAATCATGAAATGCTGAAGCGTTATTTGTTTTCACTCAAAGGACCCGTGTACTACATCGCAGGACCTTCGGGGATGGTCACCGCTATGACCAGCCTGCTCAATTCCTCCGGCGTGAGCGAAGACGATATGAAAACCGAAGAGTTTGGCGACTACAAACTGTACGAAAATGTTGAGCAGCGCGATCAGGCAACAGACAACCACCGCTTAGACTTCAGACTGTAAAGTTGTAGCGTATTAGTCGACTTTCTCCGCAGGTGCAGTTGAGGTATGAACCTAAGTCTTTGCACACACAACTACGCTCGCACACTCGCTACTTCTGTCCTTCGTAATTGTTGGCGCGTTATCTATTTGTATCTCGTCCTCTTACCTAACTGGTGCGCCCAACCTAAATGTTCCTGACTGGTGAACGTATTCTCCCTAAAAGATTCCTGACCGCGGAATTATCCAGCCACTTATCCGGTCTTACATCTTGAAGACACGAAAATGTCTCGACATCTAACTACGAAGGAACAAGGAGATTTGACATGAGTTCGGTTCGTTATCTAAAAGCAATAACCAAATTAGGCCTCGCCGCGCTGGCGCTGGGGATTGTGGCCGGCGGCGGGAATGCGGTAACTGCCTACCAGGGAAAGTTCACATTGCCATTTGAAGTCTACTGGGGAGGTTCCACTCTACCCGCAGGCGACTACACCTTTGAGCTGGCATCGCCGACTTCGCCTTACACGCTTTATATTCACGGCCAAAAAGCCAATGCGATTATCCGCGCTGTTTCGGCCGACAGTGGGGCGCTCGCGAGCAGTGCGCAATTAGATCTGGTAGACATCTCGGACGTACATACCATCAAGGCCTTCGAAGCGCCGGATTTGGGAGTTACTTTCACCTACTTCACTCCTAAAGAGAACCACATGGCGCCCAAGGAAGTTCGTCACAAGGGCGTGCCTCAAACCGAACCTGCTTCACAGGTCAGCGCTAACAAAATGTCTATCTCGGTTCATCCTTCAGGCCGCTGAGGAAACGTCATGCAAGCTACTGCAAACGCCAGGTGCAGGAATACAAGAGCTCAATTGCTGGCGCCGCGCAACATGCAGAAGCGGCGCAGCTTCAACGGGAGCGCGCGTTCCTCTTCGGAATTCGTCTCGAGGAAGTCTGCGCCGCCAATTTCTGCCATCGACAACAATAATTTGAGCGAAGCGGAAATTATCAGACGCGCGCAGAACGGCGATGACGCCATGTTCGAGCAGCTGTACCGCCTGCATAGCCGGCGAGTTTATGCCGTTTGCGTGCGTATGGTGAAAGATCCTGCCGAGGCGGAAGATCTCACGCAAGAGGCCTTCTTACTGTTGTTCCGCAAAATTCATACTTTTCGTGGCGAATCGGCTTTCTCGACCTGGCTGCACCGCTTAGCTGTCAACCGCGTGTTGATGTGCTTACGCAGGAAGTCACTACCGTCCGTTTCTCTGGGCGAGCCGCTCGATCCGAACGAAAGCAGTGGTCCGCCGGCCATCGATCTTGGTTCTTTCGACCCAATTCTGGAGGGATCGCTTGACCGCATTAATCTGGAGCGTTGCATAAAGCGCTTGCCGACCGGCTATCGCACCATATTTCTTTTGCATGACGTGCAAGGATACAAGCATCACGAGATTGCACAGATCTTGGGACGCTCGGTGGGTGATTCGAAATCCCAATTACACAAAGCGCGCGGGCAATTGCGTAGCATGCTCCATGAATTTCAACGCGCCAAGGCGCGCGATGGTCGTTTAGTTGCAGCCAAAATTTCACCGCGCGAGATGCGCGGGGGTACTAATGATCATGGTGCCGGTAAGGTGCGTGAGGAATGCTTGCTGCACGCGGCTGAGCGAGCGGCCGTTTAAGGTGACAGCGCCGATCGCACGCGTCGCGCGGCCGTCCGCCAGCGGAACGAACTGGCAGCCATGTCGTTTCTCGAGCGCCATGGCGGGAATGATCGATACACCCAGCCCCGCACACACCATGCTCAGAATGCTGCTGAATTGACCGCTTTCAAAAATGATCTTCGGTTGCACCCGCGCTCGCTTACATGCCGCTACCGCCGTTTCGCGGAAACAATGACCATCGCGTAACAGCAGAAAAGGTTCATCGTGCAATTCTCCGAGCGTGACGCTTCGTCGCTTAGCCAGCGCATGCTTCTTGGGCAACGCGGCGTAAAGCTTTTCCTCGATCAACGGGAATGTCTGAAACTCGTGCCCGCGTGTCTGTAGCGGCACCGCCACGACTGCTACATCTATCGCCCCACTTCGCATTCTTTCTAACAACAATGGCGTAATCTCCTCCACCACGGTTACTCGCGCTTGCGGATACCTCCTGGAAAAAGTCGCCAGCAGGGGAGGCAGAAAGTACGGCGCGATGGTAGGAATCACACCGACACACACTTGACCGGTGATCGATGTGCTGCCTTCCACTACGGCGTTACGCGCCGTCTCTAAATCAGCTAACAGCGCCTTGGCGCGCGGAAGAAACGCCTGCCCCAGTTCCGTAAGGCGAACGGTGCGGCCGATGCGATCAAAGAGCCCCCAGCTCTTCTTCCAGTTTGTGAATCTGTTGCGAAAGCGACGGCTGGGACACGTGGGTCAGGCGTGCCGCGCGGCTGAAGCCACCGCTGTCGGCAATTGCGCAAAAGTAACGCAGCTGGTGAAATTCCATTTTACAGTCCCATAGGTAACGCCTATCCATTCTATGCGAACAATGTATTGGATGTATAGGTCGCCGCGTCGTACTCTTCTCGCGGAAGGAGCTAACAATGTCAGAAAACAAAAGAATGACCACCGACGCCGGCCGGCCGGTAGGCGACAACCAGAATTCCTTGACCGTGGGCCCACGTGGCCCTGTAGTGTTCGAAGATTTTTTACTGTTCGAGAAAATGGCGCACTTCAATCGCGAACGCATCCCCGAGCGCGTCGTTCACGCCAAAGGTTCGGGCGCTTACGGGCACTTTGTCTGCACCAATCCGCTGACGCAATACACCACCGCCAAACTATTTTCCACCGCTGGAAAGAAAACCCCGACCTTCCTCAGATTCTCCACTGTAGGCGGCGAAAAAGGTTCCGCTGACACCGAACGGGACCCTCGCGGATTTGCTCTGAAGTTTTACACCGAGGAAGGGAATTGGGACTTGGTCGGAAACAATACGCCAGTCTTCTTCATCCGCGACCCGCTGAAATTTGGCGACTTCATCCACACCCAGAAGCGCGACCCGCAAACCAATCTCAAATCTCCCACGATGATGTGGGATTTCTGGTCGCTGTCCCCGGAATCGCTCCATCAAGTCACCATCCTATTTTCCGATCGTGGCACTCCCGATGGTTACCGGCACATGGACGGCTTCAGCAGTCACACTTTCAGCCTGATCAACGCCAACAATGAACTCTTTTACGTGAAATGGCACTTCAAGACCAAGCAGGGCATCAAGAATTTTACCCGCGAAGGCGCCGACGGCATGCGCGGGCAGGATCCTGATTACGCGCAACGCGATCTTTTCGAAGCCATCAAAAATGGTGACTTCCCGAAGTGGCGCGTGTGCGTGCAGATCATGCAGGAAAAAGATGCCGAGGCCTATCACATCAATCCGGTCGACCTGACTAAAGTGTGGCCGCACGGAGATTATCCTCTGATCGAAGTTGGCGAGCTGGTTCTCGAGCGCAACCCCGAAAACTATTTTGCGGAAGTCGAGCAAGCCGCGTTCGACCCCAAGAATATTGTCCCCGGTTTGGGCTATTCGCCGGACAAAATGCTCCAGGCCCGCTTGATCTCTTATCCTGACGCGCACCGCTATCGCTTGGGCGTAAATTACGATTCGCTTCCGGTCAACAAGCCGCAATGTCCGTTTCATACCTACAACCGTGACGGCGCCATGCGCTTCGATGGAAATTCCGGCCCGTCCGTGAACTATGAGCCGAACAGTTTTGGCGGCCCCACTGAGGACCCGGCATTCCGTGAGCGCCCCAGGGCCGTCAGCGGTATTGTCGACCGCCACAATCACCGCCTGGATGGCGACTACTACACGCAACCGGGCAATCTCTTCCGCCTCATGAAGCCCGACGCCCGCGAACGCTTGATCGGCAACATCGCAGCCAGTCTGAAACACACTCCGAGGCGTATTCAGGAACTGCAGGTGCAACATTTCTTTCAGGCCGATCCTGCATACGGAGCCGCCGTAGCAAATGCCTTGGGCCTGAGCGCCGAAAAAGCGAACAGCTCCGAAGTTAAGTTTGTCGCGGCGGACTAGCACCGCCGAAAATTAAACCGCAAACGCATCGCAAACCGACGCTTCATCGTCTGGCGCGAGAATTCCTTCGCGCGCGCTAAAGGGCTTTCGGCCGATGCACAAAGCAGGACAAGGTTACGTTTCCATGCCTGGCTTTCTGCGCCGAGCGATCGCCTGCCTCGTGGCAAATCCATTTTCTGTAAATACGCGTAGAATGGCGCCATGAGGTGCGCCGTGGAAGAAAAAGAATCGGAGAGTGCGGACCTACAGCGCCTATGTCAGGGCGTATCCCCTGGTGATGAGCCGTGCGATAGTGCGGCGACGGTGCACTGTGTCACGTGCAGGAGGTGGTTCTGCGATGCCCACGCTGAGGATGAGGTATGGCACGCGTGTATGCTGCCGCTTGGAGAAGAAGGCGGCGAGGGATAGGACCTCTTTCCGAATCGGGATTCAATGACAAAGCGATTCTGGAGTTGCGCCCTCATGACGCTCCTCAGTGCTGGCGTAAGCGCTGGTTTTTCCCTTGCAGGTTTACTCGGCCTCGGCAGGGACGACGGCTTCGCCCGGTATGCGGCTTCGCGAAGCGTGGCCTTGTTGCTGACGGTCCTCATCGCGATCGGCTTTCGTTCCCGCATGGCCATCGCGTTTCTGGGAATCGCCATGACGATCGTGCAAGCGTTTGATGGAGTCATCGGCGCGCTTGCCCACGATCCTTCGAAGACCTACGGACCGTTTGCCTTTGCTGTACTCAACGCGCTTGCAGTGGGCTGGCTCCTGCAAGAACAGCCGACTCTTCCAAACGAGCCCGTGAAAAGCTAGCCGCTGCAGGATGCTTCCAGCCATTTGAGTCTCAGGGGAATATCAAACACAATGGCCTCCATGCGATAGCTCTTCTCTATTCCTTCAACCTTCCGAAATCAGTTTTTCAGAGGCCAGAATAATGAAGCGTGTGCTCATCTTAGGGCCTGGAGCGTCTGGCAAGTCGACTCTAGCTGCGCGACTCGGCGAGATCATAGGTCTCCCTGTGATAGAGCTAGACAAATTCTTCTGGCAGCCTGGCCTTCTCCCGACGCCTCGTGATCAGTGGATCGAGCTGCAACAGCGGCTGGTTGCGGAGGATCGTTGGATCATCGAGGGCGATCTGGGGCCTTATGACGCTGTGGAGGTGCGGCTTCCGGCGGCCGACACCATAATTCTCTTAGACTTCTCGCTTGTTCGTTGCGCTTGGCGAGCCCTTCGAAGATCCCGCGAGCGCGCCGATTTCTGGCTCTGGCTCTTGCGATATCGCCGCCAGGGCCGTCCAATTTTCATCGAAGCCATCAATAAGCACGCAACCCAAGCAGACATTCACGTACTGCGCACTCCACAGGCACTCAAACGGTTTCTGGCGAACATAGATCGTACAATCTAGACCGCATACGCACATTCATTCACTCGGGGCGGGGACGACAAGAATCGAACTCGCGACCTTTGCCGTGACAGTTAGCGGGTTAGAAGTACTTTCAACGACATAGAAGGGCACGGACGGCACTGCAAGTCGTCGCGATCCGGCCGAAGCTAAAGACGTTAAAGGCACCCACTCTGATCATCTGGGGAACCGATGATGTCTACTTCGATGTGAAGTGGTCTCACTGGCTGAGCGAGACGATTCCGGGAACCAAGCGTCGGGTGGAATTTGAAGCGCAAGAATCTTCTTTCCCGAAGAACGCCCGAGGACTTCAACAAGGAACTGCGCGACTTCTGGAAGCAAACAGTGCAATGACGCGCCGTTAGATTCATCGCTCGGCAGCTCCTTGCAATACCTGACACCGGGGCACTCCGTCTTTCGGTTTACACCTCGAAGTCCTAACGAATAACCGAGGAGAAAAAATGACAAGCCAGCTGCAGAAGGCCAAGAGTTTCGCAAACTACATGTTCCGAGTGAACCGCTCATCCTATTTAACATCTGGGACCCAGGAAGTGCCAAGGCGGTCGGAGAGGCGGGAGCCAAAGCTCTCGCTACGAGCAGCTGGGCTGTTTCCGAATCGAATGGATACGCGGACGGAGAACATACGCCTCTCGCCTTCGTGATGGAAAACCTTCGCCGGATCGTCGAGGCGACAGACCTGCCGGTAACCGTAGATTTAGAGAGCGGTTACGGAGATACACCCAAGAAGGTGGGAGAGACGATCGGTCTTGCCTTAAAGGCGGGAGCGATCGGTTGCAATCTCGAAGACAGCTATCCGGAGAATGGCTCTCTTCGGAAAATAGCTCAGCAGGTAGAGCGCATCCGACAGGCTCGCGAGAAAGCTGATGAGACGAACGTTCCTTTCTTCATCAATGCGAGGACCGACGTCTTCATCCAGGTATCGCAAAAAGAACACAACGCATCACTGGTTGAGTGGGCGCTTGAACGAGCAAACGCCTATGCAAAAGCTGGAGCAGATGGGCTTTTCGTGCCGGGGTTGGCGGATTTGGCTTTGATCGCAGATTTGACGAAGGATTCGCCCTTGCCAGTCAACATCATGGTCAGCCCGGACGCACCGTTAAATGCGCTCGCAAAGCGAGGTGTGGCCAGAGTGAGCTACGGGGCGGATCCCTATATCGCGACGATGAATGGTCTTCGGGAAGCCGCTCGCAAAGCGAAGCTGCGTTAGACGTACGGATGCGTCACAAGAACTAAACCCGCATACGGTACGGCCATGGCGTGCACACGCTGCGGTGGCTTTATGGAAAGACTTAGCGCATTCCCGACATGTGCGGGCGGCGTAGCCGCCGCATCCTCCGTCCGAAAGACGCGAGCCTCAATGCAGCGGAGTCGGCAATTATGCGCCGCGGATATCAAAGCGCTTGATCAAGCCGTTTTCGATTCGAAACACGTGACCGACCATCTTATCCGCTAGAAGATTCCCGTTGAGGTCGCGCACGACCTGATGGATTTCCACAAGCACTTCCCCTTTGGGACCTTGAGCGAACGCGACCGGCTCGACATGCGGATCGATCATCGTCCACTGACGCGTCCAGTAGCTGCGCACTTCGTCACGTCCGTGTACATGACCGCCTTCCATGCCATTTGCCCAAATGACATCCGCGTGCATGGCTGCGAGCACGGTCTCCATATCGCGAGCGTTGAAGCGGTCGTAAACGCGTTTAAGGAGGTCCACTTCGTCCGACATTCAAATCTCCCTTCGTCATGGCCCACGCTGGCGCAAACCCCATTTTCCCACACCTTACTCTGTCTGAGTTTCGCTCATCTTGGAGCCGCAACGTTTACCTAGGCTACTGAGCGGATGGTCGGCGACTCGGAAGTTGGATTTACGCGGCGACATTTCAGCGAGTCATATGGGATCGCGGTCCACGACTCCCTGCTGCGTAAGCCGACGAAGGTGCGCCAATTGCGCACAGCACGCGGGAGCGAATGTCGATTTCAGAGACGAGGGTGCGGTGGACTGGGCATTTCTCGGCAATCTCAAGCAGCTTCGAGCGTTGCTCTTGGGTTAGCCGCCCCGGGAATTCGAGGTCGCTCTCGATGTGGTCAAGCATTCCTTCTTTGGTTTCGCAATCGGCGCAGTCGGCTGCGTGAATCTTACTGTGGCGCAGCCTAACGGTGACTGCTTCGAGCGGCCAGCTCTTGCGTCGCGCATACTGCGCAACCGTCATCGAAGTTCAAGCGCGCCCAAGGCAGCAAGTAGTAAGTCGTAGGGAGTTGGGCCCGTGTCGGCTCCGCCGGCGTCCCCCGGCGTCCCCACGCACCTAAGACTGTCATTCCTCGCGAAGAGCGGCGGTGGGGTCAAGACTTGATGCCCGCCACGCGGGCAGCCAGGACGCCACGGCGGCGATGATGAAGAACAATGCTGCCATGGTGCTATAGGTTGTCGGGTCGGCTGCGTTCACACCAACCAGCATCGTGGTCATCCCGCGGGTGAGGACGAAAGCTGCAATCAGACCGGCGACGATGCCAATGGCCGTGAGGCGAAGTCCCTGGCCCACGACGAGCTGGAAAATATTGCCGGGCTGAGCACCCAAGGTCATGCGAACGCCAATTTCAGCGGTGCGCTGTCGCACGACGGTCGCAAGCACGCCGTAGAGTCCGACTCCCGCGAGCAGCGCCGCGATTACCGCGAACGCTCCGATGAGAAGTAACGAAAAGCGCGTGGAGGTCTGCGCCTTTTCCATTACAGCATCCATGGGCTGCATGTCGGTAATCAAGAGGTGGGGGTCGAATGCCTTGATTGCGGCGCGAACGTCGTTGGCGTATTTCTGCGGATTGCTGCCGATTCGCAGAGCCCAGTGATCGGTAGCGCCGGAGCCGACGTAGGCGTCGGGCAAATAAACTTGCTCGCGTCCCGGCTCGCTCAACGATACACCGCGCTCGTGGGCGACGACGCCAATGATTTCGACCCATACGGGTTCGGGCGTCTGGATGCGAATAAGAATGCGCTTGCCGACGGCGGATTGATTCGGATACGCACGATCGGCAAGAATTTTGTCAACGACAGCATAGGTGCGGCCAGGCTGGTTGTCGTCGTCGGTGAAGGTGCGGCCGTCGAGCACGGAAGTGTGCATGGTTTCAAAGTAACCCGGAAGCACGATGATCGGATCGACGGCCTTGAATTTGCTGGCGTCGGCGAGCGCTTCTTCGGTGCCCCAACGAATCGGGCTGAAGCCACCAGTGAGCGGAAATGGATTTGCGGCTGTTGCGCTTCGAACGCCAGGGATGGCACGTAGGTGATCTTTAAGCTGGCGAATAGCGACGGTTCGTTCTTCCGGCTTTTGGAAAAATCGATCGGACTGAACTTGAAAGGTGAGGAGGCCGTGAGGATTGAACCCCGGATCGATGCGCTGCAATTCGAGAAAGCTGCGGAACATAAGTCCCGAGCCGATGAGGAGTACATAAGCGAGAGCGACTTCGAGACCGACGACGATTTTGCGCGACAGACCTCCGGTGGCGAGGCCTTCACTGCGGCTGGTGCCGCGCAGAACGATCATCACGTCTGGACGAGCCGCGCGCCAACTGGGCGCGAGGCCGAAGATTGCTACGGCGACGAGGCTCGAGGCCATAGTGAAGATCAGCACGGTCGAATCAATGTGGATGGTATCGAGGCGCGGGAGATGCGCCGGAGCGATGGCAAGCAGTTCGTGAATTCCGAGCCAGGCAATGCCGAAGCCAGCGACTGCCCCGATGGCCGCGAGGAGTAATGCCTCGGAAAGGGTCTGGCGGGCGAGATCCCACCAACTGGCACCGATAGCGGAGCGAATTGCAAGTTCACGTTCGCGCAAAGAAGCACGCACCAACAAAAGGTTGGCCACGTTGGCGCAGGCAATGAGCAAAAGAAAAAACACCGAGCCCATCAACGCGTGGATTGCGGGGCGG
>Ga0307475_10001680_pt1 | contig 13205 bp, 9 predicted proteins | sample atmos_gasesECM1C_FD_203317 | JGI IMG/M metagenome (GOLD analysis project Ga0307475, IMG submission 203317) | Hardwood forest soil microbial communities from Morgan-Monroe State Forest, Indiana, United States - atmos_gasesECM1C_515 | ecosystem: Environmental > Terrestrial > Soil > Temperate... | reverse complement strand
AGCCTCATTGCCGCACGGTTTTCGTTTCGCAGCCACCGCATGTGGCTTGAAAAAAACAGGCGCGCTGGACCTTGGGCTACTGTGCAGCGATGAACCCGCTTCTGCCGCGGCAGTTTTCACGCGAAACCTGGTGGTTGCCGCACCGGTACTTATCTCCAAAGAAAATCTACGTAAATCGAATCGTCGCATGCGGGGCGTGGTGGTGAACGCCGGCAACGCCAATTGCGCCACTGGGGCCGCCGGGCACGCGGCGGCGCAACGCACAGTGGCGGAAGCGGCCAAGCGCGTAGGCTGCCAACCGGAAGAACTTTTTGTGTGCTCCACAGGCGTGATCGGCGTGCCGCTGCCGCTCGACAAAATATTGCGTGCGTTGCCGGTGATTGCTCGGCACCGGCGTCCGTCGGCGCGTTCGTTTGCGGAGCTCTCGCTGGCGATCTGCACTACCGATACGCGGCCGAAAACGGCGGCGTCTTCCTTCAAAATGTCTGGCAAGAGAATCCATTTTGTGGGCTGTGCGAAGGGCGCGGGCATGATTCATCCCAACATGGCCACCATGTTGGCTTTTGTAATCACCGATGCCGCGATCGCGCCTGGGCTGCTGCAAAAGACGTTGCGCGACGTTACCTCGCGGACATTCAACGCGATTTCTATCGATGGAGATACTTCCACCAACGACACGCTGCTGGTGTTAGCCAATGGTGCTGCCGGCGCTCCGAACATTAAATCCGGGTCTGCGGCTCATCGAGCCTTCGCCGCGGCGCTCGAGGATGTTTGCCGTTCGCTGGCGCTGCAAATTGTGGCCGACGGCGAAGGCGCCCAGCGTGTGATTGAAATTGAAGTACGTGGCGCTAAAAGCGAGCGCGCCGCGCGACGGATCGCGGAGACGATCGCCACTTCGCCGCTAGTGAAGACGGCGTTTGCCGGTGGCGATCCGAATTGGGGCCGCATTTTTGCCGCCGCCGGGCGTTCGGGAGTCAGCTTCGATCCTTCGCTGGTAGACATACAGATGGCAGGTATTCCGGTTTTACGTCGGGGCCAGCCCCAGGACTTCAATGAGCGGGCGGCAAGTAACCGCCTGCTTGCCAAACACGTCCCAATCATTGTGAATATGCGCGCCGGCAGTGCCGTTGCGCGCTATTGGACGTGCGACTTCACCGCGGAGTATGTGCGCATTAACGCCAGCTACCGTACGTGATGGATTTGAGATTCGCGCTCAGATTCCATGTTTACGCAGGCGATCAACGAACAATGAAAGAGATCGCGCGCACAAAATCATTCCGGTTGCAAAACAGGGAATTTTTGGAGAGGATTCCACTGACCGCTGAAGTCACAGTCTGCGTCCCTGGTGGCCCGGTCTTATGACTGCCCCGGTACAGATATTTCTTCAGTGCGCTCCGCGACTCGCAGTGGGGTTCCGGAAAGAAGGAGTGCGCAGGTGAAGAAGCTCTATATCGGTAACCTTCCGTTTTCGGCTACAGAAGATCAGCTCAACGAGTGGTTCTCTCAAGTCGGTGTAACTCCCTCAGGCGTTAATCTGATTCGTGACCGGTTCACCGGGCAGTCGCGCGGGTTCGCGTTTGTGGAAGTGAACAATGACGAAGACGCTGATCGCGCCGTGAACTCCCTCAACGGCCAGAACTTTGGCGGGCGCAACCTAGTAGTGAACGAAGCACGGCCCCAAGCGGAGCGTGGAAGCGGCGGTGGGGGCGGCCGACCAGGCGGGGGCGGGGGGGGGTATGGCGGCGGGCGAGGTGGCCACGGAGGCGGTGGTGGGCGCGGTGGCGGTGGCGGCCGTGGTGGTGATCGTGGTGATCGCGGCGGTGACCGTGGTGACCGAGGCAATCGCTGGTAAATGGACCTCGCTTAAATCCTGGGGCTTAAATCCCGGCCGTTTTTTCTCCTGCAAAGTCACAAGCAGTTCTTCTTGCCATAGTTATTAAATATCTGCGTTCCGCGCTACGTCGTTTAATTAAGCACTGATCAAAGATTGCGGGGCACAGCCTACGGTCAAGTTTTGAGCGGTCTCGTTATCGTTACCAGGACGTGGCAGACTTGGTGGCGTTGATTTTCCTCAATTTAATTCCTGGATACAGTGGCTTCTGTTAGTTCCTACAGGCTCCTGCTGATCGACTTAGAGCGGAACAAATCAAGTAATGACGTGTTTGAAACATTGAGGAAAGAAACTACGTTACCTGGCGAGAATGTGAAGTATATCAGTAGCTCGCGTTTGTTTAGGGGCGCCCTGTTGACAATGATTTTACACAGGGCAGGAACCCAAATTGTGATAGATGCATCCAACGTTTTGAAGAAGGACGTATCTAACATTAGTGGTAGCGAGGTTGAGTAACGATAGTCACGGGCCGCAAAAGAAAATGACCACCTGGCACAAACGCGATTGGAAGCAATTTTACGAGCTGGCGCGCCGGCCCTGGCAGCGTCATCGTCCGCCCCGGCCTATCTATCCGACGGGCATAAATCGTGTTCTACCCGCAGCGGGGTTCAGCCTGTCTGAACTGGACGATGCAGGTTTGGATCTGGACTTGGCGGAAAGCCTAGGCCTTCCCGTGGACGCCGGGCGGATCGGCGCTTACGGTCCTAACGTTACGACGTTGCGAGATTTTGTGCGGTCTTCCCGCCAGCCTCTCTAAGCATCCTCGCCCGGCTCAATGGCTATTTTGGCGCTTTGCCGCTTCCGAGTGTAAAATAGCCTTGAACCCATCCAATGGCTACACCGTTTAATATCCTTTCAAATGCGGCTGCGCCGCCACCGATAGCTCTTGTGGCCCACGCACGCCCGGAGTGGCTGCGCGTCAAGTTTTTTGGCGGCGAGCGCTACCAGGACTTGAAGCGCATCATGCGTACGCTCGATCTGCATACCGTGTGCGAAAGTGCGCGGTGCCCTAACATGGGCGAGTGCTGGGAACATGGCACAGCGACATTCATGGTCCTGGGAGATATCTGCACGCGTGCCTGCGGATTTTGCGCCGTGCCCTCCGGTAAGCCCGCGGGCCCGCCGGATGAGAATGAACCTCTGCGCGTAGCGGAAGCGGTCGCTAAGATGGGCTTACGCTATGCAGTGGTCACTTCCGTGAACCGTGACGACCAGCCGGATGGCGGTGCGCAAATTTTTGCCCGCACCATCGAAGAAATTCGCCGCAAGGTGCCGGGCTGTAAAGTGGAAGTTTTGATTCCTGATTTTCGCGGCAACTGGGACGCCCTGAACATCGTTCTGGCGACGAGGCCGGATGTGCTGAACCACAATACGGAAACGGTTCCGCGGTTGTATCGCCAGGTTCGCAAGGGTGCCCTGTACGAACGCTCACTGGAATTGTTGAGACGCGCGAAGACGGCGCATCCGGAAATTCCCACCAAGACTGGCTTAATGCTGGGCCTGGGCGAGGAAAAAGACGAAGTACTGGCGACCATGCGGGATTTGGTCGCGCAGGGCACGAATATTTTGACGCTGGGACAATATCTACAGCCGACGCGCGAACATCTTCCAGTGGTGCGCTATGTGCATCCCGATGAATTCGCGGAATTTAAAGTACGTGGCGAGGCCATGGGTTTCAAACATGTTGAGGCCGGACCGCTAGTTCGCTCTTCGTATCACGCATTTGAACAAACCGAATCCGCGCATAAAGCGTAGTTAGAAATCTCGCTCGCCTAACGAAACAAAACAAGAACTCTGCTCAAAAATAACAATTTCTTTGAACTGAGTTACCACAAACAAAAAACGCCCTCATTTGAGGGCGTCGTTTCGAAACTAATCCGCTGCAAAAATTAAGCGTGACTGGCGGCCGCGGCTGCTGCGGCTTTCTTGGCGGCTTTTGCGGCTGTGGAGGCTTTACGGCGACGCTTGGTCTTGGGAGGCGTTGCGGGCGCTTCGCCGATCAGTTCGGCGGTCATGATGCTGGTGACAAAGAGCTTCGGGCCGTGATCGTCAAAGTCGACCGAGGTGCGGTCCATATCCGAAGCGGTCACAATTCCGAGACCGTAAACGTCGTGCTTAATGGTTTGACCTTCCTGCATCGCCTGCACAGTGCCCTCCTTGGGTTGTCGTTCGAATGGCTCGGTTCGGATATCCACGCCTGAACCAGGTAGGCTAAAACCCGTCGCCTCAAACCGCTTGGGCCGAGGGACGAACTCGATGACCAAGTTATATTACTACGAAATCGACCGATTGTCTAGCGCCGGGCAGGAGCTTAATCCGTGACGAAAATAGCTTATACCTAAGAATTAGAAGGACTTACAAAAGCTAAAGAGGGTCTCAAAATATCGGAACAGTTACTCAAGCGACTCGGGTTGGAGGTTCAAATTGCCCTCGCCGGCGGCCTTTTTCTCCCAATACTTACGGATCCAGGCTTCAAAGCTTTTACCGGCCGCGGTGTCTCGACCGGTAAAGGCCAGCGCCGATATATCGGCATAACAAACCTTGAGGCGCTCGTTTGAAGTTTTCGGAAGAAGCCGGACGAAACTGGTCGCGAGCGACGGGCCAGCGACCCGATCAAAGATATAGCCTTCGACTTTGCTGCCGCTTTTCAGTGTCAGAGTAACATCGCCCCGATAATCAAAAGCCTTTTCGAGGGCTACGCGGATTTCGTCTTCGCTGGCGAGCTCAGGCACCCAGCCTTCGATGCCTTCATGCATCGTGCCAGGAGCGACTTCTAATTTGTCGGGATTGGTTTCCATGGTTACGATCAGGTTCTGGTCTTAACTTTTTGCAAGTTCACGCTTCGCCGCAGCAACTAGACTCTGGTTTCCGTTAGTTGACCTTTGCTTGAATCGATCTGCACGAGCGGGTTGTAGGCGTGTACTGGCTTACTTGGTTCGTTCAGAAGCGCGAGCGCGTCCGCATCTTCGTACTTACCGGACAGCGTAGCCTTTGCAGTGGCCCATAGACCCCGCAAACCGCTAAAGGTGTGATCCACGGCGGATGCTTCGTAGCCGCTATGCACCATGCAGTTGGCGCACTTGGGATTACCGGATTCAGTGCCATAGTTCTGCCAGGCGGTGGCTTCCAGTAATTCCTGGAAAGTGTCGGCGTATCCATCCTGCATAAGGTAGCAGGGCTTTTGCCAACCGAAAACGTTGTAGGTCGGCATGCCCCATGGGGTGCACGCGTAAGTGCGCTTGCCCATCAGAAATTCTAAAAACAGCGCTGACTGATTAAATTGCCAGGAGGATTTGCGGTTCGACAAAATCGCGCGGAATAAGCGGCGTGTCCGCGCGCGGCCAAGGAAATGTCTTTGATCCGGGGCCTTTTCGTAGGAATAGCCGGGCGAAAGCATCATGCCTTCTACGCCAATTTCCATCATTTCGTCGAAAAACTCGCGCACGCTATTGGGGTCGGCGCCGTCAAAAAGCGTCGTGTTGGTGGTTACTCGGAAGCCCTGTTTTACGGCTTCCCGAACGCCTTCGATGGCCAGATCGTAACCGCCTTCGCGGCACACGGAGAAATCGTGATGCTCGCGCTGGCCGTCTACATGGACTGAAAAAGTCAGGTATTTGCTGGGCTTGAATAGGTGCAGCTTTTCCTTCAGCAATAGTGCGTTGGTGCAGAGATAAATATATTTTTTGCGCTCTACCAGGCCCTCGACGATTTTGTCGATCTGCGAATGCATCAGCGGCTCGCCGCCAGGTATGGAAACCATCGGCGTGCCGCACTCGTCCACGGCTTTGAAACATTCTTCGGGCGTCAATTCCTTTTTCAAAATATGCGCCGGATATTGGATCTTCCCGCAACCCGCGCAGGCCAGATTGCAGCGGAAAAGCGGTTCCAGCATCAAGACAAAGGGATAGCGCTTACGTCCCTGGATTTTCTGTTTCAAGACGTAAGAGGCTACCGTCCACATCTGAGAAATTGGTACTGGCATCTTTGTGCTTACACCTTAGCTTCTGTGATTAACGTTGTTCGCCGCTACCTGGTAATGAGTACGTTCGTACGCAAGATTGTCCCTTTCTATTGTACCTGAGATGCCGCTGTTTCTGTTTAGTGGCTTTCCAGACCGGAACGATTATTGGGCGCTGAGCACGGGCCCGGCAGCCACTTTTAATCTGTGGCAAAATGAAGATTAGACCCTCATGGCCAACAGAACCACTCTCGAAGAAGAACGGGCGGCAAAGGCTTCTAAACCCGCAAAGAAGACTGCTAATGGCGGCGGGAAAAATGGGGGCGTTGCGGAGCGAGAACGTGTATTTGAATTGTTCCGCCGCTGGGGTTTTTACGAAGCCAATCTCGATCCGCTGGGGTTTTTTGAGCCGGAGAAACGTCCGGAACTAAATTTGACCGGGCCGGCCGCGGACGAGGCTCGCGTAATTTATAGTCGAACCATCGGCGCCGAATTCATGCACCTGCCGGAGCAGGAACGGCGGGAATGGATTGCAGAGCGTATGGAAAGCCCGGCCCCTCCAGTGGATCAACGGCGAATACTCGAGCGCCTCGTCCGCGCAGACCTTTTTGAGCAGGTTTTGCAGGCCCGCTACCTGGGGGCGAAGCGGTTTTCGCTCGAAGGGGTCACCGCGCTCATTCCTCTGCTTGATGCGCTGCTGGAAGCTGCGGGAGAAACCGGGGCGCGGGAGAGCGTTATCGCCATGAGCCATCGCGGGCGGCTGAACGTGATGGTGCACACCGCGTGCAAGCCCGCTCATCAGGTGGTTTCCGGATTTGAAGATGTGGATCCGCGCAGCGTTCTTGGTGCCGGCGACGTGAAATATCACGTGGGGGCGACCGGCGCGTTTAAAACCACGACGGGGAAGCAAATTGGGATTCACCTGGTATCGAATCCCAGCCATCTCGAGGCGGTCGATCCTGTAGCGATGGGGCGCGCACGCGCCAAGCAGACACGCCTCGGCGCGGATAGCGCGAAGACCGTCGTGCCCATTGTGATGCATGGCGATGCGGCCTTCGCCGGCCAAGGCATCTGGGCGGAGACTTTGAATCTGGCGGATTTAAAGGCCTACACCGTGGGCGGCACGATTCACATTATCGTAAATAATTTGATCGGGTTTACGACGCGCCCGGTGCAAACGCAGTCATCGCGTTTCGCTTCCGACATTGCCAAGCGACAGTCTGTCCCGGTGTTTCACGTAAACGCCGAGGACCCCGATGCGGTCGTTCGGATTGGAAAGATTGCCGCCGAGTATCGGGCAAAGTTTGGCAGCGACGTGGTGGTGGATATCATCGGATATCGCCGCCATGGGCATAGCGAAGTAGACGATCCGACGATCACCCAACCGCTGCTTTACGAAAAAATCAAAGCTCACCCACAACTGTGGAAGATATATGCCAAGCAAACGGGAATTGATCCCGCGGCGATGACTGAAGAGATTCGCGCTGAGTACGAAGCTGAACAAAGCAAGGCTCAGGAGCTGAAGAAATTACCGCGCTTGCGCAAACTCCCGGATTACTGGTCGCCATATAAACGCGGCCGCTATGACGCCTCGCTGGAGGTCGATACCGGCGTGCCGCTTGAGAAATTGGCGGAAATTACGGATGCACTTTGCAGCGTTCCGCAAGGCTTTCATGTTCATCCCAAAATTGTGAAGTTGCTGGAGCAGCGCGTGGAGATGGGCCACGGGAAACGCGCGGTGGATTATGGCTTCGCGGAAGCGCTAGCGTTTGGATCGCTTTTGCTCGAAGGGAATCCCGTTCGTCTGACCGGGCAGGATACGCAGCGAGGAACATTTAATCAGCGGCACGCGGTGCTGGTCGATACGCGAACCGAAGAGGAATATTTGTCGCTGGCGCATCTTTCGCCGGAAGGGGCGCCCGGCGGGCCTTTTTGTGAGATCGCCAATTCTCCGTTGTCGGAAGCCGCGTGCGTTGGTTTTGAATATGGCTTTAGCCGGGATTACCCGGAAGCGCTGGTCGCGTGGGAAGCGCAATTCGGCGATTTTGTGAACGGCGCGCAAGTGATCATCGATCAATTCATCAGCGCCGGCGAAGACAAATGGGATCTACCTTCAGGATTGGTGATGCTGCTGCCGCATGGATACGAAGGGCAGGGCCCTGAGCACTCCAGTGCGCGCATCGAAAGATTTCTGCAACTGGCGGGCGAAGACAATATCCAGATTTGCCAGCCGTCGACGGCCGCACAATATTTTCACATGCTGCGAAGACAAGTGCGCCGCCCGTGGCGCAAGCCGCTGATCGTTTTCACGCCCAAGAGCATGCTGCGTCATCCGGATGCCAGTTCGCAGATTCAGGATTTTGCCGAGCCACGATTTTTGCCGTTGATCCCAGATCGCGAAGTACAGGACGCGAAGCGCATTCTGATCGCCAGCGGCAAGGTCGGCCACGAACTGCGCGCTGAACGCAAGCGCCGCAATGATACGGAGACGGCAATTTTTTTCCTGGAACAGTTTTATCCGCTGCCGCGGCTGGATATTACCGCGGCAATCACCGCGCATCCGAATGCACGCGAAATTATCTGGGTGCAGGAAGAGCCGCGGAATATGGGCGGGTTCTTCTACGTGGTGCCGCGCCTCGACAGCTTGGCCAAGGGATTGGGATTGCGCTTGCGCTCGGTGAAGCGCTCGAGCAGCGCCAGCCCCGCCACCGGCTCCGCGAAAGCCCACGAGCTGGAGCAAAAAACGCTGCTGGCGCTCGCCTTTACCACCTAGCTTGTTGAAGTGATTTTTTAAAACTGAGAACGACAAGAACTCGTTAACGCGACGTTCATGTGGGCGTCATATCTGCTTCACAGTGGCTTTGCCACAATGAGCCGTGTCCATTGAGATTCCGAGCCATCAAAACCCTACACATGTCTATCGCAACGCGCCGCTGTACGATACACTGCCGCCCAGACGCCGGAAGGCCCACTCCATCAGCATGAAACGCATCCTGATCATTGAGGACGACCGCGACATCGTGGAACTGGTGCGCTACAACCTGGCCAATGAGGGCTTCCAAGTCAGCGCTGCTTCGGACGGAAACAGCGGCTTAAACTCCCTGAAAAAAACACCACCCGATCTGCTGCTTCTCGACCTGATGCTTCCCAAACTTTCGGGCTTGGATATTTGCAGGGAAATTCGTCGCGATGACTCGCTCAATCGTTTACCGATTCTCATGCTCACCGCGAGGGGCGATGAGGCGGATCGCGTTGTGGGGCTCGAAATGGGGGCCGACGACTATGTCACCAAACCGTTTAGTCCTCGCGAATTGATTGCGCGGGTGAAAGCGCTCTTGCGTCGCGCGGAGCCGCCGACGGATTCGCCGCGCATTATTGAAATCGGTAAATTGGCTATTGACCCGGCTTCTTATCGCGTTAGTCATTCCGGAAAAGCGGTGCCGCTCAGCACACTTGAGTTTCGTTTGTTGTATTATCTTGCTTCGCGCCCGAATCGCGTGTTCACCAGGGACCAGTTGCTTGACGCTGTCTGGGGCACGGATCGTTTCGTCACCCCTCGAAGCGTTGATGTTTATGTGCGCCGCTTGCGCGAAAAGATCGAACCTGACCCGGAAAATCCGATGCATCTGAAAACTGTGCGCGGAGCCGGGTACTTGTTCGAAACCCGTGCGGCGTAATCTTTTCGCAAAACTCGGCCTAACATTCCTGGCGCTGCTCATCGGCGCTTTGCTGGCGGTAGATTATTTCGCGGAACGCGCTTTGCGCCGCGACTACGAGCGGACCGCCTATTCCCAACTTACCGCCATTGCCGGAATCGCCCAGGCACGCGCGTCGGCCTTACCTCCGTTGCCGGCGGCGCGCCCGGAAGACGTCGCCAAATTAAATGAGTGGGTTTCGCAAATGGCGGCCAGCAATGCGCGCGTGACCATCATCGGTAGCGACGGCCACGTTTTTGCCGACTCCCAATCCGATTCGCAAACCATGGAGAATCACGCCACTCGCCCGGAGGTTCGTGAGGCGCTGGCGAACGGCAGCGGACGCGCCATTCGTCACAGCGTCACCGTGAATCGCGACCTGCTCTATTGCGCGGTTCGGCACGACCCGGCAAACGGACCGCCGATCATTCTGCGCTTTGCTCTACCGATTGAAACAGTGGATGAAGTGTTGCAATCGTTCCGCCGAAGCTTGTGGCTCTCCTCCTTTATAATTCTGCTCATTGCAGGAGTTGCGGCTTTACAGATTTCTCGTGTCTTCACCGACCGCGTGGAGCGCTTGAAAGACTTTTCTCGACGAGTGGCTGCAGGTGACTTTACGGCTATTCCGGCCGATAGTTCCGGGGACGCTCTCGACGCTTTAGGCGCGTCGATGAATCGCACCGCCGCGCAACTGGATGAAACCATCCGCACGCTAACGGAAGAACGCAATCTCTCCACGGCTATTCTGGGAAGCATGGTGGAGGGTGTTGCGGTGGTGAATGGTTCTGAACGCCTGCTTTTCGCCAATCAGGGATTTGCGGGAATACTTAACCTGAAGTTTCCGCCGAAATCGGGTAGCGCGCTGGTAGAAATTGTTCGGCAGACGGAACTGATCGAGGCAGTACGGCATGTGTTGCACGGCGAATCGCGGGTAGAAGCGGAAATTGTCACCGGAACGCTGCGTCAAAAGTATTTTGCCGCCACGGTCGCGTCGGTGCGTGCGGGCGATACGCTCGGCGCGGTCGTGGTGCTGCACGACATCACGGAATTGCGCCGGTTAGAACGTGTGCGCCGTGATTTTGTGGCCAACGTGTCGCACGAATTTAGAACGCCACTCACAGCTATTCAGGGATTTGCGGAGACGCTGCTGGCGGGGGCCATCGATGATGCGCAAAATCGCGTGCGCTTCCTCGAAATAATCCTGGAGCATGCCCGGCGGCTGGCGCGGCTGACGGAAGACCTGCTTCGTCTTTCACAAATGGATTCTGACCGGTTGGAACTGGAGATTGACGAGGTCAGCGTGTCGCAAATCGTCGATAGTTGTTTGGCAACGGCTCAACACCGCGCCTTGGAAAATGGCCTGACACTGTCGGTGAAGATGCCCTCAAATCTGCCAAGTGTCGCGGGAGATCGCCGCAGGTTAGCTGAGGTACTGCAAAATCTCCTGGACAACGCGCGGCAGTACACCCTGCCCGGGGGTGAGATCGTACTGAGTGCGGAGGCCCACGAATTGGAAGTGGTATTCACGGTGTCCGATACCGGCATCGGCATTCCGCGGGCGGATCAGTCACGCATTTTTGAGCGATTTTACCGCGTCGATGCGGCGCGCTCGCGCGAGGCAGGCGGGACGGGACTCGGACTGGCTATAGCCAAACACTTGATTGAGGCGCACGGCGGGCGCATTTGGGTGGAAAGCGAAATTGGCAAAGGTTCGCATTTTCATTTCTCCGTGCCAATTTTCGATGCATAAGGAGCGATGCATCATGCGGCTCCCGGCACCACGGTGCCCGCGAGAAACAATCGCGGACGGACCCCCTCGGCGTAACTTTGCTTTTTTTTGATTCTTCTCGGCCGTCCTGAGCGGCCCCACATTTTGGACACACCCCAACAGAAATAATTCGAGCATTCATACGCATGTGAACATCCCGTAATAATTGCAGCCGCACACTTTACGTGGGGCGACTATTTCGCGCAGAGCCGCTCGGAAAGAGGCCAGCTTATGGCAAGCGTTTCAAAAATAACCGGGGCGGTGCTGTACGACACGCTGGTGAATTACCTGGTTTCGATGTCGCGCACGGTGGAAGGCGCGATGAATCGCGCTTTGGACGCGCTTGTGAACGTGAACAGTACGCGGACGGCCGATTTGTCGGGCGAAGTATTTCTGCTGGAGCCACGCATCAACGAAATGGAAGTGGTGATCGATGAACATGCTATTCGTTTGTTGCGACAATGCAGCTTTAACGACGACGAAATGCGGCTGATCGTCGCTGCGCTGAAAATCACGAACGATCTGGAACGCATTGGCGACCTAGCCGTGAATCTCGCTCAGTGCGTTATTTCATTGAGGGAGATGCCTAAAATCGCGGCAATAGAAGAATTGGCGCCAATGGCCGCGGCAGTGCGCAGCATGGTGGGCAAAAGCCTGGGAGCTTTAATTTTCAAGAATGTCGAGATGGCTTTGCAGGTACTGGAGAGCGACGATGCCGTGGATCAATATCGCGATCGCATTTTTGAGGAACTGCTGCGGCGCATGATGCAGGAACCGGCGATGATCAGCCCGGGCTTGCAATACGTCCTTGCGACACGCCACCTGGAGCGCATCGCCGATCACGCGACCAATATATCCGAGGACATTATTTTTTGGGTGCGCGGCCTGGATGTGCGGCACGGCCGGGGTTTGCTGGTGACTAACGGCGCGGGAGAAGACGGAGGATCGACAGCAGCCTCTCGTGTCACAGAAAATTCATCCGGTCTTCATCCGGATTCAGCGGTTGAACTGCAAGACTAGCCGCGTTTGATCTTCAATTCATGTCCTACCTGGGGACCAGAGCACCCCTGGTTCTGGTCCCTATCTCCCCTTCTGCAGCTCGATCTTTTTTTGTCCCGAATCCACGCGGGTATCGTTGTCGACAGTCTAGTGCTTTTGAATTATTGCGCTTCCGCCCATTCGAATTAAGAATCTCCGCAAGTTTCAACGTTCCATTACCCAATTGATTGTGTTGTCGGGCCGTACCCCTCGCGACGAAGTTTTAAGCGCGGTGTGTTCAGTCGGGGATCCGCGTACACAGGCTTTATTTTTGCCGGGAGATGACCAGCATTATGAAAGTCGAAATCTGTTTGAAGAAATTCCTTGTGGCGACGTTAGGTATTTTCAGCTGCGGTGTTTATGTTCGAGCACAGTCCGACCCTCCGCCGCTTGAAATCGGAGGTGTCACCTTCTCAGGCAGCATTCGCGAACGTTACGAGGTCTGGGACTGGTTTCCGTCGAAAGGGCAGGATTTTTACAGCTACTCTGGGACGCTGATGCGCTTTGCGCTTTCGCAGAAGCGGCAAAACTTTGATTGGACCGTGGAGTTTGCTGTTCCGGTCATGCTGGGGCTGCCGGACCGCGCGGTTGATCCTGCGCCGCAAGGACAATTGGGGCTGGGGCCCGCGTATTACGCTGCCAATAACAAGAATCAATTCGCAGCGTTTATCTTTCCCAAGCAGGCCTTCGTGCGTTTAAAGGGTGACCACGCCAGTGTGCAATTTGGCCGCTTTGAATTTACTGACGGCAGCGAAGTGAAACCGGCCAATGCCACGCTGGCTTCGGTGAAGAATGATCGCATCGCGCAAAGATTGATCGGCACCTTTGGTTATTCGGACGTGATGCGAAGCTTTG
>Ga0307475_10001678_pt1 | contig 13209 bp, 12 predicted proteins | sample atmos_gasesECM1C_FD_203317 | JGI IMG/M metagenome (GOLD analysis project Ga0307475, IMG submission 203317) | Hardwood forest soil microbial communities from Morgan-Monroe State Forest, Indiana, United States - atmos_gasesECM1C_515 | ecosystem: Environmental > Terrestrial > Soil > Temperate... | reverse complement strand
CACTCGAGCCTCCGAACGAAACTCTCCCGAACGCGACGCAAACGAAACCGGCGCGTTCTTTTCCCACTGCCTGATACTGACCACTCGCGCGCCCTTGGCGCTGACGTTTTCGGTAAATGTGACTTCCGCACCGGGAAGGTGCCGATGGCCGTCGAGCACCACGGGTACCTCCATCGGAATGCGGTGCTCGGTGCGTGGGGTTGCGAAAATATTTTTGTGAGCCATGGGTCACATCCATCTCACAGGCACGCGGCGATGCGCGTGATCGAATTCATCGGGCTGCCGCGGCGCTTCATGCGGTAGAGCACGCGGTCCGCGGCGCCCAGGAGCTTTTCGGCGGTGTCACCGTCTTCGGGGTAAGCGGCAATTCCCGCGCTTACGGAAAGAGCGGGCTCTTCCGCCTCCATCGCCAGGCGTTCGCGAACCCGGCCGGCCACGCGTGTGGCGATCTCTTTTGGAGCTTCGGGCAGAACCAGGGCAAATTCATCACCCCCGTAGCGCGCAGGCGTATCAATGGCGCGCGAGTGATTCCGCAGAATCTTGCCCAACCGCACAAGGGCGCGGCTGCCCACGAGGTGTCCGTAGCGGTCGTTGATGGCTTTGAGCCCGTCCATGTCCAACAGCACGATGCTGAACGGGCGGTGCGTACGCCGCGAACGGTCCAATTCCGATTCAATGACGGCGATCAGCCGACGGTAGTTGGCCAGGCCGGTGAGGGAGTCGCTGACCGCGAGATTGCGCACCTGGTCGAACAGGCGTGCCTGGTCGATCAACGCGCCACACAGGATAATGGTGTAGCTGGCTACCTTGCTCAGCTCCGCCAGGAAAAACGGTCCGTCAAAAAGGCGTCGCGAAAAAACCGCCGCCAAGTGGCAGGCCATGTTTAACAGCGCCACAAGAAACAGCGAGTAATCGTATAGCGACGAATCGTCACCCGCCTTTTTGTCTTCGCGGAATCTCCGGTAGAAGAAGATCGCGGCCAGTGCGAACATTCCGCCGGGAAGCAGGTCCCACGGGCGCGAGAAGAGGGCGCTGTACTTCGCCATCGGCGTGGCCGGCGCCGCGATGAAGGCGGCACTGGTGATATACGTGGCTGCGGCAACGACGAAAAGTGCTCCCGCTGTCTCGCGGCTGGGCTGCCGTGACGTCGGAAGAAAGCGTTCAACCGCGAGGGCTGCAAGCAACAGCACCGCTAGAAGCGTGCGGCCCACCATCCAGCCAATCGGAACGTGAGAAAGCGCCACGTGCCCGCCGCGTAGCAACTCGTTGAGACTGAAGTACCCGACGGTCTCAATCATTCCAGAAAGCACGAAACCGAACGCCAGGATCAGGGCGATGCGGTCATGAGTCCCGCGGAATCGGACCAGCGCGTTTGCCGCGTAGCAAAAACTGAGTAGCGACCCGCCAACCTCGAGATACAAGTAGGTCGTAGGCGGCGCGGCGACCAATGCGTATCGGGAATAGAGGACGAGGCCAAGAAACAGGGCGACGACGAAGCCGTAAGCGACGACAGGCCGATAGCCGCGCTCTTTGCGGAGAAAACCCGTGATTGTCGCCCAAACTCCCAAAGCTACCCCCAAAATCCGGAGAAAACGCATCAACACGGGGGAATAGCACGTCCCATGCCCTTTCCGGGCAGAGAAAATCACTCCAGAAGATATTGCACGATAAGAACTTATCTGCGACCACTGGGAGTGTTTGTTCCACCTGAGACAGGGCCGAGACGGGAATGCTGAGACAGGCTTCCTGTTTTGGGACTCTATGGCTTGTGTATCGAGACAGTTAGCAGGCGTTAGGACAAAATCGGTTCAAAAATCGCGTCAAGTCTCAACTTGAGACTGTCTCACCTTGGGAATACGGCCGCTATCTCACGCTTTTGGCTGGCTCGGCAGGTCGCGGGCGCTTATCGGGCTAACGAAATTTTGTCTCTTGTGCGTGCCGTCACAAAACGGCTCATTGCCGGACAGGCCGCAGCGACACAGCGTGATGGAGGTGCGGCCACCAAGCCCGAAGGCCTTGCCTTCCTGGTCGACCATCTCAAAATCCCCTTCGATACGAAGAGGGCCGTTATTAAAAACGGTTACTTTGGTTCCAGCCACAGGTTCCTCCACGAATTGGTCCGAGAATGCAGGCGCAAGGCAATTCCAAGATAGCGATTGCGGAAGCGAAAAACAAGAACGCGGAAGCGAAAGGGGCACCTCCCTTGCGTTCATCCATCCCGGCACATTTCAGTAACGAGGCACGGTGGGATCGACTTCCGTGGTCCAGGAAAGAATTCCGCCGTGCAGATTGTAAATCTTGCGGAACCCGGCTTTGCGCAGAAAATCTACCGCTCGGGCGGAACGCTTCCCGCTGCGGCAATGCGCGATGATTTCGTGGGACGAGTCCAGCTCGTGCACCCGGCTGGGCAATTCCCCCAGAGGAATCAGGTGGCCCTTGAGGTTGCAAATCAGGTATTCGTGTGGCTCGCGCACGTCCAGAATGAAGAGGTTATCCCCGCGGTCGAGCCGCTGCTTCAGTTCGCGCGCCGTGATTTCGGGAACGTGGAGGTCGCTCTCAGGTTCCTCTTCACCCCGAATTCCGCAGAACTCGTTGTAGTCGATGAGCTCGTGAATTTTCTGGTGCGTTCCGCACATCGGGCAGTGTGAATTCTTGCGTAGTTTCAACTCGCGGAATTTCAGCGCCAGGGCGTCGAACAGCACCAGGCGGCCGGCGAGCGATTCGCCGCGTCCCAGAATCAGCTTAATGGTCTCCAGCGCCTGAAGTGATCCCACTATGCCCGGAAGCACGCCCAGGACTCCACCCTCGGCGCATGACGGAACAAGGCCGGGTGGAGGCGGTTCCGGATAGAGGCAGCGGTAACACGGGCCGTGGGGCATGCCGAACACCGTGACCTGTCCTTCGAACCGGAAAATCGAGCCGTACACGTTGGGCTTTCCAAGCAGCAGGCAAGCATCGTTCACCAGGTAGCGCGTAGGAAAATTATCCGTGCCATCCACGATGACGTCGTAATCCTTTAACAAGTCGAGAGCGTTTTCGCTGCCGAGCCTGGTTTCGTACGTGGTGATCTTCACGTCGGGATTGAGATCCGATAGGCGGGCGCGTGCGGCCTCGGTCTTGGGCTTACCCACATCGCTGGTGCCGAAAGTGACCTGGCGCTGGAGATTTGTGAAGTCCACCACATCAAAATCAACCAAGCCGATGTTTCCGACGCCGGCGGCGGTTAAATAAAGGCCAAGAGGCGCTCCGAGGCCGCCCGTGCCGATCAGCAGCACCTTGGCTGCCTTCAGCTTGAGCTGACCCTCCATGCCGACTTCGGGCATGATCAGGTGCCGGCTATAGCGGAGGATTTCTTCGTTGGTGAGGCTCGCTGCCGGCGTCTGGCCGGTCAACGGCCGTATTTTCGTGGACATGGTTCGTTTCCTGCTTATGTCCCCATCTTACGCGGTGAACCGCTCAGAGGAAAGCCGCAGTTCCGCGCTTGACCGGCGCACAAGGTCGAGGGGGACATTTCTAACGACGCTTGACACACAAGGTCGAGGGCACTTTACAGAAGAAGGAGGGAATCGTACCCTTAAAGCGCGATGTGGAATGTCGACGAACGGTTTGAAAAGAAGGCCATGGACAGGCTGGCAGCGCTGGGGTTTTCCGTGGGCAGCACGCGTGGTGTTGTGCGTGTGGAGAAGTACGGGTCAGGCGCAGAATTCCGCCAGACTCCCGACGGGCGCTTTCAAATGACGATTCTGCCCAGCATCATGCTGAACGGGCAGTTCACACGACTGTGGGACGCCGGCTATCAGAAATTTCTTCTGACCGATGATGGCGTGAAGGTGCCGGCCCGGGCCGAGCAACTCGTTAATCTGCGTAAATTCAACGAAGAGCTGCGAACCGCGCTCGGCGTGCCCACTTTCTACAACGAGGCTCTCGGCTCGGTCAGCCAATTGAGCGTGTACGATCGTGTGAAGGGGCGGGAGGGCGATGTGCCCGACAAGACGGTCGGCGCGCATGAACCCGCCGGCGGCCACTGACCACTACGCCTCAACGCAGCGGTGAGTCCTTTCGACTTTTCTCGCGAGCTTCCTCGAGGTGCGTGCGAAACTGTTCGAGGTCCACGCGATGTTTGGCAGCTTTGCGCGCCCCGACAAACAGGACGGGAATGTCCGAGCCGTAACGGTTGACGAGATCGCGGTCCTCGTCAATATTCACTTCGCGCAAACTGGCACCGAACTCTTCGAGTAAAGCCTGAATCGCAGCCTTCGCTTCCTCGCACAGATGGCAGGCCGGGCGCGTATAGAGAGTGACCTCGAGCGGGTGAGCTCCGGCAAGGCGCAGGTCCTCTGGATGCGCGGTCATGGCTTGGGCTGAGAATATTTTTGAAATGGCCCGGCATGCGGGTAAAAGGAATAACCGCGGTAGAGTTCGGCAATCTGCCGGAGGTGTCCGAGGTCGTGGTTGGCAAGTTCGTGCAGCATTTCGGAAAGCGTAATCAGGCCCAGTTCATGGTGACGCCCGGTGCGTGCAGCCGAGGCGGATGGCACCGAATGAAGAAAAAAGACGAACGCCCGGCGCAGTGCCACAAACTCTTCGAGGCACTGCCGCGCAATCTTCTTTTGCAGTTCGGACTCCGCTGGAGCGACGTACTTTGCCAGCTCCGGCGACTCCTCGATCACCATAAGCCGCGCGCGCTGCTCGTATAATCGCTCGATGACCAATACGTGGGCGAGCACTTCGGTGATCGACCAGCGGTCCGCCGCCGGCTTCCACTGCAGGACCTCGGCGGGCAGATCGCGCAGCAGCAGTTCGAGAAGGCCGGGGGTTTTTTCGAGCATGGAGATCGGAGCCTGAATAGGAGCAGGAGACGGGGGTTGCATCTAGGACCTCGCGCAGGCACGCTGATTGTAATCCGAGCCGGCGCAAAGGCAAAGCCCCGGCGGCAGGACATCCTGGTAACGATTGTAAGCGAGGAGAGGGAGCATGGGACGAGTTGTCGCGCTAATGGACGATCTGTTTTTTCAAATGAAGGTGTTGGAGACGGCCAAGCACCTGGGCGTGGAATTCAAGGTGGCGGCCAACGGCGAGGTCCTGGCAGGCATGTTGGAGCCTCCGACGAAACTCGTCATCATCGACCTCAACGCCAAGAGCCAACCCGTGGCAACCCTCGCTCGCGTGCGCGCAACGCAAAAGGAGTTGCGGGTGGTGGCATTCCTCTCGCATGTGCAGACCGAACTGGCGGCCCAGGCCCGCGCCGCCGGCGCCACGGAGGTAATGCCGCGCTCGATTTTTACACAAAACCTGGCGGCGATTTTGGAAATGGCCAAGGATTGAGAGGAAGTGTTGAGAGTGAAGATCGTTTCTCGAGCTTGTATCAGCTCTCTTGTGCTTCTTGGCTGTTTTTCTCCGGACGAAACGCTTCGAGCGGCCCAAACTGCCCGGGCTGGCGATGCAGCCACCGTGTTACAAGAGGTCTTAATCGCAGCGTGCGCGCAGAATTCCAAGGAATTCTCCAGCCAATTGACGGCTCGCAATGCCGATGCGTTCAAGCAAATGACCCCCGCAGCCCAGGCCACTTTCTTGAAACGCTTCGTGCTGCTCGATAAACCGGGAAAACCGCGCTCTGCCACCGAGGCGGCCGGTGCATTGACCGTCTCTTGCGAAACTCCGGAAATCACAACCCAGATGCAGATCGGCAAACCGGAAGTGCGTGACAACCTCGCTTACTTGCCCCTGGTCGTGAAAGATGCCAGCGATACGACCGATGCCAACACCCGGCGCGTCATCATGGGCCTGGTGCGCGAAAACGGCCAATGGAAGCTGCTGTCCCTGGGCCTGCTCCTGCTCGATCTTCCGACCCTGGCCGAAGAATGGGATCGCGCCGAAATCCAGGCCAACGAGAAATCCGCCATCGTTTCCCTGAAGGAACTCGCGGACGCCATCGAGAAATATCGCGTTTCTTTTACTCATCTGCCCGATACTCTGGCCGTTCTAGGGCCATCCGGGAAAGCCGCGGCACAAGCGAATGCGGCGGGTCTCATCAGCGATCAACTCGCCGGCGGCCGCAAGGATGGCTACTCCTTTCGCTATGTGATTGTCGGCGGCAGCGCTTCGGGTGCTCCCGCCAAATATGAACTTGCCGCTATCCCCGCCGAATACGGACGCACTGGTATGCGCTCCTTTTTCCGGGATTCCAGCGGGCTATTACATGCGGGCGACCACCAGGGCGCGGTTGGCAGCTTGCTCGATCCCAAGGTCGAGTAAGCCTCCAGTTCCTTCAGGCGGCTGTATTTACCAATAAGCTGTGCTTATCGCGGCGCATTCGTCTTCGCCTTACCCATCACGACGAGGTGCTCGAAGTTCTCGGCAAAGTCGCTTACTGCAGTTGCGGGCTTGGCATGGGCGTGGCCTTCACGGAGGTCACGCCGGAGCAGCGAGCTAAGCTGGACCACCGGCTGAATAATCCTAAAGAGGAGTTTTCACGAGCAACAATTTGAGCCGGGCACAACTTGAGCTAACATGGCGGCTTTGCATATGCTCCCGGCTCCCACGCGTTGTGTTCGCCTCGCTTGCCTGTGCCTGCTTTTGGCCGCGGTCCTGCCATCGTGCCGGGCACAGGAAGTCGAGTCGGGCTTGGGTCCCCTTCCCGTGTTCGAGTTTCACAGCGGCTTCTGGGTGAACCTTCACCACTTTCTCTACCACGAAGCCAGGGCTCGGGCCGCTGCCAGGAACGCCCGCAGCGACAGCTCCAAGGCCGCCGGCCCTGTACTGAAATCCGGGCCCGGGTCCGCGTCTCCTCTGTCGGCGGCGGAACAGAACGTCTGGGACCGGGCCATCGCCTACTACTCAGCCGAATATGCCCAAAAGGATTTGACCGTCAATCTCGACCTGGTCCTGCTGAAAAACCAGCTCGGCGACTTTGAGGACTGCAACGAGTTGACCGGAAAAAAGAAACGCTCCTGCGATGCCGGTCTGCCGGGAGAAGTTGGACCTATTCTCGAGGCAGCGGCGCCAGTCTACCGGGCGCACTGGTGGCCGGACCACGACCGGGCCAATCGCCGTTGGGTCATTCGCATGGCGCCACTCGTACGCGAGCAGGGAGTCGGATTGTCCCAGCGTCTCGCGGACATCTACCAGACAAACTGGCCCAAGGACAAAATTCGAGTGGAAGTCTGCGCTTTCGCGAACGGCGCGGGGGCGTACACCACGCTGGACCCTCTGCGCGTCACGATCTCCAGCACCGATCCGCGCAATCAGGGCATGGAAGCCCTGGAAGTCCTGTTCCACGAGGCTTCTCACGACATCGCCAGGCCTGTCGAAACCGCCATTACCCGCGAATGCAAGCAGCGCGACAAGCCGATACCGCGCAATCTCTGGCACGCCTTGATTTTCTACACCACCGGCGAGGTCCTTCGCCCGATCACGAAGGATTCTCCTCCGGAGAAGGGTGGAGGGGACGCCGCTCCGCCACCGAAGGCAAAACCCAACCTGGTTCCCTACGAGCTCAGCGACCTCCTCTCGCAACGGGGGTGGGAGGAATATCACCTGTTGCTGGTTCTGTATTGGCAGCCGTATCTCGACGGGAAAGTGAGTTTTGAGGACGCCATCGCCCACTTGGTTTCCGCCGTCTGAGTTCTTCGCGCGCTAAATCCGATTGACGACAAATCGGGACTTAGCCGAGTTGGCTGGTCACTTCACCGCGCCAATCGGGAATAGCGCTTGGCCTCCTTTTCCACTCCTTTTGGTAAGGTTGCAAAACAGGAGATTAAACGCCATAAACCAAACATCCGGGTACTGGACTATCCGACGACACGCCCGTGTGGATGCAGGTGACACTTCCGGAGTGCTGCGTTCTTGATCCTCTATGACACAATCGGCAGAGAGAAATTTGGTGCTTAACGACCCGCCGTTGTTGAACGGGAAGAGGTTAATGGAAAATACGCGCAGCACTCTCTATTCCGTCGTGGCTGGCCTGCTCCTGTTGCTGCTCATGGCGATACTGTCCGGTCGTGCCGCTTTACGAGAGTCCGTCACCGTTGATGAAGTATCCCACATCGCTTCCGGAGTAAGTTATCTGCAAAAGCTGGATTTGCGTCTGAATGAGGAACACCCGCCGTTGCCCAAAGTGCTGGCGGCGATACCCTTAGTCCTGCGCGGGGTACACGCTGATTACTCGCATATCTCATGGAAAATCAGCGAAGACTTTTTCCCCGCGTACATGGGGCAATGGGTCTTCGGCCAATGGCTTCTGACAAGGTGGAACAACCCTGTAGCGACGCTCGCATGGGCCCGCCTGCCTATGCTGCTTCTGGCGCTGGTGCTGGGCTGGGCCTTGTATGCATACGCACGACGCCTCGGAGGAACTTGGGGCGGGCTAATCTGCCTGAGCGTCTATGTCAGCAGTCCTACTTTTATCGCTTTTGGCCCGCTCGTGCATACCGATATCGCGGTCACGTTGTTTTCCTTGTCGACGTTGTGGCGTTTTGCGGAAGTATGGCAGAACCCCAGCCGAAAGAACGCCGTGCTGTTTGGACTGAGCCTGGCGGGTGCACTTCTTTCGAAATTCACCGCGGGTATTTTATTTTTCGCTTTCGTGGCGGTTGCTCTCAGCACGCGTTGGCGCGCTGTGCCTGGCCGGCCCATTGGCAAACCTGAGGCGCGTCGGTGGCACCGGCTCCGCTGGCGCGCCACTCTTCAGGGCATTCTCTGGGCTGGGCTTGTCGTCTACCTGTTTTATTTCATCTTTTCCCTGAATCAGTCGACCGATGTGCTATACCGTATCGGCCACGGCCCTGCCGCCGTACCTCTGCGCCGGCTCCTGATGCCGCCTTGGCTATACCTGCGCGGCGTATTCTTCGTTCTGCTCACCGGAAGCCGACCCACGTTCATTCTGGGTCACGCCTATCCCCACGGCGTGTGGTTCTATTTTCCGGTCCTGTTCCTGCTGAAATCCCCTCCAGGCTTTCTGGGATTGCTGGCGCTTGCGCTTGCACTTGCCCTGTGGCAGAAGCGGCGCGATGAGGGAAACCCTGCAGCAATTCCCGCGGAGCTGGCGATTCACTGGCGCGTCCTTTGGGTAGCCCTCGTCGTCTTTACCGGTTTTTGTATGTTGAGCCGCCTCGACCTCAGCATCCGTCATTTCAGCATCCCGTTGGTTCTACTCATCCTTCTGTTGGCTCCCTTGCCGCGCATGGTAGCCCGCCTCGAGGCTTCCGCCCCGAATCTCGCGCGGCTCGCTGCGGCCGCGGCGGTTGCGCTGACTCTGAGTTTCCTTCTCACGGCTGTGCGTGCGTATCCCTACTACTTTCCTTACATCAATGCTTTCAGCCTCGGGCGTCCCGCCTACGCGCTGGTTAACGATTCCAATCTCGACTGGAATCAATCGCTCCCGGAGGTGAAGCGGTTTGCCGATGAGCACGGTCTGCAGAGGATTGCCTTGGACCAGTGGGCGATCAACGATCCCGCCGCTACGGTCCCGCAGGCAGAGCTCTGGGATTGCCAGAAGCCCACGGCAGCCGACGACGGGCAATGGGTGGTGGTCTCGGCAAACATGATCATGGACGGCCACAATTGCATCTGGCTGATGCAATACCCACATCAATCGCTGGCGGGTGGCAGCATGTACGCCGTTCAGCTGCCGGAACAGATCCCACCGGCAGGCAGCTTGGCTGGCCCTCCACTCCCTTCCGCGTTTCGCCAATTTGGGGGTGCGCCCTTCGATATACGGTTCTTTTTCGTGGACGTAATGCGCCATCCGGAGACGCTTCCCCAAGCCATTCAAGACATGATGGCCAGATTCAAAGCTTCGAGCAAAGCACAGTCGGAGGCTCCAGGCCCCTCGAACGGCAAGTGATATGGCTGACGCATAGCTGCCCGCCTGCAACAATCAAGTCAATCCCAGATGAACGCACTAACCGCAAGCGGACCCCCCGCTCTTTGCGCCAAACTCTTTGCGCCAAACCTTTGTCGCCGACACGCGTCTATGTTAGGCTTTCTCTGCTAAGGCAAGCCCGGCCTAAAGCCACGCACGTCCCTTACGTCGCACGACCTCTCCTTCTCCGCCCCCGGAGCGTCGCACGAAGGGGCAGCAGTCTCTGCGTTCAGAAAGGCCGGGGCAGAGGACTCAAAGCGCGCATGGCTGGAAAACAAACGGCCTCCCAAACGGAGAAAGAGCCCCGCGAAATCAAGCTGGCGCATTCTCCCGATTCGGACGACGCCTTCATGTTCTATGCGTTGGCCACGCACAAGCTGGCCACTCCGGGTTACAAATTCACGCACAATCTCTCGGATATCCAGGCGCTTAACGAAGCTGCGCTCGAAGAAACCTATGACGTGACCGCGCTGAGTTTTGCCGCCTACCCTTCCCTGCGCGACAAGTACGTCCTGCTCGATTGCGGCGCGAGCTTTGGCGAAGGCTACGGTCCCATTGTCGTCGCCATGCAGTCGATAAAGCCCCAGGAACTGAAAGGCAAACGCATCGGCATCCCTGGGTTGAAAACCTCCGCGTACCTGACTTTGAAGCTCTTCGAGCCGGACTTCGAACCGGTCGTGATGCCCTTCGACAAGGTGATCGAAGCGGTTCGCAACCAGGTGGTCGAGGCCGGCCTTCTCATCCATGAGGGCCAGCTCTTCTTCCCGCAATTGGGATTGCATCGCGTGATCGACCTGGGAGCCTGGTGGCAGGAAACGACGAAGCTGCCCCTCCCCCTTGGCGGGAATGCGGTGCGCCGCGCCCTCGGTCCCGACCTTGGCAGGCTGGTTGCCAAGACCATCCGCGACAGCGTGGCCTACGGCCTGGAGCACCGGGAAGAAGCGTTGAACTACGCCATGCAGTTTGCACGCGAGATGGACGCGGATCTTGCCGACAAGTTTGTGGGCATGTATGTGAATAAATGGACCCTCGGCTACGGCGAGAAGGGTAAAAAAGCCGTCCGCGAACTGATTGAGCGCGGCACTGCCGCCGGTCTGCTTCCCGGCCCCCCGGACGTCGAATTCCTCGAAGAATAGTTTGGGGTACAAGCAGCCCTTGACACCGGTTCTTCGGTTGTGTCCTTCGGCTTGACGCTGCTTGCTGAATCGCATACTGTTTTTTTGATTCACGATGCGACTCAAATCCTTTCTGACTCTTTCTTTTCTTTGCGCAAACTTGGCGTTGCCCCTGGGCGCCGCTGCTCAGCTTGCAGCGGAACTCCGCGGACGCCCCGACATTCCGAAGGACTGGCCACGTGATCCGGTTCGAGGCGCTCACGGCATGGTGGCCAGTGACGAAGCGCTCGCCTCGCAAGCTGGCGCGGAAATCTTGAAGCGCGGCGGCAATGCCGTGGATACAGCCGTGGCTACCGCCTTCGCTTTGGCGGTTGTGGAGCCGGCCGCCGGTAACATCGGTGGCGGCGGCTTTATGCTGGTGCGCCTTGCTAACGGCGCAACAGATTTCTTCGATTACCGGGAAATTGCCCCCGGCAAAGCCACGCGCGATATGTACATCGGCGCCGACGGCAAACTCGACAACGATGCTTCGACCATCGGTTACCGTTCCGTCGCCGTCCCCGGAACCGTCGCCGGACTTGCGCTCGTCCTTAAAACGCATGGCACGATGAAACTCGCCGACGTCATGGCCCCGGCGATCCAGCTCGCCGAGCAAGGCTTCCCGGTCAGCGGGAAACTCGCCCGTGAATTCGCCGAAGAACGCCCCGGACTGCAGCTTTTCTCGATGAGCAGCCACATTTTCCTGAATGACGGAAAGATGTATCGCGCGGGAGACACGCTCCGGCAGCCCGAGCTTGCCGCCACGCTGAAACGCATTGCCAAGAATGGCCCGGCCGAGTTTTATCAGGGCGAGACGGCACACCTGCTGGCCAGCGAAATGGCCGCGCTCGGAGGCCTCATCACGCTTGATGACCTGGCGCACTACCAGCCCAAAATTCGCGAAGTGCTTCATGCGAACTACACGTTCGAAGGGCACCGCTGGGAAGTTCTCTCCGCTCCGCCGCCCAGTTCCGGTGGCGTGGCCGTGATTGAAGCGCTGAACATGCTGCAAGACGTCCCGCTGAAGGGCTGGGAGGATCCGCAAAGTGTTCACATGGTCGTGGAAGTCATGCGGCGCATTTTCGCCGATCGCGCCGCCTACCTCGCCGATCCCGATTTTTCCAATGTGCCGGTCGCCGGCTTGACGAGTCCCTGTTACGCGAAGGAACTCGTGGCTACGATTGACCGCGTCCACGCCAGTTCCAGCACGGAGATTCGTGCCGGCAGCCCGCACGTCTGCACTTCCGGTGTAAGCGCGAGCGTTCCGCCAAACACGGTAATCAGCCTGGGCGAGGGTCCGCACACTACGCATTTTTCCGTGGTTGACGCCGCAGGCAACGCCGTGGCCAGCACCACCACGCTGAACGGCAGCTACGGCTCGCACGTCACCGCTTCCGCCGGTTTCCTGCTGAACGACGAAATGGACGACTTCACCACGCAGCCCGGCGTGCCCAATGCGCTGTTTGGCCTGATTCAGTCCGAAGCCAATACCGTCGCTCCCGGCAAGCGGCCGCTGAGTTCGATGACGCCCACAATTGTGCTGCGCGACGGCCAGCTCAGTTTTGTCACCGGCTCGCCCGGAGGGCCGACCATCATTTCCGTCACGCTCCTGAGCATCCTGAACTGGATGCGGCTCGGCATGGATGCGCAATCCGCCATCAACGCGCCACGCTTCCACCATCAGTGGCTGCCGGATCAAATCCTTATGGAGCGCCTGTTTGCACCGGGAATGGAAGAACAAATGAAGGCGCGAGGTTACCAGGTGAAGCGGCGCGGGCACATTGGCTTGGTCAACGCCATCGGCATCGACGCGAAAACCGGCGAGCGCTGCGGCGCCGCCGACCCGCGGGATGATGGCGCCTCGGCAGGCTATTAACCAAACGTGGCATCCCCGCGGTGCTTTTTCGCTGGCGTTTCGCCTGAAACCGTTAGACTGATACCTTATGCAAAGAATTCTCTCGACCTATCTTTTTGTTTCGAAGAAGCTCACACCGGAATTGCTGGCACAAATCCACAGCGCGGGCTTCCAGGGCGTTGAAATCTTCGCGAATCGGGGACATTTTGACTACGCGACGACGGCCGAAGTCCGCACGATGGCTCAAGTGCTCGCGGACAACCACCTACAGCTTAATTCCGTGCATGCGCCCACTAGCCGCGATCTCGCCATCAACCGTGAAGGCGGCAGTCCCCTGT
>Ga0307475_10001677_pt1 | contig 13211 bp, 12 predicted proteins | sample atmos_gasesECM1C_FD_203317 | JGI IMG/M metagenome (GOLD analysis project Ga0307475, IMG submission 203317) | Hardwood forest soil microbial communities from Morgan-Monroe State Forest, Indiana, United States - atmos_gasesECM1C_515 | ecosystem: Environmental > Terrestrial > Soil > Temperate... | reverse complement strand
TGCAAATGCGCGAGCGAGCCGCAACGGACATCAGGCCAACGCAAACGGTAGTGGGAACGCCAGCAACGACAGCTCTGCGTCCGTGAATGGCAAGTCCGCAAACGTTAACTCCGTCGGCGCAGGTTCGCTGGCCTCCGGCACAACCATCCCAGCAACACTCACGAAGCCGGTGGATGCAAGGAAAGCGAAGCCGGGCGATGAGGTCGCAGCCAAGACAACGCAGGATGTGCGCTCGGATTCCGGCGTGGTAATTCCGCGTGGATCGCGGCTGGTCGGCCACGTAACCGACGCCAAGGCCAAAGCCAACGGTGATTCAGAATCTGCGCTAGGGATAGCCTTTGATCATGCCGTGCTGCGCAACGGACAAGAAGTTCCATTCAATGCCAGCATCAAAGCGTTGGCGGCGGCCTCTAACACAAATTCAACCTCCCTGGGCGACGACAACTTCGGCAGCACAGGCAGTTCATCTCTGGGTGCAACCGGCGCAGCGCCAGTGGGCGGCGGAGGCGGCAGGGGTGGATTGCTCGGCGGAGCGGGTAGTGCCGTTGGCGGCGCAACCAGCACCGTCGGCAACACGGCTGGCGGAGTCACGAATGGAGTTGGGAATACCGCCGGTAGTCTAGGAGCCAACGCAGGCGGCGCAGTAAATGGCGCCACGCGCGGGGCCGCGGGCCAGCTCTCGTCGCAGAGTGAAGGCGTGGTGGGACTTAACGGGCTGTCGCTCAGCAGCGCCGCTTCAAACGCCACCCAGGGTTCTGTGATTACCTCTGCTGGTAAAGACGTGAAGCTCGACAGCGGAACCCAGATGCTGCTCCAGGTGAATCAGCAGTAGAGTTTCTTCAGCGAGAAGCACTTCGGCCGTCCTTTCCGGGACGGCCGTTTTCTTTTAGGTTTGGGCTTCTTCGCTCTCGCGGCCTACCGTCACCTTCACGTGTGCAGTGACTTCCCGGTGCAGCTTCACCGGCACATGGAACTCGCCGAGGCTCTTAAGCGGATCGTCAAGATGGATTTTGCGGCGATCGATGTTGTATCCCTTGCCTTCGAGAGCGGTGGCGATGTCCGATGAGGTGACCGAACCGAATAGGTGATCTTTTTCGCCGACCTTGCGTGTGAAAGTAAGTTGAACGTCGTTGAGCTGTTGAGCAAGCGCTTCTGCCCCGGTTTTTTCCTTGGCCGACTTGCGCACGGCCGCCGCTTTCATCTGCTCGATCACGGCTTTGTTTGCGCCGCTCGCTTCAATGGCAAGCTTGCGCGGCAATAGGAAATTGCGGCCATAGCCTTCGGCGACCTTCACGATATCGCCGCGATGCCCGAGCTTTTCTACATCTTCCTTCAGAATGACTTCCATGATTTCTCCACGAAGAATTTTCGTAGAGACGCAGCATGCTGCGTCTCTTGCGCGGACGGCGATTAGTAGCGCGCCGCGAACGGCAGCAGGGCGATATTGCGAGCCTGCTTGATGGCCGCACTTAGACGGCGTTGATGTGGCGTACACACCCCTGTGAGACGTCGCGGAACGATCTTCCCGCGCTCGGCGACGAAGCCGGAAAGTAGGCGTACGTCTTTGTAGTTGATGGAATCAATCTTCTCCACACAGAACTTGCAGACCTTTTTGCGACGGAAGAACTTGCGTCCGCCTTCGCGCCCGCCGGCGCCAGGACCGCCTCCGGGACGTGCATCCCGCCGTGGTCCGCGATCGCCGCGATCCGGCCGGTCTTGTCCGGCGGATACGCTGGGTACAGGTGTATCTGACATTGTGTCTCCTTAATAGCTATGGGCTTCTGCTGCCGGCTCTCGGCCAGCAGTCAAAGGCAATTTTTGTACGTCCAAGAACTCAACTTCCAGTGCCGGACTACTCCCGATTTTCAACGCTGGTTTATCCATCTTGTGGAGACGCAGCATGCTGCGTGTCTACAATGCCTCGGTTGAGAAATAGTCCTAGCGCCAGCAGGTTTCCTATGCCGTAGCGGCGGGAGCAGGTGCGGCCTCTGGCGCCGGAGCGGGCTCCGCTGCCGAGCGTTTTACGCGCGTAGAGCGGATCTGCTTGATCTTCTCCAGTCGCTTCTGCTCTTCGTCGATGCGAACGCTGATGAACTTGATCACCGGCTCCGAGACGCGCAGACGGCGCTCAATCTCGTGAATGGCTTTGCCGTCGGCATCCACCGTCAGCAGAATGTAGAAGCCATCGTTGAATTTTCGCACCATGTACGCCAGCCGACGCTTGCCCATGCGCTCGATACTCTTCACAGTTGCACCGGCAGCAGTGGCTTGCGCTTCGAGATTCGAGGTCAACTTTTCGATCTCTTCCTCCTGCAAGTCGGGCCGAACGATAAACATTACTTCGTATGTACGTTGTTGCATTCTCTTCTCCATGCGGCTTAGCCGCTCTTCGCAGTGCCCCGTTTGCACCGTGAGTAGGGACGCAGCATGCTGCGTCTCTACCTAATCGGGATTCTTTGGGCGTTGGTTGAAGCGGTTCATCGCCGCCGCCAACCCGTCTTTCAAAACTGCTTCTATTGCATCGGCGCCGCGTTCTATCAGATCGTCCACCGGTTCTAACTGCGACTTCTTAAACTGCGACAGCACATACTTTGCACCGTCGCGCACCGGATGATCCGGCTGGATTCCCATCCGCACCCGGATAAATTCGTCGGTGCCGAGCGAGCCAACCAGCGATTCGATTCCATTGTGGCCCGCTGTCCCCCCGCGCTGCCGAATGCGAATCGTCCCAAAGGGCAAATCCAACTCGTCATAGGCCACGATCAGTCCGTCTGCGGGGTTGATCTCGAGGTCTTCGACCAACTTCCGCACCGAGAGACCACTCAGGTTCATGTAGGTCTCCGGCTTGGCGAGCAGAACTTCCTGACCTGCAACCCTTACCTTGGCGGTAGCCGCCTGGCATTTGCGGCTGGCGACATCGACGTTGCATCGCTGTGCAATGCGATCGATCGTCAGAAAGCCGAGATTGTGCGGAGTGAACTGATACTCGATCCCCGGATTGCCGAGACCGACAACCAGCTTCACTCCTATTTCTTGCCCTCGGCTTTCTTTCCGCCTTCTGCTTTCGGCGGCGCCTCAGCCGCAGCTTCCTCGGTCTCCTGCTTACCCTTCTTGATGACCTCAGGCTCAGCCGGAGCCGCAGCCACCTCAGCCCCAGCCTCAGCCGGAGCCGCCTCGACCACTTCCTTCACCGAGGTAATGTGAGCGACCGGCTGGTTCTCGTCGCCGACAAACTTTACCTTGGGGTCATGCGGCAGATCTTTGACACGCAGCACTTGGCCGAAGACCAGGGCAGTAACATCCACTTCGATATGATCGGGAATGTCGCCGGGCAGGCACTCGATGGCAACTTCGCGCAGCATCTGTTCGAGGATGCCTCCCTGCGTCTTCACACCTTCGGGAACGCCAGTCAATTGCACCGGCACTTCGACTCGGAGCGCCTGATCCATGGCAATGCGCTTCAGGTCGATGTGCATCAGCGTGCCTTTAATAGGCTCGTACTGCCAATCGACAATCATCGCTTTGCTGTGCTCTCCACCCACTTTCAGATCGAACACGGTGTTATGTCCGCTGTCAGAATGGAGAATGCGGCTGATCTGCTTGGGATCTACAGTAATGGCGACAGAATCCTTCTTCGCGCCATAAACAACAGCGGGAATGCGTCCACTGCGACGTACACGACGCGCAGCATTCTTAGTCCGCGCCTCTTGTGCGGGCCGCGGCTGCGCTTCAACTAGTTCCTGCGTTGGCATGATGTCCTCGTAAGAATTATGAATTCGTGAATTGCGAATCCTTGAATTCACAACTCATCAATTCGCAATTCATCTGCTTTGCCGCTCAGCTAAACAGACTACTGACCGACGTCTCTTCATGAATGCTCTCGATAGCTCGGGCCAGCAGTCCGGCAATCGATTTCACTTTGATCTTTCCCTCGGCCTTGGCGGCATCGCTAAGCGGAATCGTATCGGTGACGATCACCTGCTCAAGCCGCGACTTGGCGATGCGCTCAACTGCCTGTCCCGACAGCACTGGATGCGAGGCGCAGGCCAAAACGCGGTTGGCTCCGGCATCGAGCAACGCATCCGCCGTCTTCACCAACGTGCCAGCAGTGTCGATGATGTCGTCGAGAATCAGGGCCGAGCGCCCTCTCACGTCTCCGATCACGTTCATAACTTCGGTGACATTCAGGTCCGTCCGGCGCTTATCGACGATTGCCAGCGCCGCGTCCATCTTCTTTGCGAAAAAGCGCGCGCGCTCCACGCCTCCCGCATCCGGAGAAACCACCGTTAAGTCCGGCAAATTCAAATCGCGCACCGCTGAAACCAGCACCGGCGAAGCGAACAGATGATCCACGGGGATGTTAAAAAATCCCTGGATCTGGGGCGCGTGCAAATCGACCACCAGGGCGCGATGCGCTCCCGCCGTGGTGAGAAGATCCGCCACCAGCTTGGCGGAAACCGCCACCCGAGGCTTGTCTTTGCGATCCTGCCGCGAGTACCCGTAATACGGAATCACCGGAGTGATCCTGCGCGCCGAAGCCCGCTTCAGCGCGTCAATCATCAGCAGCAATTCCATCAGGTGTTCATCGACCGGAAAGCACGTCGGCTGCACGACAAAGACATCGGCGCCGCGCACGTTCTCCAACAACTGGAAATAGACTTCGCCATCGGAGAAGCGCTGCAAGTGCGCCTGGCCGCGCGGAATTTCGAGATGTCGGCAGATATCGTCTGCCAGCTGTTCATTCGCCGATCCACAGAAGATCTTGAACCGATCGTTGTCGCGATGCCGCTGGGGCTTGCGTTCGGTCTTCTGCGCGGGCGGCGTCTGCACAGTCGTGGTCTGACCCTTCTGCTGCTGCTTCTCGATTGCGGTTGCGGTTGTCGTCATTTCCTTTAGCCTCGCGAAAGCTGGTTTTCTTTCCCGATGGTTCTAACTGGAACTACGAACTGCGCCGGGGGTTAACACGAAGGTCACGAAGGCATAACACGAAGGACACGGAGAGTTTAAGGGGAATTCACTTAAATTCTGCTTCCGTTTTGTTGTTCTGTCCTTCAAAGTTTTACTTCGCCAAATCGCACTTTCGTTTTCGTGACTTTGATTTCAAACTTCGTGCCCTTCGTGTTAACCCCGGGTCCCTGGCTGGGCGGCTAGGATTCGAACCTAGACAAAGTGCTCCAAAGGCACTTGACCTACCATTAGTCGACCGCCCAGTGACGCTTACTGTTGAAAGTTAATTGTTGTGGGAGTTGGAGCGTTAGCGGCTAATTAACATTGTCTCCCAGTACTGGCTTCTTGTCAGCGTCGTTGTTACATGGATGGGATGGCCCAGGGCCTGCACCCGTTCCGCTGCAGCTTCCGCTTTTTGCTTTGAATCGAACAAGCCGTAAACCGCTGATCCAGAGCCGGAGAGCGAGGCATACCGCGCTCCATCGCCGGACTGGCCATAAAGCACACGCTTCACGTCACGTAATTCGGGATGCTGAGAAAAGACAACGCGTTCGAAGTCATTTTCGATCCCGGCACGGACAAGGTCGAGAAGCTGTGCCTCGGCCCGGTCCCCGCTACGCGCGGGAACACCGGAGACTGGAGTCTTGTAACTACCGCTCAGCCACGAATACACGCTGCGGCTGAAAGATAAGATTTTAGCGGATTGCGGAGCAATGGTCAAAGTGCCGGTGCGGTTGGAAGAAGCTTGAGATGCTGCGCTTTCGCCGGATTCTCGCTCCGCCAGCGCGTCCCAACTGGCAAATGCTTGAGGAGTGGAGATCCCGATCTCCGGAGTAACCACGACGCAGTCTGCATTAGGCAGGTCTTCAAGGGCGAGTACCTGCTCGCCCCGCTCTTCGCCATAAACAGTCCCGCCGATCAGAAATAGGGGCAAATCAGAGCCGACCTCTTCGCAAATGCGCAGCCGGTCCTCGGCATCGAGCGCCTTCTCTGCTTCGCGCTCCAGCGCGAACAACGCTGCGACGGCATTGGATGATGCCGCCCCAAGCCCGCCTTCCAGCGGAAGATTTTTTTCGATGGTGATGATGACCTTGCCGCGCTGTCCGATGGCCTTCATAAACCGATCAGCCACGCGGTAACAGGTATTCGACTCGTCGGCCGGAACTCGCGGATTCTTGCAGCGAATCTCGATTCCGGTGCCTCGTCCGATTTCAACCTTCACTACGTCATGCAGCGCAATCGTCTGATAAACCGTGCGCAACTCATGAAAGCCATCCTCCCGAATCGGACCAATCACCAGCCCAATGTTGATCTTGGCGTAAGAACGGACGGCCGTCGGCATGAAAGAATTGTAATTAAACGGGAGTGCAACGGTTGGGAGACGCAGCCCGTTGCGGTGGGTGTCTCTACTCTCCAAACGACTTTCTCGGCACAATTAACACCTCGTGTATCTGGCAACTCTTGCCGCTCGGTAAGCGCAAGCGACTCGATTCGCATCAATTTCCCGACTGGCTCATCTAATCAACCATGGGTAACGAGTTAGCGGTTTCGGTGCTGGATCTTGTCGGCATGCGGGCGGGAGAGTCTGCGGGCACGGCAATTGCTCGGTCGGCGGACTTGGCTCGGCATGTAGAGAAGTTGGGATACAAACGTTACTGGCTGGCAGAACACCACTCCATTTCTGGACTTGCTTGCTCGGCCACGGCCGTGCTGATTGGGCATGTGGCGGCGGCTACGAAAACAATTCGTGTCGGCAGCGGCGGGGTGATGCTGCCGAACCATGCACCGCTGGTGGTGGCGGAGCAGTTTGGGACGCTAGAGGCGATGTATCCCGGACGAATTGATTTGGGGCTGGGACGCGCTCCCGGCAGCGACTTCGCTACCATGCGGGCGTTGCGCAGGGACCTTGGACAAAACGGGGAGGACTTCCCTGCACTGCTGGCCGAACTGCAGAGATACCTGGGACCCGAGAAGCCAGGGCAATCGGTGAAAGCAATTCCCGGACAGGGAAGTAATGTGCCGATCACATTGTTAGGATCAAGTGGCTTCAGCGCGCAATTGGCGGCGACGCTGGGATTGCCGTTTGCCTTCGCCGCACACTTTGCTCCCGATTATCTATATGCGGCCGCGCAGTTGTACCGCGATAGTTTCCGTTCGAGTGAGGCAGTGCGGAAGCCGTACTTTATGGTGGCGGTGCAGGTGATTGCCGCCGAGACGGATGCGGAGGCCCGGCGGCTATTTACCACACCGCTGCAGCGCTTTCTGCGGCTGATCCGGAACCAGCCGGTAGAGTTGTTGCCGCCAGTGGATTCCATGGAGTCGCTGTGGCAGGACCATGAGCGGGCGGCGGTGGAGAGCAGACTGGGCGCGGCGATTGTGGGGTCGGATGCGACGGTGAAGGCAGGACTGAAGAAGCTGGTGGAGGATACAGGCGCCGACGAGGTGATCGCCGTGACCGATACCTATGAGCATCCATCTCGGCTGGAATCGTATCGACGAGTCGCTGGGATTGCCTCGAGGATTGAAGTGAACTCGAATCAGGCTGTGGAAGTTTGAGGGTGATTGGCGCGTCCCTGGTCATCACGACTGCCAGTGCATGGTGAAAGAGCCCATCAGGGGCGATTAAGTCGGAGATATTCCGGGAGATCCCTCGCGGAAAGACCGCTTCGGGATGACAGTCTCTAGTTCCGAAACTGTCCTGAATGAACCGAAAGAGTTCTCTCAACAAATTAAAAAAGCCGCCATTGCTGGCGGCCTTACAGTTTTCATTAAAGCGAACTGGCTAATCCTGATCGTTGCTTGCGCGCTTCCAATTCATGATCTCACCCAGAGTAGTGGTCGAGCTGGAGACTGGCTGTTTGTAAGCTTCGACGTCGGCGCGGCTGGCTTCTTCGCCTACCGCACGCAGGCTCAGACCGACTTTCTTCTCTTCCGGATTCATCTTGATGATCTTGAAGTCGTGCTCCTGTCCGGGCTCGAGTTTGATGGGAGTTCCGTGGGAGTCGGTGGCTTCGGAGTTATGGCATAGCGCCTCCACTCCGTCGGCGACTTCGACGAACGCTCCGAATTGGGCCGTGCGCAGGACCTTGCCGCGGACCACGTCACCAATGCGATGAGTAGCGAAGAACGTCTCCCAAACGTCGGGCTGCATTTGCTTAATGCCTAGTGAGAGGCGGCGATGTTCCGGCTCGATGGCGAGCACCTGAGCTCTGACCTTCTCTCCCTTTTTCAGTACTTCCGAAGGGTGTTTCACGCGCTTGGTCCAGCTCAGGTTGCTGACGTGGACCAGACCGTCGATACCATCCTCGATCTCGACGAATGCCCCGAAGTCGGTGAGGTTGCGCACCTTGCCTTCGACTACGCTTCCGACCGGATATTTCTCGTGCAGCATCTCCCAGGGGTTCTGTTCGAGTTGTTTCAGTCCAAGAGAGATGCGGCGCTCGGCCGGATTCACGCTGAGGACGACGGTTTCCACCTCGTCGCCCGGCTTCACGATCTTTGACGGATGCTTCATGCGCTTGGACCACGTCATTTCGCTGACGTGAACCAAACCCTCGATGCCCTGCTCCAACTCTACAAAGGCGCCGTAGTCGGTGACGCTGAGGACGCGTCCCTTTACGTGGGCTCCCACAGGATAGCGCTCGGCAGCGTCGAGCCAGGGATCCGGTGTGAGCTGCTTGAACCCTAGCGAGACTCGCTGCTTGTCCTTATCAAACTTCAGGACTTTTACATGGATCTCATCGCCTACATTGACCAGGTCGCGCGGATGAGTGAGGCGGCCCCACGACATGTCCGTGATGTGCAGAAGGCCGTCCAACCCTCCGAGATCGACGAACGCACCGTAGTCGGTAAGGTTCTTCACCGTGCCCGTGAGAACCGCGCCCTCTTCCAGATGCTCGAGCGTCTTGGAGCGCTTTTCCGCCTGCTCCTCTTCGAGCAATTGCTTGCGCGAAACCACAATATTGCCGCGCTTCTTATTGAGCTTGATAACCCGAACTTCGAGTTCCTGTCCCTTATAAGCGTCGAGATTGCGCACCGGCTTCAGATCCACTTGCGATCCCGGCAGAAATGCGCGGACGCCGCCAACATCAACCGAGAGACCACCCTTCACGCGATCTACGACATAGCCTTTGATCTGCGCTTTATCGTTGAACGCCTTCTCTATGTCGTCCCATACCCGGACGCGCTGCGCCTTTTCGTGCGAGAGCAGAACGTAGCCCTCTTCGGTTTCGCCGCGATCGATGACCACGTCGATGCTGTCGCCAGGCTGCACTCGGGGCTGACCGTCTCGTCCCATCACCTGAGCGAGCGGGACCATGCCTTCGGATTTGAATCCGATGTCCACGACAACATACTTGTCGGTGAGCTTGACGACGGTGCCCTTCTGCAGATGGTCTTCAGCCGGAGCGGCAGCCTCTGCGGCCGACTGCTCGGCCTCGAAGCTCTCCAGAGCAGCAGCGAAGTCCATCTCCTCGCGTGGGCTTTCTGACGTGTGCTGCGGGTTGTGTCCTTCGTAAGTGGAAACGGACGATTCAGGGTTTTCGTTTTCGGTGGCTAGTGCGGTGGCTTCGGAAGTTTGCGTAGTCAGGGTTGTAGTCTCGTGAGTGGAATTTTGAAAGCCTTGTGCGTGTCTCTCCTGATGCGCACCATCATGCCCAGGTTGCGGCGAATTTGCACCCTCATCAATGGTGGGATTCAGGTCGCGCGCTGTGCTCTCGTCGAACGACATTAGTCCTTATCGGTCGCGCTCACGCCACGGGAAGTTGTCCCGAAGAGACAGAGGGTAATACCCGGCTGCCCGCTTGAGCGGACTGGTGGCTGCAAAAGCTCTCTTGTGTGTGGGCCCATTCAGGGCTAGAGGAAACTCTGCGGCCGGATCGGCAAATAACGTTCTCGTCATCCGCCAATGTTCTGACTATAGCAATCGCTCGGAGACAGTGTCAAACCCCGCAAGCCAAAGGTGAACAGCAAGTTAAGCGTTCAAGCGGTGCGCGCGACATTTTGTTTTCTCAGGCAAAAAATCAAGGCCAAGAACCCGCGCGGAAGGCGCGGATTTTGCTCATTAACGGAGATTTGATCCTGGTTCACACCGTCGATGCGCCGGCGACCTTCTCGGGATTTCCGCGACTGCTCGGGTTGTGCTCCTCAGCCGGCCATTGGAAGCAAAGTATGTATCCATCCGGATCGGCCAGGTACAACTGCTTCATGCCGTAATGCGCGACTCTTGGCTCCTTAACGCGGATGCCATGAGCTATTAAAGTGCTGGAACGCACCCTCCACGTTGGGGCAGCCGAAATAAATCGAAGTATCCTCATGGGCGGCAACCCACCGGGGATCACGAGTGGCAGGGCGCTTGTCGCTCTCGTACGCGGTGTTAAGCATCAACTCCGCGCCCTCTCGTCGTAGTAAGGCCCAATCGAACTGCGGTCCTGGCCGCGATGTCATGACGATATTGAATCCGAGCAGGTCGCAGTAGAACTTGATCGACTTTGACATATCGAATACTTGAAGCAGCGGGCACTGCCCACGAATTTCGATGGCCATTGCTTCTCCCGTCTCCGTAGGCAGCACCCTACACTTTCGTAAGGTCAAGTGTAATGCCGGAATGTGCGCATATCGATTTCCTTCAGTTTTCAGGTGATAAAATGCAAAAGATGGCGATAGCAAAGCGAAAACCGAAGCAGACACGCACTGTGACGCGGTCATCCAATTCCGCTCGCAAGCCACCCAGATTGACGGAAGCACACGCCAAATTCATGAAAACCACGCCCGGCACTCCTGAATACGACCGCGCTGGAGAAGACCTTCTCCGCATCGTTTTCCACGGAGGGCGTGGTGCCTCCAAGTGATTTAGTACCGCCGCCAGAATCCAACTTACGATCAGTTCCTCCTCCGGTCAAAATTGATCCCGATGTCAGCGCGGAAAGGTATCGACATCTCTTGAAGCAAATTCGAGAGGGGCAGATTACCGTAGCCGACCTACAGGTCATTCAGAATTGGCTTAGCGTGAATCGATACGCTCCCAAAAACACAAAATGGAAGAAAGTATTCCGAGAAGGAGTCAAGCTGGTTGGCTTCGACAAAGAACCTGAAACGATCTTAAGTCGAAACGAAAGTGCGATGGGTATGGACATCGACGAATGGTGGCGCGTGTATCAGCAACTCACAGAGAAAAGGCGAAAAGATAGATAGAAGGTGAACAAGGCAGCAGACGGTTTTGCTAGTACGCTTCGCTAGCGAAATCAACCTTCAAAATAGAAGAGACCAGCAACTCGTGCTCTGCCCTCATCTATACTTCTGCCTCTATGGATTACCTATGGACGCCCTGGCGCTATGCCTACATTACCGGCGCGAAAGAAGGCCAGGCGTGCATCTTCTGCCATAGGGAAGAGGAACAGGACGACCATCGGTCGTGGGTGGTCCATCGCGGAACTCACTGCTACATCTGCCTTAACGCCTTCCCTTATACCTCGGGACACGTGATGATCCTCCCGTATGAGCATGCCGACGAGTTGCAGAAGCTGCCGCGGGAAGCTGCCCGCGAGATGATGGACTTATGCCAGCGTACCGAGACGGCATTGCGCAGCCTTTATCGTCCCGATGGTATCAATCTGGGAATGAACATCGGCGCTGCCGCTGGCGCCGGAGTTGCCGGACATATACACATGCACATGCTCCCGCGCTGGATTGCAGACTCCAATTTCATAACTGTGGTCGGAGAGACGCGAGTGTTGCCGGAATCACTGGACGTGACCTGGGAGAGGATAAGGAAGGAATTCGGCAAGAAGCAGTAACCGTGAAGCCAGCCTGGGGGAGCATTTAGAATCATTGCAGTCCTATGTTTGAGAACCTCTCAGAAAAACTTCAGCGAACATTCAAAAACCTGCGTGGCCAGGGCACTCTGAATGAAGAGAACATGCAGGAGGCGCTGCGGGAAATCCGTTTGGCGCTGCTCGAGGCCGACGTCAACTTCAAAGTCGTCAAGGAGCTGATCGACCACATCCGCGAGAAGGCAACCGGAGCGGAAGTCATGCTCCAGATTTCACCTACCGAGCAGGTAGTGAAGATCGTTCACGATGAGCTGATCGCCATCCTCGGCAAAGACACGGCCAAAATCAAATTCGCCTCGCAGCCGCCGACCGTCGTTCTAATGGCCGGCCTGCAGGGTTCGGGCAAGACGACTTCTTCGGGAAAGCTGGCGCAGTGGTTCAAGAAGGGCGGCCATCGCCCCATGTTGGTCTCGGTTGACGTGTACCGTCCCGCAGCGCGGGAGCAGTTAAAGATCGTCGCGAATGCCATTGGGGCCAACATCTACGAAGGCAAAGTCGATGGCGAGGCTTCAACTGCTGTGGTAGAGCGGCTGGCGAAGGAAGCGCGGCGGGAGGCACTGAACTCCGGATGCGACGTGCTAATCGTCGATACCGCAGGGCGGCTGCACATCGACGACTACCTCATGGACGAGATGCAGCTCCTGAAGAAGCTGCTTAATCCGCAGGAGATTCTGTTCATTGCCGACGCCATGACCGGGCAAGATGCAGTCAATTCCGCCAACGAATTTCACAAGAAGCTCAACCTCACGGGCGTGATCCTCACCAAGATGGATGGCGACGCACGCGGCGGCGCGGCGCTTTCGATTCGCAACGTCACTGGACAACCGATCAAGTTCCTGGGCGTCGGCGAAAAGTACGACGCGCTGGAGCCCTTTCATCCCGATCGCATCGCCGGGCGAATTCTGGGCATGGGCGACATCCTCTCGCTGGTCGAAAAAGCGCAGGAGAAGCTTGATGCGAAGAAGTCAGAAGAGTTCGCGAAGAAAGCTTTAAGTGGCGATGGCTTCTCCCTGGAGGACTTTCGCGAGCAGCTCCGGCAGATCAAGAAACTTGGCTCCATGCAAAGCATCATCAAGATGCTGCCCAGCATTGGACCGTTCGCCGGTATCCAGAACATGGCGGATAAAGTCGATGACAAGGAGTTAAATCGCGTAGAAGCCATCATCAACTCCATGACTGCTTACGAGCGCGATCATCACGAAGCCATCAATGGCAGCCGCCGCAAGCGAATCGCGCGAGGTTCCGGCACAAGCGTGCAGGAAGTGAACCAGCTACTGAAGCAGTACGCGATGATGAAAAAGCAATTCAAGAGCCTGAGCAAGGGCGGAGGTCTATCGCGCCGACTTGCTGGAATGCGTTTTCGCTAGGACCTGGGAACGCGGATCAAAGTCCCCAACCGCATAAACCATGGATGAATTCACGCGTATCAGCCGT
>Ga0307475_10001676_pt1 | contig 13215 bp, 8 predicted proteins | sample atmos_gasesECM1C_FD_203317 | JGI IMG/M metagenome (GOLD analysis project Ga0307475, IMG submission 203317) | Hardwood forest soil microbial communities from Morgan-Monroe State Forest, Indiana, United States - atmos_gasesECM1C_515 | ecosystem: Environmental > Terrestrial > Soil > Temperate... | reverse complement strand
CAGGCGCTCTAGCCGTCGGCGAAAAGAGGTCATTGCGACGGCGGTTCCAAACCGCAGCGGCTAAAGCCGCATTATTTTGCGTCTTTTACGGCTCGGCTGAAGCCGAGCCCTTTCAAAGCAACCCGCTCGCGTTGGGTTTTTTCCGCAAGCGCTAGAGGGCATCGACCTAGCCGATCAGGCAGGTATCTTGTTCTGCCCCATCGCATAAAATGAACCGAACCGGGGTATCCCGATGTCTAACCAAACGGTGAATTCGCCACAGAAAGCGCCCCAGAAGCCTTCACAGAAGCCCCCACTGACTGCGAAACGATTGCGGGCCGTCGCGCCCGTGGTTTGGGAACTGATGCGACCGCGCAAGCAGCTGCTTGCGCTGGGCTTCCTCCTGATGGCCATCAACCGCGTGTCGGGCCTCGTGCTGCCATATTCCACCCGTTACCTGATCGATAGTGTCATCGCCAAGCATCATGTCGAGTTGCTCAAGCCGATCGTTCTCACCGTGCTGGGAGCCACCATCATTCAGGGAATCACTTCCTTTTCGCTGACGCAGTTGCTGTCGAAGGCTGCCCAGCGGTTGATTGCCGAGCTACGCGAAAAAGTGCAGCGCCACATTTCACGGCTTCCGGTTTCCTTCTACGACGCGAACAAGACCGGCAACCTGGTGTCGCGCATCATGAGCGATGTGGAAGGCGTGCGGAATCTTTTGGGGACGGGGCTCGTCGAGCTGGCGGGTGGGCTGCTCACGTCCTTGATCGCGCTCGTGGTGCTGTTCCGGATCAGCGCCCTGATGACGGTTCTCGCCTTTGGCTTCCTGTTGTGTTTCGCATTCGCGCTGAACAAAGCCTTCAGCACCATTCGCCCCATTTTTCGCGAGCGCGGAAAGATCAATGCCGAAGTTACGGGCCGGCTGGCCGAATCGCTGGGCGGGGTGCGCGTGATCAAGGGTTACCACGCCGAGGTGCGGGAAGAAGCCGTTTTCGCAAAGGGCGTGCGCCGCCTGCTCGACAACGTGATCAGCACGCTCACCGCCACCTCGCTGATGAGCCTGTCGGCGAGCCTGTTGATGGGCGTGGTCGGCGCCATCATTATGTATGTGGGCGCTCACCAGATTCTTGCGGGCACGCTGACCGTCGGCGGTTTCTTTACCTATACCCTGTTTCTGGGTTTCCTGGTCGCGCCCATCATTCAGATGGTTGCGATCGGCACGCAGATCACCGAGGCTTTTGCCGGCCTCGAGCGCACTCAGGAAATTCTTCGCGAACGGCCGGAAGATCAGGATCCCAACCGCACCGTCACTCTCGAAGACATCGTCGGGCGGGTGGAGTTCGATGACGTGAGCTTCGGTTACGACGGAAATCGCACCGTGCTGCACGACGTTTCCTTCGTCGCCAACCCAGGCACGGTGACGGCGCTGGTAGGTTCGTCGGGGTCGGGCAAGTCGACGACCATCGGATTGATCACCGCCTTTCATGTGCCGACCCAAGGCAAGGTCCTGATAGACGACGTCGACCTCAGCACGGTGCGCCTGGATTCGTACCGTACCCGCCTGGGTGTGGTGCTTCAGGAGTCCTTTCTCTTCGACGGCACGATTCGTGGGAACGTCTCGTTTTCCCGTCCGGAAGCAACCGAGGAAGAGATCATGCGCGCCTGTCGCATCGCGCGCGTCGATGAGTTCGCCGAAAGCTTTGCCGACAAATACGACACCATCGTGGGGGAGCGCGGCGTGAAACTTTCTGGAGGCCAGCGCCAGCGTATTTCGATCGCGCGCGCCATTCTGGCCGAGCCCCGCATTCTCATTCTTGACGAAGCAACTTCCAGCCTCGATTCGGAATCGGAACAAATGATCCAGCAAGGACTGTCGTACCTGATGCAGGGGCGCACAACGTTTGTGATCGCGCACCGTCTTTCGACTATCCGGCGGGCCGACCAGATCCTGGTCGTCGAGCAGGGAGAGATCGTCGAACGCGGCACCCACGAGGAACTCTACGAGATGCGTGGCCGCTACTATGATCTCTACACCAAGCAGCATGGCGTGGAGACGAACCTGTTTCTGGCTCCGGGCGAAGGGGACGTGGTCGTCGAGAATGGCAATGGCCTGCCGGGCAGCAAAGAGCCCGCCGATCCTGATGCCCTGCGCCTGATTCGAGGAGAGGTTCGTTAGACTGGTGGAGAGTCGGGCGTCCCCGCCCGTCCCTGCAGTGTAAAGCTTTGGAAGGTAGTGGCTGCAATCCAGGGAGCTTGGTTTTTCTTGATGACTGCCGGCATTGATTCCAGTTTTTCCGCAAGGGCAGCGATTCGCACTGAGAACGTCTGCCGCCATTATGTGATGGGCGAGAGCCTGATTCGCGCCGTCGATGGCATCTCGCTTTCGATCACGTCCGGAGAATTTGTCGCCTTGCTCGGCACGTCCGGTTCGGGCAAGTCGTCGCTGCTGAATCTGATTGCCGGGCTCGATCGGCCTACGTCGGGGACTGTGGTCGTCGAGGGAAAAAATCTCGCCGAGTTGTCGCGCGAAGACCTGGCCCGGCACCGCCTGCACACGGTGGGGATGGTCTTTCAGTCGTTCAACCTGATCCCGAGCATGACGGTGATTGAAAACGTCGAACTGCCCTTGCGATTCGCCGAGGTGGATCGCAGCCAGCGAGCAGCGCTGGCGCGCCAGGCTCTGGATCGGGTGGGGCTGGGCAAGCGGCTCGATCACCGGCCAAGCGAGCTTTCCGGGGGAGAGCAGCAGCGCACCGCGCTGGCCCGCGCCCTGATCAACCGCCCGAAACTTCTGCTTGCGGACGAGCCAACCGGAAATCTCGACAGCCGCACCGGCACTGAGATCATGAATCTCATCCGCGAATTCAACGAATCCTTAGGCATGACCGTGGTGATGGTGACGCACGAGCGGGCGCTAGCCGGACAGTACGCCGAGCGTTTGATCTTCCTGGCGGATGGCAAGCTGGTGGACGATCAGCCCAACACCGCCGCGGTAGCAGTTCCGTCGCAGGGAGGCCGCGCATGAAGGCGTACGATCTGGCGGAACTCGCGGTGCGCAATCTGCGCGAGTCTGTGCTGCGCAATTCGCTTACGACTGTCGGGATCTCCGTGGGCGTGGCCTCTCTGGTCGCTATGCTGTCGTTGGGGATCGGCTTGCAGCAGTTGGCGACGCGACGCCTGGTCCGCTCGGGGCTGTTCGATACCGTGGTGGTCACCTCGCGGCGCGACCTGCGCAACTTCAATCGCGGCGACGATGCGGGCGGACTCGATCCCGCGCACAGCCCGGTGCTCGACGAGCCGTCGCGGCAGAAGATCGAGCAACTGCCGAACGTGATGGAAGCCTATCCTGATCTGCGCTTCATCACTTCGTTCACGTATGACGAGAAGCCCCGCCTCACCATGGCGGCAGGCGTTCCTTTTTCCTACAAGACCAACGATGCGTTCGAAGGCATGCAGGGAAGCTTTTTCTCCTCCGACATGGCACCCGAAGTGATCCTGCAAAAGAGCTTCGCGGCGGAACTGCTGGGGAAGACGCCGAAGCCGGGAACGGAAGAAGCGCCGGTCGCTGAGCTGGCGAAGCCTCTGGTTGGCAAAGAGATGACGATGCGCTACGCGGAGAAAGTAGACTCGGCGACGCCCGCGACGGAAACGAACGAGAGCACGTCGAATGAATCCACCGAATCGGCGGCCACGACCTACTCCATCCAATCGCACGAGCTCAAGTTGCGAATCGTGGGCGTGACCGACCTCGACCCCGACAGCATGCGCGGACCGGTTCGGGCGCGCGTCTTGCTGCCGCTGAAGCTGCTGGAGAGTCTGCACGTCATGCAGCCGACGACAATGCGCGATACCACCCAGGCCACCAGCAAGACCCCGACATACTCCACCGTCAGCGTGCGCGTAAAAAATCCCGGCAAGATTCAGTTGGTCGAGGATGCCATCAAGAAGATGGGGTTCAATACGTTTTCGATCCTCGACGCCACCCGCAGCGTGCGCCGATTTTTTACTGTATTGGATCTGTTCCTCGGCATCTTCGGGAGTCTGGCTCTGGCGGTGGCGTCGATCGGGATCGTGAACACGCTGGTGATGGCGATTCTCGAGCGGCGGCGTGAAATCGGCATCATGAAGGCCATCGGCGCGAGCGACTACGACGTGAAGAAACTCTTCTTCGCGGAAGCGGGCGTGATGGGCTTGCTGGGGGGCGCGCTCGGCGTGGCCCTGGGATGGACAATTGGGCGGGTCATCAACCTAGGCACGAATGTCTACTTGCGAAGCCAGGACCTCGCTCCCGAACAGATCTGGTTCGTGCCGTGGTGGCTGGTCGGCAGCGCCATCGCATTTGCGATCATCGTGAGCCTGCTTTCAGGACTGTATCCGGCTGCTCGCGCCGCTCGACTTGATCCGGTGCAAGCCCTGAGGTACGAGTAGACTCGAAAGATGTGCAGGTTTCTGGGATTTCTCGCTCTCCTCGCAACTTTGTACTCTCCGCCGGCCACCGCCCAGGGGCGCATCGATTGCAGTTCGCTCCAAAGCAAAATCCTGAAACGAGCCGTTCGCTACTGTGTGCAGGTCCCGGGAAGCTACGACAAGAGAGACAGCAACGGCCAAGCGGCACGCTATCCGGTTCTCTATTACCTGCACGGGCTGGGCGACAACGAGCAGTCTTTCTCGCGGAGCGGGGGATGGACGCTTATCGAAGACCTGCGGGAGCACGGCAAGATCGGCGACTTCCTGATCGTCGCGCCCGAAGGTGGCGCCAGTTTCTATATCAACTCAGCGGACGGGAAGGACCGCTACAGCGACTTCTTCCTGCGTGAGTTCATGCCTTACATCGAGGGAATGTACCGAACTGTGCCCGGAAGAGAGGGACGTGCCATCACCGGTATTTCGATGGGAGGCTACGGGGCCTTTCGGTTTGCGTTTGCCTATCCGGACTTGTTCTCGGCGGTCAGTGCCCAGAGCGCAGCGCTGCTTCTCAAGACGCCCGAAGAGCTGAATCAATTGGCCGAGTCGCACTCGGACGCGGCTGAGGCTCTGGCCCCACTGATCGGTGATCCGATTAATGTCGCGCACTGGAAAGCAAACGATCCGTTCGCGCTGGCCAAAAAAAACAAGGCAGCTTTGAAGAACATGGCCATCTATTTCAACTGCGGCCAGAGCGATGACTTTGGGTTCGAGGCAGGCGCCGCCGCGCTCGATAAACAGCTCACGGCCGAGGGCATTGCCCACGAATACCACCCCTACCCCGGCGGTCACAGCATGACCTATTTCTTATCCCATCTGGCCGAGGTGATTGAGTTTCACTCCCGTGCTTTTGAGAGCATGAAAGTTCAGCACGCTTCCCCCTAATCGCAGATTCCTTCGTCTCCGCTGCGCGCAGAGTGGCGGTGGAGCGGCGGCCGTCCCCGCCCGCCGGACGGGCGAGACGCACGTCCCTCCACCATTGTGCACGCGCAATCGCGTCTTCCAAAAAATCCATCACGCGCATCGAAATTCTGAGTTGTACTTTGGACGAGGTTCCCAGCTAACAATGTCAGATGGCACAGCAGCGCTATGCACCGGACCACGACGCCTGTGGTGTCGGCTTCGTGACCCAGCTCGGCGGCGCCCCGTCGCACGAGATCGTGGAGCGCGCGCTGTTGGCCTTGCTGCGCCTGGCCCACCGCGGTGGCGTAGACGCCGACGGTCGCAGCGGGGATGGTGCCGGTCTGCTGATGGCGATGCCCGATGCCTTCATGCGCAAACGAGCGAGCGAAGAGGGCATTCGGCTTCCTGGCGAGTTTGGCGTTGGAATGGTTTTTCTGCCATCAGGCGAAGAGGACGCTGCGCGGCAGGTGATCGAAGATCTTGCGCGCGAGCATGGCCTACGCTGCCCGGGCTGGCGAGTGCTGCCGACCGACCCCACGATTACCGGTCCGCGGGCGCGCGCCACTTTGCCCACCATCCGACAGTGCTTCTTCGACGTGGCGCGGGGAACCGCCGATCTGGAAACATCACTATTTCGGCTGCGCAAGCAGGTGGAAGCGCAGGCTCCTTGCGGAACGTACTTTTGCTCGCTTTCTTCGCGGACCATTGTGTACAAGGGCCTGCTGACGCCCGACCAGTTGCCTGCGTTTTATCGAGATCTGGCGGATCCCGAATTTGCGACCTCGTACGCCATCTTCCACCAGCGCTACTCGACCAACACGCAACCGAGCTGGTCGCTGGCGCAACCATTTCGCTTTGTTGCTCATAACGGCGAAATCAACACCATCAGCGCCAACCGCCGCTGGCTGCACGCGAAAGAACGCCGCCTGAAGGAGGCGCTTCAGCTGCCCAATGCCGTCGACCTGCTCGAGCCGCGTGTCAGCGATTCGGCCAGCTTCGACAACGGCCTGGAATTGCTTCTGCGGCGCGGTTACAGTCCGGCCTCGGGCATGCTCGCCATGGTTCCTCCGGCGTGGGAAACGAATCCGCAAATTCCCGCTGACCTGCGCCGGTTCCTCGAAGCGCACGCTCCTGAGCAGGAGCCCTGGGACGGGCCTGCGGCCATGGTCTTTACCGATGGCGTCACGGTGGGTGCCAAGCTCGACCGCAATGGCCTCCGCCCGCTGCGCTACACGCTGACTTGCGATGGGCTGCTGGTGGTCGGCTCTGAGGTAGGCATCGCCGACTTGCACGCGAAACACATCGCCGAGCGGCAGCGACTGGGCCCCGGCGAAATGCTGCTGTGCAATCCGCGCACGGGAGAGTTCACGCGGCCCCCGGAGATTGGACGTCGAAAGGAATTCCGCGACTGCTCTCATGCAACCACCGCGCTGCACGTTGTGCCTACGGAACGGCTTCCGCAGGGCGCGACGCCCGAACCGCAACGTGCCATGGCGGCTCTCGGCTGGACCGAAGACCAGTACAAGCTGCTCTTTCAACCGCTGGTGCTCGAAGGTCAGGAAGCGGTGTGGAGCATGGGCGACGACGCTCCGCCCGCATTCTTGTCGCATCTGCCTCGTCCACTCTGGGACTACTGCAAGCAACGCTTCGCGCAAGTCACCAATCCGCCCATTGACCCGCTGCGCGAGACGCATGTGATGTCGTTGCGCGTGTATCTAGGCGAGAAGGCTGTGCTCAGTTCGCCCCTGCTGGATGCCGGACAATTGAAGCAGCTGGAGGAAGAGTTTGCCATCCAGCGTGTGGACATCACTTTCCCGGTGGCCGAAGGCGTCGAGGCAGCTCGCAGCGCCTTACAACGTCTGCGAACCGACCTGCTGCCGACCCGGCAGGCAAGGCCGAGCCTGATCCTGCTGACTGATCGCGGCATCGACGGACAAGTAGCAGCCCTCCCCGCGTTGCTAGCGCTCGCCATGGCCCACAAATCTTTAGTCGAGTCGGATGCTTGGGACATCCCGGTCATGATCGAATCCGGCCAGGTGATCGACACCCACCACATCGCACTACTCGTGGCGGCGGGCGCCAGCGGCGTCTTTCCTTATCTCGCGCTCGAGCAGGCGGTTGCCCTGCGTCCCGACGGCGTCGCGCGTTATCGCTTCGCGGTGGAAAAAGGACTGCGCAAGGTGATGGCGCGCATGGGTGTCTCGACCATCTCCAGCTATCGCAACAGCCAGCTCTTTGAAGTCATCGGTCTCGATCCCGCTCTGTGCGCGGAGGTATTCGAAGACGCGGGATGCGTTTTAGGAGGAAAGCCAGTCGAATCCCTGTTCGAGGATTGCCTGCTGCGGCATGCAGCGGCGTATTCGCCGAACACCGCAGCGCTGCAAGATAATGGGCTCTACCGCTTCCGGCACAACGGCGAGCGTCATGCCACTTCGCCAGAAATCGTGCGCCGCCTGCACCGCTACATCAAGGCTCCGACCGACGAGAATTTCAAGTTGTACAGTGCGCTCGCCGACGAAAAGGAACCGGTCGCCATCCGTGACCTGCTGACCGTGCTTCACGATACGCCGGTCCCCGTGGAAGACGTCGAGACCGAGGCGTCTCTGCTGAGCCGCTTCAGCACGCAAGCCATGTCGCTGGGCGCAATCTCGCCCGAGACGCACAGCACGCTCGCGATCGCCATGAACCGCCTGGGCGGCCGGAGCAACACGGGTGAAGGCGGAGAAGATCCCTGCGTGTACACGCAGAAGGGCGAAGCCAATAACCGCGTAAAGCAGGTCGCGTCGGCCCGCTTTGGTGTGACCACCGACTACCTGGTGCACGCCGACGAGCTCGAAATCAAGATTGCCCAGGGCGCAAAGCCGGGCGAGGGCGGACAGCTTCCCGCGAGCAAGGTGACTGCGTACATCGCGCGGCTCCGGCATGCCGTCCCGGGCATGATGTTGATCTCGCCGCCGCCACACCATGACATTTACAGCATCGAGGATCTGGCGCAGCTGATCTACGATGTGCGCGCCGTGAATCCTCATGCGCGCATCGGCGTGAAGCTGGTGTCGAGCGCGGGCGTTGGCATCATCGCCACCGGGGTCGCAAAAGCAGGGGCGGACGTAATCACCATTGCCGGTCACGACGGCGGCACGGGCGCCTCTCCCATCACCTCGATCAAGAACACGGGCCTGCCCTGGGAGGTGGGCCTGCGCGATGCGCATTGTGCGCTGGTTCGGACCGGGCTGCGCAGCCGCGTCCGCCTGCGCGTGGACGGGGGTTTTAAGTTTGGGCGCGACGTGATTATCGCCGCGTTGCTCGGAGCTGAAGAATTCGGTTTCGGTACCGCCGCGCTGCTTGCAATCGGCTGCGTGATGGCGCGCCAATGCCACCTCAATACCTGCCCGGTCGGCATCGCCACGCAGGACGAGAAGCTGCGCGCGCGCTTCACTGGCAATCCCGAGATGGTGGAGAGCTATTTCCGCGCCCTGGCCGGGGAAGTTCGCGGATTGCTCGCCGCGATGGGAGCGTCCTCCATCGACGAAATTGTGGGAGCCGCCCAGCGCCTCGAACCCCGAACTGAAGAAGCGCGTGAAATGCTCGCCACCCTACTGAGACCGGTCGCAGGGCCGACCCAGCCCGCCTGCCCACGAGAGCCAGACGGCGGCCTGCATCTCGAATTGGCCGCGATGGTCGACGAGCTCGACACCTTGAGTACCCGGGGACACAGTTTCCGCATTACCAACTCCGACCGCGCCATTGGCGCACATCTTAGTGGGGAGGTCCTGCGCCACCGCAGGGGCGCCGAAATCGCGGGCGTGATCGCCAGTGAATTTACCGGAACCGCAGGCCAAAGCTTCGGAGCGTTCCTGATCTCCGGCGTAAAGTTCCGCTTGCTCGGAGAGGCCAACGACTATGTCGGCAAGGGCCTCAGTGGAGGCACGATCGCCATCACGGCAGGCGACGAGGCTTCGCAGCGAGGCGACGTACTCGTCGGCAACACCGTGCTCTACGGCGCGACCTCAGGCGAGCTTTACGTTGCGGGACGCGCGGGGGAAAGATTCGCCGTTCGCAACAGCGGAGCGCTGGCCGTTGTCGAAGGCGTGGGCCAGCACAGCTGCGAATACATGACCGCTGGAGTCGTCGCCATTCTCGGCCCGGCCGGAATGAACTTGGGCGCGGGCATGACTGGCGGCGTCGCCTACGTCCTGCGCGATTCCCTCGCTGGACACGGCTACAACCAGCATTCCGTGCAGTTGCGCCCGCTCGAGGTCCGCGAGGAACTGTGGCTGCGCCTGGTTTTGCGCCGCCATCTCCGCCATACCGGCAGTCCGAGAGCTCTGAGCTTGCTGAGCTCCGATGCTCCCTTGCCGTTCCTGCGCGTGGAACCGCTGCGCCCACCCTGTTCCATCAGCGAAACCTGGACCGCCACGCTGGCCCAGCTCAAGAGACACGAAATCGCGTCGGTTGAGTCTTTGGAAGGCATCCCTCCAAAGGAGCCGGTCGTGATGTGATGGCGTGAGAAGTTCGGCCCTCTTTGAAGGGGTTCGGCTTCAGCCGAGCCGAAAAGGGCTCAGAATCATCGCCGGCTTCAGCCGTTGGGGTGCGAAGGTGGCATCCATGATCACGATTTCAGCAGCCGGCTGGCGGCACCCGTCATAAATCAATTCGATTTACGGTGACGGGAGGCTGACTCGAATGGGGTGGCCCTCAGGGGCTAAAGCCCCGATTTTCAAGGCACGGTTCGGCGCGGCTGAAGCCGCGCCCTTTCAAAGCGCTAGTCCGGCAGCGGACTTCTGACGGACATCAGTAGGAAGTCTTCGGTCTTCGGTATAATCGCGCACAATCCATGGATTTCGATCAGCTCACGACTTTTCTGGAAGTTGCCAAGCTCGGCAGTTTCTCGCGCGCCGGGCAGAAGGTATTTCGCTCGCAATCGGCGGTCAGTGCCCAGATCCGCCAGCTCGAGCAGGACTTCGGCGACCGACTGCTCGACCGCTCCGGAAAAGATGTCACCTTGACGCCCGCGGGCCGGGTCCTGTTCGCCTATGCCGAGCGGCTGCTGCAACTGCGCGACGAATCACTGCTGGCCGTAGCCGATCACGGAGCGAACCCGCGCGGCACAATGGTTGTCGGCGCCAACGAAGCCACTTGCCTCTACGTACTGCCCGACGTCTTTGCCAAGTATTGCAGCCTGTATCCCGGAGTGCAGCTCAGCATTTACCGGAACTTCAGCTACAAGATTCTCGAAAAGTTGGAAAACGGAACCATCGACGTGGGCATCGTGACCCTCCCGGTGAAGTCCGCCAGCCTGAAGACGCACGCCATTTACCGCGACCAACTCATGTGGATGGTGAACCCGCAGAACCCGCTGGCGAAGCAGGAGGTGGTCTCGCTGGCGGAGATCGCAAAGCAGCCCATTCTGCTGCCCAAGACCGGTTATACCCGCCGCCTCATGGACAAGCTGCTGCGCCCCTACAAGGCCCAGTTGCAGGTGCCCATGGAGCTTCCCAGCGTGGGCATGATCAAGAGCTTCGTAGCCGCCGGCCTGGGCGTCTCCCTTATCAGCGTCAGCTTTGCCCGTGACCAGGTGCTGGCCGGCCGCGTGAAATTGATCGCGCCCAAGGAAAAGGAACTCTGGCGCGAACTGGCCATCGCCTACCGCCGCGACCGCACCCTGACGCGCGCCACCAGCACGTTCATCGCAACCGTCCGGCAGCTCGCGGCTGCCTCAAAATAGTAGCCTCGCGCGCTCATCGCATTTTCTGATGAGCCTCATCGGAATTTCTCGTTTCCCTTCGCTCTCGCCCCAGATTTAAGGTGTAATCAGTGATTTCAGGCGACTGTGGTGTCCTGTCCCGGGGCAAGCAGTCCGGTGCGAAGCAGTGCCTGAGTCCTGGGTGAGAGTTTGTTGGGCCGGTTTCGGCCGCAGCAGAAATTTCGCTGAATCCCTCAGGAGGTGTGATGATGACTGATTTGGAACGCAGTATCAGTAAAGTGTTGGAGGAGCACCGCCATGAGAGCGGCCTCCACATCATAGGCGGGCAGCAACGGCTGATCGACCGGCTGGTTCAGTTCTTTGAAGAGGGACTGTGGCAAAGTCGAGAGCCAAAGTCCCGCGACCTGGATAACTAGATTAAGTGCTGAGCAGCCCGATGACCTTCCTGATGCCAAAGACGCGAATGACGAAGCCGGCCACAACAGCCAAGGCTAAGCGAATTACACGTCTTCTGGCGGAGGTCACCTGCTGAGCTAATTCAAGAGTTCAAAACAGGTAAAAAGCCCACCGCCAGAAGCAAAATGGCGGTGGGTTTTTGTTTGTCCGAAAAAAACTGAACGGGAGAAATGGCCATGAGTGGAGCAGTCGAAGATCAAGCGGCACAATCCGCGGAGCCGTACGCGCAATCGGTCGTGATGAAGTTCGGCGGCACGTCGCTGGAAGATGCTGCCGCCATCCGCCGCGCGATCCGCATCGTGAAGCAGCGCCTGCGACACAGGCCTATCATCATCGCGAGCGCGTTTGCCGAGGTCACCGACCAGTTACTCGCCGCAGGGAAGTCTGCGGCGCGCGGCGAACTCCAGACGGCGCGAAGCTCTTTGCAGGAACTCCAGCGCCGTCACGAGCAGGTTGCTCTCGATGCCGCTGGTCCCAATCACTACCCCTCCCTCCACCCTCTCCTCCAATCCGAATTCCAGCAACTCGACGTTCTTCTAGGCAGCATCGCTGCCGCCGGCGAACTCACGCCTCGCTTTCAGGATCAACTTCTCGGCGCCGGCGAATGTCTCTCAAGCAGGATTGTTCAAGCTGCTTTCGCGGAAGCGGGCATCGATACCGTTTGGGTGGAGGCTCGCGCCTGCCTCGTTACCGACGCCGCCCACACTCAGGCGACTCCGTTGTGGGATGAGACCAATCAGCGCCTGCAATCTGTCCTCGCACCCGTGCTTGCAGAATCCAAAGTTCCGGTGTTGGGTGGATTCATTGGCTCGACCAGCGACGGCATACCCACTACCCTTGGCCGCGGAGGTTCCGACTTCACCGCGTCGATCGTGGGCGCCGCCCTGCACGTCTCTCGCATCGAAATATGGACCGACGTGGACGGCATTCTCACGACCGACCCCAGGCTGTGTCCCGACGCTCGCCGCGTTCCATCCATGAGCTTTGAAGAGGCCGCGGACTTGGCCTACTTTGGCGCGAAGGTGCTGCATCCGGCATCCATCGCTCCAGCGATGCGCAAGAACATTCCCGTGTGGGTCCTGAATTCACGCAACCCGGAAGGGAAGGGAACGGAGATTGTTGCTCATCCCGGCGACGAATGCGTCATGAAGGCGATCACGGCGAAAAAGGGTGTCACCGTGGTGGACGTGGAAGCCGTGCGCTGGCTGGCCCCCGAGTTGCTGCGCGAAATCTTCGAAGTCTTCGAGCGCCACCAATACAGCCTGGATTTGTTGTCGGCTTCGCGCGGGAGCTTGTCTCTGCTCGTCACCTCAACCGAAGCGCTGCCAGCGATTGCCGAAGAATTAAAGGGACTCGCCAACGTGCGTTGGGAGAATCACAAGGCGCTGGTGTGCCTCGTGGGCGAGAAGGTGCGTCGACAACCGGAAATTGCCAGCCAGGTATTTCGCGCTCTATCCGACGTTGACTTGCGCTTGATTTGCCAGGGAGCATCGGAGCGCAATATCAGTTTCCTGGTGGAGGAGTCTCTGGCGGAAGACCTGGTGCGCAGGTTGCACCGGTTGTTCTTCCAGTCGCGTTTCGACCGGTATTCCGCCGGTGCGGCCGCGCAGCCGATGTGCCAGGCGGAAGGATCGTGGCAGTAGTGCCGCTGTCTTATTGTCCGAGCGCTGAGAGGACACACTCATCCCGGCATTGGACGGGTGGAG
>Ga0307475_10001675_pt1 | contig 13219 bp, 11 predicted proteins | sample atmos_gasesECM1C_FD_203317 | JGI IMG/M metagenome (GOLD analysis project Ga0307475, IMG submission 203317) | Hardwood forest soil microbial communities from Morgan-Monroe State Forest, Indiana, United States - atmos_gasesECM1C_515 | ecosystem: Environmental > Terrestrial > Soil > Temperate... | reverse complement strand
TACTTGCCGCCGCCGAGCCCGCTGCGCGGCGCGGGCGCCGGCGGGGCGGACGTCGGCGCCAGCGTCGTCCGGCGCTATCAGGACGGCCTGCTGACGGCCGCGCCGCTGTGGGACGCGTCGACGCACGCGTTCCCGTGCGGGGCTGCCGTCGGCGGCGTCAGCGACGATCCCCCGACCGCCTGCACTGGCGTTCACCAGCGGTTACAGGTGGGAACGGCGGCGTGCCCGGCGCCGCCTTAGTCGTTACTGCGGGGACAGCGCCGAGGTCGGGATGATTGCCTTCGCCTCGCTGGCGCTGGACCAGCGGAGGTCGACCGACGCCGTCCCCATCTGGTCGAAGTACTCGAGCTTCAGCGACACGGGCATGCCCGCCTGCAAGGCGATGGTCCCTTGCACTTGGTGGACGGCGTGCATGGTCCAGTCGTCGATCAGCTGCTGGCCATTGATCCAGAGGCGCGTGCCGTCGTCGGCGTCCGTGTAGAAGGTGTACGTCTCGCTAAAGCGCGGCGTCACCGTGCCCGTCCAGCGGATCGAGAATCCGTCTACCGGCAGCTTCGGATCGGGCGCATTCAAACCCCAATCGAAATCGACGAGGGCGTCGGTGCGCGTGAGGGTGCTGGGGGCGGTCAGGTTCATGTTGCCGAAATACTCGCCAACCAGGCCGCCGCAGACTCCCGTCGAGCAGATCGCCGGCGTGGCGCAGTCCGTGGCGGCGGTGCAGGTCGAGCGGCAGGCGGCGTTGGCGTCGCAGGTGTACGGCGCGCAGGACTTCGCCGTCATCATCACGCACACGCCCGCGCCGTCGCAGGCGCCAGGCGGCGTCAACGACGATGCCGTGCACGAGGCCGGACGGCACATCGTCCCGCTCTGGTAGGAGCGGCAGTGGCCGGCGCCATCGCAGAATCCATCGTGGCCGCAGGTCGACGCGCCGTCATCGGAACACTCGTTTCGCGGATCGCTGCCGGCGGCCGCCGGCTGGCAGTGGCCCGGAGCGCTGGCGGCCGAGCAGGTGAGGCACGTGCCGTTGCAGGCGCTGTTGCAGCAAAAACCCTCGACGCAGAACCCGCTGGCGCAGTCGGTGTCTTGTCCGCAGGCGGTACCCACCCCCGCCCCGGTCGGCGCTTCGCCGCCGCCCGCGTCGACGCCCACGCTGTCGCCGCCGTCGGCACCCGCGTCGACCATCGACGGCGACGGCGCGTCGTCCTGACCGGCATCGTCCACTAGACTCGCGTCGAACAGACTCAAGATTCCGCCGGCGCTCTCCGCGGGGCGACAGCCCGCCATGGCGACGAGCGCGACGACGATCGCAAGGACCCGGATCGGTTCGCCGAAGTTGCGGGCCGCGCGGTCCAAGACAGGTCGGTGATTCAAGGTAGACGTGGCCTCCCAGCCGTGCGACGAACATCGACGGATAGGGGTTCCGCCTGTAGCCGCGCGGCGCGACACGCCGCGCCACCGACGAGCTTCGGCCAGGAGCGTGTCCCGGTACACCGGCACGCTCCATACGCGGACGGACAGCCCACCCTGCCCACCCTGGTCACCCTGGCGCCTTCGGCGCGACCGCTAGCCCGCGGCGGCCAGCGTGGCGCTGACGATCGATTGGGCCTCTTCCTGAATGCGGGTCAGGTGGGCGCGGCCCCTGAAGCTCTCGGCGTAGATCTTGTAAACGTCCTCGGTCCCCGACGGGCGGGCGGCGAACCAGCCGTTTTCGGTCGTCACCTTCAGGCCGCCCAGCGCCGCGCCGTTGCCGGGCGCGCGCGTCAGCTTGGCGACGATCGGCTCGCCGGCCAGGGACGTCGCGGTCACCTGCTCGGGTGAGAGCTTCTTGAGCGCGCTCTTTTGCCTGGGCGTGGCGGGCGCGTCCCGGCGTTCATAGATCGGATCGCCGAAGCGTTCGGTCAGCCCGCGGTACAGCTCGCCCGGATCGCGGCCCTGGCGGGCGGTGATCTCGGCGGCGAGGAGGTCCAGGATCATGCCGTCCTTGTCGGTGGTCCAGACGCCCCCGTCGCGGCGCAGGAACGAAGCGCCCGCGCTCTCCTCGCCGCCAAAGCCGAGCGAGCCGTCCAGCAGCCCCGCGACGAACCATTTGAAACCGACCGGCACCTCGCAGAGCCGACGCCCGCGATCGGCGGCCACGCGATCGATCAGGCTGCTGGAGACCAGCGTCTTGCCGACGCCGGCGTCCGCGCGCCACCCACTGCGCGCGCGATAGAGATAGTCGATCGCCACGGCGAGATAGTGGTTGGGGTTCATCAGCCCGGTGCTGGGCGTGACGATGCCGTGGCGATCGCAGTCGGTGTCGTTGCCGAAGGCGATGTCATAGCGGTCCTTCAGCTTGATCAGGGACGCCATGGCGTCCGGCGACGAGCAGTCCATGCGGATGCGCCCGTCGCGATCGACGGTCATGAAACCGAAGGTCGGGTCGACCACGTCGTTGACCACGTCGATGTTCAGGCGATAGCGCTCGGCGATGGGGGCCCAGTAGGCGACGGCGGCGCCGCCCATCGGATCGACGCCCAGGCGCAGGCCGGCCGCGCGGATGGCGTCCATGTCGATGACCGCGCCCAGATCGTTGACGTAGGCGCGGACGAAATCGTAGCGGCGCGTGGTGGGCGCCTGGCGCGCCGCCGTCCATGGGATCCGGCGTACGTCGCGGTTGCCGGCCGCCAGCATCTGGTTCGCCAGCGCCTCGACCTCGCCGGTGACGTCGGTGTCGGCGGGGCCGCCGTTCGGCGGGTTGTACTTGAAGCCGCCGTCCTCGGGCGGGTTGTGCGACGGCGTGATGACGATGCCGTCGGCCAGATGGTCGCCCGCGCCGCGGCCCCGGTTGGCGGTCAAGATGGCGTGGGAGAGCGCCGGCGTCGGCGTGTAGCCACCCGCCGCGTCGATCATCACCGTCACCTCGTTGGCGGCCAGCACCTCGAGCGCGCTGATGAAGGCCGGTTCGGACAGCGCGTGCGTGTCCATGCCCAGGAACAGCGGGCCGTCGATGCCAGCCTTCTTGCGATACAGGCACAGCGCCTGCGTGACGGCCAGGATGTGAGCTTCGTTGAAGGCCGCGGCCAGGGCCGAGCCCCGATGTCCGGAGGTGCCGAAGGCGACGCGCTGGGCGTCGATCGCCGGGTCGGGGGTGATGGCGTAATAGGCGCTGACCAGGCGGGGAACGTTGACGAGAATGGACCGGGGGGCGGGCTTTCCCGCCAGCGGATGCGTGGACACCTCGGGACCTCCTGCGATGACGACGCGAGCATGCGCGGCGCCGGCTGTCCCCGCAAGAGGGGGCGCAACCGGCGGCCAGCTTCGTCAGCGGCGCGGGGCGGATTTGCCGCCGTCAGGGGACGATGGCGGAGCAGTCGGCGGCGCAGTTGAAGGTGGCCGACAGGCACGACTTGCCGCCGATGCAGGACTCGCAGGCGTCGGCCTTGGCCCGCTTGGTGGCGCTGTCCTCGGCGTTCTGCCGGCAGCGATCGCGGCACCCGCCGACGTCATAGCTGGCGTCGTAACAGTCGCGGTAGCGCGAGCAGACCTCCTGGCAGTCGAACGCCGTCTCGACACTGTCGCACGAGACCACCGGCACGACGGCGCCCAGCGCGGCCGCCACCGCCAGCACCAGCCAATTGAGACGAGAGGCTCCCCTGTTCGTTTCCCGCATGCCTCGAAATATTGGGCGTGCGTTGTCGGAGACAAGGGGCGGTGCGCGCTCGGGCGGCGTTGTATTGAATTGCGGTCAATACGTGTCGCGCAGCGAGCGCGCGCGCACGCCGGGGGGCGATGCCGGGCCGGCGGGGCCGGGATTCCAGCCGACCGTGGTGGTCTCGCCGGGCAGGAGGTCGAAGAAGTTGTCGGTGAACGATCCGCTCGCGCCGTCCTCGGCCGTCAGCCAGACATCGCGCGCCAGGCGGCGCGCGGTCACCTTGACCGTGGTGACGCCGGCGCGCGGGTCGACCGCCGTCTCGAGCGCGGGGTCCGGCAGCTCCAGGTCTCGCGACTTGACGAAGAAGAGGAGGTTGCGCGACAGGCGCTGGCCGTCCTGAGCAAGCTCGGCGACCAGCACGACCTGGTGGGGATCGGCGCCGGCCAGGGCCTCGCGCCGGGACAGCGTCAGCTGGACCCGGCTGGCGTTGGCGGGCACGGTGATCGGGCTGTCGCGCCGCCAGCGCTCGTGGCCGTCGAAGTCGATCAGGCGCACCGACAGCTGCGCGCGCGTGTCGGTCAGGCGATCCGAGACGACGTGGACGCGCACGCTGCCGCCGTCCACCACCGGGCTGACCAGCAGCGGGGCGTAGAAACGGCGCGCGTAGTGGTGGAGCGCCTTCCAGCGCCCGAAGTAGTCGATCCCCGACCAGGACGCCACCGGCCAGCAGTCGTCCAGCTGCCAGTACAGCGTGCCGGCGCTGTACGGCATGCGCCGCCGGTGCGCCTCGGCGCCGAACTTGATCACCGTCGCCTGCAGCACCTGGCTGACGTACAGGAACGATTCGAAGTCGCGCGGCGGACGAAAGTCGCGCGCCATGTACGTGGCGATCAGCTGATTGCCGCGCGGGTGGCGCTGGTGCGCTTGCATGACCGGCGAATCGATGCGCCGCTCGGCCGGCGCGGCGTAACGGGCCACCGTCGACGGCTCTGGGAACGATTGGAAACCGTACTCGCTCATGAAGCGCGAGACGTTGTCGGCGTATCGCGCGTACGGCTGCTCGCCGTGCCAGACACCCCAGTAATGCATGTCGCCCCACCCCAGCTTGTTGGCGGGCACGCCGTCCTCGTTGGCGCTGGGCGAGCTGCGCGTGTAGAAGCGGCCCGGATCCTCGCGCGCCACCACGGCCGGCAGCAGGTGGTGAAAGAGGTGCTTGTAGTCGGCCCAGAGCTTGTCCTGCACGGCGCGCGACAGGTGAAACTTGAAGGCCCAGCCCCACCCTTGCCACGCCGCTTCGATCTCGTTGTTGCCGGCCCATAGCGCCAGGCAGGGGTGGTTGCGCAGGCGGCGCACGTTTTCCACGGCCTCCTGCTCGACGTCGGCGACGAAGGCGGCGTCACCGGGATACTGGCTGCAGGCGAACATGAAGTCCTGCCACACGAGAATCCCCAGGCGATCGCAGGCGGCGTAGAATGCGTCGTCCTCGTACACGCCGCCGCCCCACACGCGCAGCATGTTCATGTTGGCGTCGGCGGCCGCCTGCACCAGCGCGCCCAGGCGTTCCGGCGTGACCCGGCTAGGAAAGCTGTCGGACGGAATGTAGTTGGCGCCCTTCATGAAGACGGGAACGCCGTTCACCTTGACGGTGAAGCTCTTGCCGTCGCGGTCGCGGCGATTGACGACCTCGACGGTGCGCAGGCCGATGCGCGCGGCGTGCCGCCCGCGCGCCTGCCCGTCGCTGCTGAGATCGACGGTCACGTCGTAGAGGCGCGGCGTCCCGAGGCCGTTCGGCCACCAGCGCTGTGGCCGCTCGACCACGACCCGAGCCAGCACGTGATTCGGGCCCGGCGCCAGCGCGGCCGTCGCGCGCGCCGCCGGCGCGCCGTCGATCGCCACCGCCACCTCGCCGGCGCCGGCGCGCGTGGCCGCCACGGTGACGTCGACGGTCAGCTCGGCGCGAGCGTCGTCGAGACGTTCCTGCCGGACGTGGACGTCCTCGATGCGCGCGCCGTCCCAGGCGCGCAGCAACACCGGGCGCCAGATCCCGCTCGTCACCAGGCGCGGGCCCCAGTCCCATCCGTAGTGATAGGGGGCCTTGCGCGCGAACATGCTCAGCATCTCGGGCGCCTGGTCGTTCACCGCCGGCAGCACATACCCCAGCCGGTGATACGCCGGCTTGACGAAGGTGATGGGCGATCGGAACCGCACCAGCACGACGTTGTCGCCCCGATGCAGGCTGGATTTGATGTCGACGACCCAGCGCCTGAACATGTTGTGCGCCGACATCACGGACGCGCCGTTGACGAAAACCTCCGCGTACGTGTCCAGCCCCTGCCACACCAGCTCGACGCGTTCGCGCCCGAGGAGCGCGTCGTCGGCGACCAGCGTGGTCCGGTATTCCCAGTCGGCCTTCTCGATCCACTGCACGTCCTTCTCGTTCGTCCCCACGAACGGATCGGGGATGCGGTGGTTGGCCAGGAGGTCGGTGTGCACGCAGCCAGGGACGGTCGCTGCCATCCAGTCGGCGTTGGCCGCCGTCGGGGAGGACCGCGGCGCCTCGACCTGGCGGAACCACCAGGGACCGGCGAGCGTCGTGGTGGTCACCTCGCCTCCGGGCGCGGGCGCCGATTCCGCGCGCGCCGGCCCACCCGCGCAGGCCGCCAGGGCGGCGACGATGACCACGCCCGTCCGGCGGGCACCGATCGAAGGGGACGCGACGAACGCCACCCTTTCAGCATAATGCGGGCCTGGCGCCGCGGCTCACTTGAGCGCGTTGCGAAGCAAGCTGCGCAGGTTTTGGAAGTCGATGGGCTTTTCCAGGCGCGGGTTGCCGACGCGATCGAGAAACTCGCGAGCGCGAGGCGTGAACGCGCCGCCGGTTATAAAGATCATCCGCTCGGCCTCCGCCGGCGCCACGCGCGCCACCTCGTCGTAAAGATCCATGCCGGACAGCTCCGGCATCATCAGGTCGCACAGGATGGCATCGAAGCGCTCTCCTTTGCGCAGCCGGGCCACCGCCTCGCGCGCATCGGTCAGGCCCGTGATCCGGTACTCCTCGACGAGCGCGCGCCGGAGGGCGCTGACGATCATCGGCTCGTCGTCGACGACCAGGATGCGGCCGCCCGATGCCGGCCTTTCATGAGCCACGGCCGGGCGGGCGACCGCCAGCGCCTCGGGCGGGACGGACGGCAGGGTGACCCGGAACGTCGCGCCGCGCCCCGGCTCGCTGGTGACCGCGATGTCGCCCGCCATGGCGCCGAGGATGCCGCTGCAGATCCACAACCCCAGGCCCGTGCCGACGCCGGCCGGCTTGGTGGTGAAGAACGGGTCGAAGATGCGCGCCTGGATGTCCGGGGGAATGCCCGCCCCGGTGTCGCGGATCTCGACCACCGCGCGGCCGCGGGCGTCGGTGCGCGTGATGACGCGGATCTCGTTGCTCTCGGCGGCGCCATCCTCGACCGCCTGGGCCGCGTTGACGAGCAGGTTCAGGAAGACCTGACCCAGCCGCGATTCGTTGCCTTCGACCAGCGGCACGTCGCCGAAGTCCTTCACCAGGCGGGCGCGGTGCCGGATCTCGTTCCAGGCCATGTTGATCGACGACTCCAGCACCCGCCGCAGCGAGACCGGTCCCGTGCCCTCCCCGTCGGCGCGGGCGAAGATCTTGAGGTCGCGCACGATGCTGCGCACGCGCTCGGCGCCCTGGCGCGCCTCCGCCAGCGCGTCCTCGACCTCGCGCAGGCCGACGCCGATCTCGCCCTGCGGGCCGGCCAGCGCGGCGATGCGCGCCGACCCCACCGACAGCTGCTGCCGGGCAAAGTCGATGTTCGCCACGATGTACGCCAGCGGGTTGTTGATCTCGTGCGCCACGCCCGCGGCCAGCGTCCCGACCGAGGCCATGCGCCCGGCGACGGCCAGCAGCTCGTCCGTCTTCTTGCGCTCGGTGAGATCGCGGATGAACAGGTAGTGTCCGCCACCATCCAGCGACGCGGGCACGACCGTCATCTGCAGGGGGACCTCGCTGCCGTCCCGGCGCAGCGCCCGCGCCTCGCGCGACACGCGCACGCCGGCCGCGGCGGCCGCCGCCTGATCGGCGAAGACCGCCCGATCGGCGGGGTGAATCAGATCGCGCCAGCGCCGGCCGAGCAGGTCCGCCTCCGGGAAATCGGTCAGCGCGCAGAGACCGCGATTGACCGCGGCCAGGCGGCCGTCGGCGTCGACAAAGGCGATGGCCTCGGCGGCGTCGTCCAGCGCCGCCCAGAGGCGGGCCGCCTCGGTGGGGGCGCCCGACGTCGCCGGCGATCCGACGGCTGCGCCGGCGCGCTTTCCACCCTGGGGCGCTGCCCTCTGCGCCAGCGAACGGGGTCTCCGCACGCGGGCAGGATATCAGCTTCGCCGACGGTGACGAAGCGGTTCGGGCGCGGGCGGGCGACGCACGCTGACCTCAGCGCTTGAAGAAGCTGGACGAGGACGACGAGCGTTGCGTCGACCCGAAGAACGACGGTCGGGTGTGCCCGCCAGTATCCAGCATCTCGGCGGCGCGCTCGCGCACCTTGGCGCTGGGGTCGTGGTGCGCGGCGTCCTTGAGAATCGGCGTGGCCGCGCTGCCCGCCCGTCGCAGGAAGAGCTGCGATCGTTCGTGGGTCTTGTCGCTGGCCAGCGACGCCACCACCGCCTTCAGCAGCGCGGGGTCGGAGCGCAGCGCCGGGTCGGCGCGCACCGCCTTCTCGGCGGCGCCGAGGCCTTGCGCCCATCGACGTTGCTGCAGCTCCAGAAGCGCGGCGTGGTAGTCGGCCGCCGGATCGGTCGCGGGCGGCGGCTCGGCGGGCGCGGCTGGCGTCGGCCCTGGGGGCGGGCTTGAAGGCGCCGGTGGCACGCTGGGCGAGCGCGCCTCCGCGACGGAGGATTTCGCCGAGGCCGCAGCCGGCGACGACGACGCCGCCTTCACGTTCGGCGGCGAGGAGACAGCCACGGTGGTCCGCGACGGCTTGTACCGGAGAAGAACACCCGCCGTCAGCGCGACGCCGACGAACAAGAACAGCGCCGCGCCGACCAGCTGCGCTCGGCGCCCGGACGGCTGTCGCTGCGGAGGCAGCGGCTGCGCCGGCGCCGGCAGCCCCGCCGCCGCCGCGATCTCCCGCGCCACGCTGGGGTCGACGATGGTGGCGTCGCCTTCATCGGGCGCGCGGCGCGTCTCGGGATTCCGCGCCTCGGGCGTTCGCCCCTCGGGAGTGCGATCGATCGCCTGCGTGAACTCGCCCGCCGACTGGAATCGATCGGCGGGCACCTTGGCCAGCGCGCGCCGCACCACCTGCTCCAGCGGCTGCGAGATCCGGACCCCGGGCGCGACCTCGGCCATCGCCGGAACCGGCGCCTCCTGCTGCATCAACAGCAGATCGCCGATGTGATCCGAGACGAACGGCTTTCGTCCGGTCAATAGCTCGAACAGCACCACGCCCACCGAATAGAGATCGCTGCGCGCGTCGATTACGCCAGCGCCGCCGATCTGCTCGGGCGCCATGTAGCTGGGCGTGCCGATGGTCAGGCCGGCGGTCATGGCCGGCCCGTCGCGCAGCTTGGCCAGGCCGAAGTCCAGGATGCGCAGATAGTCCTGCAAACCGGCCTCGTCGCTGAGGATGAGATTGTCCGGCTTGAGATCGCGATGGACGATCCCCTGGGCGTGCGCGTGGGTCAGCCCCGACAGCAGCTGCCGCGCGATGTGCAGCGCGCGCCCGGCCGGCAGCGCGCCCGCGTTCAGCGCCTCGCGCAACGTCGTGCCCGTGACGAAGTCCATGACCAGATACGGCTGGCCTTCGTGGCCGAAGTCGATCACCGACACGCAGTTCGGGTGCGAAAGGCGGCTCATGGCGCGTGCCTCGTTCTCGAAACGTCCGAGGAACGCCTTCTGCGCCGCGATCCAGGGGTGCAGGAACTTCACCGCCACCGGGCGGCCCAGCTGCAGGCGCTCGCCCTTGTAGACCACGCCCATCGCGCCCGAGGCCAGCTTCGCGATGATGCGGTAGCGTTCCTGCAAAACGCGGCCGATACGCGGGTCGGGGATCGAGGGCTGTTCCGTCTCCACGCCACCTCACCTTAACATGCGGCCCGCACCGGGATCGGGCGTCGTTTCGTGGTCCGCCACGCGGGTCGCGCATACCATCCGCGGATGAGCGACCTGTCGGAGACCATCAGCGAATCGATCGAATCGGCCCGGAATTCGCGCCTCAACTCGATCGTCGCGCTCAGCGTGGCGATCACGGCCACCTTCACCGCGCTCTGCAACGTCAAGGATGGGAACATCGTGCAGGCGATGGCGCAGGCCCAGGCCAACGCCGTCGACGCCTGGGCCTATTACCAGGCGAAGGGGACCAAGCAGAACATCGCCGAATCGGCTCGCGACCAGCTGGCCGTGCAGCGCGACCTGATACCGCACCTGACCGACGAAACGCGCGCGCTGATCCAGGCCAAGCTGGACGATTACGAGAAGAAGGTTGCGCACTATGAACAGGAGAAGACCGAGATCAAGAAGCAGGCGGAGAACTATCAGAAGGAATACGATCGCCTGAACCTGCACGACGACCAGTTCGACATGGCGGAGGCGACGCTGTCGATCGGGATCGCCCTCTTCGGCATCACCGCGCTGACGCGCAAACGCGCCCTGCTGGTCGTGGCGCTGGTGTTCGCGGCGCTGGGAACATTTCTGGGGCTGGCCGGATTTCTGGGCCTGAGCGTGCATCCGGATTTCCTGGCGCGGCTCCTCAGCTGAATAGCGCGAATCGCGTGGAACGCGGGCGGCTTGGCCGCTGCGGATCCGTCGCGGGAGGTCTGGAACCCTTTGACAACGCGCGATCGCGCCGACAAGATCGCGCGTCCATGAACGCCGACCCGAACTGCCCGGGCATCCTCGTCGTCGACGACGATCCGGACATTCGCGAATCGCTGCGCGAGGTGCTGGAAGACGAGGGCCACTCCATCGTCTGCGTGTCGAACGGGCGGGAGGCGCTGGACTATCTGCGCTCCGGTATGCGCCCCTGCGTGATCTTGCTCGACCTGATGATGCCGGTCATGGACGGCTGGCAGTTCCGGCGCGAGCAGAAGCAGGACCCGGCCATCGCCGACATTCCGCTGATCGTCATCACCGCCACTGGCAAGCGCCCGGTGCTGGTCGACGCGGACGAGCTGGTGATGAAGCCGCTCGACCTGACGCGCCTGTTCGATGCGATAGACCGGTACTGCTGACCGCTACTGCTGACCGGTACCGCTGACCGCTACTGCTGATCACCTGGGCTGGCCGCGCCGCTCGGCGCGGCCCGTGTCGTCACATGCCGCTCAGGAACTTCCAGTGTTCGGTGGTCTTGTCTCTCTCCAGCTCGAACTTGTGATAGTCGTCGACCCGGCGATAGCGATCGCCCGAATCGGCGGCCAGCTCGAACGACCCATCGATGAAGACCTCCACCGTGGCGCGGTCGCCGTTCACCTTGATGTTGCGATATTCGATGTCGTAGCGGATCGACTTCACCCGCTGCAGCTGCTTGCTCAGGACCTGGCGCAGCCCCTGATAGCCGTAGTCGTCGTCCGAGCGCGGCGTGCCCGAGTCCTCGAAATACTTGTCGGACGCCAGCACCAGCAGCTCCTCCACCTTGCGCGCGAGCAGGCGCTGCCGGTACTGCTCGATGGTGTCGATGATCTGCTGGTTCTGCTCGGTCTTGAGGACGGAGGTGCCCGGGATGTAGTCGATGTGCGCGCACCCGACGGCGGCCAGCGCCCAGACGGCGCCGGCGATCAGCGTCCGCACGCCCCGGCGGCAGAGTGTTCGCACATCGATGGCGGCGGCGTCGTTCGTCATGCAGGGGGCCCTGTGTAGCGCTTGGCGAGGAGTGCAGGAAGCGTTCCATCGATGATTCGGGGAAAAAGCGGCGTTCACGCGCGCCTCGCGCGCCGGCCGCCCCGCGCTTCTGCCTTCCCGTCGCACGGGAACCGATCAGCGTGCCAGTTTGGCACGCGGCGGCGGCGCTTTGACCTGAGCCGGCGATCTTGCGATAGTCCTCGGATGGCGGACGCAATCACGTCGGGGCGGGCGGCGGGCTCCCCGGTCGAAGACGGAGAGCAACCCCGCGAATTCCCACGTTACGAAGTGAACGCTTACGTCGACTTCACGGGCACCGAGGTGGCGCTGTTCCACCGCATCCAGAACATCTCGCTGGGCGGCGTGTGCATCCAGACGTCGGGCGTGGAAGAGGTCGGAACGGTGGTCGACCTGGTCCTGAACTTTCCCGATCTCGACGCCTCGATCGGCGTCAAGGGACAGGTCGTGTGGGCCAACCGCGACGACCCGATGGACATGGGCGTGCGGTTCATCGACCTGGACGAAGAGCGCAAGGACACCCTGCGCAAGTACATCAGCTTGGTGCGCAAGGTCTAGCGGTCGCGCCGAAGGCGCGAGGGTTGGGAGGGTGGGTTGTCCGTCCGCGTATGGAGCGTGCCGGTGAACACCGGGACACGCTCCTAGCGGTCGCGCCGATCACGGCAGCGCCAGCAGCGGGCTTTGCCGCGCCAGGTGTGCCTTGACGCTGGCCAGGCGGGCGAGGTAGCGGCGGAAGTCCTTGCCGGGGGCGGCCCCCTCGGCGCGGCGCAGGTGGACGTCGGTGATGCGGGTCACCGCGAAGCGACAGGCGGCGAAACGCAGCTCGGCCTCGAAGGCCACGCGCTCGTCGGCCGTCGGAGCGCGCACCGTCGTGTATCCGTCGAAAAGGGCCGCCACGATCTCGGGGCGAAAGTCGTCGCGCCCGTAACCGAAGGCCAGCGTGGTCACCGCCAGGTCGTACGACAGCCGGCCCCAGGCGGCCTGCTCGAAGTCGATCAGCGCGCGCAGCGCGGGCTGATCGCCGGCGGCGAACATCACGTTGTCGATGAAGAGATCGCCGTGGATCAAGCCTTCGGGCAGGTTCGGCCGGCGCTCGACACGCAGCGCGGACAGCTCGGGCTCCAGCGTGGCGACGGCGTCGGCCAGCTCGGGGTGCTGCAGCTCGGCGACGGCGGTCAGGCGGCGATCGATGTCGTGCGGTTCATAGCGACCGCTGCGGCGGTCCGGAAAATCGGTCCCCGCCACGTGCAGCGCGGCCAGCGCCTGGCCCACGGCGCGCGCGTGCTCCGGTGTCAGCTCCGCGCGCGATAATGTCCGGCCGTCCAGCCAGGGGAACAGCGACGCGATCTCGTCGTGCCAGCGCAGATAACGCGCGCCGTCCGCCGCGCGCAGCGGCGTGGGCGTCGGGACGCCGCGCCCGGCCAGGTGCGCGATGATGGCCGCCTCGCGCTCGACGTCGTCCTCGGCCTTGCCTTCATTGATGCGCAGAAAGAACCGGCCGCCAGCGGTCTCGACGCGGACGTTCGTGTTGATGGTGCCGACCGGAATGGGCGCGTGCGCGGTGGCCGGCGGCAGGCCGAAGCCGCGCAGGATTTCGTTCACGTCGCCTGCGGTCAAAGTGCGAAAGAGAGCCATCTGGGATCTGTCCTGCTGCTTTCCTCGCGCACTTGACGCCGCGACGCAACCCCTGGTCTAGTCCGAGCGTCATGGCCCGGCCAGAGAAA
>Ga0307475_10001674_pt1 | contig 13219 bp, 15 predicted proteins | sample atmos_gasesECM1C_FD_203317 | JGI IMG/M metagenome (GOLD analysis project Ga0307475, IMG submission 203317) | Hardwood forest soil microbial communities from Morgan-Monroe State Forest, Indiana, United States - atmos_gasesECM1C_515 | ecosystem: Environmental > Terrestrial > Soil > Temperate... | reverse complement strand
TTTTCGCATGTACCTCGTCATCATGTACTTACGTTATTCTGTTCAAGGCCTAGACCAAGTGAACCAGGGTCACCCCCTCCGCAATTCACCGCACTCCACTTTTTCGCATCTGCCTCCTCTCTGTTACAATTTTTTGGTTCGTGACCGAGCCAAAACAAGCCAGAAAGTATTTGATCTCCGGCACCGTCCAGGGCGTTGGCTACCGCTACTTCACCCAACGCGCCGCAGCCAAGATAAAGGTTGGGGGCTACGTAAAAAACCTTAGGGATGGTCGCGTGGAAGTCTACGTAATGGGTACACCGCAGCAGCTTCGCGAATTGCGTACCCTGCTCGAACGCGGTCCGCGCTTTTCCAGCGTCACCGAAATCCGCGAAGAAGTCGCCTCGCCCGATCCACAATACGACCAGGTATTTGTAATTGGCCACGGCGATTGAGGCATGGACTGAGAACGACCCGCCCGCTGCCGCCTTACTGCATTAAATCAGCGCGACCATAGGAGTCATTTGAATGGACGATTTAAAAAAACTCATCCGTGAGGTTCCCGACTATCCGAAGCCGGGAATCCTGTTCTATGACCTGACCACCCTGCTGAAAGACAAGCGCGGTTTTCATACCCTGATCGATCGTTTGTGCGAACACTACAATGGCGACACCATCGATTTGGTCGCCGGCATTGAAGCCCGCGGCTTTATTTTTGCCCCCGCACTGGCCTATCGCCTCAACGCCGGCTTCGTTCCCGTGCGCAAACCTAAAAAACTCCCCGCCAAATGCGCCAGCGTCTCCTACTCTTTGGAATACGGCACCGACACGCTGGAAATCCATGAAGACGCTATCAAGCCCGGCGATCGCGTCATTATCTGCGACGATTTGCTGGCTACTGGCGGCACCGCTGCCGCCACCGCAAAACTCATTCAGCAATTGGGCGGCAAAGTAGAGGGCTTAGCCTTCGCCGTAGAACTGACATTCCTGAAAGGGCGTTCCAAACTCCCCGGCCTCGACGTCTTTTCCTTGATTCAATACGACAAATAATTTTCGCGCCTGATACGTTGCGTGTAGGTTTTCTGAAATGATCGAGCAGCGAGTCCGCCGCTGTTGTTCCGGTTTTTTCTTCGGCCGCTATTTCGCTCTCGCGCCACGCTGCCGCAAGACCTCAAACAAAACCACACCCGCCGCCACCGACACATTCAGCGATTTCACAGGTCCGCTAGTCGGCAACGAGACTACAAAATCGCAGCGCTTGCGCGTCAACTCGTGCAAGCCTTTGCCCTCTCCTCCTAAAACAATTCCCACCGGCGACGTGTAATCCACCTGCGTATACGTTTTCTCGGCGGTCTCGTCCAGCCCAACGAGCCAGTAACCCGCTTCCTTCAGTTCTTCCATCGCGCGCGCCAGGTTCGTAACTCTCGCAATCGGTAAGTGGGCCAACGCCCCGGCTGACGCGCGCGCCACCGTATCCGTCAAGCCCACCGCGCGCCTTTCTGGAATCACCACGCCTTGCGCGCCCGCCGCCAACGCCGTCCGTATGATGGCGCCAAGATTGTGCGGATCTTCCACTCCATCGAGCAAAACAATCAACCCGCCGTGCCCGCCGGCCTTCGCATGCGCGAGAATATCGTCAAGCGATCCCGCGGCTCGCGCCGCCGCCAGCGCAACAACTCCTTGATGATCTTTGGTGTTGGCCAGCCGGTCGATTTGGCTGCGATCCTCAAATCGCACTGGAATTCCGCGCCCGCGCGCCAGTTGCACAATTTCTTCCGTGCGCGTGTCCTGCCGCCCGCGCGCAATTACCACGCGATCAATCGCGCTACCCGCTTGCAGCGCTTCACGCACCGCGTTAATTCCCGTCAACCGGTCAATCAGAGGACTCATGGGAGCAGTCAGTGTATAGAAAAACTCAAGCAAAATTCACAGCTCACCCTTTTTAATCAAGCGCCGAACAAAACTCCAGTATCCGCGCACGCGCAGGTTTCACCGCCACAGCAAACGGCAACGCCGCAGCTTCATCAATCAGCAGAATCACGCGATCCAGTTCTCCCTCGCCCGCCTTGCCCGCCAATGCCAGCCGAATCGGATGAAACAAATCCCGGCTCCGTAAGTCCGAACCTTCTTTCATGGTCGTGATTATTTCTTTGAACCGTTCCGAATCCAGCGGCCCATCATCCAGGAGCAGCAAAGCCAGCCGCCGCACTACTTCGCGGGCCCCATAGCGCGCCAGCACCGCATGGTTTTCCACTCGCTCCAGCGCTCTCTGCGCATCATATTGAAAGACCAAACCGAGCAGCTCGCTGAGTCCAGCGCGATCAGCAACGTGCGATCCGAGCAAGCCCGCCGCGCGTTCGCACCACGCCAGCACCTCCGGAGAAAATACTTCGGCCGCAAGCCAGCCGCGCTCGCGAAGCATCTCAGCCACATCGGCGCCAGTAAAAAGATTAGGCGCGGCAACCAAATCCCGCGTTCGCCTTTCGGAAGTCATGTGCAAGGAAGTCTACAGCAGAAGATTGTCAGTCGTGGAAACAGCAAACGTCAGGAATGTTTCTTCAACAAATGTTTCTTCAACAAATAAAGCGTCACGCCGTCTCCAGCGTCGCCACCACATATGCGGCAATCGCGTCGCCACGTCCGACCGCATCAACACCTTCATTCGTCTTGGCCTTCAAGTGAATGCGGTCCGCCGTGACGCTGAGCGCCTTCGCCAGAGCCTCGCGCATCTTCGGAAAGTGTGGACCCAGTTTCGGCTTTTCGAGAATCACCACCGCATCGACATGCTCAATGGAGAATTTTTTTTCGTCCAGCAGCCGCGCTGCGTGTTCCAAGAATTGCAGGCTGTCAGCGCCCTTCCACTTCGGATCGGTATCCGGAAAATGGGTGCCAATATCGCCCAGCCCCGCAGCCCCCAAAAGCGCGTCGCAAAGCGCGTGCGCCAGAACATCGCCGTCCGAATGCCCCGCCGGCCCTTTATCAAAAGGCACTTCCAGCCCGCCGATAATTAATCTGCGCCCCGCTTCCAGCCGGTGCAGGTCGTACCCGATGCCGCAGCGCACGCTCACTTTTTGTTGCGCTCGCGTTCCAGGTAAAACCGCGCCAGTTCCATGTCCGCCGGCCTCGTAATTTTAATATTTCGCTCCGACCCCAACACCACGTGCACATCGTGACCAATCCGTTCCACCAGGCCGGCTTCATCCGAAGCATTCACCCCATCGGCCTCCGCGCGCGCAAACGCTTCCTTCAACAATTTCGCCGAAAACGCCTGCGGCGTCTGCGCCAGCACCACCCGCTCTCGCGGAATGGTCCCAATAATCAGCGCCACATCTTCCGGCAAACTCGCGCGCTTCACTTCCTTCACCGTATCCATCGCCGGGATGCCCAATATCGCCGCTTTGCACTTTCGCGCCTCTTCGATCACCCGCGTGATTTGCTCCACGGTAACAAACGGACGCACCGCGTCGTGCACCAATACAATTTCAGTATCTTCAGGCACTTCGCGCAGCGCCTGCGCCACGGATTCCTGCCGCGAATCTCCGCCGCGCACCAAACGAACAAATTGCGTAAACTTTTCCGCTCGAATCGTCGCTTGCAGCGATTCCAGTACATCCCCGCGCGTGGCCACAATAATGTCCGTGACCAGCGGGCACGCCGCAATGCGCCGCAAGCTGTGAATGACAATCGGCGTTCCGTCGAGCTCCAAAAACTGCTTGGGCGTCTCCGCGCCCATGCGCGTACCCAGCCCCGACGCCGGAAGAATGGCAGTGATTCGTCCCATTTTTATCGTTTGAAGTGCGCGTGCGCCGGTCCGACGAACGATCCGATGAACGGATGATTATATACCGGGTGGAAAATTCGGAGTCCTTTGACGCTTCTCGCGATGACGCGCTATTCGCCTTCCGTCTGCGGTGACGCCCCTGAAGAATTCTCATCGCCGCCTTGGCCGTCGCTCGCGCGATTATTCTCCTCTTCTCGCGCCGCAGTGGACCCCGCGCTATACGACGGCATCGAATTACCGCTGACCCCGCGTCCCGCCGCCGCAGCCCGCGCATAAGGACCGGACGGCTCGACGCGCTCGTCCACGCGCCCAAAAATCATCTTGCCTGCGGTCGTCTGATGAACGGAAGTCACGATAATATCCACGCTTTTATTGATCAGGCGGCGCGCCCCATCCACCACCACCATGGTGCCGTCGCTCAAATACGCCACTCCCTGCATGGCTTCCTTGCCCTCGCGCTGAATAAGCACATGCATCGTTTCGCCCGGCAGCACCGCCGGCTTCAGCGCGTTGGCAAGCTCATTCACGTTAAGCACCGAAAATCCCTGCACCGTCGCGACTTTGTTCAAATTAAAATCATTCGTCACGATTTTCGCGCCAGTGCGCCGCGCCAGTTCAATCAACTTGTGGTCCACATCAGCAGTGTTCGGAAAATCGTCGTCGACCACTCGCACTTCCACCTGCGGCATTTTCTGAATTCGCTGCAACACTTCCAGTCCGCGCCGCCCGCGTTGCCGCTTCAGCGGGTCGGAAGAATCGGCCACCAGCTGCAATTCATGCAGCACAAATTGCGGCACCGCCAGCACTCCTTCCAGAAATTGGGCTTCGCAAATCTCCGCGATGCGGCCATCGATAAGCACGCTGGTATCCAGCAATTTCATCAGCTCATTTGCGGCAGTCTCGACGCTCGCTTTCTTGCGCCGCGGACCACGCCAGTGCTCCCCGCAGCGAAAGCCCGTCGTCATCCCCAGATAACTGAACGCCAACAAAGAGATGAAATCCAGAAACGACTTGGTGGAAGCCGGTTGCGAGGTATAGGAGATGATCAGCGTCATCAACAATGCCGCAGACATTCCCCCCAGCGCTCCGAAGGCTCCACCGATCAACCCACCCATGCTCGCCTGCGCAAGGCGAAACTCCGCAAAGACAATCACGAGCGCAAGCAGCACACCAACTGCCGCTGCGCTGCCTCGCAAACCAAACGGCGCGAACGCGTAGCAAAGCACTCCGATCAAAATCGTAAACAAGCTGCGTACGATCCAAAACTCCCAATGCATTGATGGCTTTGTTTTGGACGTCTCTGACAGATCAGCAGCTACTGTGGAGTCAAATTGCGAGGTGCCGCGATTCTCCGCGGCGCGTATTGGCGGCGGCGTAGTTGCTGAAAGTGACGAACGCGGTCTTGTACTACCTGTTGTTTTCCGGTTCATGCCCAATGGTTGTGAGAAAACACTCCTGCGATTTTGTAACGCCGTAAGCTCTCTTTCGCTACGAGCTCACAGACTTACTCTGCCGTTGCCCCCGACGGCTCGCTTCTAACTGTTTATATACTCTGTCATTACTGACAGGTCAAGTCGGATATCAAACATTCGCCGGAAAAGTCGGATTCCACTTGATGAAAATTACAAATCAATCACCACTATTGATAACAAAAAGAAACACAGGTCAATACCGGTAAATACGTGGAACACGCTGGCTCACCGCGCACAACAAATCAGACGTAACCGTGCCGAGACTGCGCGCCACCAAGTGCGCGGGATGACTGAATTTGCCGTCCGTTCCATAAATCGTTGCGGTATCCCCAATCTCGACTCCGGGCACCGCCGTAACATCTATCATCGTGACGTCCATGGAGATAATTCCAACCATGGGCGTGAGCATTCCGCGAATCAGCACCTTACCGCGATTGCTCAGCCCGCGATGAATGCCGTCTCCATATCCTGCTGCAAGCACCGCAATACGCGAAGCCTGTTGTGGCACGAAACTTGACCCGTAACCCACGCCCGCCCCCGCCGGCACATCCCGCAAACTAATAATCCGCGTGCGCAAACTCATCACTGGCTCCAGCGGCATCCGCTTCTCGATTTCCGCGCGCTGCTCCACAGGTTCGTAACCGGGATGATAGCCATACAGAATCGCCCCCGGCCGCACCATGTCCGCCCACGTTTCCGGGCGTGTCACGATCGCCGCGCTATTCGCCAGATGGATAATGCCGGGATCGATTCCCAGCGCGTGCAAGCGCTCCAGCGCCGCAAAAAACCGTTCCTCTTGCTCGTGCGTCTGCCGCCCCGCCACCGTATCGGAAAATGCTTCCGACGACGCAAAGTGCGTCATCACTCCGCCCATCTGCAAGTGCCGCGATTTGGCCAGTTGCCGCGCAAAGCAATCCACGCTCGACGGCGCTATGCCCAGGCGATTCATCCCCGAATCGATTTTCAGGTGAAACGAAACTTTCTTCTTCCCGCGCCGCGCCGCCGCGACCTCCAGTTGCGCCAATTGATCGCAGCGATGAATCACAGCCGTTAAATTGTGTTCCAACAATCGCTTTTCTTCGCCGGGCACAAAGCTGGTCAGGATCAATATTGGCTTGCGCACGCCAGCCTTGCGCAGCGCAATGCCTTCTTCCGTGCAAGTCACTCCAAACCAGTCCGACCCGGCCTTTTCCAACGCCTTGGCCACCTCCGGCCCGCCATGCCCGTACGCGTTACCTTTCACGATGCACAGCACTTGCCGCGGCGTACGCCGCTTTTCATTCCGCGGGTTTACATAGGATCGAATCGACTCGAAATTATGGACAAGCGCTGGAATCGAAACATCCGCCCAAACGGGTCGCATATTCAAGGTCGTGGGATTTTTCGGTGCTCGCGCCATGTTTATTCCAGGGAAAGTTAGTTTACGTCATCCACGCGGCAGCGGCAGCCGCAGGCCTGAAAACCGCCGCGTGAATGACAACAGTGGGCGACTGCACCTACGTACAGGCACGTTATGTGCCGCTCGCTCAAGAAAAATTGGAGGTGGCCAGAAAATCAGCTAATGCGAAATGAGGAAAGGACTTGCAGCCTTAAGCCAGAAAAAACTGGCGCGACACTCGCGTCGCGACCGCATCCATCAACGTGGCTCCCAGGCCGCGCCGTGTCTGTCGTTACCTAATCCCTATACATAACGATGCAACATGATCTCTATATATCGTCGCTAGCAAATTGCGAAAACGCATCCGGCGCAGCTTCTTCAAACCGCGTCAACCGGCTGCGAAATACGAATTTCACACTCTCGGTTGGTCCATTACGCTGCTTGGCAATCTTAAGCTCCGTCTCTTCGCGCTCTTCCGGCGTAGCCCCCTGCTTAAAAAAGTGCGGCCGGTAAATGAACATGACCACGTCCGCGTCCTGCTCGATGGCGCCCGATTCGCGCAAATCCGAAAGCTGCGGCCCGCGATCATCGCGTTCTGGCGCGCGCGTCAACTGGCTAAGCACCAGCACAGGAATCTGAAGCTCCTTCGCCAACCCCTTCAGCGCGCGCGAAATGCTGGCCACTTCCTCATTGCGATTCGAGAATCGCCCTCGCGCGGTAATGAGCTGCAGATAGTCCACGATCAACAGTGAAAGCCCCTTGTCCCGCTTCAGCCGCCGCGCCTTCGCGCCAATCTCCAGCACGCTGATGGAGCCCGCATCGTCAATCCACAGTGGCGCCGCGGAAATCACTCCCAGCGCCTCGGTCATGCGCCGCCAATCTTCCTTGCTCAAATGTCCGGTGCGAAATTTGTGCGCGTCAATCTGGGCCACCGAAGCCACCAGGCGTTGTAACAGCGATTCCTTCGACATTTCCAGGCTGAAGATCGCCGCCGGGTGCCCCGCGCGAATGCAGATATTTTCCGCCAGGTTCAGCGCCAGCGCCGTTTTCCCCTGCGATGGCCGCGCCGCAAGAATCAGCAATTCCGACGGCTGCAGCCCGGAGGTCAGCTTATCCAGCTCGCCATACCCAGTAGCCACACCGGTGATGCTCTTGCCTTCGCGAAAAATTCTTTCCAGCCGCTCGAAATTGTCGCGAACGATGTCCTTCACCGGAATCAACCCGGCGCGCACGCGATCTTCCGCCAGCGCAAAAATCGAAGACTCCGCGTTATCCAGAATGGCGTCCGCGCCATCTTCGCCTTCAAACGCGCGCTGCTGAATATTGTGCGTGGCGTGAATCAAATTGCGCAGCATCGCTTTTTCTTTGACGATGCGCGCGTAATGCTCCACATTTGAAACCCGTGGCATACCATCGGCCAGAGCGGCCAGGTACGGCGCGCCTCCCGAAGCCTCCAGATCCCCGCGGCGATGCAGTTCTTCCGTCAGCGTGACCAGGTCGATGGCCTGCTGGCTCTCGCCCAACGCAATCATCTGGGTGAACACCCGGCGATGCTGCTCCATGAAAAAATCTTCGGGGCGTAAATGCTCGACGGCGGGATTGAGTGCGTTGTTATCCAGCAGAATGGCGCCAAGAACGGAGCGTTCGGCGTCCAGATTGCTCGGCAGCGGTTTTTCTAGGACGCTATCAGCAGGCATAATTCAGGCGCACCTCGTATTCGCCTTATCTTCGCCTAGGCGAATTTGTAGCATGTTCCCGGCCCGGGGACAAGGAAAAGAAGTTTTCGAGTTGATGGGCGCTTACGACTCGATTGGATTTGCACCGAACAGGTACAATTTATCGAAGCGCATTGTGTGCTGAACTGAAACCGTCGTCAACTGGCAATCGCAACTCAACCTGTGCATCGCCTCGAAAATTTTGTGCAAAACTTTTTTCCAGCAAGAATTTTGTTGCACAAAACTTTTTTTTACTGGCACAAAAAAAGAGGCACATCGAAATGTGCCTCTTCAATTCGCGAAACCAAAAATACTTACGCCGCCTGCCCTTCCTTCTGCACCTGCACTTTCACTTCGGCGGTGATATCCCGAAAAACTTTCACCGTCGCGCGGAAATCTCCCAGCGCCTTGATCGGCTCCGCAGTATGAATCTGCCGCTTGTCGATCTTGAAGCCCTTGGTTTCCAGCGCATCGGCGATATCGCCAGTGGTTACCGAGCCGAATAGCTGGTCATTCTCGCCGGTCTTACGCGTAAAGCTTAGCTCCACGCCGTTCAGCGCGGCGGCCTGCTTCTGCGCCGCTTCCATTTCCGTGGCCGTCTTCTTCGCCAGCGATGCGCGAATCTTTTCAATGGCTTTCAAATTCCCGGCGCTGGCCTCCACCGCAAGTTTGCGTGGCAGCAAAAAATTACGCGCGTAGCCCGGCTTTACCGTCACGACGTCGCCACGATGCCCCAGCTTTTCGATATCTTCCTGAAGAATAATTTGCATGTGCTCTTTCCTCTTCGCTCCCGTTCCTCGTCCCGATCTGATCGCGATTCTTAAATCTTATGCGTTGGACACTTCTGTCGGTGCCCCAGCTGCCGGAGTCGCCGGTGTCGCCGCGTGAGTACCGGCCGAACTACCGGAGGAAGTTCCGCTTGGCGCTCCAGCCGCCGCTGCGACCACTGCCCGTGGCTGCTGCGTCCCCGCCGCGCTTCCCGCGAACGGCAGCAGCGCGATATTCCTGGCGCGCTTGATCGCCACGCCCAGCCACCGCTGGTGCTTCGAGCACACCCCGGTCATGCGCCGGGGCAGTATCTTGCCGCGTTCCTGCACAAACTGCGACAGAATGTCCGCGCGCTTGTAGTCGATGAAGTCCATCTTCTCCACGCAAAACTTGCAGACCTTCTTCTTGCGAAAATATTGCCGCTTCCCACGGCGTGGCCCGCCGGGACCAGCCCCGCCCGGCCCGCTGCCTTCACGCCTCGGACCGCCGTGGCTGCCACCGCTGTGGCCTCCGCCACTGTGTCCTCCGCCTCCGCTATGGCCACCACCGTGACCGCCCCCGCCATCACGCCGCGGAGGTGCGCTCGGCGCTGTTGCCTGTTTCTGTTCCTCTGCCATACCCGCCACCCTTTCACTTGAACCGCAAAAACAATCTCAACTAAATTTTTCCAGCCTCAACTCAATTTCTGAAAAAAGCGCAACTCGATCAATTAAAAACTAGCTCGCGGGAGCGCTATGCTCCGGCGCTGCCGGCGGGGCCGATGGCGCCGATGGAGCAGCAGGAGCCGTAGCCCGCCGTGGACGCCGAGCAGTGCGCTTGTCCCGCTTGTCCACCAGCTTCTTCTGCCGTTTCAAATCTTCATCCAGCCGCACCGTCTGATACTTGATCACCGTATCCTGCACCCGCAAACGCCGCTCCAGCTCCGCGATCAAATCCGGATGGGAGGTGCGAATCTGCTGGTAGTAGTACATCCCTTCGCGATGCTTGGCCACTTTGTATGCCAGCTTGCGCGTGCCCCAGGTCTCCGCTTTTTCGACCTTCCCGCCTTTTTCCGTGCAGGTGTGCTCGATAACTGAAAGCACTTTCTTCACGTCCTCATCCGCCGTCGCCGGCCGCGCAATAAAAATCAGATCGTATAGCCGTTCTTCCATGTTGCCCTCGTTTCTCTTCTCTCCGGACAGCCGCCCGGCAAATTCACTTACGTTTCCGGTTCATCCGCCGGCGGTTCCTTTCGCCGGTTGTACTTGTTCATGGCCGCATCGATTCCCTGCGCCACTATCATTTCCACCGCGTCGGCCGCTTCCGCGATCATCTCCGCCGCGGCTTCCAGCTCCGCCTTGCGCATTGGCCGCAACACATGCTCCTTGCGGCTGCTGACTTCGTGCTCCGGCGCGCAACCGAGCCTCAATCGCGCAAACTCTGGCGTCCCCAACGACCCGATCACTGACTTCGCACCGTTGTGGCTGCCCGCGCTGCCTTCGCCGCTGATGCGAATCGTACCCATCGGCAACTGCGCTTCGTCCCACATCACCAGCAAATCGCTCGGCCCCAGCTCGTACTTTTCCAGCAGCTCGCGCACCGAGATGCCGCTCAGATTCATGTAAGTTTGCGGTTTTGCCAGCAGCACATCTTCTCCCGCCAGCCTTCCCCGCCCGACCAGCGCCTTGCCTTCGGGCCGCGAAACGCGAATCCCGTTACGATTCGCCAGCTCATCTACCACCATGAATCCCAGATTGTGCGGCGTCCACTGATACTCCGGATCGGGATTGCCAAGTCCAACAATCAGCCGCATACACTCCGCATTCCCCGCAAAACGCCCCGTGGATCATTCCGTAGATCATGTGGCCCACAAGCCCGCAGTGCCAATAGCCGCGTGTTACTTCTTCTTTTCGCCCTTGTCGCTCTTCTCCGCGGCCTTCGGCTTGGCCGCCTCTTCCGCGCCCTCTTCGCCTTCCACTTCCTTCTTGCCCTTCTTGATGACTTCCGGCTCTGCAGGCGCCGCAGCCTCCGCAGCGACCGCATCCACAGGCTTCTCTTCTTCGACGCGCAGCGCCACAACGTGCGCGAGCACGCGATCCGGGTCGGTGACCAGCTTCATGTTGGAAGGAATGGGCAGATCGCTGGCGCGCAACTGCTGACCCAGCATCAAGCTGCCCACGTCCGCCTTGAATTCCGTCGGAATTTCCGCCGGCAAACATTCAATTTCCACTTCGCGCGTCACGATTTCAAACACGCCGCCCTGCTGCTTCACGCCGGCAGGTTCGCCAAAGGTGTGCACCGGAACGTTCACGCGCATGCGTACGTCCATCGCCACGCGCAGCAGGTCCACATGCAAAAGGTTTCCCGTAACCGGATCCACCAGCCAATCCTTCAAGATCGCCGGTTCGTGCTTGCCGCTCAGGTCCACCTGAAACAAAGTGTTGTGCCCGCTCTCGGAACGAAAGATCGCGCTCAGTTGCTTGGCATTCAACGACAGCGTGATTGCGTCGCCTTTGCCGCCGTACAACACCGCAGGCACCTTGCCTGTCTGCCTTAGCCTGCGCGCTTCATTCTTGCCTCGCTTGGCGCGGGCCGCCGCTTCCACAACAATTTTTTCTTGAGCCATCGTTAATTTCCTTCCCTCATGCTGCTACGCGATCCCCGTTTATGAGTCGGTCCTGAAAAATGTCCTGCGACACTGTCCAGCAAAAATCAAATAAACAATTCACTGATGGATGTCTCTTCGTGTATCGAGCGAATCCCGCGCGCCAGCAAATCCGCCACGCTCAATACTTTCAGCTTTGCTAATTTCTTCGCCGCCTCGCCCAGTGGCACCGAATCGGTAGCCACCACCTCTTTGATGCACGACTTTTCGATGCGCTCCACCGCCGGCCCAGAAAGCACCGCATGCGTAGCCGCAGCAAACACCTGCGTCGAACCTTCCCGCACCAGAGCTTCGGCAGTCTTCACCAGTGTCCCCGCGGTATCGATAATATCGTCCACAATCAATGTGCTCCGCCCGCGAACGTCTCCGATCAGGTTCATTACTTCGCTGACGTCCACGTCCACGCGCCGCTTATCGACGATCGCCAGCGGCGCTCCCAATTTCTTTGCGAACGATCGCGCGCGCTCCACGCCGCCCGCATCCGGCGACACCACCGTCAAATCCGGCAAATGCATCTGCCGGAAATAGTCGACCAGCACTGGTGAGCCGTACAAATGGTCCACCGGCACGTCGAAATAGCCCTGAATCTGCGGCGCGTGCAAATCCAGCGTCAGCGCCCGGCTGGCTCCCGCTGTCTCTAACAAATCCGCCACCAGCTTCGCGGAAATCGGTACTCGCGGCTTGTCCTTGCGGTCTTGCCGCGCGTAACAGTAATACGGCAGCACCGCCGTAATTCTCCACGCCGACGCCCGCTTGAACGCGTCGATCATCAGCAGCAGCTCCAGCAGATGGTTATCTACCGGATAGCAGCAGGGCTGCACCACGAAAACATCCGCGCCGCGCACATTTTCCAGAATCTGAAAATAAATCTCGCCGTCGCTGAAACGCCCCAGCAACGCCTTGCCAATCGTCACATTCAGGTTGCGGCAAATACTTTCGGCCAGCGGCACATGCGCCGTGCCCGAAAATATCTTGAACCGGTCGTCATCCACGAAGCGCGCGCTCCTGCATTTCTCGTGCTCTAGGCTGGGTCCTGTATCCCTCTTGCTTTCGGGTGGCCTACCCTTTGCGGGTTTTGCAAAGGGTGGGCTCGCGCCCTTACGCAAGCTGAGACTTTACCCCACGTTCAACCTTAAATTATCAATGGACACCGCAAGGTGCCCCGGGTTCGCAGTTGAGGTATGAACCCCGGTCTTGCAGTGTCCGATCATTTCCGATCAATCGGATCAACCAAAGATCACTTGCGCGAACTGACTTACATTGGTTTCAATGGACACGGCGGACGCTGCGGCTCAACGAACGACACGCGCGCCTTTAACAGCGCGGAGATACCTGTCGCGCGAAACTGTTTCGCTAACGAAGGTCAAGTCGTGCGGAAACCCAACAGCGGCTCGGCGCGCCATCGTTGGGCTCGGGAAAACTCCAAACACCGCCGAACCGCTACCCGCCAACGAGGCTTCTGCAGCTCCTTTTTGAAGCAAA
>Ga0307475_10001671_pt1 | contig 13226 bp, 8 predicted proteins | sample atmos_gasesECM1C_FD_203317 | JGI IMG/M metagenome (GOLD analysis project Ga0307475, IMG submission 203317) | Hardwood forest soil microbial communities from Morgan-Monroe State Forest, Indiana, United States - atmos_gasesECM1C_515 | ecosystem: Environmental > Terrestrial > Soil > Temperate... | reverse complement strand
CTGCGCAGCTTCGGCTATTACGAGCGCCTAACTGCGGAAGAGCATGCCATCGCTCGGACTTGCTTGGAGCGAGCTATCCAACAGTTGCCGAATTATGCGGATGGCTGGGCCATGCTGTCCATAATTTACACAGAAGAATACAAGTACGGATTTAACGTCCAGCCCGATCCTCTCGGCCGCGCCCTTGAGGCTGCGCGGCGGGCGACAGACGCCGCGCCCTCAAATCACTTCGCGTATCTTGCCCTGGCCCCGACTTTGTTCTTCCGCAAAGAGTTCCAAGCCTTCCGGAGCGCTGCGGAGCGGGCCCTCACACTCAATCCCATGGACAGTGGTACGATGGCTTACCTGGGAGCGCTAATTTCCTTAGCCGGCGATTGGGAACGCGGCTGTGCCTTGGTTCAGCGGGCCGCCCAGCTCAACCCGAAACATCCGGGATGGTACTGGTTCCCCCCTTTTTATTATGCATATCGCAAGGGCGACTACCGGGGAGCTCTCAACTTTGCGCTCAAGATCAACATGCCCAGGTTTTACGCCACACACCTCATGGCCGCGGCAGCCTATGGACAGCTTGGAGAACGTGACGCGGCGACCAAAGCTCTGCGAGAGCTACTTGTCCTTTGGCCTAGCTTCGGCGTGAGCGTGCGCGAGGAGATGGGGAAATGGTGCGATCCGGATCTGGTCGAGCACTTGATCGATGGACTCCGCAAGGCTGGGCTGGAGATTGCCGATGACGGATCATTTGATTCGCCAACGCGGGGCGAGACGTTCACGGGTAACCGGCAGCGGCGTTCGGAGATCATGGGCGCTGCTCCGGCCAAATCCATCGCGGTGCTGCCGTTCGTCAACCTGGGCGCAGACAAACACGACGAGTATTTGAGCGATGGGATGACCGAGGAACTAATTAACGCGCTGGCCAGGGTACCAGGGCTGCGCGTGCCGGGGCGCAGTTCATCGTTCGCTTTCAAAGGGAAAAACGAGGACGACATTTTTCGCAGAGTCGGTGAGCAACTGCATGTGAATGCCGTGCTTGAAGGCAGTGTGCGCAAAGCCGGAGACAAGCTTCGGATCACCGCTCAGCTGATCAATGTGGCCGATGGATACCATCTCTGGTCGGAAGATTACGACGGCGACGTAAGAGATATTTTTACGTTGCAGAGCAACGTGGCCCAGCGCGTTGTCGAAGCCCTGCAAATCAAGTTAGGTGTCGAAGAGGTGCGTGCTTTGGCGAAAAAGCCAACCGAGAACCCGGAGGCTCATCGCCTCTATCTGCTGGGACGCTATGAATTTGGCAAATACAGCGAAGCCGGCTGGACCAGCTCGATCCGCTATTACGAGCAGGCGTTGAAACTCGATCCCAACTATGCTTTGGCCTATTGCGGCCTCGCCGACACCTACGCCTACATGGGAGGAGTGGTGATGCCGAGCAAAGAAGCGGTGGTTAAAGAGAAGGAATTCGCGCAAAGAGCGCTTGAGCTCGATCCGGACCTGGCGGAAGCGCATCTTTCCCTCGCTTGCGCTCTTGGCGGTGCTTTTGATTGGCGGAATGCCCAGATTGAATTCGATCGCGCCATCGAACTAAATCCTAATTTGGCCTGGGCATATGAAATATATGCATGGTTCCTGGGCGGGCTTGGTCGATTAGACGAGGCGATTGCGAAAGACCAAAAAGCGATCGAACTCGATCCGCTGAATTCGTTCTTTCAAGCGGCTTTAGCGTACTTTCTGTTTCACGCACGTCGATATGACGATGCAATTGTCCAAATCAGAAAGACATTGGAGCTCGATCCAACTTCGACGATGGCCCGTCATTTGTTAGGCTGCTGCCTCCTGTGGAAAGGCGACACGACCGGCGCAATCGCAGAATTTCAACGAAGCAAAATAATGGTGACCGGTGCCTGGTATCAAGGACTCCTCGGTTACGCGTATGCCATTTCTGGTGATCGACCGAAAGCCGAGCAGATGTTGCGCGAACTCGAAGAGATGGCAAAACGGCAATACGTCAATTCTTCGGCATTCGCTGCGATTTACATCGGACTCGGCGAAAAAGAGAAAGCTTTGGATTGGCTAGACGTAGCTTATGAGAACCAGGAAAGCGCCTGTTGGTTGCTAAAGGTTGATCCGATTTACGATAGTGTGCGCAACGAGCCGCGCTTCCAGGCGCTGCTTACAAAGATTTTTGCACCGAATCGATGACTACGCCTTCGGACGTTAAGTTTGAAATCGGGCACGTGCTATTCATCGACATCGTTGGCTATTCGAAATTGCTCATCAATCAGCAGAGCGACCAACTCGAAACGCTGAAGGCGCTTGTTCGCGGGACCGAGCAGTTCAAGAAGGCGGAAGCGGAGGGAAAGTTACTCCGGCTACCTACCGGCGATGGCGGCGCGCTCGTCTTTCGAACGACACCAGAAGCGCCGGTGTTGTGCGCGATCGAAATTGGCAAAGAGCTGAAGAAACATCCCGAACTGCAAGTGCGAATGGGAATTCACAGCGGGCCGGTGAATGAGATTAGCGATCTTAACGAGCAGGCCAACATCGCCGGCGCCGGAATCAACATCGCGCAACGAGTGATGGATTGTGGCGACGCTGGCCACATTCTTCTGTCCAGGCGCGTAGCCGACGATCTGGAACATTATCCACGTTGGAAGTCTTACTTACACGAGTTAGGCGAATGCGAAGTGAAACACGGTCACAAAGTATCTCTCGTTAATTTCTACGATGATGAAATTGGCAACTCAAATAGCCCCCAGAAATTTCGACAAGTCAGCGCGGCTCGAACAACGAAGTTCTGGAAAGTCGCGGTTGCCGCTCTGGTCGTGATCTTAATGGTAGCAGGCGCGTTTTATTACCGGTCGCGCCAACCCAGGTCCCTTACCGATAGGGACCGCATTGTTCTGGCAGATTTCGCGAACCCGACCGGGGACTCTGTTTTTGACGCCACATTACGACAAGGACTCGCCTCGCAGTTAGAGCAGACACCATTTATCAGCCTGGTCTCCGATTCGATCATTGCTCACACCCTGACGCTAATGTCGAAACCCAGGGACGCGCGACTTACTCCGGACTTGGCGCGCGAAGTTGGCCAGCGGCTTGGCGCCGCAGCTACAATCGAAGGATCCATTTCCGCTCTCGGCGCGGAGTATGTCGTGTCACTAAAAGCGCTGAGCTGCCGCGATGGAAGTTCGCTCGCGCAAGAGCAGGAGACTGCGACCGGAAAGGAGCGCGTGCTGAATGCGCTCGGGCAAGCGGCAACTAAACTGCGAAAGAGATTAGGTGAATCGTTGGCGTCGGTTCAAAAGTACGACGCATTACCGGAAGACACGACTACTTCGTCGTTGGATGCGCTCCAAGCCTACGCCCTCGGCAACAAAGCCATGGATATCCAAAACGATTATCTCGCCGCCATACCGTTCTATGAGCGCGCCGTCGCTCTCGATCCAAATTTCGCCATGGCCTATCTGTCGTTAGGCGAATGTTACCAACCTCAAGGCGAACTCATAGTCGCGGCCGAAAATGCTCGCAAGGCCTATGACCTGCGCGAGCGAACAAGTGATCACGAAAAACTCAGCATCCAAGTTTTTTATGAAATCGTCGTTACGGGCGACCTGGAGGCCGCCCGGCGCACCTGCGAATTAACCGCCCAGACTTACCCGCACGACGAGAGTGTGCAGGTCTATCTTTGGTACATCAATCTCATACGCGGGGATTACGCGAGAGCCGACGCGGCGGCGAAGCGAGCATTTGAGATCAATCCGGACAGTTCAAACAATTACGTCAGTTTGATGTATTGCGATCAGTACTTTGGCCGCCTCGATCAAGCGAAAGCCGCGGCCGAGCAATCGCGCGCAAGAAAGCTCAGTTCTCCCTGGTATCCGCTCATTCTTTACGTTGTCGATTTTCTTCAGAACAATCCTGCCGGGATGGCCGAACAAGCGACCGCCACTCAGGGAATTCCCGGCGTGGAGGACCAAATGTTTTTCGTCGAATCCGACACCGCGGCGGATCACGGCCAGTTTGGCCAGGCTCGCGAACTCACGCGCCGCGCGGCTGACTCCGCGCGACGGGCGCAGGAAAAGGAGACTGCGGCAGAGTATGAGGGACACAATTCTCTTCGCGAAGGATTAGTCGGACTGGCCGACCTCGCTAAACAAGATGCACAATCCGCGCTGTCAGCAATCAAGGGAAAACACGGTGAAGGATTTTCCGCCATCGCTTTTGCACTCGCGGGCGATGTCGCGGACGCCAATCGCGCTATCGACGACCTGACGAAGCGTTTTCCGCAAAACAACGTCGTTCAAACTCGATATCTGCCGATGGCTCGATCGGCTCTCGCTCTCAACAGCGGAAACGCGCAGGCCGCCCTCGATGCCCTGACCGCGGCTGCACCTTATGACCTTGGACACACGAACGAGGACTTCACCTTTGCGCTCTATCCCATTTATTTTCGGGGCCAGGTTTATCTGGCGGAAAAAAAGGGCGACGCGGCCGTCGGCGAATTTCAAAAGATTCTTGATCACGCCGGCGTTGTCGGAAATGAACCCATCGGCGCGCTGGCCCATTTGGGACTCGGCCGCGCTTATTCTCTGTCCGGGAACACCGCCAAAGCTAAAAGTGAGTACCAGGACTTCCTCACGCTGTGGAAGGATGCCGATCCAGACATTCCGCTTCTGATTCAAGCGAGAGCGGAGTACGCGAAGCTGCAATGAATCTGCACAACTTTTTTTCCGAACTGAAGCGGCGCAACGTTTACAAAGTTGCAGTTGCCTATGCGGTCGTGGCCTGGCTCTTGATTCAAGCGGCGTCGATTTTCTTGCCGGCTTTCGACGCGCCGCCGTGGGTGATGAAGATATTTATCATTGTCATCATCTTCGGCTTTCCGGTGGCGCTGATTTTTTCGTGGGCGTTTGAGATCACGCCGGAAGGAATCAAACTCGAATCCGAGATCGAGCCTAACAAATCGATCGCCCGAGGCACCGGGCGAAAGATTGTTGCCGTAACGATCGCGCTTGCTGTCGTCGCAGCCGGTCTGTTCGTGTATCAACTCGTGCGCTCGAACAACGCAGTGGCGCCTCGACAAGATGCCAGTGCGGCTCGCACCGAGGCGGCTACAGTTCCGAATAAATCGATTGCGGTGCTGCCGTTCGATAATCTCAGTCGCGATCCAGACAACGCGTACTTTTGTGAAGGGGTGCAGGATGAAATCCTTACGCGGTTGGCAAAAATCGCGGATCTGAAAGTGATTTCGCGAACATCGACGCAGCATTTCAAAAGCGCGCCGGAAGATTTACCCGCGATCGCCAAGCAACTTGGGGTGGCTCACATTTTGGAAGGTAGCGTGCAGAAAGCTGGCGATCGCGTCCGGGTCAACGTCCAGCTCATCAATGCGATGAGCGACGCGCATCTTTGGGCGGACACGTTTGATCGACAACTGACCGACATCTTCGCGGTTGAAAGTGAGATCGCGAAAACGATCGCCGAGACGTTGCAAGCACGACTCACCGGCTCGGAGAAGATCGCGATCACCACAAAACCAACCGAAAATCCCGAAGCACATGAGCTATACTTGAAAGGCCGCTATTTTTGGAATAGGCGCACCGCGGAAAATCTGGCGAAAGCGGCGGATTATTTTCAGCAGGCAATCGGCAAGGATCCTAAATATGCTCTGGCTTACGCGGGGCTGGCAGACTGCCATGTACTGTTGCCGGCTTATCCGGGCCTCGGCAACACTCCACGTGACGAATTGCCAAAGGCATTGGATGCAGCGCGCAAAGCCGTCGAGCTCGATGACACTCTGGCTGAGGCGCACACTTCTCTGGCCCGGGCGCTGGCCTCAAATCTACAACTCGCTGCCGCAACGTCGGAGTTCAATCGCGCCATTGAACTCAATCCCAACTACGCGACGGCGCATCAGTGGTTCGGAGAGTGTCTGCAAAGTCAGGGACAACTTGAAGAGGCACTGGCCGAGCTTAAACGAGCGCAAGAGCTCGATCCCCTATCGCTGGTAATCAGTTCGCTCTATGGATTTGCGCTCGATACCGTCGGGAAAAGCAATGAGGCAATCGCGGAACTGCACAAAACGATCGAGATCGATCCGAACTTCGGCAACTCTCATGGATTACTGGGCGTTGTGCTGGAGCATAATGGTCAGCTGAAAGAAGCGATCGCAGAGTACGAAAAAAATAATTCGCTGCACGAGGACGCGATTAGTCTTGCTCAGCTGGCGGGCGCTTACTTTCTCGCGGGTAGGAAAGAAGAGGCGCAACAGCTTTGGGATAAACTAAAAGCTTTGTCGGATCGCCAATATGTTCCGGCTTACTCGATGGCTGTGGCTCAATCATCGTTCGGCAACAAAGACGAATCCATCCGCTTACTCGAGAAAAGCTATGAAGATCACGCGCCGTTCGACTCGAATGATTTGGGATGGATACTTGTCGATCACCGCCTCGATCCGCTTCGCGACGATCCGCGGTTCAAGAAACTTATCACGCGCATCTTCTCCGGCGAGACGCGATGAAGAAGATCAATTTCTTCGCCGAGCTAAAGCGGCGCAACGTTTACAAAGTCGCAGTCGCTTACATCGTTGGCGGCTGGGCGCTTTCGGAGGGGATCTCGCAGGTTTTTCCGGTGTTCGACGTTTCCAACGCCCTAATTCGTTTGATTGTGATCCTGATCATCGCGGGTTTACCTTTTGCGCTCGTCCTCGCCTGGATGTTCGAGATAACGCCGGAAGGAATTAAGCGTACGGCAACAGCTGATGCGATGCCGGCGTTGGCGAAACCAAAGAAATACCTTTGGCTTTATATCGTGATCATCGGGTCGGCCGTTTCAATCGGATTGTTCTTCCTCGGACGATATAGCGCTCGCAATAGTGCCGGTGCGACTGGCGCCAGTCCGTTGCAATTACCGCAAAAATCGATCGCCGTTCTGCCGTTCGATAATCTCAGCCGCGATCCGGACAACGCGTTCTTCACCGAAGGCGTGCAGGATGAAATTCTCACCCGATTGGCAAAGGTCGCAGACCTGAAAGTAATCGCACGAACATCGACTCAACATTTCAAGAGTGCCCCGGACGATTTGCAGCAGATCGCAAAGCAGCTCGGCGTAACGAATATTCTCGAGGGAACCGTGCAGAAAGCGGGCGACCAGGTCCGGGTGAATGTGCAGTTAATCAACGCGATGACCGACGCTCATCTCTGGGCCGAAACGTACGATCGAAAACTCACCGACATCTTCGCGGTCGAAAGCGAGATAGCGAAAACGATTGCCGAAACTTTACAGGCCAAGTTGACCGGCGCGGAGAAAAGCTCGATTGCGAAAGCGCCCACCGCGAATCCGGAAGCGTACGAGCTTTATCTCAAAGGTAGATTCTTTTGGAACAAGCGGACCGGCGACGACCTGCGCAAATCAATCGAGTATCTCAAGCAAGCGATCGCCAAAGACCCCGGCTACGCGCTGGCCTATGCTGCTCTAGCCGATTCATATGGCCTGCTCCGTTTTTACGGCGGAGCTTCTCCAGCCGAATCCGTGGTACCGGCACAAGCTGCGGCGAAGAAAGCGCTGGAGCTGGACGATTCGTTAGCTGAGGCGCATGCTTCGCTTGGTCTCATAGCCACCGAGGAGCTCGAGGTCAACCGCGCGGTGAACGAGCTGGAACGCGCGATTCAGTTAAATCCGAATTACGCCACCGCCCATCACTGGCTCGGCCTTGCGCTCGCGACGCTGCGGCAATCTGATCGATCAATTGGAGAACTAAAACGCGCGCTCGAGCTCGATCCGCTTTCCATGATCATCAATGCCGACCTAAGCATCATCTATCTCTATGCCCGTCGCTACGACGCCGCCGAAGCACAGGCGCGCAAGACCTTGGAAATCGATTCGCGCTCGTTTGTCGCGCACTACTATCTCGGCGCAGCGCTGCAATTAACGGGCCGACTCAAAGAGGCTATCCCGGAATTTCAAAAAGCAGTCGAGCTAAACAACGATCCTTATTCCATCGCCATGCTCGCCCAGGTCTATGCCCGCAATGGACAAACGGATGAGGCGCGAAAACTTCTCGCGCACCTGAATGAAATGGCGAAGTCCGCAGAGGTTCCGGAGTACGCCCTGGCCATCGCTTACACCTCGTTAGGCGAAAAAGAACGCGCCATCGAAGCGCTCGAGCACAGCTTTGCGGGAGGCAATAAAAGCTACTTGTTCCTCCTCCCGGGAGATCCATTCCTCGACGATCTTCGCGGAGATCCGCGCTTCGAAGCGCTCGTACAGAAGATTACTCGCGGCAAATAATGAAGATCGATAACTTCTTCGCCGAGCTGAAGCGGCGTAACGTTTACAAAGTTGCTGTCGCCTATGCTGTTGTCGCATGGCTACTGATGCAAATTGCCAGCCAGATTTTTCCATTTTTCGAAATTCCCAATTGGGCAGTGCGCCTCGTAGTTCTCCTCCTCATCATTGGCTTTCCGATCGCGCTGATCATTGCATGGGCGTTTGAAGCGACACCCGAAGGGATCAAACGCACAGAAGCTGCCGATGCTGCTGGACAACGGTCCCGCGGCGGCGCTTGGATGTATATTGTCCTAATCGGTGCGGTGCTCTCTGCCGGTTTGTTCTTTGTCGGCCGTTACACTGCTGGACGGGCAACGCCTCAACCCGCCTCCGAGGAACTACGGCGTGGCAAACAGGGCGAGGCGACTGCAGCGATTCCACAAAAGTCCATCGCGGTGCTGCCGTTGCTCAATGAAAGCGGCGATCCGGGCGACGAATATTTTTCGGATGGGCTCTCGGAAGAACTGATCGCGGCTCTGGCGCAAATCAACGGGCTGAAAGTCATTGGACGCAGTTCTTCATTCCGTTTCAAAGACAGGCATGAGGAACCGAAAGCGATCGGCGAGAAGTTAGGCGTGAGCACGCTCCTGGAAGGCACGGTGCGCAAGCAGGACGATCGCGTACGCATCGTAGCTGAACTCGTGAACGCCGCGGACGGAATCGCGCTCTGGACGCGAACGTTCGATCGCGAATTAAGAGATATCTTTACAGTTCAGCAGGAAATCGCCAGGGCCGTCGCTGAGTCACTCAAGGTGACCTTGCTTGGTTCGAATGAAAAATCGGCCCAGATGGCGTCGAACAGCGTGGAAGCGCACAACGCTTACCTTCAGGCCCATTTCCATTTCCAGCGCCGTAACATCGAGGATTACCGCAAAGCCATCACTTATTTCGATCAGGCGATCCAGTTCGACCCGAATTATGCGTTGGCTTACGCCGAGCGTTCCGAAGCGTGGACCATGATTGGGGACCTCACTGGTCAACGCGCGACCGCGTACCCGAAAGCGCGCAGCGATGCTGAGAAGGCCGTCGAGATCGCGCCTGCGCTCGCCGAGGCGCACGCGGCCTTGGGGTGGGTCCGCTTTTTTGGCGAGTGGAAGTTTGCCGAAGGGCTGAGCGAGCTAAACCGTGCGAAAGAACTTTCTCCGGCAAACCCTACCGCCAACGATCTGCTGGCGCGAGTGATCGTTTACCTGGGGCGAATTGATGAGGCCGAGCGACAAGCGCGGCAAGCGGTGGAACTCGATCCATTGTCTGTTGCGACGCAATTCAACCTGGGGCGGGTGCTTTTCATTGCGGGAAAACTTGACGAGGCAGACGCAGCTGGACGCAAAGCGGCAGAGTTGCAGCCGTCCGCGTCTTCCAGTCACCGATGGCAGGTGCTCGTCGCTGTCCAACGTGGCGACGGCGAAGCAGCCCTACGTGAAGCGCAATTGGAGCCTGACGACGGGTTTCGTCCATTCGAACTGGCACTCGCACATTACGTACAGGGCGACCGCAAGGCAGCGGACGCGGCTTTGGCCGATCTCGTCGCCAATGGCCGAAACGGCTTGGCCTATCAAATCGCTCAAGTTTACGCCGTGCGAGGCGAGACAGACAAAGCTTTCGAATGGTTGCAAATTGCGTTCGATAACCGGGACGGAGGTACGCTAAGCCTTTTAATTGATCCGTTGTTGCGCGACCTGCGCGACGATCCCCGTTACAAGAGTCTGCTTACAAAACTGGGTTTACCCGCCGCCCAATGAGCAAAGAAACGGTCGTTCGACATGCCCATACCAATTCGAGATGAAGATCGACAATCTCTTCTCCGAGCTGAAGCGGCACCACTTTGGAAAAACATTGACGCTTCGTTCGATTCCGGGCTCGATGGAGCCATGAAAACAAAGGCATTATTCCTGTGCGGTTGTATTGTTCTGCTCTCATTCACATTTGCCAGTCCGGCTGCGGCGGCGGACACCAAGATCGAGCAAACTCTTCGCGATCTCGACGCCAAATGGTCCGCAGCTGCTGGAGCCAAAGACGTTGACAAAACAGTCTCGTATTACGCCGAATCCGGCATCGTGATGCCTCCGAACGCTTCGGCGGCAACGACAAAGGAGTCGATTCGGAGCGCCTGGAAAGAAATGCTGACGACTCCTGGCGCTGCCATCAGCTGGAAAGCGACCAAGGTTGAAGTAGCGAAGTCCGGCGATCTCGCCTGCGTGAGCGGTACCTACGACGAGACGATGACTGACGCCAGCGGTAAGTCGCTCAAGGACCACGGCAAGTACGTCGAAGTTTGGAAAAAGCAGGCCGACGGGACATGGAAGGTCGTGGCTGATATTTGGAACTCCGATCTTCCGGTGGCAGCGGCCGAGAAAAAGTAAAATGGTTGACGTTAACTTTCCTCACATCTGACGGCTCACCTCTGACCTTCGATCATTGCTAATGCCGATCACTGCTTTCAGCAATTTCACCGACGGCCTCGATCCGAATCGAAGAAGCCGCGAACACTTCATTACCAACATCAATCTGGAAGATGACCGTCTCTGGGTCCCTTATGCGAACGGTGTCTGGTTCCAGCCCTGCTCCTTTAATGTTACATCTGGTGGGTTCAGTCTCGTTCTGAAAGGTCTCCCTGGCTCCATGGTGGGAACTCATTACCACGTTGGCACCGTTCATGGCTATACGATGCGTGGTCACTGGCGATACCTTGAGCATGATTGGATTGCGAAGCCCGGCACTTACATTTACGAGCCCGCAGGCGAAGCTCACACGCTGGTGATTACCGAAGACTCGCCAGAGCCAATGATTACACTGTTCGTGGTTGGAGGCGGACTGATCTATTTGGACAAAGCGGTGAATGGCGGCTTTGCTGCCTACGAAGATGGATTCACTCTCCTCGAGCTCACTCGGAAGTATTATCGCGACGCCGGCCTGGATGTAACGAAGCTGGACACACTCATTCGTTGAATACGATGAGTGTCCATTCAAAGCGCGAGTGGCGCTGACGAAATGAGGGCGATACGGCTCGTGCAGGTCGGAAAACCGCTCGAGCACGCGGACATTCCAATTCCCGAGGTCGGATCGTCGGACGTTTTGATTCGCGTCGCAGCTGCCGGAATCTGTCACTCGGATGTTCATTATCGGGCCGGCATTTCCAAGATTGATGATTTGCCGCTCACGCTTGGGCACGAGATCGCGGGCCGCGTGGAGGAAGTCGGAGGTGATGTGACGCGCATCTCACCGGGAGACCGCGTTTGTGTTCATTATCTAGTACACTGCGGGATCTGCGAGTTCTGTGTGCGCGGCTTGGAACAGTTCTGTCGCAGCGGGCAGATGATCGGCAAACATCGGGACGGCGGTTATGCCGAATTTATCAAAGTTCCCGCGAAGAATGCGTTTCGGCTTCCCGACGAGATTCCATTCGAAGTCGGCGCAATCATGATGTGTTCTTCAGCGACTGCGCTGCACGCTCTGAACAAGGTGCGTTTCAAAGCCGGCGAGTCGATTGCGATTTTTGGCTTTGGCGGACTCGGATTTTCGGCGTTGCAACTGGCACGCGCTTTCGATTGCGGAGATGTCTACGTGGTTGAAATCAATCCTGCGAAGCTCGCGTCAGCCACTAGCATGGAAGCTATTGCGATCGACGCCAGGTCCGCAGATCCGGTCGAGCAAATTAAAGACGCAACCGCTGGAACAGGAGTCGATGTCGCACTCGAATTGATCGGTTCCGCAAAAACGATGCGCCAGGCCGTACTCTGCTTAGGCCGTCTCGGACGCGCCGCTGTTGTCGGATTAACCGCCGAATCGACGTCGATTCATCCGTACACGGAGTTGATTAACAAAGAAGCGGAGATCATCGGCGTCTCCGATCATCTGGCGACTGAACTTCCGGCACTCCTCGAATTCGCGCGGAGCGGAAAACTTCAATTTTCGCCAGAGACATTGCGCGTTGTCGATCTCGACGCGGCCCAAATCAATGCGGCACAGGACGCACTTCAGGATTCCATTGATCACGTCAGGACGGTAATCATTCCGCAGCCATGAATTGGGAAATGCTTGCAGCGATCGGGCAGCTAGCGGCCGTGTTTGTCGGAATTCCTTCTCTTATTTATCTCGCCACTCAAATCCGAGAGCAGACCAAAGAACGCCGGCAGTCAGCGGTCAATGTTCTCACGGCGCAGTGGGGCGATCTGACATGCGCTCTGCACGATAGCGCCGAGCTCAGCGCAATTTTTCTTCGAGGCGTACAATCTTTCGCCGATCTCGATCCTGTCTCGAAGCTCAGGTTCAGCGCGTTCCTCAACACTTTCTTAAATCACTTCGAAGCAATGTACTTCGCTCATCGCGACGGCATACTCACGGCATCGGCATGGGGCAAGATCGAGCGGACGCTGAGCGATGTCATTGCCTATCCCGGCATACAACAATGGTGGGGAGAGCGAAGACATTGGCATACAGAAGAGTTTGGCTGCTTCGTCGACGCGATTATCGCTAGAGGCGATGAGCCCAAAGCTTACTCAACCTATAACATAAGTGAGATGATGAAGCAGAGTAACACGTGAGTCCGAGCCGGACTGGCATCATGACCATTCACCGAGAGATGAGACTGCAGTTGTGAATTGGGAAGCGATAGGCGCGGTCGCAAATCTTTTCGCGGCGCTTGGTGTTATCGCGACGCTGATTTATCTCGCGATACAAATTCGCCAAAATACAAAGGCGGTTCGGTCTTCGTCGATTGAGAACCTGGTCCACAGCCTAAGCGCGACCGCGCAGGCTGCGGTAGAGAACGAATACATGGTCCCACTGATGTTGAAGGCCAATACCGGACCCGAAACTCTCACCGAAGTGGAGCGGGTGCGGCTGCACTTCTGGTTCATCATGACTTTTCGGCGGTTCGAAGGGGTTTATTTCCAGCGGGACCT
>Ga0307475_10001669_pt1 | contig 13237 bp, 8 predicted proteins | sample atmos_gasesECM1C_FD_203317 | JGI IMG/M metagenome (GOLD analysis project Ga0307475, IMG submission 203317) | Hardwood forest soil microbial communities from Morgan-Monroe State Forest, Indiana, United States - atmos_gasesECM1C_515 | ecosystem: Environmental > Terrestrial > Soil > Temperate... | reverse complement strand
TTTGACATCCTCCCCGCCCTTAAAAAAGGGCGAGGATTCCTACGAAGCCTGGTTTGGTTTCAACCAGAGCACTTTCGGCGGGTTCCTGTTTCATCGATGGGCCTTACTGCGCCGCATCTCCGCAGGCTTCACATCGGGCCTGCCCGGCCCTAGGTCTTGCGACAAAAGAACGATACAGCAAAACCTGCGCCTTATATCCCCATTCTCAAGAACGGAGCCTTACGGCGCATCGGCTAAAAGAGGAGGGTGGTCTGGGGGCTGGTTGCGGGGACGAAAATCAGGAAGGTTTGCGCCTGGGCTTCAGGAAAAGCCAACCTCGCCATAGATCTAGGAAATCTGGGGAATCGGCGATGGCCGCCATACCGGGCCAAAGCAGTCGAAAGAATACGGTACCGAAGCCAACGACGAAAGCGCGACAAAGCGAATAAGGCGGTGATTGACCGCGCGGAATCGAGCCATTTATACTGTTGCTTTGCGCTGGAGCTTATAAGGCGCCGGCGTGCCTCGCGCCTGCCCTGCTTCGAGCAGGGAAGCTGCGGCAGGCAGGTCATTCCGGATGAGGCCACCATCCTGGCCCGCCTGAATTTCCGAAACCGAAACTTCTCAGGGAGCCTATGAGCAGCGTCAAGGCCACACAACTTCGCCCCGGCATGGTCATCCAGCACGAGGGCCAGCTTTTCACCGTGTTCAGCACGGAGCATCGCACGCCCGGAAACAAGCGCGGGTCCATGCAGACGCGCATGAAGAATCTCAAAACCGGGGCGATTATCGATTACCGCTTCCGCGCCGAAGAATTTATCGAACGCGCCATTCTCGATGAAATTGAGTTTGAGTATCTCTACAACGATGGTGACAACTTTCACTTCATGAACACGCAGACGTACGAGCAGATGCACCTCACGCGCGAGCAGCTCGGCGAAACGGTCTACTATCTGATTCCCAACACGGTTGTTAGCGTCGAATTCTTCGACAACAAACCCATCGGTGTGGCCCTGCCGGACACCATGGACCTAAAGGTCACACAGACTGAGCCAACGTTGCAAAAGGCCACCGCCAGCGCAGTGATGAAGCCTGCGACACTCGAAACCGGCCTGGTCGTGCAAGTTCCGCCGTTCGTGAATGAAGGCGACAAGATCAAAGTGGATACTTCGGAAGCTCGCTACGTGCAGCGCGTGGAGTCATGAATTTTTCCGTTCCTTAAACGGAAGACCAACAACTGACGCTTTTGAACCTTTCCGCCTCCGCAGCTAATTTCGGCGTAAGCGGGAATTAGATGAGGCTGAAGGCGCCCCGGTGAAAACCGGGGCGCCCTTTTTTTCTGCCTCGAAACTTTGTGGAATCTTGGTCTCTCCCGGCGGGCCAGCTCTTTACGCGCCTCAAGTCTAGTTGCCAGATCCCGCAGCCGACTTTTCGCCGGGAGGATGCGGACCGAATACACGGTCGAAGATGGCGTCCACGTAACGAAGCTGGCGATGGAGATCGAATGTGTGCGCCAGAGCTTTCGCATCGAGGTATTTTGCAATTCGCTTATCGGCGGCAACGCGCTCGCGAAAGCTCGTGTCTGTTTCCCAAGCCGCCATGGCGTTTTCCTGCACGGCCTTATAGGCATCGTCGCGCGGCATGCCGCCTTCCACGAGGTCTTGCAGCAACTGGCCCGAAAAAACGAGGCCGTGCGTGGATTCCAGGTTTCGCAACATGCGCTCGGGGAACACGCGCATCTGGCCCACGATGGTGATCATCTTCGAAAGCATGTAATCCACGAGGATCGTGGAGTCGGGAAGAATCACGCGCTCGACGGAGCTGTGCGAAATGTCGCGCTCGTGCCACAACGCCACGTTTTCGAACGCGGCGAGCATGTTCGAACGCACCAACCTCGCCAAACCGCAGATTTGCTCGCAACTCACGGGATTGCGCTTGTGGGGCATGGCGGAGCTGCCGCGCTGCCCTTCGCTGAAAGGCTCTTCCGCTTCGCGAACTTCCGTGCGCTGCAAATGCCGGATTTCAAGCGCGATTCGTTCGAGGGCTGCGCCGACGTGCGCCAGCGCGCTGAGATATTGCGCGTGGCGGTCGCGCTGAATCACCTGTGATGCCACGGGGGCGACGCCGAGGCCCAGCCGTTTGCAGATGCGCTCTTCGATTTCCGGGCCGAGATGCGAAGCTGTGCCCACGGCACCGGAGATTTTTCCCACGGCCATCTGTGCCGCGGCATTGCGGAAACGCTCGATGTTACGCTGGTTTTCAGAGAACCAGTTAGCGATCTTCAAGCCAAAGGTGATGGGTTCCGCGTGGATGCCGTGCGTGCGGCCGATTTGCGGCGTGTGGCGGAATTCGTGCGCGCGGAGGTCGAGAATTTCTCCAAACATCACCAGGCCCCGCTCGATCAATTTCGAGGCATCGCGAACCTGCAGCGCCTGCGCGGTGTCCACCACGTCGTTCGAGGTCATGCCGTAGTGCAGCCAGCGGGCCACGGCAGGATCGCCGATCGATTCACCCACAGCCATGGTGAAGGCGATGACGTCGTGCTTCACACGCGCTTCAAGTTCATGGATGCGCGCGACATCTATCTTGGCCCGCGTGCGGATCGCTGCGGCCGCTTCTTTTGGCACCTGGCCCGTTTCCGCGAGAGTTTCGGCAGCGGCGATTTCCACCTCAAGCCACCCGGCGAAGCGGTTCGGGTCACTCCAGACATGGCCCATCTCCGGGCGCGTGTAGCGTGGTAGCAAGTCCCTCTCCTAAACGGAAAACAAGAGAATGTGGATGCCTGACAGAATTTCCCAATACTCCATGATACCGCAGATGGCCCCGGGGGCAGCGCCCGAGGGTTAAAAGGGCTGTCCGAATTTGGGATGAAAGAATCGCGCAAGCGGGCATCGGGGAACCTGTGCCGGGACGCAAAACAAGCCAGGCCCATGAAGACAAAGGGGTTGCAGGTCGTTGGCAAGGGGCACGCCGGCTGCTCCGAAACAAGGATGTAGGATGTCTACAGGCATGGGGGTAGAATGTCGACAGCCTGAAGGTGACGAAAAAGGGACGGCCGCGTCGGAAAGAAACATAAGACCCTCGGGACGGGTCGCTCGCGAATGAATCGAGGTGAATCGAGGATGCCAGAGAAAAAGGAACGGTATCAGAACCGGATTGAACTGCTGCAGGGCACACTGGACCTTTTGATTTTGCAGACACTGCAATGGGGGCCGCAGCACGGCTACGGCATTAGCGTGGCCATTCGCAACCGCTCCGGCGAGATTCTGCAGGTGGACACGGGCTCACTTTATCCGGCCCTGCACCGGCTGGAGAAACAGAGGTGGATCAAGGCGGAATGGAAGGTTTCAGAGAACAAGCAGCGGGCGAAATACTACCGGCTCAGCGCAGCCGGAAAGAAGCAGTTGAGCCGGGAACTTTCGAAGTGGTCGCAGCTCTCGGATGCCATGGCCGGGGTGCTAAACCCGGACGAGACTTAAGCCGATTAGCCATTGGCAAAAGAAACGATTTGGTGAGAACTCGATGATCTTCTGGCGCAGGAAAACCCACGAGACGGAGCTCGACGAGGAACTGCGGACGCACTTGAGCATGGCCGCACAGACTCGCATGGAGCGCGGCGTAGACCCGGAAGAGGCGGAACGCGCGGCGCGGCGGGAGTTCGGAAACGTGGGTTTGGTGAAAGAAGCGACGCGCGACGCATGGGGAGGGAGATGGCTCGGGGACTTACTCGACGACACGCGGTACGGCTTGCGGATGCTAGGGAAGAATCCGGGATTTACCGCCGTGGCCATGCTGACTCTGGCGCTGGGGATCGGCTCCAACACGGCAGTCTTCTCTTTGATTGACGCTTTGCTGCTGCGCAGCCTTGCGGTTCCGGCGCCTCGAGAGCTCGTGCACATCTCCTTCGGTCCCCCCGGGACGAAAGGACCTCTCTCTGGTCCGATGTTCGACCGCCTCCGCGAACGGCAAAGCGCGTTCACTGACCTTTTCGCCTGGAAGAATGGCCCCATGGTTCTGACAGAGAAAGATGCCGCGCGTCCCATTACAGGCGCGTACGCAACCGGCTCAGCGTTCCCCACTTTGAAACTCAAGCCGCGCCTTGGCCGCTTGCTGAATTGGCAGGACGATGAGCCCGACGCCAGCTCGAACGGAATTGCTGCAGTGATCAGCGAAGCCTTCTGGATCGAACATTTTGACGGAGACCCCCGCGTGCTGGGGCAACCGATCACTGTTGACGGAGGAACGGCCACCATCGTTGGCGTCATGCCACGCTCGTTCAACGGCATTACCGTCGATTATGCCCCGCAAGTGGTGCTGCCTTTCGCCTTTGATGTAGCGCTCCGCGGGAAATCTTCGTGTCGTTTTCGAGCCAGCTGCGCGTGGTTTCATGCCATGGGGCGCCTCAAACCCGGCGTCGGCTTTGCGCAAGCCAGAGCGAACCTCTCGACCATTGCCGGCGACGTACTGAAGGAATCCCTCCCGTCGAATTACGAGCGCGTGGACTATTTGCGCAACGGAATACTGTCCCTTACCCCGGGCCATACCGGCAATTCTCCTTTGGGAGAAGTTTACGGCCGAGAACTCTGGACGCTGCAGGCACTGGTCGGTTTGCTGATGATCATTTGTTGCGCCAATTTGGCGAGCCTCGAGCTGTCACGCACGCTGAACCGGCAGCACGAACTTGTTGTACGGAGCGCGCTCGGCGCTGGGCGGTTGCGGCTGGTGCGACAGCTCGTTGCCGAGAGCGCCATCCTCGCCTTTGCTGGTGCAACAGCCGGGATCGTGCTGTCGCAGTGGATGAGCGCGCTGCTCGTCGGTTATATCGAGCAGTCGGACTTTCCCGTGTTCCTCGATTTGCGCCCCGATACGGCCACTCTCGCCGCAACCATCGCTCTTGCCACGCTCACCGTGATTCTTGCGGGAGCCTTGCCGGCGCTCGACCTGACGCGCGTGCACACGGAAGAGATGTTGCGTTCGGGAGCACAGCGAACCGTTGCGCGCAAAAGGCATCCCTTTGCCGCAAGCCTGCTGCCCGTTCAGGTTGCGCTTTCGCTCCTGCTCGCGTCGCTTGCGCTGCTTTTCGCCATCAGCACGGGAAAGCTTCTCCGCATGGACCCCGGCTTTCGGGTCAAGGGTATAACCCTATTCGGCGTCGATTTCGAGCGTCGTCCCGAAAAAGGCGAAGCGCGGCTGGACTTGCATCGCCGGATGCTTGAGGCGCTCCAGCGAGCCCCTGGCGTAGAAGCCGCGAGCGTGATTGCGGCTCGTCCCTTGGGAGACGGCGGGATGGATGAAAGTGCCGCCCCGGTTGAAGGAAACGGGCCGGAAACCAGGCATTTGTTCGAGAATGTCGTGGGACCGGGGTACTTTCAAACGGCAGGGACAAAGGTTCTCGCAGGCCGGGAATTCTCGCAGTTCGACCGCCTCGGCGCAACTCCGGTGTGTACCTTGAATGAGGCCGCGGCGAGCTTTTTCTTCCCGCGGCAAAGCGCGCTCGGCAAACACGTTCGTTCTACCGAGCCCAACGCGGCACGAGCTACTTGCGAAGTCATTGCTGTTGTGGCCGATGCCAAATATCTATCTCTTCGCGAGCCCGCGCCCCCGACGATTTACTATCCCTACGAGCAACTTCCGAGCTTTAATTGGGTAGGATTCATAACCCGTAGCCACGATACTTCCGCCGCCGTCGCTGCCTTCAAGAATGCATTGAGCCGCTTAGCTCCGGACACGCCGCTGTTGCCGCCCATCACCATGCAACGTCAGCTGGAAGATTCGATCGGTAAAGAGCGGCTGACCGCGGCATTGTCCCTCTTCTTCGGAGGTTTAGCTTTGTTGCTGACTTCGATAGGGCTTTACGGGCTGGAAAGCCAACGTGTGGCACAGCGCACCGCGGAGATTGGGCTGCGCATGGCTCTAGGGGCGCAGGGGAAAGACATGCTTTGGTTCATTCTGCGTGAAGCCGGCGTGGTTTTCGCCATCGGCGTGCCCATCGGCCTGGCGCTAACCTTTGCGGCATCGCATTTCATTGGCGCCTTGTTATATGAGATCTCGCCCCTCGATCCGCGAATTCATTTTGTCACCGTCTTGATTTTGCTCGGCGCAGGATTCCTGGCCTCGTTCATCCCCGCGCGGCGGGCGATGAGTGTCGATCCCATGGTCGCGCTGAGATACGAGTGAGGAGAAATGCCAAGAAAGACACGAGGAAAGAGCATGCTCCTGCTGAGGTGACGGAATGAGGCCGTGGTTTTGGCGCCGGAAAGCACGCGAAGCAGAACTCGACGAGGAAGTGCGGGCCCATTTGGACATGGCCGCGCAGACGGCCATCGAGAGGGGTGCAGCTCAGAAAGAAGCGGAACGCGCGGCGCGGCGGGAGTTTGGAAATATGGGTTTGATGAAAGAGGTGACGCGCGACGTTTGGGGATGGAGGTGGCTAGAAGATTTAGTTGAGGACGTGCTGTATGGGCTGCGCATGCAGCGCAAGAATCCGGGTTTTGCGGCCACCGCCATTTTGACTCTGGCGCTGGGCATAGGCGCAAACACGGCCATCTTCAGTGTGGTTGACGCTATTCTTCTGCGTCCCTTGCCTTACCGGGAGCCTGATCGGCTCGTGCGCATCTGGGAATCGTCCCCGAAGCGCGACGTTGGGCGGAACTCGGTGAACCCTCGCAATTTTCTGGACTGGCATGACCACGCGGACTCCTTTGAATCCATGGCTGCTATTGCCTCCCTGATGACTAACCTCAGCATCCATGGTCAGCCGATTGCCGTTCCGGGGATGCTGGTTACGCCGGAGTTCTTCTCCGTTCTGCGGGTTCAACCGCTTCTCGGCCGCACGTTCAATGCCGCCGACGGAATTCCGGGGCAAGACCATGGTGTCATCCTCAGCTACGAACTTTGGCAAAGTCAGTTCGGCGCGGATCCGGGGATCGTCGGCGAAAAGATAGACGTCAATGGCGGACCCGGCGACGTTATCGGCGTCATGCCTAAAGGGTTTTCCTTTCCTGGAATCAAGGCGGAGGTATGGACGCCGCTGGCGCTAACAGCGCCAGAATGGAGAGAAGGAGGGCGTTTTCTGACCGCGGTTGCGCGGCTCAAAGCCGGCATCACGCTCGAGCAAGCGCGCCAGGACATGCTCCGTGTCGCGAACTTCACGGCGCAGGCGCGTCCCGAGGGCAACAAGGATTGGAGCGCCAGCGTTTTCCCCATGCTTGAAGACACGACAGAAGGGGTTCGGCGTCCTCTTTGGGTGTTGCTCGCCGCCGTCGGCTTTCTTCTCCTGATCGCCTGCGCCAACGTAGCAAACCTTCTTTTGATGCGCGGCGCCGGTCGCGTCCGCGAAATCGCCGTGCGTTCCGCGCTCGGCGCCGCACGCTCGCGCATCATTCAGCAATTGCTTGTTGAGAGCGTGCTCTTTTCGCTTGCCGGCATGATCCTAGGGTTGCCTTTGGCTCACGCAGGTCTAGGCAGCCTCCTCGCGCTCCTCCCCCAGGGCGCCCCGCTGCCTCGCAGCGAGCCCATCTCCATTGACGAACCCGTGCTGGTGTTCACTTTCTTAGCTTCTCTCTTCACCGCGATAGTTTTCGGTCTTGTTCCCGCAATGCGTCTTTCTCGCGTGGACCTCCAGAAGGCGCTGAAACAAGGCGGCCTTCGCGGCGGCGCGGGTGGACATCAGACTCTGCGTCGCTCTTTTGTCGTAGCCGAAGTCTCCCTCGCTCTCGTCCTCTCCGTCGGTGCAGGTCTAATGCTTCGCAGCTTCGCCCGACTCGTCTCGGTTGATCCTGGCTTTAGCCGCGAACACCTGCTCACGATGCACATTTGGACTTCCCCTGCGCGCTATCACGACGACCTCGCGCGGTCGCAGTATTTCGCCCGTATTCTCGCGGAAATTCGTCACTCACCCGGAGTTCACGCAGCCGGCTCGACTCACATCCTGCCCCTGACAAACAGTACCTCCGGCTCCTGCTTCTGGCCCGCCGAGCAGCCTGCCCCGACGCCCGCGGAGGCCCCTTCCGCCCAATTCCTCATCATCAGCGCCGGCTACTTTCAGGCCATGGGGATACCCATCCTGTCAGGCCGTGATTTTGAAGATCACGACACTTTCCATTCTCCTCCCGCTGCCATCGTCAACCACGCCTTTGTTAGTCGTTTTTTCCCCGGACAAGACATTCTCGGAAAGCGGCTCCGTGTGTGCTGGACGATTGAAAAGCCGGTAGAAATCGTTGGCATCGTCGCCGATGCCCGCCAGGCAGACTTGCGTGGGGCTCCTGAGCCCACCATCTTCTTGTCCAACTCTCAGGCCCCCATGTATTTCGCCACGCTGGTCGTCCGCGCCGTTGGCGACCCGCGTCAGATCGCGAACTCCGTCCAAGCCGCTGTTCACCGCGCGGATCCTGACCAGGCAGTCTCCGATATAAGAACGATGGAGACAGTATTTTCCGATTCTGTAGCGAGTCCGCGTTTTCAGTCGATTTTATTGCTGGCGTTCGCGGGGCTCGCTCTCGCACTCTCCTTGACTGGTGTCTACGGAGTCGTTTCGTACTCCGTGAGCGAGCGGACTAACGAAATGGGGATCCGGGTTGCCCTAGGTGCTCTTTCCGCGGACCTTGTTCGCTTGGTTCTCCGGGAGGCGCTTGCCCTCGGGGCGATCGCTCTGGCTGTCGGCCTGGCCGGTTCTCTGGCGCTGACTCGCGTCCTCAAAACGCTGCTCTTCGAGATTACGCCGACAGACCCGATTACTCTCGCCGCGGCCTGTAGCGTGATTCTAGGAGTGTCGGTTCTAGCCGCCGTTTTGCCAGCACGCCGCGCTTCGCGGATCGATCCGATGGTGGCCCTGAGATACGAGTGAGAAAAAACGCAAGAAAGCTGCAAGGGAAAAGACTGGTGTTGGTGAGGTGAATGAATGCAGCTCTGGGTTTGGCGGCGTGCTAACGCGCAATGCGGAACTTGACGAAGAAACGGGTACTCCTTTGGATATGGTCACGGAGGCGCATGTGGAGCGCGGTGCAAGCCGGAGAAACGCGGAGAGCACGGCGCGCGTTCGGAAACGTCGAACTGGCAAAGCAAAACGGCGCGCGACCAAGAGGCTGTCGGCAGACTGCTCGCCAAGGAACTATCTGGTGTAACCGCCACTGCTCCCGTAACCTTTTTTTTGCGGTCTCCGCTCTGCTCACAGCCGTGGCCTTGTTCGCTTGCTACCTTCCCGCGCACCGGGCGATGGCCCGGATCCCCTGGCCGCGCTGCGGTATGAATAACACCAGGAAACAGGGGTAATTCAGATCCTCATTTGAACGCTTCCAGGCCCGCCAATTTGAGGCTATCTGATTGAGGCATAAGGTGCTACGGTCAACCTAACCGCAAGGGCAGATTCCTGTCTAATGATTCGAATGCAGCCGAGCGATGAGAACACCCGGGCCATCGCGGAAAGCGACGCCGTCGCCGTGGAGCGCACGCTGGCGGGCGACCGGGATGCCTTTCGCGTTCTCGTCGAGCGCCACAGCCACAATGTTTTCCGGCTGGCTTATCGCATGACGGGGAACAGGCAGGATGCGGAAGAGGTGGTTCAGGAGGCGTTTTTGCGCGCGTACCAAAAGCTTGGACAGTTTGCCGCGCGAGCCAATTTTGGGACCTGGGTTTATCGCATTGCCGCGAATTATGCGATCGACCGCATGCGGCAGCGCAAAAAAGAAGACACGCGAAAAGTCGAGCCTGCTGTCCATGAAGACGGAACGGAAAACGATCCCGTGACGCTGGTGCACGACGCGGCACCGACCCCGGAACGCCTGGCTCACAACATCGAGCTCCGAAAGCACATGGAGATGGCCCTTGCCGCGCTCTCTCATTCCGAGAGGACCGCCTTTGTGATGCGGCATTGGGAAGGATGCGCCATCGAGGAGATTGCGCAAGTCCTAAAATCGAGCTCAGGCGCAGCGAAGAACACCGTTTTTCGCGCGGTGCAGAAATTGCGCCTGGCTTTGCAGCCCTTCGTGGGGAGAGGGACGCAAGCCAGAGCGATAGGAACGGAATCATGAAACACATGACGGAAGAAGAGTTGATTGCCTACCGCGAAGGAGTGACCGCCGAGCGGGCTGGAATGGCGCGGCACCTGTCGGTTTGCGAAGAGTGCCGCGCGGAATTGGAACGAATCGAAGCTGTACTCGCGGCACTCGATACGTTGCCGGTGCCACACCCGGGTGATGACTATGGACAACGCGTATGGCAGCAGATTGCCCCGCGCTTGCCGGAGAAACCTGCCGAGTGGTGGCAGTCTTGGTTCGAACCCAAGAGGCTGGGAGCATTGGCAGCCGTGGCCGCGATGCTGGTCATGGCTTTCCTTGCAGGTCGCATTAGCAGACACGATCGTCCAGGCAATGATGTTGTTGCCAATAAAGAGCAAATCCGCGAACGCGTCCTGGTTGTGGCTGTTGGCGAGCACCTCGGCCGCTCGGAGATGATGCTCGTCGAGCTTTCGAATGCCGCGCCCCGCGATCCCGCGCAAAAGCGCGTGAACATCTCCGCGGAGCAGCGCCGTGCGGAAGATCTGCTCGATGAAAACCGCCTGTACCGCCAAACCGCCCTGCAGGAAGGCGACGCCGCACTTGCCAGTGTGCTGGATGAGTTGGAGCGCGTGCTTCTGGATGTTGCACACAGTCCCGAAGAGGTCACGCCGGCGCAGCTCGAAAAGATTCGCCAGAAGATTGAGGCACAGGGAATTCTGTTCAAAGTTCGCGTGGTTGGCAGGGAGCTCCAGGAACGGCAAAAGGCTACAACGCCTCCGACCGAGCACAACAGCTCTCGAGAAAGCGAAAGGAACAAAGCATGACCCTTCGGAACGCAGTGTGCAGAACGAGCACCGTGTGGATTGCAGTGGCGGCGTTATTGCTGTCACCGGCACGCACGCGGGCGGCACGGCTCGCCGCAGCCAGTTTATCCGCCGACAATTTCCTCCAAGACAGCCAGGATGCTCAGGACAAAGAACAGGAGCGGCGAGATCGCGAGCAAGAGGCTCGCGACAGGGAGCAGGAAAAACGCGATCGGGAACAGGAAGCCCGCGACCGCGCGCAGGAAAAGGCCGATCGGCTGGAAGAGCTCTACGAGGACGGCCGAGAGGCACTCGATGAAGACCGCTACGACAAAGCGGAGGCGAAATTCGATCAACTCGCCCAGCTGAACGGCCCGCAGACCGACGCGGCGCTCTACTGGAAGGCCTATGCGGCCAACAAACTCGGAAAGCGCGATGCAGCCTTGGCCACACTGGCGGACATGAAGAAACGGTTTGCGCAAAGCCGCTGGCTGAAAGACGCAAACGTCCTGGAACTGGAAGTCAAACAATCGACCGGGCAACAGGTCAAGCCCGCAGACCAGAGCAACGAAGAACTGAAGATGCTCGCGATTCAGGGACTCATGAACAGCGACCCGGAGCGCGCCATGCCCCTGCTCGAGAAGGTGATTAATGGCACAGGCACGCCTCGCGAAAAGTCGCGCGCGCTGTTCGTCCTGGCGCAAAGCGGCTCGGCGCAGGGCCGGGAGATCATTGGAAGAATCGCTAAGGGCCAAAGCAATCCGGAACTACAGCGTGAGGCGATCAAATACCTCGGTCTTTTCGGCGGAGCGCAGTCCCGGCAAATCATGGTGGAAGTATATGCCACGAATCCCGACCCTTCCGTGAAGCGCGCCATCTTGCGCGCTTACATGCTGGGAGGCGATCGCGAACACCTGTTTGCCGCTGCCAAAAGCGAAAAGGACGAATCGCTCCGCCGCGAAGCCATTCGCCAGCTTGGCCTGGTTCACGGAGTCGACGAACTCGAGCAGCTCTATCAGACAGAAACTTCAACGGACGTTCGCCGCGAGATTTTGCAGGCGTTCTTTCTTGCGGGCGAATCTGAAAAACTCGTCCAGGCAGCGCAATCGGAAAAGGATCCCGAGCTGCGGCGGGCGGCCATTCGGAACCTGGGCCTTATCCATTCCGATGGATCGTCCAAGGCGCTTCAGACCATTTACAGCCGCGAGACCGACCGCAGTTTGAAGGAAGAGGTGCTGAACGCCTTTTTCCTGCAAGGGAACGCCGTGGCCCTTGTGGCCATTGCCCGCAGCGAAAAGGACCCGGAGCTCAAGAAAACCGCGGTCTCCAAGCTTTCGTTGATGCATTCCAAGGAAGCAACCGATTACTTGATGGAACTTTTGCAAAAATGAGGTGGTCGATGCACGTGAACGACATTCTGACAATGGGGCGCCGAATTCTTGGCCTGGCGATGATTCTCATGGGCATCTTTGGCACAGTGGCACAGCTCGCTAAGGGCTACACGCTTCGGACGGATTTTGTCGAGAGCTTGGCCTATGCGGCAGCTCCGCAAGCAGGAACCGAGATGCCGCGAATCGAGAGCGCTCGCGCCGAAACAAGGGCCGTCTCGGGAACCCTGGAATCCACTTTCCACAGCATCCTCGCGCAGGCGGAAAAGCCGCAATGGGTTGGCTATAGCGTCGATGAAATTCCCGGCGAGAGAAATGTGTGCTGTGGCAATTGGAATGACGGAGAAGGCTGTGGAACTTGCCGCCTGGAAAAGGACCATGACGCAACTGGTGGCGCTGGGCACGCCGACTCGAGCATCAAGCTGGAAGGCGCGCGACGGCTCGTTGTGCTTCTTCGATTGGAAGCCAAGCTAGTCGCACGCATTCGCGTCGCATCGGAAGACTGCACGCTGGATGCAGGGGGGCTCCCGTTTCTTTGGCTGAGCGGTGTGAAGCCTGAGGAAAGTGTCGCGCTGCTCTCCACCTATGTGCAAGGAGCGGAATTCGACCGGCACGAGCATCATCACATCGCTAGCGGGGCGCTGACGGCGATTGCCTTGCATGCCGACGCCTCCGCCGACCGGGCGATGGAATCCTTCGTTTTGCCGGAGCAGCGCGAAGAGTTGCGCAAGCAAGCCGCGTTCTGGCTCGGCGCGGCGCGCGGGAAAGAGGGTTTGAACACGCTTGAGCGCATGGCAAAGAACGATCCCAGCTCCGACGTTCGCGCCCACGTAACGTTTGCTTTGTCGGTCAGCCACGAGCCCGGTGCCATCCAGGAGATGATTCGCATGGCGCACGACGACAGCGGCTCCCGGGTGCGCGGACAGGCCCTTTTCTGGCTGGCGCAAAAAGCCGGAAAGAAGGCGGTAAGCACGATCACCGGGGCGATTGAAAACGATCCCGACACGGAGGTAAAGAAGAAAGCAGTCTTCGCGCTGAGCCAGTTGCCGAAAGACGAAGGCGTTCCCAAGCT
>Ga0307475_10001668_pt1 | contig 13238 bp, 11 predicted proteins | sample atmos_gasesECM1C_FD_203317 | JGI IMG/M metagenome (GOLD analysis project Ga0307475, IMG submission 203317) | Hardwood forest soil microbial communities from Morgan-Monroe State Forest, Indiana, United States - atmos_gasesECM1C_515 | ecosystem: Environmental > Terrestrial > Soil > Temperate... | reverse complement strand
TCGTCTCGGGCACGTACGATTGCCAGTTTGTGTTCGTGGTGAAAGACGCCGCGGTGCCCCACGCCAGGCCGGGTTCGACGTTAGGAAGCCCTTGCGGATTGAAGGGAAGCCACTTCTGTGTGCGCTCGATCCCGTAGAGCAGCACCATCGAAACGCCGCTGAATAAAAGCATGGCGGCGGTGTATTCCGTCCAGGCCATCTCGTGCTCTTCATGCACGCCGGTCACGCGATAAATCAACCGCTCGATGGGTCGCAGCGCAAAATCAAGAAACGTCTTTTCGCGATTGAACACCCTGGCCATGAACACGCCAAGGGGCTTGGTCAGCGCGAAAATGACGAAGAGAAAAAATCCGATTTGTAGCCATCCGTTTGCGGTCATGGGTCAGAACTTCTCGGGCTTGAGCAGAGCCGTAAGCAGGTAGCCCAACAGCAGCACGCAGACAATAAGGAGTAAAACGTTCTCAAACATGGGCGCCCCTCACCTGAGCCTTTCGCATCCGCGAAGGTAGGCAATCGCGGCGACAAAGAACGCCAACGTCACGAGCACAAAAACCAGATCTGCCACGAAGACTCCTCCGGAAGCGTCAGTCGCAACTCAGAAACATAGCGCCCCAACCCTTATTAAAGGGTGAGATGTTCGTAAGAATTCTGTGAAGTCTGGATGTTAGAAGGACGTTTCCAGCCGAACAGCGAAAGACCGCGGAGGCGCAACGGCATTCCCGGAGAATAAGCCCGCGAAATCAATCACATTGAGCCGGTTGGTGAGGTTCGCCGCGTCCGCCTGCAGCCGAACTTGAACCGTGTCACGTTTCCAAACCTCTGCTCCCACGGACGCATCCAGCGAAAACGACGGCTTTACCCGGTTCCGGGCGAAGTTAACGCGCTCCACGATCTGCGCGCCATATTGCGCCACCGCTTGCTGCTCGGTTCCGTCGAACGCCACGGGCAGCCCGCTTCCGTATTCCGCGCCAAGCGCCGCCCACAGCCGCGACGCGAGCAAATATCGAAATCGCGTCCGTGCCATGTTGCGTTGATCCTGCGTATTCCAAAAACGTCCCGCGGTCTTGCTCAGCGCATTTGTGGCATTGTCTCCAAGGAAGAGTCCGCCCGTCACGGGCAAGTACGTCGACCCCACCATGTAGGAATAGCTGACGAATCCGCTGAGGTTCCCGAGACGCGGAATCTCCAGCTTCGCCTCCGCCCCATAAATCGAGGACTTCCGAAACGCGATCGGAAAGCTGACGCCTGTATTCAGCAGTTGATCGTCGTCTGCAAAATTCCCCGCATTCCGGCGGAAGTAATTGGCGTCGAGCTTCACGCGCCCAGCGAATCCTTTTGTGAGTCCCGCTTCGTAATAATTTCCCCGGGAAGGTTGCACAGGAAGCCGCAGGACATTCGGATTGAGTGCGACCACTGCCGCTGAGCTGGACAACAAAATATTCTCGAATGCCGGGGTCTGAAACGCGCGGTCGTATGAAGCGTGCAGCACCAAATCCGCAGCGGGCACGTATCTGGCGATGCCCAGCCGCGGGCTCAGAGCGTTCTGATTGACCAGCAACTGATAATGGTCCCAGCGTAACCCGACGCTCGCAGTCCACTTGCCAAGCCGAATGAAATCCTGCACAAAGCCTGATTGCTCCAAATCCTGCCCTTTGCCCGCGAAGCGGAAACTACCCGGCGTCCCGGGTGCGAATTGCGCCGCATCCGTGATCACATCGCGAAAATTCTCGTGAATCGCGGTGAAATCCGCCTCGACGCCTGCTTTCCATTCGTGCCTTCCATGATGCGCGGAGACGCTGCCCTTGAAATATTCTTCGCGGAACCCGCGATCCTGGAACGCGACGAGAGGCGTCGAAAATGGATTCGACGTAAGCGTGTCCGAGTCGTCCCGCACCATCAGCCGCAGATCACCCAGAACATTCGGTGTAAAAATGTGTTGGTACGATAGAATCCCCATGGACTCGAAATTGGCGCGATCTTGCCGCTGGCCTGCCGCTTGCTGCAGTTGTTCGTTCGGCACCTCAAATCTTGAGAGGCCATGCCGCACAGCCAGCCCCAGCCGGTCGCTCTCACTGAAGTCCCGCTCATAGCGCACTGAGAAATCACCGGTCGTCCCGCCATTGGAGTAGTTTTGCACCACCGGCGGGTTCAGGAATCGATCCGTTCGTGCGCCGTCCACCTTGAAGCTCAGTGCGTCCTTCTTCCTCGCATACTGTCCCAGCAAATAGGCATCGCCCGTAACGAAGCTTCCGCCAGCCAGCACTGCTTTGCCATGAAAGCCCATCCGCGGATCTTTCGCCGTCACCACCTCGATTACTCCGCCCAGCTTTCGGCCATATTCCGCGGGAATGTTCGCCGTGTAGATGCTCAGCGACTGTACATCGTCCGCCTCGATCTCTGTGCCATAGCTCGGCGAGCGGTTGTCCGTAAGCGGCACGCCGTCCACCACAAATTGCGTGTCGTACTCTGACCCGCGCGGATGCAAGACCGCATTTCCTTCATAAAGCCAACCAGGCTGCGAATTCACTAGGTCGACCACCGACCTCCCCGGCAGCGCTGTGGGCCGCGTCTCCAGCGTTTCCGAGCCAATGCGATTCACGCTTCCTGTCCGGTGCGGGTCCACCAGCGTCTCCGTGTCTTTCACTGTGACCGATGTATTCACCGCGGCAAGGCTCAGCGAAATTCGGACTTCCTCTGGCACCGCGGAGCGTATCTCCACCACTTCGTGAAACGCAGCAAACCCCGTTTGCTGCACCTCAATCTGGTAGACGCCGAATGCGAGCCGTCTCGCAGTGGTGACGCCCGAACTGGCCGTCACATAGACTTGTCGGAACTGGTTCGCCTCGCACACCAGCTCTATCGAACTCTTCACTCCGGAGCCGGAGGGATCTGTAACCCTCAGCCGCAGCTCGCCCACGTTACTCTGCGCCCTTAGCGCAAAAGCGAGGAGCGGTAAGCCCAAGATTGAAAAGACTGGATGTCTTCGCATTTCAAACGTAAAGAATTAGACGCGCCTCCTGATCGTGATTGGATTCCGACCGCAGCAATTTCCCACGATCAGACTACCTAAGTTGACCACGCATCGTCCGGCATGAGAGAAATCATTTGGAGAGCCGGTGTCGTGAAGAAACGCAAGAAGAAGCGATTCGAAGCGGGCAAGGAAGCCCGCCGCCGCGCCCGAGCTTCCGGAATAGCGCCTGCCGCGACGCGCGTTATTCCAGACAAGCGCAAGCGCCCGCCGAAGCACAAGAAAGACGTATTTGAAGAAACGTAGCGGCGGCCTTCAGACTGGCGCGCGCTAAAGCCTGCTGTTTCTGACGCCGCGCCGGGAAATGCGAGCTTCGGCGTCTCTCTCGCGGAGTAGGTCCGACCGGACCTAATTCTTCGATCCTCAACCAGGTTTGTTCGCCGGAACCGATTCGTTCGGCCGAAACAGCGGCGCGGGTGCGACTTTTCTCCGCTCCGCCAACTCTGCCGCGATCCGCTCCAGATCATCCTTCACAAATCCCATGCTGCTGACGCGGACTTTTCCATCCGCATCAATCAGGAAAATGGTAGGAACGCTCGTCAGCCCGTACGCATTCGATGCCGGGTAGCCTTTCTCCTTCTCATCCAAAACCATCGGAAACGTGGCTCCGTATTCGCGCGCGAAACCCGCCGTAGCCTTGGCATCGTCCTGCGAAATGCCCAAAAAGGTGACACCGCTGTCCCCATACCGTTGATAAAGCCGCTGCAGAAAGGGAAACGTAAACTGGCATACCGGGCAGGAAATCTTGAAGAACGCCGCCACCACCGGATCCTTCTCGCGCAGTGCCTCCAGCGAATAACTCTTCCCGTCCAGCCCCTTCAACGAAAATCCGGGCGCAGTTTGCCCGGCGATGACATGCGTCATAGTGTTTTCCGCCCCCATCCAGTGTGAAATCCTGCGCAGAATCCCCACGCGGTAATTCTAAACTAGATTTGCCTGCGTCCGCGCGCGCTTTCCCGAAAAAATCTCAATAACAAACGGAATGGCCGGGAATCTACGAACTTAGTGGCGCAGGCCTCTGCAGCCGCAGCAAGCGTGGGAATTTGTTATGCTTCTCGCATGCATTGCGATTGGCCAATCTGAGGCCAACCGCCGACCGTAACGTGCGAGCCTATGAGCGAGCAGAGTAATCTTGATTTGAACAGTAAGGAGTTGTTCGAGCGGGCCTGCCGCGGCGTGAGGGTGCCGCGGGTACCCGTATGGATGATGCGCCAGGCAGGGCGCTACTTGCCGGAGTACCGCGCGATTCGCGCGAAGCACGCGTTTTTGGAGGTGTGCAAGACGCCGGAGCTGGCTGTGGAGGTTTCGCTGCAGCCGCTGCGGATTCTGGGCGTCGACGCCGTGATTGTTTTCTCTGACATTTTAATCGTAGCGGAGGCCATGGGCCTGCAACTTGAGCTCGGCGATGCCGGGCCGAATTTGCCCGAGCCGGTACGCAGCGAAGCTGACGTTCGAAAGCTGAACAATTTTGATCCCGAAACCGAGACCGGGTTTTTGATGGAGGCCATCCGGCGCCTGGCGCGCGAAGTGGGGCCAACCGTTCCGGTGTTGGGATTTGCGGCCGCGCCGTGGACGCTGGCGTGCTACATGGTCGAAGGGCGGACCAAGGAAGGATTTGCCACCGTTAAGAGTCTTATGTATGCGGAGCCTCGAACGTTTCGCGAATTGCTGGCGCGCATCGCGCAAGCAACGATTTCCTACTTGCAGGCTCAAATCAGCGCAGGCGCCGCGGCGGTGCAGTTGTTTGACACCTGGTGTGGCGAGCTGAATTTGCGCGACTATTTGGATTTTGCGCTGCCCGCCGTGCAGGAGATCGTGTCGGGTCTAGGCAAGAACGTGCCCGTGATCTACTACACTAAAGCCTCGAATCATTTGCTCCTTGCGGCTGCAGATTCAGGCGCCGATGTTTTGAGCGTGGATTGGCGCGTGGATTTGCGAGAGTTGCGCAAGACCCTGGGCCCGAAAATCGCCCTGCAGGGCAATGTCGACCCGGCCGTATTGTTTGCGCCGGAAGCGACGATCCGGCGTGTGACCCAGGAAACTGTGGCGGCGCTAAACGGCACAGGACACATCTTGAATTTAGGCCACGGGATTTTGCAGCATACACCCGTGGAAAAGGCGAAGATTTTTATCGAGACGGGCCAGCAGGCGCGATTTGCGAGCGAGGCGCCCGCTGCGGTGCCGTCACGTTGAAACTCGAGGCTGAGCGGTGACAGTGGCGAATCCATCTTTGCAGCAGATTCGTGAGGAGTTGCGCGTCGGCGACGAATTTTTGGCGCGGTACAACCGGCCCGGTCCGCGCTACACCAGCTATCCGACCGCGCCTGTCTGGAACGATTCCTTCGGTCCGGATGACTTAGAGCGCGTGCATGAAGAGGCCGAACGCGCGCGCAGCCCTGTATCGCTATACATGCACATCCCATTTTGCGAGAGTTTGTGCCTGTTCTGCGCCTGCAGCGTAATCATTCAGAAGGACAAGCGCGTCGCCCAGCCGTACCTCAGCATCTTGAAACAGGAAATGGAGCGGGTCAGCCGAAGCGTTTCGAAAAACCGTGAGGTCGTGCAGTTTCATTGGGGTGGCGGAACTCCGACCTATCTGACCCCCGAACAGATCGAAGACTTGTTTGGAGCTGTGCGCGCTCGCTTTACGTTTGCAGCCGACGCGGAGATCGGCATTGAGGTCGACCCGCGCGTCACGTCCCGCGAGCACCTCGAAACTTTGCGCCGCCTGGGATTCAATCGCCTGAGCATGGGAATCCAGGATTTCCATGGCGAAGTGCAGAAGGCCATTCACCGCATTCAGCCGTTCGAATTGACCCGCGATCTGCTCTTTGCCGCTCGTGAGCTGGGCTTCGAGAGCATCAACGTGGATCTGATTTACGGACTGCCCTATCAGAGCCCGGAGCGATTCGCGCATACGGTTGACCAGATTTTGCAATTGGCCCCGGACCGCGTGGCCCTGTTCAGCTATGCGCACGTGCCGTGGCTCAAAAAACAGCAGGGCTCGTTTGCGGGGCATCTGCCGGAAGGCATGCAGAAGTTTGAGATTTTTCGCACCGGTCTGCTCAAGTTTCTCGAAGCCGGATATTTGTATATCGGTATGGATCACTTCGCGAAGCCGGAAGATGAGCTGGCAATTTCGCAGCAGAAGCGCACACTGCACCGCAATTTTCAGGGGTATACGACAAAAGCGGGCGCGGACTTGTATGGCATGGGCGTGACGGCGATCAGTGGCATTCAGAATGCCTACGCCCAGAATCATCGCGAGCTGGCGGCATGGGAGAAATCGGTAGGAGAGCGCGGCATTGCCACCATGCGCGGATACCGCCTGTCGGAAGACGACCGGCTGCGGCGCGCCGTAATTAGCCGGCTGCTTTGCCATACCGTTGTCGTTAAGGAAGAAATTGCGCGCGAATTTGGCATCGACTTCGATCGCTATTTTGCAGATGAGTTGGCGCGGCTCAAAGCCTCCCGCGAGGATGGTTTGGTTTTGCTTGATCTTGGCGAGATTCGTACCACATGGCTGGGGCGAATCTTTATTCGCAACTTGGCGATGGTGTTTGATCCCTACCTGGAAAAACAACAGTTGGCGGCCAAGCCGCTGTTCTCGAAAACGCTCTGACATGTTTAGTCGCTCTGCGGCATGACCTCTTCTGTTCCAGCGATTGTCGTGGGCGCGGGCGTCTCCGGCTTGGCCTGCGCATACGCGCTGCGTAAAGCCGGAGTTGACGCTCAGGTGCTGGAGGCCTCGCCGCGTGCCGGGGGCGTGATCGCTTCGGTAGTATGTGACGGATTTTTGCTGGAGCTGGGACCTCAGAGCTTTAGCGGGACCGCAGTGCTGCGATCGCTGTGCACGGAATTGGGAATCGCGGATCAACTTGTCCAAGCGCCAGCCGGCGCGCCGCGATACGTGTTGATTGACGGCACGCTAAGAGCCGTGCCGCTTAATCCGGCTGCCATGCTCACATCGTCTTTGTTATCAGCGAAGACAAAGTGGAGGATTGCGCGCGATGCGTTCGGTACTACCCGCGCTCCGCAGGAAGACGAATCCATCGCGACTTTCGTCCGCAGGAAGTTTGGCGAGGAACTCCTGGACCGGCTGGTGGCACCCTTCGTCTCAGGGATTTACGCGGGGGATGCGGAACGAATCAGTCTGCGCGCGGCATTTCCGCAGTTGTATGAAGCGGAGGAGTCTGCGGGCAGCGTAATTCGCGGAATGATGCGAGCGGCAAAGTCGCGGAAAGGACCGCGTGAGCGGCCCACCTTGCTTAGCTTTCGCGGTGGCAATGAGACGCTGGTGCGCGCGCTTGCCGAGAAACTTGGTTCGAGGCTTCACCTGGGCGCCGAGGCGCTTAGAGTTGTCGTTCGACGCGAGGCCGGAGCTATCAAATTCGAAGTGAAGTTTCGCGAGGGAGGCAGCGAGCAGATCGTTGTCGTGGAGCGTTTGGTGTTGGCAGCGCCTGCGGATGTGGCGGGCGCATTGCTGCGCGATGTGAATGCCGCTTTCGAGCCAGTGTTGGGAGGGATCGAGTATGCGCCTGTGGCTGTCGTGTCACTCGGCTACCGACGTGAGGACGTTGGGCATTCCTTAGACGGGTTTGGGTTCTTGGCGCCTCGATCCAGCGGGCTGCGCGTGTTGGGGTCAGTCTGGAACTCGTCGCTATTCCCGGAACGCGCACCGGCAGGCCATGTGTTGCTCACCGGCTTTGTTGGAGGCGCGACGGATCCAGCCGCCGCGGAGCTTTCGACCGGAGATTTGGCTGCGCTAGTGCATCGGGAGGTTGCTCCCATTCTGCAGATTCGCTCTTCGCCGGTGTTTTCGCATGCGCAGATTTATCGGCGGGCACTGCCGCAATACAACATCGGTCATGTGGAACGCCTGGCCGGGCTCGAGAAATTACAAGGCGACGTACCGGGGTTGTTTCTTGCGGGCAATTACTTCCGTGGGCCGGCGATTGGGAATTGCGTGGAAGTGGGGATGGCAACGGCTCAGGCGCTCGTAACCAAGGCCAGGTCTGCATAAATTCGGCGTTTGTGTGACCGCAACAGGTGGCAGCGCTACCTTACATCCAGTTAGATAAATTTCGCGTATAGTTTTGCAGGAGACGAAGAAGCGCAAACGTGTTCCTGGCGGTTTTCTCACCCAAGGGCAGCGACGAGGTGTCGCCAGACGCGACGCTGATGCAGCAGCTTCTTCGCAGGGACGTGAGCGCTTTCGAAAAACTGTACGAGCGGCACTCGCGCATTGTGTACTCGCTGGTTCTGCGCATATTGCGCCAGGGCTCCACGGCCGAAGAGGTCGTGCAGGACGTTTTCCTGCAACTGTGGCGGAACTCCGCCCGCTATGACGTGAGCCGGCCGTTTGTGCCCTGGCTGCTGACCCTGGCGCGCAACCGCGCTCTGGACCACTTGCGTTTGAAAAGCGAGCGGCAGCGCCGACGCGAAGATCAAACGGAAGAGTTCCCGCAAATTGCCTCCGCGGCCCCGGAATACGAGAAGGCGTTGGACGAAGGACGCCGCGCAGAGCGCGTGCGCGCGCTGATAGGTGCGCTGCCCGCGGCGCAAAAGAAGGCCATCGAGCTCGCCTATTTTGAGGGCTTAAGCCATTCCGAGATCGCCGCTTCCCTGAACGAGCCTTTGGGCACCGTGAAGAGCTGGATTCGCAACGGATTGATGCGCTTAAAGGAAGGTTTGCAGGCAACATTGTGAGCACCCACGACGAATTCCGGGAGTTGATCGAAGCCTACGCCCTTGGCTCGCTTGACTCGGCGGACCGCGCCGTAATCGAAGCGCACCTGGCGAGCGGTTGCGCGGAGTGTGCGAAGGCGTTGCAAGAGGCGCGCTGGCTCGTAAGTCAACTCGCGCATCTTGCTCCGACCGCGGAGCCGTCAGACATGCTGAAGGGGCGCTTGCTGCAAACGGTGCGCGCGGAAGCTGCTGGCGGTCCAGCGCGGCAGCAGGAGGCTCGCGGAGCAGCGATTCCTTGGTGGTTATGGGCCGGCGTCGCTGCGCTCTTGCTGTTTTCCGTGTACTCCGCGTGGAACGAACAGCGCCTGCGCAACGCCGTTGCGACTCTGCAGCAGCAAGCCGAGGCTCAACGCGCAGAGCGTCTGATGCTCGAGGAGCAACTCCGTGCCGCCAAGCTTCAAGCACACGAAGCGATGATTTGGATGGATCCGAAGTCCGTGAAGATTATGCTGCCGCCCAAAGATCCGAAGATGCCGCAACTCGAGGCCATGTGGCATCCCGAGCTTGGCCTTTGCGTGCGCGGATGGAAAGTGCCCAGCCCAGGCGATAACCGCGTGCTGCAGTTGTGGCTCATACCCAAAAAAGCCGGCGGCAAGCCCATGCCGTCTGTGACCTTTTGGCCGGACGCAAGCGGAACGTTCTCGGCCATGGTAGAGAATCCGCCGGACGCGATGTCGGCCACGCAAGCCCTAGCTGTCACGGAAGAGCCGATCGGCGGTAGCCAGCAGCCGACCAGCGCGCCAATGTGGGTCGGCGGAGTCAGCTAGTCGCGTTTACGCTCGGTAACGGAGTGCAAGGCGAGTTTTTCGCCGCTCCGCCGCTTCCTCGTAGCGCCGTTTCTCCTCCGACGTTTTCACGATAAGCGGGCGCACCGCCTTTGGTTGCAGTGTCTTTTCGTCGATGGCCACAAACGTCACGTAGGCCGAAGTTGTGTGCTTGCGTTCCCCCGTCAGCACGTTCTCCGAGTACACTTCGACTCCTACCTCCATCGATGTATGGAAAACGCGATTTACTTGCGACTTCAGCATCACGATTTCGCCCAGACTTACGGGATTCCGAAAATCAATGGAATCGACCGACGCAGTGACCACGTAGCTGTTCGAATGGCGATGCGCGGCCATCGCCGCCGCAATATCGACCAGATGCATCACATGCCCGCCCAGCAGCTTCCCCAGCGCGTTGGTTTGTGCCGGCAACACAACCTCGGCCATTTCCGAGCGTGACGCGCCCACCGGTTTTCCGGCCACCTGCGACTCGGAATTCTTCTTCGATTTCTTGGCGTTCATAGCTGTCCTGTCTGCCCCAATTTGGCAAGGACCGTTGCATCGGTATAATACGAAACACCCCATGAGCGAACAAAAGAAAAGCCGCCGTCAGATGCTTGAAGATTTCGTGGCCCGCAAACCCGACGACGCGTTTTCCCGGTACGGATTAGCCATAGAGTGCATGAACAACGGCGATCCCGCTGGCGCGGACGAGCACTTTCGCGCGCTGCTTAGCAGCAGCGCCGACTACGTGCCCGCGTACCTCATGTACGCGCAATTGCTGGTACGCGAGTCGCGCCCCGCCGAAGCCCGCACCGTCTTGTCCTCCGGAATTGCAGCCGCCGAAAGGAAAGGCGACCAGCACGCCCGCTCCGAGATGGAAGGCTTGCTCTCCGAGATCGCGTAAATTTTTTGGTGGCGTGACCTGTAGCGCAGGGCGGAGTCCGCGGAGCCCTGCGGCTTTTTCCTTGCGTTTTGGCTCGCGACGACAGTGAGCGGCCGCGCCGCAAGGTCTGGTATCATCAGCTATGGGATTCATGGGGCCTGAACGTATTCCGCTTTTCCCTTTGAACGTCGTTCTCCTTCCCGGCGCAATACTTCCCCTGCACATTTTCGAGCCGCGCTACCGCCAGATGGTCCGCCATTGCGTCGACGAAAAATGTGAGTTCGGCGTGCTCCTGGCCTTGCCGAAAGGAATTGTCCGCGTAGGTTGCACCGCGGAAGTCACCGAAGTCGTGAAGCGTTACAACGACGGCCGCATGGACATCATAACCGTCGGCCGCTCGCCGTTCCGCATTACGCACTTGATGAACGCCGAGGCCTACGCGAACGATCAGCTCCTGGAAGGCGACGTCGACTTCCTCGATGACCGTGAACTTCGCACCGACGCGTGCACCCAGAATGAACTGATGCGGCTATACGAGGTCTGCCACACTCTGATTTTTGACGACTATCCCAGAAACATCGAAAGCGAAGCGGCCGAATATCTCTCCTTCGTAGTCGCAAGCACGCTGCCGCTCGATCTCCTCTGCAAGCAGCAGATTTTGGAGCTGCGCTCGGAAGCGGACCGCCAACAACGGTTGGTGGGATACCTGCGCGAGTGGGCGCCGCATCTACAGAAGGAAGAGAAGGCGCGCGCGCGAGCTGGCGGAAGCAGCATCAACTAGATTTCATGCGCGGTAAGATAGTTCGCGCGGAATGGGGCCCAATGACTGCAAGCACATCAATGTCCGGCAGAACCGTGCACAACAAACCACGCACCATAGGCGAACTGCGCAGCATTCCCGATTATGACGCCCGGACCGCTGCACTCTCGGTGAAAAACGAAATTCGCCGCAATCTCCTGCGCGCCATAGAAAAGGGCGAGACGCTGTTCCCCGGCGTTCACGGCTACGAAGATACCGTCGTGCCGCAGATCGTCAACGCGCTTCTCTCGCGCCACAACTTCATCCTCTTGGGTTTGCGTGGACAGGCCAAGAGCCGCATCCTACGCGGCCTCGTGCAATTGTTGGACTCCGAAATTCCCGTCGTCGCCGGCTGCGAGATCAACGATGACCCTCTGCGCCCGATTTGCCGCGCGTGCCGCGAGAAAATCGCTGACCAAGGCGATAACACGCCCATCGCCTGGATGCCCCGCGACCAGCGCTTCGTCGAGAAACTCGCCACTCCCGACGTCACCATGGCTGACATCATCGGCGATGTCGATCCCATTCGTGCCGCCCGCGGCGGTCGCGACCTATCCGACGAACTAACTATTCACTACGGTTTGTTGCCGCGCGCCAACCGCGGCATTTTTGCTATCAATGAGCTCCCTGACCTCGCCGGAAAAATTCAGGTCGGCCTGTTCAACATCATGCAGGAAGGCGACATTCAGATTAAAGGCTACCCCCTGCGCCTCCCGCTCGACGTGCTTCTTGTTTTCACCGCGAACCCGGAGGACTACACGGCTCGCGGTAAGATCATCACTCCGCTGAAGGACCGCATCGGCGCGGAAGTTCGCACCCATTACCCATCGACCCTCGAAGAGGGCATGACCATCACCCAACAAGAAGCCTGGGTCGGGCGCGATTCCGGACGCAAAATCGAAGTGCCCGATTATCTGCGACAGGTCGTGGAGGAAATCGCTTTCCAGGCGCGTGAAGACAAGCGCGTGGACCGCCGCTCCGGCGTCAGCCAGCGCCTGCCAATCACCACGCTCGAGAGCGTAGTCAGCAATGCCGAGCAGCGCGCCACCCGCGTCGGCGAAAAAAATTCCGTCGCGCGAGTCGCCGATATTTATGCCGCTCTCCCAGCCATTACGGGCAAGCTCGAGCTCGAATACGAAGGCGAGCTAAAGGGCGCGGACACCATCGCCCGCGAGCTCATTCGCACCGCCGTCGGCCGTGTCTTCAGCAAGCATTTCGCCGAAGCAAATTTTCAGCCGGTCATTCAGTGGTTCGAGCTCGGTGGCGAGCTGAAGCTTCCTGAGCTGACCACGACCGCCGAGCGCTGCCAGCAGCTCTCGAAAATCCAAGGCTTGGTGGAGCACATCGGCCGCCTCGGCGTCACCGATCGCAAAGACGCCGGAGCCGTAGCCGGTGCCGCCGAAATGATTCTCGAAGGCCTGTGGGCCCACCGGCGCATCGGACGCAGCGAAGAGCGCGGCTACTACGCCGAAAAGCCGCGCCAACAGGAGCCGCGAGAGCCGCGAGAGTCGCCAAACCGCCCGCCGCGCCGCCAATACAACTAGCATGCACCGCACGTTTCCAAATCGAACCGCCGTCCTCCCGGTAGGGGCGCAGCAATGCTGCGCCCCATCTCGGCAAAGTCGAAACCTTCGTGACGGATTTCCTTTCATCTCTAACCGCCGACCCGCGATCTCGCGAGGCCCTCATGAAATTCATTAAATACGGAAAGTACGTTGGCGAGCCGGCCGACGCCGTCGATTTGGAAGAGCTCATCAAGCGCCTCGGCGATTTTTTCCTGCAAAGCGGCTTCGAGTCCCAATTCTACGGCATGAACGAAATGGACCCGGAGAAGTCCATGGAGGCCTTGCGCCAGGCCATCCTGCGGGCGCTACAAGAAGGCGACCTGCTGCCCGAAGGCGCCATGAGCGAAGAATTGCGCCAGATGCTGCAGAGCGGCGATGCCATGAACAACGAAGCCGTCCGCGAACTGCTCGACAAAATCACCGAACGCATGGCCAACGAAGGCTTCAT
>Ga0307475_10001667_pt1 | contig 13245 bp, 9 predicted proteins | sample atmos_gasesECM1C_FD_203317 | JGI IMG/M metagenome (GOLD analysis project Ga0307475, IMG submission 203317) | Hardwood forest soil microbial communities from Morgan-Monroe State Forest, Indiana, United States - atmos_gasesECM1C_515 | ecosystem: Environmental > Terrestrial > Soil > Temperate... | reverse complement strand
CGTGGGTGGACAAGCAAGGCAATTTGGTTTCGCAGCCGACGCTGACCGTGGAAGAGTTGAAGGCCATCGTGGACGAGACGCACGGCTGGCAAAAGAAAGTGGCGTGCCACGCTTACAACGGAATCGGGCTGCAACGGGCGCTGGAAGGCGGATGCGATTCGATCGAGCATGGACTGGAAATTACGGATGCGCAGATAGCGCAGATGCAGCGCCAGGGGACCTGGTATTGCCCGACCATTTCTGCCTACTACGGGGATTGGGCGCCGGCCGATACTCCGGCGGGAAAGCGCGATCGCGCCCGGGCCGCGGTGCATGAAATTAGTTTCAAGAAAGCGCTGCAGGCGCATCTCAAAATAGTTTTTGGAACGGACATCGGCGGGATTCCGTGGACCGAACCGATGGCCCAGGAATTTCGTCAAATGGTGAGGCTGGGAATGGCGCCGATGGACGCGATTCAATCGGCGACTTCGCGCGCGGCGGAAATGCTGGACATGAAGGGAGAAATCGGTGTCATCGCGCCGGGTGCCTATGCGGAAGTGATCGCCATATCAGGAGACCCACTAAAAGATGTCGGGGAACTCGAGCACGTCCGCTTTGTCATGCACGACGGCTCGGTTTTCAAGAATGAGATCGCGAAGTAGAAATATGGCGGGCGGCGCGGAGAATCAAACCTCGACGCGAACCCCCTTCCAAAACGCGATGCGGTTTTTGATTTCGGCGGCGGCGGGTTTCGGTTCCGGGTAATACCAGGCGGCGTTGTCGTTGCGAATGCCGTCCACTTCAACGTGATAGTAGTGGGCGGTGCCCTTCCAGGGACAGACCGAAGTATGATTGCTGTGTTTCAGGGCTTCCTTTTTGACGGCTTCGGGCGGGAAATACTGGTTGCCTTCGACAACGACCGTAGCGTTGCTTTCCGCGATGACTTTTCCACCCCAGCATGCTTTTGCCATTTTGTGCGCCTCCGCCGCAGAAGGACTACCTGCAATAAGGATATCGCCGGACCGACAAAGTAGTCCAAGTGATTGGATGCGAGAACGCCAGGGATCGGTTCAGAAAATAGCGAAGCTAACGAATTGCGACGGAGTAGGATTTGGGGAAGACCGATGGGGTTTTGCTACAATCAGGCGCCACAAGGGGGAGAAAAGTGATGACCGAACAGAATTTTGCAAATCATGGACGGCTTGTACCTTTGTTCCATTTTTTTGTGCTGCCGGTGCTGTTCCTTAATTTTGTGACTCAAGTGTACTTGGGGATCAAATTTGAATTCGCACCAGCCCGCATCATCTCGATATTGGTGGCAGCAGCGTTATTCCTTGGCGCGCTTTACGCAAGAATGTTTGCGCTGGCGGTCCAGGATCGCGTCATTCGTTTGGAAGAGCGGCTGCGTTATGAGCGGATGCTGCCCGCGGATCTGCAGGCGAGATGCGGCGAGCTGACGATCAATCAAATCGTGGCGCTGCGGTTTGCGTGTGACGCGGAGCTGCCGACGCTGGCGAGAAAAGTTCTGGACGAAAAACTGACGGAACGCAAGGCCATCAAACAACTGATTAAAACCTGGAAGCCGGACTACCAGCGCGCCTGAGGCTGGCCGCCTAGAAGATACTGCGAATGACGCCACCCTCGGCGCGCACCGCGGAGCCGTTGATGGCAACGGCCTGTGCGCTAGCAACGAATGCAACGACGGCCGCAACTTCTTCCGGAGTCTCGAAACGCTTGAGGAGTGAAGTGGGGCGGACCGCAGAAAAAAACTGCTTTTCGATTTCGGCTTTCGTGACGCCCTGCTGTTTGGCCATGTCTTCCACGAATCCCCCAACGCCTTCCGAGGCCGTTGGTCCGGCAAGAATGGAGTTCACGGTTACGCCGGTGCCGGCGACAGATTCCGCGATTCCACGCGCAATGGCCACCTGGGCGGTCTTGGTCATGCCGTAGTGAATCATCTCCGCGGGAATATGCTGGGCCGATTCGCTCGAAATGAAAATGATGCGCCCCCACTTTTTTTTCAGCATGCCGGGAAGAAAGTGACGCGAAAGACGGACGCCGCTGAGCACGTTCACTTCGAAGAAACGCAGCCAATCGGAGTCCGGGATTTCGAGGAACGATTTGGGTTCGAAAATTCCAAGATTGTTCACCAGAATGTCGGCTTCTGGGACTTTCTTCAGAAAAACCTCGACGCCCGCAAGAGTGCCAAGGTCCGCGGCGACGCCGCGCAGCTGCGCGCCCGTGACGCGCTTGGCAATCTGTTCCTTCGCTGCATTCACGCGCGCTTCGGTGCGTCCATTGATGACGACCTGCGCGCCCTCCGCGGCCAGCGCCGCGGCGATGGCGAAGCCGATACCGGCGGTGGAACCGGACACGACGGCTGTTTTTCCCTTGAGGTCAAGGTTCATATTTTCTCGCTTTGTGAAAATGGTAGTTACCGCGCGGTGGCCATCGCGGCGGCGCCTTCGATCTCATTGATTTCATCCGCGCTGAGTTTCAATTCGCCGGCGCGCATGACGCCTTCTGCTTGCTTGGCGTTGCGCGCACCGACGATGGCGCCCGTGATAACGGGATGGCGCAGGGTCCACGCGATGGCGACTTCGCCGGGAGCGCGGCCGTGACGCGCGCCGGCCTGGCGAAGGCGTTCGACGAGTTCGAGATTTTTTGAAAGGCGCGGCTCGCGAAATTCCGGATTGCGGCTGCGGAAATCATCGGCAGGAAGGGCGGCGGCGCGTTCGCGCGTCATGGCGCCAGTGAGAAGTCCGGAAGCCATGGGAGCGTAGGAGATCACGCCGATTCCCTGCTTTTCGCAATAAGGAAGAATTTCGGCTTCAATTTGCCTTCGAATGATGGAGTAGGGCGGCTGCAGAGAAGTGACGGGAGCAATTTTTTCAGCGCGCTTGATTTGGGCAACGTTGAAATTGGAGACGCCGATCCAGCGGACTTTGCCTTCTGATTTTAGCGCCGCGAGCGTTTGCCAGGCTTCCTCGATGCCGGGTTTGCCGTCATCCGGGGGCCAGTGCATCTGGTAGAGATCGATGGTTTCGACTTGCAAGCGGCGGAGACTGTCTTCACATTCGCGGCGGACAGATTCGGCGCTGAATTCCTTGTAAACTTTTCCCTTTTCGTTCCAGCGCAAAATGCACTTGGTGAAAACGCAGGGGCGCGGGCCGCGCCATTCCTTCAGCGCGCGAGCGACGACTTCTTCGGAGTGGCCCAAACCGTAGACAGCGGCTGTGTCAATCCAATTGACGCCTAACTCCAGCGCGCGGTGAATCGCCGCGATAGAATCGGAGTCGTCCTGCGGACCCCAAGCAAATTCCCAGCCGCTGCCGCCGATAGCCCAGGCGCCAAAACCGACGCGCGTGATTTTGAGATCGGAGTTTCCCAATTTTCGCGTTTCCATTCGAATCCTCTTGCCGAGACGCGCGAGGCAAAACATTCCGCCGCAGCGAATCTGACTATATCTGTCTTCTGGAAGTTGGATGATATTGCTGTGAAAAAAGATAGAGAAAAGTTAGACGGAGCAAGAGGAGGAAAACACGCGAAAAGAGCACTTAGTTGGCGATGAACGCGGCGTCCAGCGAAACAGTTTCACCGTCGGGATTGGTGAGAGTGATTTGCTGGGGGCCTGCGGTGAGAGCGGGAATCACGACGAGAAGCGTGTTCGAATCCTTGAAGGTAACGCTGGCGGGCTTTCCGTTGATGGTAAGAGCGGTGACGCTCTGAAAGCCGCTGCCGCGAATGGTAACACTGGCGCCGCCGGCTGCGGGAACAGCGGAAGGGGTGATGGCGCCGATTCCCAAGGGAACAGCGGCAAGCTGAACAATCGTTAAGGCGGCGTTTTGGCGTGTGCCATCGGAAGAAGTAATGGCGAAGAGGCGCTGGCCATTTTCGTCGGTGGCAAGAAAGCTGCCATGAAAGCCGTCGACGTCGGTCATGAACTGCTGAGGGAGGAAAATTCGCATGCGGAGCACGCCCGAGTGCGCGTCGAGGATGTCTATGCCGCCCTTTACCCCTGTGCTTCCGGGGGCTCCGGTGAGGAAGGGTTGATAGAGCAGCGCGCCGGAAGGATGCAGAGCGAGACCGGGCACCAGCAAGCGCCCCGGGATTTGCGCGATCTCAGCCGATGTGGGAACGGAAATGAGAGAAAGATCCGCCGCGCGCATCTCGGTTGTGCCATTAGCCTGGAAGGCAAACATGCTGCCATCCGAGGCGGCGCCCAGATCGGTGGCTGAAGCATTGGCGGCGGAAGTGAGGAACTGATTTGGGGCACTGGCGTTCCATACGGCGACGGGACCGCCGGGAGCGGCGCTGAAAGCCACAAAAACGTGATCGCCCGTGGCGGTGCCTTGCACAAGCGGAGCGCCAGTGATGCTAGTGACTTCAGGCTGCGGAGCCGGCTGGATGGTTGGCGGACTCGCACTCAAGTTCATTTGCGCCAGGCAAGCCGAACACGCGCCAGAAGAACCGCCTTCGCCGCTGAGGCCGACAAAGACCGTTTGCGTGCTTGTCGCAGCCACGCGCGCGGGACCGGAGTTTGTGAAGCCGGGAACTCCGCCGACGGGCACGGCTGTGCCGGTTCCCGTGACCGGGTCGAGGAGATAGATATTTTGGGAACCAAAATCGGCGACGACGAGCTGAGAAGCATCTGGAGTCAGAGCCAGACCACGCAATCCAGCAGTGGGAGGAGGGCCACCGGGAGGCAGGAGCGGGGCGAGAAATAAGTTTTGTTGGAGATCGAAAACATCGACGTGATCGACATTTGTTAAATAGAGGTGCTGGCGTTTCTGATCGTAGAGCAGGAACTTGAAGAGGGCAGGTTTCGAATAGGATTGGACACCTTGAAGATATTGGAACGCCTTGGCTGAGGTTGCGGAGCCCGCGGGCGTGGAAACGAGAACGTCAGCTTTGCCGGAAGCGCCGGGCGGCATCTGGAGGGTGATGCGGTCAAGTGAAAATGGATAGTTGGGGTCAAGACCGAGGGAAGGAGCGATAGCAGCAACACGCTCGACTCTTTGCACCAACGCACTTACGCCGCCGATGTTGACGGAGATTTTTGTTGGATCGCTGCCGAAACCGTAGCCGTAGATTTGCACGGAATCGCCGCCCGAGTTTATTCCTGCGTTTGGGAGGATTTGCAGAATTTGCGGACCGTAGCTGAAGGCATCCGGCGCGATGGCGAGCCAGCCGTTCTGGAAATAAGAAGTTAAGTTGACGGCGCCGTTGGCGACGCTTGGCGGAGAGCTTGCCTGGATTTGAGCGGGGCCGGAGACGGACACGTTCCTTGCAGATTGAGCGCCAAAATTCAGTTGGGTGACAGAAGCGAAGTTCTGGCCGCTGAGGGCGACGGAAGTTCCTCCGGCGAGCGGGCCCTCGGCAGGCTGAAGACTCGGCGCGGCAGCAATGACTGGAGCAGTCAAGGACAGATTTGCCGGCGTCGACGCGTCGATAAAGCTGACGCCACGATTCGAAAGGCCGAAGACGAGTTGTGTTTCGTCGGCGTCCTCGATTTCCGAAGAGACGCTTTGAATCGAAGCGTCCGGAACCCGGCCGATGAGTTGCGCCGTATGGCCGTCAAGAACAGAAATGAAAGAGGCTGCGGAAGAAGACTCGCTGAGAAACAAATGATTTCCATCCGTTGAGAACGCGAGGCCGTGCGGGATTGCGGGAACGTAAGCGCCAACTTGTTTGAGGGAAGCATCCAGCAGCAGAAGTTGCGTTGTCCCGCCGGCTGCAAAAATCACGGCGAAGCGGCTGCCATCGGAATTGACAGCGTGCCTGGGAATTGAACCCGTGCCAAGCGTGAGCGGACCAACAACGACATTGCCTCCTGAATCGAAGAGGGCCAGTTCGCCGCTGGAATCGTTGGCGGCGGCGAGGACCTTCGAATGATCGCCGGAGCGGGCAAGGGCGCCCACTCCTTGTTGGAAGAGCGCAGAAGCAGTGGAGGTAAGATCGGTCAGCGAATTCGACGCGGGGTCCCAGAGAGCCAGGAGCGCTTCCGAGGAAACTGGCTGGCGGAGGCGCACCATGGATTTGCCGTTCGAAAGCGAGAGAACTTCGATGGGACGGCTGAAGATGGTGCCGGGCAATGGAGTGAGTCCCGCCAAGGAATAGCGATTCTTGACACGCAGGGACGACGTATCGATGGCAGCAATCCGTTCCAGCGCGGTGCCAATCCAGACGGTGGAACCATCGGCGGAGAGATCGGCGCTGGTGGCTCCGGGGACGGAAATTTGCGCGACGCGAGTTTGGCTAGTGGTGGAGAAAACGTCCACGCGATTCATGGCGCGATTGGCGATGAAAGCGTGTTTGTTCGCGGGATCGTAAGCGCTGTGGCGATGATGGGGTTCACCGAAAGGATCGTCTGAAGAGGAAGTCGAATCCGTCCTTGCGTAGGCCGTGCGCGGGAGGGCAGGATTCAGTCCACTCTGTACGGCGACAGCCAGGTTCGTTCCATGAGACAGATCGCCGCTCATGCCTTGCACGGAAACGGTAAAATTCCCCGTAGGCGCGTTAGCGGAGGCGCCAAAGATAACGGGGGTGCTCGCACCAGCGGTAACACTGAAAGGACTCCCGGGATTGGACATGACGCCGGAGGGAAGCGCGTTCAGCGTCACCTGAACGGCGCCGGAGAAGCCGTTTACCGGGTTCACGGAGACGTTGATTGCGGAACTTGAAGCGCCCTGCGCGACGGAAATCGAATTCGATGACAGGCTGAGAGTAAAATCCGCAGCGGGCGGAGGCGGTGGAGGGCCTGAAGATGAGCCGCCGCAACCTTCACAAATCAATTCGAGCGAGAGGAGAACTGCCAGAGGGACGCCGTGGCGTAACCGTCCCATGCGATGACCCCGCATACGTTCCGCGCGAACGGCAGGTTTCTCCGAGACAAATGAGAATCAGGACCGGCCGGCGCGCTGCCTTGAGAGGATGCCCGAAGCAACGATACACTTACTCATTTAATTGTCAAGATTAGAAATAATAGATAGGTGAGCAACAAGCGTGGGTAATGGACCTAGCCTCGACTGAAACCCGGGCAAGCTGGGCGCAGCATGCTGCGCCCCTACACAAGAAGAACGGCGCCCCGGGATACCGGGACGCCGCTGTTGGACCTGTTGAATGTGAATGAAGCTTAAATTGTTTTGCTTGCCGCTGCGCCAGCGGGCGCGGCGGAGCGGGCAAAGGCGTTCGAACCGGATTCCTTTTCCGGGCTCTTGTCGATCTCGATGGAACCTTTGAAGTAGGCGCCATCTTCGATCATGATGCGGGAAGTGGTCAGGTCACCGTTGACCGAACCATCCTTCTTGATTTCAATTCGATCCTTGGCGCGAAGGTTGCCCTTCACGTTGCCATACACCACCACCTCGCGGGCAATGATATCGGCGGTTACTTTAGCTGAGGGCCCGACAGTCAGCTTCCGCTCATCGAGCTGAACCAGTCCTTCGACTGATCCATCGATCAACAGATCTTCATTGCCGGAGATCTCACCTTTCACGTGCAGACTGGCCCCGAGCCGCGCCGTGGCGCGGTCCGCGGTTGCACCTAATGGACGCATCGCATCTGTACTCATCGCGGGTTTATCCTCCCAAGTCGCCGAAGCAGGCTTCGACGGCTGATTCGTTTGTAAGTTTTTCTGAGCCGGTTGCCCTGCTTGCGCTGCATCCGGTTTCTTATTGCCCCACATCGGACCTCCCAAAGGGACAGCACCACCCTAACGCAGAATTCCGTCCGGGGTACTGCAAACTGTATTCCCCGGAAACGCGCACGGCAAACTAAGTGTGAAGCTGCTGTTCCAGACAGTTACTAGACTTTGGGACAGGGCGTGCCACGGCTGGTGGGCAGTCCGGGGAGATACTGAAGGAAACGGGGGGAAATGTAAAGCGGAGGGTGGGGAGTTGTGTGTTAGTGTCCGATAAGGCGACTCACCAGGAGATAGCTCACTCGCCTCCATGCATTTAGAGCTAGAGAATAAGCACGGTACGTTGTGCATAATCCAAAAATTGCAGTCTGTATTTTGATTCTGGAAGGTCCTCGTTTCCAGAAATGATACGGGGAAGATGCAAATCGTATTGCGTCGGTTCAACCCGCTGAACTTCGGTCGCGACTGAGAGGTCGTACTCGGCGATTCTGCGTTGCAATAGTGTGGCGGCGTGTTTGTCACGCACGGTTCGTCGAACCTGTATGGTCACTTGCCATTCGCCCGACGAAGTTGGAGCCAAGAAGAACGAACAAGTTTCGTCGCCCTTACTATCATGCGTTTTAAGCCTTAAGTAAGAAGATTTGTGCGTTTCCCATTGTAACCAGACCCAAGCCCTCGCCTGAGCACGAACATCCTCGGAACTTTGGCGCGGGGACTGGATGAACTGCTTGCGGTTTTCATACCCAGCAAGCGTGTGCGGGAGTTCGGCTCCAGTCAGTGCGGAACTGCGCCCAGTCATCACGTAAAACTGGCCGTCAAACTTGTAATCGATACTATCGGTATAGCCGCCCACGGCAGCAACGAGTTGAATATCGCGAAGACGATTGGTTCTTGTTGAGAGGACGCCCATTCCTAGGCCGATTTGACTCAACACCAATTGAAAGCCATTTTGGTTTTTGCGCAGAACCCACATTTGGGCAGTGTTTGCTCCCACTAAGCACGCATTTTGCGAAATTTCACCTGCTGGTGTGTTCGGAAGGCGACCGCTCGGCAAGACGACGAGGTCCTTTTCGTTCGGTCCATTGAGGTGAATTTCAGAGGCGATAAACCAATTCGCAGGCAATTCTTCAGGGCTGAGGCCATTCTTTTTCAGACAGAACAGAACGCGTTTATCTTTGCTCAACGCGTCGAGCGCTGCTCGCGTAAGCTCAACTGGCCGCAGAATCGGGTTAACTTCTAGCTCGATACCGAACTCGGATTGCTCCTTTTGGTCGTTCGCATTGGCGTGTTGAGCAATCAACACGTGTGGCACAAGCAACACAGCGCCAATCATCGGAAGGGCGCTCTTGAGGACAAACATCAGATGGCCACGTTCCCAGAACTGAATGCTGGTAGTAGATTTACGCAAAGTATTCATTTGTCGTTGCTCACAGGTGAGATTACATCGCACTTCGATCATTCACAATGCAACCTGAGTGCCAGGTCCTGATTAAGACGCTGCTCGGAAAATGCCCAAGTGGCGCGCTGTCTAGAAATGCAGCTACGAGGTTGGCTTGTCTGGGACGGGCTGGGTCGCGACGAAATCGGATTGAAAGCGGGCGGCGTAGGAATCGAGGAGCTGCTGAATGCGTTCGGGGCTTTGGGACTTGAGGATGAAGCCAGCGTGGTGATACTTCGTGATGCGGTAGGTGATTTCGGGATCGGTATAGGCGGACGTATCGGGATGTTCCTGGCGGGCGAGAGAAAGAATGACTCCGGCGTAGTCGCGGCACGGTGACGGTAGCTGGTAAGGCTGATTCCCTGCCCCGACTTCGAGGCGGGCCCACTCGCGCCAGAGGTTGATTCCCGTGGCGGTCTCGATGACGTCGGAGATGTAGGCGCCGCCGACGCGAGCGGCAACTTCGATGAAATAAAATTTCCCGTCGGCGTGGGACTTCAGGAACTCGGCGTGAGTGACTCCACGCATCAGGCCTAAACCCTCGAGTAAATTGCGATTGATTTGCAGGAGCGATTTGGTTTCTTCGGCTTCGCGGGGAAGAGTGCGCGTGGTGAAGACACCACCTTGATGAGAAGTGTCGAGCGGGGGCGTGCCGTAGGCATGAGCTTCGGAGAAAACCACTTGGCGCTCGGAAACCACGCTGTCCACGTGAAAGACCGCGCCGGGAACGAATTGCTCGAGCAAATAAAAAGACTGCTGGTCGCCGAGCTGGTCGAGCCAGTGCCATAGCTGGTCGGGATAATGAATCTTCTTCATGCCGATGCCGGAGGCTTGCGAGCGAGGCTTGAGCAACCAGGGATTGGGAACTCGGGACATGAATTCGCGAAGATGATCGTAATTGAGGACGTGAACGAATTCGGGGACGAGGATGCCGGCTTCGCGGGCGCGGGAGCGCATGGCGAGCTTGTCGCGAAAGTAGCGGACAGTGGTAAGGCCCATGCCGGGAATGCGGAGATGCTCGCGGAGCGCGGAGACGTTCTCCATGTCGAATTCATCGAGCGCGACGATGCGATCGATGTTGCGCGACCTGGCCGCGTAGCTGACGGCGTAAATCAGACCCTGCAGCGGAAGCTCTTCGGGCATGGTGAAGACTTCGTCGATACATTCGAACGGCCACGCCGCGTGGCGATGTTTTTCGACTGTCAGGAGAAAAACGCGGCAGCCGAGCGCTTTGCAGGTGCGGATAAACTCCTGACCCTTTTCGTAGGAACTGACGCAGAGAATGGTGAGAGGCTGTTCCTGCGGCATGCGACGCCCCCTTGGAGCGCGAGTGAATCGAGCGCGGATTATACAGCGGCTTCGCGCGCGGGATACAGAAATTGCAGGAACGGGCCGACGCGCTGCGCCCAGGCGGCTTCGTTGTGCTCGGCGCCTTCGACGCGCTCGTAGTGCAGGTCGCGCTCGAGCTGCCAGCCTTTTTCAAGGAGTACGTCGCGGAATTTCTCGACGTCGCGAACGATGCGCGGGCCCTCGCGCGTGCCAATATCGAGCCAGATGCGCGGGCGGGACTTGACGGTCGCTGTCCGGGCAAAACGGTTGATGACGAGCTGATTCCACCAGACGGACGGCGAGAGGGCGGCGATTTTCCCAAAAATGCCCGAATGCTGGAGCCCGAGATAGAGGGAAACGAGGCCGCCCAGCGATGAGCCGCCAATGCCAGTATGCGGCGGGCCGGAGAGGGTGCGATATTCGCGTTCGATGAAGGGTTTCACTTCTTCGATGAGAAATTTTGCGTAGCGGTCGGCGCGGCCGCCGCCGAGTTTGGGGATGTGGGTCGGAGTGTATTCGCGGATGCGCGCCTTGGTGTTGTACATGCCGACGATGATCAAAGGAGCGACTGACCCGGATTGAATGCAATCATCCGTGGTCTGGCCGACGCGCCAGTCCTGACCAGGGATGAAGGAAGTGGCGCCGTCGAAAAGATTCTGGCCGTCTTGAAGATAGAGGACGGGGAAACGGCGTCCGGGCTGGTCCTCGTAGCTGGGCGGCGTGTAAACAATGAGGTCGCGCTGATTGCGGAGAAAGCGCGAGCGGAATTTTTCGTGTTTGCGGAGCTTTCCGGAGCTCACGGCGCGATGGCCACCAAGAGATCTTTCGCTTCGACATGCTGGCCGGAGGTGACAAGAATTTTCACGATGCGTCCTGAAATTGGCGCGTAGATATTGGACTGCATTTTCATGGCTTCGAGAGTGAGAAGTTTTGCGCCGCGTTCCACGGCGTGATTCGCTTGCACGGCGATGCCGCTGATGACGCCAGCGGTCGGAGCAGCAACCTGGCCGGGATCGGCGGGATCGGCCTTCGGATGAGCGCGCTCCACGACGCGCAGCGCGCGATCGCGGACGTTGACTTCGCGAGGCTGGCCGTTCAATTCAAAAAAGAGCGTGCGCGTGCCGTCGGGATGCGGCTCGCTGATGGTCAGGAACTTGATGATAAGCGACTTGCCGGATTCGATTTCGACCGTGATTTCTTGGCCGGACTTCAAGCCATAGAAAAATGCGGGCGTGGGCACAACACTGACGTCGGAATACGTTTGGCGAAATTTGTCGTATTTGGTGAAAACGTCGGGATAGAGGAGGTAGCTCAAGAGCTCGTCGCGAAGGACTGTGTGCCCTAGTTTTTTCTCCAGGGATTCCTGCTCGTGCTGCCATTTCAGCGCTTCGAGATTTTCACTGGGGCGGCCGCGGAGAGGAGCCTGGCCGCGCAGGATGATTTTCTGCAGCTTCTTCGGCCAACCGCCGGGCGGCACACCGAGAACGCCGGAAAACAGCTCGACAACGGAATTTGGAAAGGAGACGTCGTGCTTTTCGTCGAGCTTGAGGATGTCCGCCAGCTGCATCTCCTTGGCCATCAGAAAAAGAGTCATATCACCGACGACTTTGCTGGAAGGCGTGACTTTGACGATGTCGCCGAAAAGCTGATTCACTTCGGCGTACATTTTTTCGACTTCGCGCCAGCGATGGCCGAGGCCCATGGCGGCAGCCTGTTCGCGCAAGTTGGTGAATTGGCCGCCGGGAATCTCATGCTGGTAGAGGCGCGCCGAACCGGCCTTGGGGCCGGAGTCGAACGGCAGATAGTATGTGCGAACGGTTTCCCAATAGTCGGAACATTCGTTGAGCGTGTCGATGTCGAGCTGCGTGTCACGCGGCGTGTGGCGGAGTGCTTCGACGATGGAATTGAGATTGGGCTGGCTGGTGCCGCCGCTCATAGCGGCGATAGCGCCATCGGCGACGTCGACTCCGGCTTCGGCCGCTTTCAGAACGGAAGCGGAGTTGATGCCGCTGGTGTCGTGAGTGTGAAAGTGAATGGGAATGCCAACTTCCTCGCGCAGAGTTCTTACCAATTCGAATGCCGCGTAAGGCTTACAAAGTCCGGCCATGTCTTTGATGGCGAGGAAGTGCGTGCCCAGTTTTTCCAGCTGCTTGGCCATCCCGACGTAGTACTTGAGCGAGTATTTCGGGCGGCTTTTGTCGAGAATGTCGCCGGTATAACAAATGGCGGCTTCGCAGACCGCGCCGGTTTCCAGCGCGGCGTCGATCGAAACGCGCATGTTCTCGATGGAATTGAGCGAATCGAAGATGCGGAAAATGTCGATGCCCTGGGCATGCGCCTCGCGTACAAACTCAATGATGAGATTGTCGGGATAGGAAGCGTAGCCAACGGCATTGGCGCCGCGAAGAAGCATTTGAAAACAAATGTTGGGGATGCGTTCGCGCAGCTCGCGCAATCGTTGCCAGGGATTTTCATGCAAGAAGCGCATCGCCGTGTCAAAGGTCGCACCGCCCCACATTTCGAGGCTGAAAAGATTCGGCAGGCGACGAGCGACGACGCTCGCGGTGGCCAGCAGGTCGAAGGTGCGGACGCGCGTGGCCATGAGCGACTGGTGAGCGTCGCGGAAAGTCGTATCGGTGATGAGCAGGCACTTTTCTTTTCGCGCCCAGGCAGCAAATTTTGCTGGTCCCAGCTTTTGCAGAAGTTGGCGGGTGCCCGGCGGCAGTTTACCCGCAGGCGTCGCCGGGACGAAAGGCGCCTCGAATTCTTTTGGAATCGGCTTCCCTTTTACTTCGGGATTGCCGTTGAGGATGACGTCGCCGAGATAAGAAAGGAGTTTCGTGGCGCGGTCGCCGCG
>Ga0307475_10001666_pt1 | contig 13247 bp, 9 predicted proteins | sample atmos_gasesECM1C_FD_203317 | JGI IMG/M metagenome (GOLD analysis project Ga0307475, IMG submission 203317) | Hardwood forest soil microbial communities from Morgan-Monroe State Forest, Indiana, United States - atmos_gasesECM1C_515 | ecosystem: Environmental > Terrestrial > Soil > Temperate... | reverse complement strand
GTTGCGGCTGCCCCCGACAGAGCTCTAGTGCTGGCCCGCCGGTATCGGTCCGCCACCGGCCGCCGGCCCTTCCGCCGGCGCCTGCGGCGGCTTGTTGGACAGCGCCTCGTCCCAGCCCGCCGGGGGCTTGGGCACCTTACCCGCCATGAGGTCCTTCAGCTGCTCCTCGTCGATGGTCTCGTACTTCATGAGCGCATCGGCCATCGTGTGCAGTTTGTCGAGGGAGCTGGTGAGGATCTGGCGCGCACGCTGGTAGTTGCCCTCGATGACGCGGCGTATCTCCTCGTCGATGGCGTGCGCGGTCACGTCCGAGACCTGCTTGTGCTGCGTGACGCTGCGACCCAGGAACACCTCACCGGTCTCCTCGGTGTAGGTGAGCGGCCCGAGACGGTCCGACAGGCCCCACTTGGTGACCATGTTACGTGCCAGCTCGGTGGCGCGCTCGATGTCGTTCGCCGCGCCGGTGGTCACCGACTCAGGCCCAAAGATCAGTTCCTCGGCGATGCGCCCGCCGAACAGCGTGGTGATCGCGCTCTCGAGCCGGCGCTTGGAGAAGCTGTAGCGGTCCTGCTCGGGCAGGAACTGCGTGACCCCGAGCGCCCGGCCGCGCGGAATGATCGTGACCTTGTACACCGGGTCGTGCTCCGGAACCGTCATGCCGACGATCGCGTGACCGGCCTCGTGATAGGCCGTCATGCGCTTCTCGGCCTCGCTCATGACCATGGAGCGCCGCTCGGTGCCCATCAGGATCTTGTCCTTGGCGCGCTCGAACTCGTCCATGCCGACGATGCGCTTGTTGGCGCGCGCGGCGAACAACGCCGCCTCGTTGACGAGATTGGCAAGGTCCGCGCCGGAGAAACCGGGAGTGCCGCGCGCAATCAGGGCCGGCTTGACGTCGTCGGCGAGCGGCACGCGGCGCATGTGCACGCGCAGAATCTGCTCCCGGCCGCGCACGTCGGGCAGCGGCACCACGACCTGGCGGTCAAAGCGACCGGGGCGCAGCAGCGCCGGGTCCAGCACGTCGGGACGGTTGGTCGCCGCGATGACGATGATGCCCTCGTTGCCCTCGAAGCCGTCCATTTCCACCAGCAGCTGGTTGAGCGTCTGCTCGCGCTCGTCATGACCGCCGCCGAGGCCGGCACCGCGGTGCCGGCCCACGGCGTCGATCTCATCGATGAAGATGATGCAGGGAGCGTGCTTCTTCGCCTGCTCGAACATGTCGCGCACGCGCGAGGCGCCGACGCCCACGAACATCTCCACAAAGTCGGAGCCGGAGATGGTGAAGAAAGGCACCTTGGCCTCGCCGGCAATGGCGCGCGCCAGCAGCGTCTTGCCGGTTCCCGGCGAGCCCACCATCAGCACGCCCTTGGGGATCTTGCCGCCGAGCTTCTGGAACTTGCCGGGGTCCTTGAGGAAGTCGACGATCTCGGCGACTTCCTGCTTCGCTTCCTCGACCCCCGCGACGTCCGCGAAGGTCACGTTCACCTGATCCTCGCCCAGGAGGCGCGCGCGGCTCTTGCCGAAGGACATGGCCCCGCGGCCGCCGGATGCGCCCTGCATCTGCCGCAGCATGTACAGGAACACCAGGATCAGCAGCAGCGCCGGCGCCATCTGCAGCAGCAGCTGCCCGATGAAATTCGGCGGCTTGGGCTCACGCGAATCGATCACGACGCCCGCCTTCAGCAGCGTGCCGAGGAGCGCCGTGTAGTCGGTCTCGGGGTTGCGGGTCTTGAAGGTCGACTTGTCCTTGTGCACCCCGTAGACCATCTCGCCCTGCATGATCACCGACTCGACGCGACTGTTCTTCACGTCCTCGATGAAGGCGGAGTACGGGATGTCCTGCGGCTGCCCGGTGGTCGGCATGTAGCGGCTGAACACCAGCAGCAGCACGATCACGATGACGACCCAGAGCAGGATGTTCTTTGTCAAATCGTTCAAAGGCTTCCGTCCTTTTACGTCCGCGGCCCTCGGGCCCAAAAACAACCTACACCAAGCGAAACTGCATGGCCAGCAAATACATCTCCGGGCTGCGGGACCGGGATGCCAGGGGTTTGACGACCCTCACACGGGCGAAGCTGCCCCGTGCCGACTGCACCAGCTCGCGGAAGCCCGCCCCCTGGAATACCTTGATCAGGGCGCCACCGCCGGGCTTCAAGATGCGTGCGCACAGGTCGAGCGCCAGCTCCGCCAGATACAGGGATCGCGGCTGATCGATGACGTCGACGCCGCTCAGGTTCGGCGCCATGTCCGAAAGGACGATGTCGACCTGCCGTCCCGGCAGCAGCCCGAGGAGCTCGCTGAGAACCTGCTCCTCGCGGATGTCGCCCTGCACGAACTCGACCCCGGGAAGTTCGGGCATGGCGAGCATATCCGTGGCGATGACCCGGCCGTTGCGCCCCACCCGCCTGCGGGCGTACTGACTCCACGCTCCGGGGGCGGCTCCCAGATCAAGGCAGGTGTGTCCGGGCTTCAGCAGATGCTCGCGGCGGTCGATCTCCTCGAGCTTGAACACCGCGCGTGAACGCCAGCCCTCGCTCTGGGCCCGCTGCACGAACGGATCCGAGAAGTGCTCCTTCAGCCACCTGTCGCTGCTCTTGGAACGCCGGCTCATCGATTTGGTTTGCCAGTGCGCGCTATGAGTTCCTCGCATGCACACCGGCAACGGCGCGAGCTCAGGTGCGCGCTACTCGAAGCGCACCGCGACGATCTCGTAGGAGCGCGTGCCCCCGGGGGCGGCCACGTCCACGACCTCGCCCTGCCTCTTGCCCACCAGTGCGCGCGCAATGGGCGAGGTCACTGAGATGCGCCCGGCGCGGATATCCGCCTCATCCTCGCCGACCACCTGGTACACCACGCGCGCGCCGTCCGCCTGATCCTCCAGCTCCACCCGAGCACCGAAGACCACCTTGCCGGTGTTGGGAAGCTTGCCGGGCTCGATCACCTCGGCGTTGGCGAGCTTGTGCTCGATGTCCTTGATGCGGCCTTCGACGAATCCCTGCTGCTCGCGCGCGGCGTGATACTCGGCGTTCTCGGACAGATCCCCGTGCCCGCGGGCCTCGGCGATCGCCTTGATGATGCTCGGCCGGCTCTCGGACTTCAGGCGCTTGAGCTCGGCGCGCAACGCGTCGGCGCCGCGCTGCGTCATGGGAGTGCGCTTCATGCCCGCAACGCCTCGTTGTGCAGATCCTGCAAGCGGTTCACTTCGACTTCGTCGAGGTGATCGAGCGCCTCGCAGGTCGCGAGCCCCGCGGCGAGCGTCGTGTAATAGGTGACGCGGCGGTGCACGGCCTCACGGCGAATCGAGTTCGATTCGCGGATGGCCTGCTTGCCCTCGGTCGTGTTGACGATGAGATCGATTTCGTCGTTCACGATCATGTCGACGATGTGCGGCCGTCCCTCGCGCACCTTGTTCACGCGGCGGCAGGCGACGCCGGCCTCACTGAGCGCGCGCGCGGTGCCCTCGGTCGCCACGAGCTCGAAACCGCGCTCGATGAGCTTGCGCGCCAGCATCACGGCCGGGCCCTTGTCACGGTCGCGCACGCTGATGAAGCACACGCCGTGGCGCGGCAGGACCACCCCCGAGGCGGTCTGTGCCTTGGCATAGGCCTCCCCGAAGGTGCGCCCGGTGCCCATGACCTCACCGGTCGATTTCATTTCCGGACCCAGGATCGGGTCGGCTTCCGGGAACTTGGTGAACGGGAACACTGCCTCCTTCACCGAGAAATAGACCGGCACGCGCTCCGCGGCACCCACCAGCTGGCGGAGCTTCTTCCCGGTCATCACCCGCGCCGCGATCTTGGCGAGCGCCAACCCGGTGGCCTTGGAGACGAAGGGCACGGTGCGCGAGGCGCGCGGGTTGACCTCGAGGACGTAGATCACCCCGCTCTGGATCGCAAACTGCACGTTCATGAGCCCGACCACGTTCAGCGCACGCGCCAGCTTACGGGTCTGTTCGCGCAGGTCAGCCTGCATCTCGCGCGTGAGGCTGTTGGGCGGCAGCGAGCACCCCGAATCACCCGAGTGCACCCCGGCCTGCTCGATGTGCTCCATGATGCCGCCGATCAGCACGTCCTCGCCGTCGCACACCGCGTCCACGTCCACCTCGATCGCGACGTCGAGGAAGCGATCGAGCAGCACCGGGCTGTCGTTCGACACCCGCATGGCGTGCGTCATGTAGGCACGCAGGTCCTCCTCGTTGAACACCACCTCCATGGCGCGTCCCCCGAGCACGTACGAGGGGCGCACAATGAGCGGGAAGCCGACCTCGCGCGCCAGGCGCGCCGCCTGGTCCTCGGTGCGCGCGGTGGCGTTCGCCGGCTGCTTGAGCCCGAGGTTGCGCACCAGTATCTGAAAGCGCTCGCGATCCTCGGCGATGTCGATCGAGTCGGGCGAGGTGCCAATGATCGGCGCACCGGCCGCCTCGAGCGCCCGCGAGAGCTTGAGCGGGGTCTGGCCGCCGAACTGCACGATCACCCCTTCGGGCCGCTCCTTGGCGAGGATCTCGAGCACGTCCTCGAGGGTGAGGGGCTCGAAGTACAGGCGGTCGGAGGTGTCGTAGTCGGTCGAGACGGTCTCGGGGTTGCAGTTGACCATGATGGTCTCGAAACCGTCCTCGCGCAGCTGCAGAGCGGCGTGCACGCAGCAATAGTCGAATTCGATCCCCTGGCCGATGCGATTCGGCCCGCCCCCGAGGATCATGATCTTGCGCTTATTGGTGGGGTTCGCCTCGCACTCCTCCTCGTAGGTCGAGTAGAGGTAGGCGGTGGCGGTGGCGAACTCCGCCGCGCAGGTGTCGACGCGCTTGTACACGGGCACGATGCCGAGCTCGTGACGCTTGTCGCGGATCGCCTTCTCCGGCATGTCGAGCAGTCGCGCCAGGCGCGCATCGGAGAAGCCCTTGCGCTTGAGTACCCGCAGGCGCTCGGCGCTGAGCGCTCCGAAGCCCTGTTCGCGCACCTGGGCTTCCTGCTTCACCAGCTCCTCGATCTGCGCCAGGAACCACGGATCGATGCGGGTGAGCTCGGCCACGCGCGCCACCGGCCAGCCGGCGCGAAACGCATCCGCCACATACAGCAGCCGATCGGCGCCGGGGGCGCGCAGCTCGTGCGCCAGCCGGTCGCGGCTCTCGTCGGTGAGCGGCATCGACAGCTGTGGGTTGAGTCCTTCCAGCCCGGTCTCCAGCCCGCGCAGCGCCTTCTGCAGCGATTCCTGGAAGGTGCGGCCGATGGCCATGACCTCGCCGACGGATTTCATCTGGGTCGTGAGCCGGTCATTGGCGGCCGGAAACTTCTCGAACGTGAAGCGCGGAATCTTCACGACCACGTAGTCGATCGAGGGCTCGAAGGAGGCCGGGGTTGCCCCTGCGGTGATGTCGTTTTTCAGCTCATCGAGGGTGTAACCCACGGCGAGCTTGGCGGCGATCTTGGCGATCGGAAAACCGGTCGCCTTGGAGGCGAGCGCCGAGGAGCGCGACACGCGTGGATTCATCTCTATGACCAGCAGCCGCCCGTCGGACGGATTCACCGCGAACTGCACGTTCGAGCCGCCGGTATCGACGCCGATCTTGCGCAGCACCGCCACGGATGCGTCGCGCATGCGCTGATATTCCTTGTCGGTGAGGGTCAGTGCGGGCGCGATGGTGATCGAGTCGCCGGTATGCACACCCATCGGATCGAGGTTCTCGATCGAGCAGATGATGATGCAGTTGTCGCGGTGATCGCGCACCACCTCCATCTCGAATTCCTTCCAGCCGGCCACCGACTCCTCGAGCAGCACCTCCCCGGTCGGGGAGGCGTCCAGCCCGCGCGCCACGATCGTCTCGAGCTCCTCGCGGTTGTAGGCGATGCCGCCGCCGCTGCCGCCTAAGGTGAAGGACGGGCGCACCACCACCGGGTAGCCGATTTCCCCCGCGATTGCCAGGGCTTCATCGAGGCTGCGCGCGATCTGCGACTGCGGCGTCTCGAGCCCGATCTCGCGCATGGCGTTGCGGAACAGCTCGCGGTCCTCCGCCATATCGATCGCGGCTCGGGAGGCTGCGATCAGCTCGACCTCGTACTTCTCCAGCACCCCCTCGCGCACCAGATCCAACGCGGTATTGAGCGCGGTCTGACCTCCCATGGTGGGCAGCAGCGCGTCGGGGCGCTCCTTCTCGATGATGCGCGCCACCGTACGGGCGTTGATCGGCTCGATGTAGATGGCGTCCGCCATCTCCGGATCGGTCATGATGGTGGCGGGGTTGGAATTGACGAGAATGACGCGATAGCCTTCTTCGCGCAGCGCCTTGCAGGCCTGGGCGCCGGAATAGTCGAACTCGCACGCCTGGCCGATGATGATCGGTCCCGCTCCGATGATCAGGATGCTGTGGATATCGGTGCGCTTGGGCACGCTTAGCGGCCGCCACCGACGAGCTGGCGGCGCAGGGTGTCCTCCGCCAGGCGCAGCTGCGCCTGCAGGCGCCGCAGCATCAGGTGGTTGAAACGCTCAAACAGGGGTTTCAGGTCGTGCGGCCCGGGGCTCGCCTCCGGATGGCCCTGGAAGCCGAACGCCGGCTGCTCCCGGAAGGCGATGCCCTGCAGCGATCCGTCGAACAGCGAGCGGTGGGTTGCCCTGACCCCCGCAGGAAGTGAACTCTCGTCCACCGCAAAACCGTGGTTCTGGCTGGTGATGAACACGCGTCCGGACTCCAGATCCTGCACCGGGTGGTTGGCACCGTGGTGGCCGAACTTCATCTTCACGGTGCGCGCGCCCGCGGCGAGCCCGAGGATCTGGTGCCCGAGACAGATGCCGAACACCGGCAGATCGGTCGCGAGGAATTTCTTGGTGGCCTCGATCGCGTAGTCGCACGGCTCCGGGTCACCGGGGCCGTTGGACAGAAACACGCCGTCGGGCTCGAGCGCCAGGGTCTCCTCGGCAGTGGTCTTCGCCGGCACCACCGTCATGCGGCAGCCCCCGTCCGCCAGCAGCCGCAGGATGTTGCGCTTGATGCCGAAGTCGTACGCCACCACGTGCAGCCGCTGTTGCGAGCGGATCGGCGGGCGAGAGACCTCCGGCCACAGACTCCCCTCGTTCCACTGGAAGCTGCGCTTGGTGGTGACGACCTTCGCCAGATCCATGCCCTTGAGTCCCGGAAACTTGCGCGCCGCCTTCACGGCGGCGGCCTGGTCAACCTGCTCGCCGGTCATGATGCAGCCGGCCTGTGCGCCTTTCTCGCGCAGCACGCGCGTGAGCTTGCGGGTATCGATATCGGCGATCGCGACCACGCGGCCGCGCTCGAGAAATTCCGGCAGCGACTCGTTGGCGCGCCAGCTGCTCGCCATGATCGGCAGGTCACGGATGATGAGACCCGCGGGATAGACCTGTGAGGATTCGAGGTCCTCGGGAGTTGTGCCCGTGTTACCGATGTGCGGGCAGGTGAGCGTGACGAGCTGACGGGCGTAAGAGGGGTCGGTGAGAATTTCCTGGTAACCGGTGAGGGCGGTATTGAAAACGACTTCGCCTGTGGTGTTGCCCTTCGCTCCGATCGACTGGCCATGAAAGATCGTTCCATCAGCCAGCGCGAGCATCGCAGGTACGCTCACGTGATCAATTCTCCCTGACGCAGATACACAAAGCGGGAGGAGTTCTCAGCGAACATCCTCCCGCCTTGCTTGGACTAACCCGTACACGGATTACCGAGAAAGTTTACGGGCTATACGGGCGATGTGTCCACGGAAAAATCCCGTCGAACGGCGGCTGTGCGGGACCTCAGGCCCTGCCTCGAAGAGCCGGCTAAGTCACTGTTTTTTGGGCTAGTAGATCACGCATGGTGTATCGGCCCGGTGGCTGTGACTGAAGCCAGAGCGCGGCCGCTAGCGCCCCCCGGGCGAAGACCCCCCGATCCGTGGCCCGATGGGTCAGAGAAAGAGCTTCGCCCGGGCCCGCAAAGAGCACCGTGTGCTCCCCGACGATGTCTCCGGCACGCACCGAGGCGAAGCCCACCTCACCCTCGCGGCGCGGCTTGCCCGCGGCCGTGGCCGCGCCCGCAACGCCGGTCGCCGATGCGGCTAGCTGCCGTGCCTCGCGGGCCGCTGACCCGAGCGCGAGGGCGGTTCCTGAGGGGGCGTCCTGCTTCGAGCGATGGTGTGTATCCAGAATGTCGATGTCGAAGCTCACGGGCAGGGCCCGAGCCGCGATGCGCACCAGCTCGAGCAGTAGCGTCACGCCGAGGCTGGTGTTCGCCGCGATGAGGAGCGGAATGTCGCGCGCGGCGGCCGCGAACGAGCCGTCAAGCTCGGCGGCAAATCCGGTGGTGCAGATCAGCAGCGGCTTGCGCGCCGCGCGGCACGCCGCGAGATTGGAGCGCGTGGCGGCGGCGCTGCTGAAGTCGATGGCCACGTCGGCCTCAGCGAGCGCGCGCGGCAGATCGCTGGTGATCGGCAGGTGCAGGCAACCGACGCCGGCCACCTCCCCGGCATCACGACCCAGGCTCGGGCTGGTCGCGGATGCCACCGCGGCGCTGATCTTGAGGCGCGGGAACGCGGGTGCGGCGCGTAGCAGCGCCTCCCCCATGCGGCCGGTGGCGCCGATGAGGGCGGCGCGCACCAGGCTCGGGGTGGGGGCGAGGGCTGTCATGCGCGCAGCTAGGCCGCGCCCGGGTCACCGGAAAAGAAGCGCTTCACGCCCTCGAGAAAGCCGCTCTGGCGCGGCGCGTGCTTGGCGCCGTGCACCTTGAGCGACTCCTCGAGCTGCCGGATCAGCTCGCGCTGCTCGGCCGACAGATGCACCGGTGTCTCGATGACCACGCGGCAGAACAGGTCGCCGCGCGCACCCCCGCGCACCGGCTTCACACCCTTGTCACGCAGCCGGAACACACGGCCGGACTGAGTCTCGGCGGGAATCTTCAGCTGCACGTCACCCTCGAGCGTGGGCACCGCGACGCTGCCGCCGAGCGCCGCAATGCCGAAGCTCACCGGCACCTCGCAGCTCAGGTGCTCGCCGTCGCGCTCGAAAATGGGGTGTTCGCGCACCTGCACTTCGACATACAGGTCCCCCGACGGACCGCCGTTGCGTCCGGCCTCGCCCTCGCCCGCGAGCCGCACGCGGTCGCCGTTATCGACTCCGGCCGGTACTTTCACCGACAGCTTGCGGGTGCGGCGTACCCGGCCCTGCCCCAGGCACGAGTCGCAGGGATTGCGCACGATGGCGCCGGTCCCGCGGCAGCGCGGACAGGTCTGTTGCAGCTGGAAAAAGCCCTGAGAAATGCGCACCTGCCCTGCGCCACCGCAGGTGTCGCAGGTGGCAGGCTGGCTGCCCTTGGCGGCGCCGCTCCCGTGGCAGAGCTCGCACTCCACCAGGCGCGGAATCTCGATCTCGACCTGGTGACCGAATACGGCCTGGGGGAGCTCGAGCTGCAGCTCATAGCGCAGATCGGCGCCGCGGAACACCTGAGAGCGGCCACCACGGCGCGAGCCGCCGAAGATGTCGCCGAACACGTCCCCGAAGATATCGCTGAAGGTGTCGCTGCTGAATCCCCCGCCGCGCCCGGCGCCGCGCGCGCTGGCCTCGACTCCGGCGTGACCGTACTGGTCGTAGGCGGCCCGCTTGTGCGGGTCGCTCAGCACCTCGCAGGCTTCCTTCGCCTCCTTGAAGGACTCCTCCGCGTCCCGGTCGTCGGGATTGCGGTCCGGGTGAAACTTCATCGCCAGGCGCCGGTAGGCCTTCTTGATCTCGGCCTCAGTCGCTGTCTTAGGTACGTCCAGTACCTTGTAGTAGTCGCGCTTCGGCATCTGCGCGTCTTAGGAGGCCTTGCGTCCCTTGTCCTTTACCTCTTCGAACTCCGCATCCACCACATCCTCGCGACCCGCGCCCGCGCCCGCGCCCGCGCCCGCAGCGCTCCCATCCCCTGCGCCCTCCGTTGGGCCCGCGCCGGCGGCGCCCGCGCCGCCCCCCTCCGCGGCATAGGCGCGCTGCGCGATGCCGGCCGAGGCCTGCGCCAGGGCCTCGCTTTTCTTCTCAATGACGTTGCGGTCATCGCCCTTGAGCGCGGTGCGCAGATCCGACACCGCTGATTCCACCTTGGCGCGTTCAGCAGCATCCACCTTGTCGCCGAGGCCCTGCAGTGATTTCTCCACCGCATGGATCAGGCCATCCGCCTTGTTGCGCGTCTCGACCAGCTCGCGGAAGCGCTTGTCCTCCTCGGCGTGCGCCTCGGCGTCGCGCACCATGCGCTTGATCTCATCCTCGGTGAGTCCGCTCGAGGCCTTGATGACGATCTTCTGCTCCTTGCCGGTGGCCTTGTCCCTGGCCGAGACATTGAGGATGCCGTTGGCGTCGATGTCGAAGGACACCTCGACCTGCGGCATGCCGCGCGGCGCCGGCGGGATGTCCGACAGGTCGAACTTACCGAGGGACTTGTTGTCCGCGGCACGGTCGCGCTCGCCCTGCAGCACGTGAATGGTCACGGCGGTCTGGTTGTCGTCGGCGGTCGAGAAGGTGTTTGCCGCCTTGGTCGGGATGGTGGTGTTCTTCTCGATGAGCTTGGTCATGACGCCACCGAGGGTCTCGATGCCCAGCGACAGCGGAGTGACATCGAGCAGCAGCACGTCCTTCACCTCGCCCGACAGCACGCCCGCCTGGATGGCGGCGCCGACCGCGACCGCCTCGTCGGGGTTGACGTCCTTGCGCGGCTCCTTGCCGAAGAAGTCCTTCACGTACTTCTGCACCAGCGGCATACGCGTCTGGCCGCCCACGAGGATCACCTCGGCCACATCCGCCGTGGCGAGCCCGGCGTCCTTCATGGCGGTGCGGCACGGACCCACGGTCTTCTGCACCAGGTCCTCCACCAGGGACTCGAGCTTGGCGCGCGTCAGCTTGATGTTGAGATGCTTCGGTCCCGAAGCATCGGCGGTGATGTACGGCAGGTTGATGTCGGTCTGCTGGGTCGAGGACAGCTCTATCTTCGCCTTCTCGGCGGCCTCCTTCAGGCGCTGCATGGCGAGCGGGTCCTTGCGCACGTCGACGCCGGACTCCTTCTGGAACTGCTCGGCCAGGAAATTGATGATGCGCAGATCGAAGTCCTCGCCGCCGAGGAAAGTATCCCCGTTGGTCGACAGCACTTCGAACTGCCGCTCGCCGTCGACTTCCGCGATCTCGATGATGGAGATGTCGAAGGTGCCGCCACCGAGGTCGTAGACGGCGATCTTGCGATCGCCCCCCTGCTTGTCCAGCCCGTAGGCGAGCGCGGCAGCGGTCGGCTCGTTGATGATGCGCTTGACCGCGAGGCCGGCGATGCGGCCGGCGTCCTTGGTCGCCTGGCGCTGCGAATCGTTGAAGTAGGCCGGCACGGTGATGACCGCTTCGCTCACCGCCTCACCGAGATAGTCCTCGGCGGTCTTCTTCATTTTCATGAGCACGCGCGCCGAGATCTCCGGCGGCGCCATCTTCTTGCCCTGTACCTCGACCCAGGCGTCGCCGTTGTCCGCGCGGCTGACCTTGTAGGGGACCATCTTGATGTCCCGCTGCACCACCTCGTCCTCGAACTTGCGGCCGATGAGGCGCTTGATGGCGAACAGGGTGTTCTGGGGATTGGTCACGGCCTGGCGCTTGGCGGGCTGGCCCACCACGACCTCGCCGTCCTTGGTGAAGGCCACGATCGAGGGGGTGGTGCGATCGCCCTCGCTGTTCTCGATCACCCGGGGCTTGCCGCCCTCCATGATGGCGACGCACGAGTTGGTCGTGCCGAGGTCGATTCCGATTACCTTTGCCATGGGTTCACTCCCCGAAAATCTCTGTCACAAGAGGGATGCCAGGGCCACTTCTTAGGGGTGGACGCGCGCGCTTTCAAGCCCGCGCCGGCTCCCTGGCGACGATTACCCGGGCCGGCCGCAGCAGTCGGCCGTTGAGCTCGTACCCCGGCTGCACCACCTCCAGGACCGAGTTCGGCTCGGCGGTGCCGGACTCCCGGGTCATCATGGCTTCGTGCCGCTCCGGATCGAAGGGCTCACCCAGCGGGTCGATCACGCTGACCCCCAGTTTTTCCAGCGCCCGGGCCAGCAGCTGCAGCGTCGCCTCCTGGCCTTCCCTGAGGCTGCTCGCGTCCGCCCGCGCGGCGTTCTGCACCGCCAGCTCCAGGCTGTCCTTTACCGGCAGCAGCTCGGCGGCGAACTTCTCGAGCCCGTAGCGGTTGGCTGCCTCGATGTCGCGCTGCGCGCGCTTGCGCACGTTGTCGAGCTCCGCGACCGCGCGCAGGTACTGCTCCCAGTGGCTCTTGGCGCGCTCTTCGGATTCGGCCAGCGCCTGCTGCAGCCGCTCGAGCTCCTCCAGCTGCGTTGCCGTCTCCGGCAGCACGGCCGTGGGCTCCGCGGCACCGCTGTGGCGGTCGCGTCCAGACTCGTTGGCGGTCATCTCGCTCACAACCTCCAGAAATCCCCAAGCCTCCCGCCCCCGTTCGGCGAGCGCGGCACCCCGGGGGTGGGGATCAGCGCCGCGAATTCAAGGCGGCGCCGAGCAGTTTAGCGGTCATCTTGACGATGGGGATGACCCGTTCGTAGGCCATGCGCGTGGGGCCGATGACCCCGAGCACCCCGACCACCGACTCCCCGTCGGCGTAAGGCGCGGTGACCACGCTGCAATCGTCGAGGATCTGGTAGCCGGATTCATGGCCGATGAAGATCTGCACCCCTTCGGCCTTCAGGCTCTGGTCGAGCAGGTGCAGAAAGTCGCGCTTTTCGTTGAACGCCTCGAACAACCGCCGCAGCCTCTCCATGCCGGTGAGCTCGGCCATGCCCATGAGGTTGGTCTCGCCCTTGATGACGTACTCGAGCCGCCCTTCCGCGCCGCTCTCGAACACCTGCTGGGCCACGGCGATCGCCTCCAGCATGATCTGGTTCATGTGCGCGTGTGCCTCGGAGAGCTGGCGCAGGATCTCCTGGCGCACCTCGCGCAGCGAGCGCCCGCGGAACTGCTCATTCAGAAAGTTCGAGGCACGCTTGAGCTCGTCGGGCGAGTAATGGCGCTCGAGCTGGATGATGCGGTTCTGCACCTCGCGGTCGTTGAACACCAGCACCACCAGCACCCGGTTCTCCGACAGCGCGACGAACTCCATCTGGGTGATGGAAGCCTGCCGGGTGCGCGGCAGCGTCACGACGCCGGCGAGCTGGGTCGCGCTCGACAGCAGCTGCGACACCGTGGCGATCAGGTCCGTGGGGGTGTCGCGGCTCGCCTCGACCTGGCGGCGCAGCTCGGCGCTCGCCGCCTCATCGAGCGGCCGC
>Ga0307475_10001665_pt1 | contig 13249 bp, 8 predicted proteins | sample atmos_gasesECM1C_FD_203317 | JGI IMG/M metagenome (GOLD analysis project Ga0307475, IMG submission 203317) | Hardwood forest soil microbial communities from Morgan-Monroe State Forest, Indiana, United States - atmos_gasesECM1C_515 | ecosystem: Environmental > Terrestrial > Soil > Temperate... | reverse complement strand
CGCGAAGCCCGCTCCGCTTCCTCGTTGAATCACCCCGGCATTTGCACCATCTACGACGTGGGCGAGCACGGCGGCCAGCCGTTTCTCGTGATGGAGCTGCTCGAAGGCCAGACGCTGCGCGAACGAATCGGCGGCCGTCCCATGGCGCTCGAAGCGCTGCTTGAGACCGGCATCCAGATTGCCGATGCGCTGGATGCGGCCCACACGCGGGGGATCGTCCACCGCGACATCAAGCCCGCGAACATTTTCATCACCGCGCGCGGCCAGGCAAAAATCCTCGACTTCGGCCTCGCGAAGCAAACCGCTTCGCGGCGCATTGCGGAAACCATCGGCGCGGGCACCACCGCAGCGGAGCAGACATCCGACAATCTTTTTCTTACGAGCCCCGGCTCGGCGCTTGGCACGGTGGCGTATATGTCTCCGGAACAAGCGCGCGGAGAAACGCTCGACGCACGGACGGATCTTTTCAGCCTCGGCACCGTGCTGTACGAAATGGCGACGGGACAATCTGCCTTCGGCGGCAACACGTCCGCGGTGATCTTCGATGCCATCCTGAACCGCAACCCCGCGGCGCCGTCGGTGCTAAACCCAGCCGTTCCGTCGAAGCTCGAAGAAATCATCGGCAAGGCGCTCGAGAAAGACCGCGAGCTGCGGTACCAGACGGCCGCCGAGCTGCGCGCGGATTTGAAGCGATTGAAGCGCGACACGGATTCGTCCCGGACTGCGGCGGCCAGCAGCAGTTCGTGGCCCGCTGCGAGCGCGGTTCCGGGTTCAGGGAGCGTGGCGGCTCGTCCGGCTGCGGGAAGCGCCCCTGCGACGACGGCGGCCATTCCATTGCGGCGGCCTTTTCCATGGATGAAAGTGGCCGGGGCGGCAATCGTTATCGTGGCTTTTGTCGCGCTCGTCCTGCGGCTGCGCACGACGCGGCAAGCGCCGGTGTCGTCGTTCGCCGAAATGACGGTCACGCCGGTGACGTCCAGCGGCAACATTCATTCCACGGCCATCTCCAGCGACGGCAAGTGGCTCGCTTATGTGCGGGATGACAAAGCGGGCCACGGCATCTGGGTGCGGCAGCTTGGGACGGGAAGCACCGCGCAGGTGGTTCCCGGATCGCCGGGAGAAATCGAGGGACTGACGTTCTCTCTCGACGGGAATTACCTCTATTTCGTGAAGGTCGACCGGTCCGCCGGGCTCGGAACTCTTTTTCAAGTTCCTTCGCTGGGCGGCACGCTACGGCAACTGATTGTGGACGTGGACAGTCCTATCAGCTTCTCGCCGGACGGCAAACGACTCGTATTCATGCGGCAGGCGTCGAAAAATAAAACGTTCAATCTGGTCATAGCCAATGCCGATGGCACGGGTGAAACCAATCTGCTCATCGTGAACCAGCCGGCGCGATTTTCGGGGGAAGGCCCCGCGTGGTCTCCTGACGGCAAGCGGATCGTCGTCGCCGAAACTCCCGACGGGGATTTTGACAAGTACGCGGTGGAGGCGGTCGCCGCGGACACGGGCGCCAAGACTCGCTTGGGCTCACGGAACTGGAACTACCCTCGCCAGATGGCCTGGTTGCCGGACGGCTCAGCCATCGTTTTCTCCGCCGGCGTGGACAAGATGAGCTCGAACGCCCAGCTTTGGGAGCTCAGCTACCCGCACGCGGAAGCGCGGCGCATCACGAATGATCTGAATTTCTACACCGGAGCAACCATCACCGCCGATGGATCGTCGCTTGCGACCGTGCAGGTGTCTCTCGTCGCAAGCCTGTGGATCACGAACTTCGGCAGCGCGGCATCGTTTTCGTCGCCGCGCCAGCTCACCAGCGGCGCGGGACGCGCCGACGGCCTGGGTGGCGTGTCCTGGGCTCCGGGAGACAAAATCCTCTACGGCTACTACTCCGGCGGAGCAATCCGCTTCGCCACGATTGCGCCTGACGGAAGCAATACTCACGACCTCTCGCTCAACGCTATCGGAGCCATTTGGCCTTCCACCTGTGGTGATGGGCAACACTTCGTTTTTTCGGCCCGCAACCAATCACAAGGTATCTCTATTTTCCGCGCTGATCTGGACGGCGGCAATACGAAGCAGATCACCACGGGAACTCTCGATATCCTTCCTGACTGCTCACCCGACGGGAAGTTCGTGGTTTATTCCGAGGAAACCGGCCCGGGCCGGTTGATGAAGGTCGGAATCGACGGAGGGACGCCGGTTGAAGTCACAAAAGAGGGACTATGGTCCGCCCGGATTTCACCCGACGGAAATTCCGTGGCGGCCTTTTATTCTCCTGATCCGAGCAAGGGACCCAAACTCGCGATCATGGGAATTCAGGGCGGCGAGATTCGCAGCGTCTATGACCTGCCTCCGGAGGTGGTCACCGGGGGAGACGGCGGCCACAAGCTCGAATGGACCAAGGACGGACGCAACGTCCTTTTCGGCGTGAACAAAGAGGAAATCACGAGCTTTTGGGCTCAACCGATTTCGGCGCCCGGCACATCGCCCGCCGCTCCGAAACGGCTGGTGAGTTTTCCGGCGGAAGACCGGATCTGGTCTGCGACGCTTTCTCCCGATGGCAAGCAGATTGTGTATTCGAGCGGCCGCGACGTCACCGATGCGGTGCTGATCTCGCACTTCCATTAGCCTTGCATTCGAGCAGAGCAAAATGAAAATCTCCCGGCGCGAACTTTTCAAGACTGCCTCGGCTGCATCCGGAAGCATTGCCGCGGGCGCGATTTTCGGCGCACCGCGCGGCGCGCGGACCCGCGAATTGCAGGAATCCTCGACGGCACTGCCTCCGGCTTTCGATGCGCTGAAGCCCCTGGGCGATCGCGTGAAGCCGATCCGCACGGAAGAATTTCAAGCGCGTATCGCGCGCGCGCAGCAATTGATGTCGGACGCAAAGCCGCGCTTCGATGCGCTCTACGTCACGCCCGGCACGACGCTCGCCTACTACACCGGAATTCGCTGGTGGCCGAGCGAGCGGCTTCTTGCTCTGCTTCTCCCGCGCCAGGGTGACCCGGCGCTGGTCTGCCCCGCATTTGAAGAAGGCCGCGTGCGCGAACTGATTCGCTGGCCCATCGAAATTCGCACGTGGCAGGAGGACGAAAGTCCCTACGCGCTGGCCGCGAATTGGTTTGCGGAACGCGGCATTCGCGCGGGGCGCACCGGAATCGAGGAGACGACGCGCTATGCGTTCTTCGACGGCTTGCGCCGCGCGGCTCCGTCGCTCGAATACGCGAGCGCCGATGAGGTCACCGTCGGCTGCCGCGCGCAAAAAAGCGAGCACGAGCTCGAACTGATGCGGCTGGCCTGCGCGGCCACATGCGACGTCTATCGCGCCACGTTCGCGTCCTTGCGCGAAGGGATGAAGCAAAGTGATGTAGCGGACATGGTTGCGCGCGGCTACGAACGCATGGGGCTTCGGGGTGAGGCGTTCGTACTGTTCGGGCCCGCGGCGGCGTTGCCTCACGGGACTCGAAAGAACCGCTCGCTGCGCGAGGGAGACGCCGTGCTGATGGACGACGGGACAAGCGTCGAGGGCTATCAGTCCGATGTCACGCGCACGGGCGTGTTTGGGAAGCCGCCGGAAAAACTCGCGCGCGCTTTCGACATCGTTCGCCGCGCGCAGGATGCCGCGCTCGCCGCTGCCGTCGCCGGCCGCGAATGCGGCTCGGTGGACGACGCAGCCCGCAAAGTGATCGTGGATGCCGGTTTCGGCCCGGGCTACAAGTACTTTCCTCATCGCCTCGGCCACGGAATCGGCATGGACGGTCACGAATGGCCTTACCTCGTGCGCGGAAATCGCACAATCCTCAAGCCGGGAATGACCTTCTCGAACGAGCCGGGGATTTATATCGTTGGAGACTACGGCCTGCGCTGCGAGGACGACATGGTGATCGCCGAATCCGGTGCGGCGCAGTTGTTGACTCCCGGCTTCGCGCCTTCGCTTGAGAAGCCCGTCGCCTGACCGCCATTCAGCATCTTTGATTTTTCGCGGCAGAAGTCTATGACCCGCGCTTCCGACCAGAATCGTCCCAGGCCGCTCTCGCGCGAAATGAACGCGCAATGCCCGCCATGCCGCGGCGCCTCGAACGTGATATTCGCGTTCGCGCGAATGGCCGGATTCCCGAAAGAAGCAAAGGGAACGAAGGGATCGTCCTGCGCCGCCAGAATCAGCGTGGGTATTCGGATATGCCCGAGCAGTTGGGCGGCGCTCGATCGCGCGTAATAATCGTCCGCACCGCTAAAGCCGCAGAAGCGCGCGGTGATCACCTCGTCGAAATCGCGCACGCTGCGGATGCCGCGCATTCCGTCGATTGGAAATTGCTCCGGAAAAAGACTCGCCTTATAGCGCATGTGGCTCTTGAGCCGCGTGACGAAATGGCGCTGGTAAAGGAAATTCCGCGGCTCGCACAGCGCATCGGCGCAAGCAGTCAAATCGAGAGACGGCGCGACGGTCGCCACGGCGCGGAGTTGCGAGGGCGCGGCGTCGCTCCATTCTCCCGCCATTTTCAGCACCAGATTGCCGCCCATCGAAAAACCGGCGGCGAAAACTTCCGGCAGAACGTCGCGTTCGATCAATTCGCTGATGACGGCGCGAATGTCGCAGCTCAAGCCCGAATGGTAGAGCGTCGGCGTCAGTTTCTCCGTCCCGCCACAGTTCCGCTGATTCAGCCTCACGGCGTTGAACCCTGCCACGCACGCCTTCTCCGCCGTGCCGCGCATATAGTTTGACTCGCACGAGCCCTCGAGCCCGTGTACCAGCACGAGCGTGGGATGCTCGCGCGGATTCTGCTGCCAGTGGCATTCTCCGCGGATGCGCGTTCCCGGATCCGTCTCGAACGTTCGAGATACGCTCTCGCCGAGCCGCGCAAACCGTCGCGGCCAGAAATTCGCCGCAATCGTCATAGCGTGCTTGTTGCGCAGAATCGAAAGCGGCTCGAAATCTTTCACCATGTCTCATGGTAGGGACTCTTCGGCGTTCGCGCAACCCATCGCGGGAACCTCGCTCTCCGTTTGCCTGGGATCGCGCCTGTTACGAACCCATCGGAGTACGGGCACAGTGGGACGGACACAGCGGGATGGCCGGCAATTTACCTGTTGCTTTCCCAAAGGAAGTATGTCATCTTCCTGTTGGAAACCAAAACGGCGGTGCCATGAAACAGAAAACGGATGTTCCACAGGGAACCTTAGCGTTGATGGTGCTCAAGACTCTCGATGTCCTGGGATCGCTGCACGGCTACGGAATCGCGCGGCGCATCGAGCAGATCAGTGGAGACCTGCTCGCCGTGAATCAAGGGACTCTCTATCCCGTGCTTTTGAAGCTGGAGCAAGAAGGGGTGATCGCATCCGAGTGGGGCGCCTCAGAGAATAATCGCAGGGCGCGCTTCTACCGGCTGACAAAAGAAGGACGCAAGCAGTTGCAGGTGGAAACGCAAGATTGGGAACAAACGGCAGCGATTATTGGCCGGTTCTTCGAAGCCAAAGCGGAGGATTTGTCATGACGTCTCTGAGACGGTTTCTCGCGCGTCTGGGCAACTTCGTGGCAAGGCGGGGACAGGACGAACGATTGAGCGAAGAGATTCAGGAACATATCGCTCTGCAAACCGCAGAAAATCTTCGCACCGGTTTATCACCCGTGGAGGCGCGACGCCAGGCCATGCTGAAGTTTGGCGGCGTCGAGGCCATGAAACAAGACTATCGAGCCGAGGGAGGGCTGCTATTCGTCGAGAATTTCCTTCAGGACTTGCGATTCGCGATCCGGAGCCTGCGCCGCACGCCCGGACTTACGGCGTTTGTCGTGATCACGCTCGCGCTGGGGATCGGGATGACCTCGGCGACATTCAGCATGGTGGATGGGCTGATCTTCAGGCCTTACCCCGTACCGCATCCGGGCAACGTGGTCACGCTGGTGAGCACTACGCACGATAGTCCCTTCGACCATTTCTCCTTTCGCGAATACCTGGACATCCGCGACAAAACAAACAGCTACGACGGCGTGATCGCCAGGGCAGAAATGGAGGCGGTCGGCTTCAGCACCGAACCCGCGGCCACGCCCCGGATTAAGGGCGGGATGATGGTTTCCGGCAACTACTTCCACGTGCTCGGCGTGGAGCCGCGGCTGGGGCGCGGGTTTCGAGAGGACGAAGATCAGGTGCCCGGCCGCAATGCCGTGGTGGTGCTCGGGCCGGACTTCTGGAGGCACGAATTCGCGAGCGACCCTTCCGTGGTGGGCAGGACGATTCGACTGAACGGCGCGGAGTTCACCGTGATTGGCGTGGCTCCGGACAGCTTCCCGGGGATGCTGACATTTGGGATTCCCGACTTCTACGTGCCGCTGGCGATGGCACGGGTGTTTACAACAAACCTCCAGAAGAATTTTTTCGAGGACCGCGACGATCGCGAGTTGGATGTAAAGGCGCGCCTGAAATCGGGGACGACGCTCGAGCAGGCGCGCAATGAACTCGCCGTGCTCGCGCAGAACCTCGAGCGCGAGCATCCGAAGGCGAATCGCGGCCGCGGCGCGACGGTATATACCCTGCTTCAAACCCGGACAATAGAAGACGATAATTGGAAATTCGGCGTGATCTTCGTAATCCTTGCGCTGGCGGTGCTGCTGGTGGCCTGCACCAACGTTGCGGGACTTCTCTTGAGCCGCGCCCGCCATCGAACACGCGAAATCGCCGTGCGGTTGGCGCTCGGCGCCGGGCGTTTCCGGCTCATCCGGCTGCTGTTGACTGAAAGCCTGATTCTGGCGTCCCTGGGTGGAGCGGCCGGGATCGCCATCGGGTACGGCGTCGTGGAGTGGTTTCACAGTAAAGAAAGCATCGTATTTATGACCGAGTTGCCGGCTGCGGTGCCCTTCCGGATGGACACGCGCATACTGCTGGCGAGCCTCGCATTGTCCTTGCTGAGTGCGGTTCTTTGTGGCCTGGCGCCGGCGCTGCAGAGCACGCGAGTGGACCTGGTGAGCGGACTCAAGTCGGCCGAAGCGGATCTGCCGGGACGCAAACGCCTGTGGGGCCGGAATGTGCTGGTGGTGGCACAGGTTGCCACGTCCCTGATGCTGCTGACAGCGTCTTTCCTGATGGCCCGGAGTTTCCAACATAGCTTGCTGGATGGAACCGGTTTCACGAAAGACCATCTACTGATGGTCAAGTTCGATCCGCGTCTGGTGCAGTACAACGCGGCTCAGACGCAGCAATTCTATAAGCAACTGGCCGAACGTGTGCGGGAAGCGCCGGGAGTCCAGAGCGAAGCGCTCACGCAGAATATTCCGATGGGACAGGACGAGTTTTACGGTCTGGCGTTCGTGCCGGACGGCTTCGAGATGCCGAAGGATCGCGAGAATTTTAATTCGACGATGGATACGGTTGACGAAGGATATTTCGTGACCCTGGGGATTCCGATCTTGCGTGGCCGGGGCTTCCTGGCCTCCGATACCGCGAATGCGCCGCGTGTCGCCGTGGTCAACGAGCGGTTCGCGAAACACTATTGGCCGGGAGGCGATGCGGTGGGCAAATACATTCGCCTCGATAGCCGCACCGGGACGCCGGTGGAGATAGTGGGCGTCGCGCAGACGATCAAATATCAATCGACGATGGAAAAGTCGATAGACTTCGTGTATATGCCGCTGGCTCAACATCCCATCGCGCGAATGGTCTTGATGTTGCGTTCGAGCGGCGATCCGCTGCAATTGGTTCAGCCCGTGAAAGACGTTGTCCGTACGCTCGATCCGAACCTGCCGATGTTGCAAACGAGGTCCTACGAGGACCTCTACCTGAACGCGGCTGTGAAAGGGCCAGGAATTGCGATACAGCTGGTGGGTACCATGGGGCTGGTGGGCCTCCTGATGGCCATCGCCGGTTTGTACGGACTGGTGGCGTACAACGTGAGCCGCAGAACCCGCGAGATCGGCATCCGCATCGCCCTTGGCGCGGGTCAGTCGGACGTGCTGCGTCTGGTGATGGGCAAGGGCCTCGTGCTCGTGGGGATGGGAACAGCGATCGGGCTGGCGATGGGCTTCGCCCTCGAGCAGCTCATGAATTCCATGCTGTTCAATGCCGGCGGAGTAGACATTGTGGCTTATATTATCGTCGTGCCGTCGTTGTTTCTGGTGACCATGCTGGCGGCCTACGTGCCCGCCCGACGAGCATCCAGGATTGCGCCAACCCAGGCGCTGCGATACGAATAGCGCAGTCAGTTCGTGGACGACAGTCCGACGCCGCGCGCGACACAGCTTGATTTCGCCTCGCGAACCGCCTAGAATCGGTTGTTTAACATGAGGGTCGTCCGCTACAAGAGAATCATCCCACAGCCCAGCGAAGCTTGCTGGGCTGAGATGTTTATGGGGCCTTTGCGTCACCAGGAGAACCGATGATTGAAGGACCTATCCCTGAAGCGCTGACGTTCGACGACGTGCTGCTGCTGCCGGGAAAATCGGCTGTGCTGCCCGCGCAGGCCGACACGCGCACCTGCCTTTCGCGCGGCATTGCGATCAACATCCCGATCGTCGCTGCGGCCATGGACACGGTGACGGACTCGCGCCTCGCTATTGCCATCGCGCGCCAGGGCGGCCTGGGATTCATCCATCGCAACATGACGGTGGATCGCCAAGCGGACGAAGTGGACAAAGTGAAGCGCTCGGAAAGCGGAATGATCGTGGACCCAGTCACCATTTCGCCCGAACTCTCCGTCCGCCAAGCCCTCGATATCATGACGAAGTATCGCGTCTCCGGCTTGCCCGTCACGCGCGGCGCGCACCTGGTGGGAATCCTGACGAATCGTGACCTTCGCTTCGAGCGCAATCTCGACCAGCCTGTGAGCGAGGTGATGACCAAGGACAATCTCGTCACCGTTCCTGTGGGCACCACTCTCGAGGAAGCCGAACGCCTTCTGCAACGGCACCGCATCGAAAAGCTTCTCGTTGTGGATAAAGAATTCAACCTCAAGGGCCTGATCACCGTCAAAGACATTCAGAAGAAGATCGAGTTCCCGCTCGCCACAAAAGACGAACACGGGCGCCTGCGCGTGGGCGGCGCCATCGGGGCCACGGGTGACTTCCTCGAGCGCGCGCACGAGCTGGCCCGCGAGAAAGTGGACGTTCTGGCGATTGACACCGCGCACGGCCACACCTCGCGAGTGATGGACGCGATCCGTCAGGTGAAGCATAAGTTTCCCGAGATGCAGCTCGTGGCCGGCAATGTGGCCACGGCGGAAGGCGCGCGCGATCTGATTTCGCTCGGCATAGACGGCCTCAAGATCGGCATTGGGCCGGGCTCGATCTGCACCACGCGCGTCGTCACCGGCGCGGGCGTGCCGCAGATCACAGCCATTCTCGAATGCGCGCGCGCAGCCGAGGGCACGGGCGTGCCGCTCATGGCCGATGGCGGCATCAAGTTCTCGGGCGACATCACCAAAGCGATCGCCGCCGGGGCTTCTTCTGTGATGATCGGCGGCCTTTTCGCCGGCACGGAAGAATCGCCCGGCGAGACGATTCTGTATCAGGGGCGCACGTTCAAATCCTATCGTGGCATGGGCTCGCTCGGAGCAATGGAGGCGGGTTCCGCCGACCGCTACTCGCAGGAATGCGCCGAGCGCGGGAAATCCGTGCCCGAAGGAATCGAGGGCCAGGTACCCTACAAAGGCCCGCTCGGCGGTCTCGTGGACCAGCTCGTGGGCGGATTGCGCAGCGGCATGGGTTATTGTGGAGCGGCAAACTTGAAAGATCTGCATGAAAACAGCCGCTTCATCCGCATTTCCTCGGCCGGGCTGAGGGAAAGCCACGTCCACGACGTCATCATCACTCGCGAAGCGCCAAACTACCGCTTGGAATGAGCGGTCCTCCTATAGAAAGCGACCTCCCTGCGGAGCAGTTGCAGCCGAGTCGAATCGCGAAAATGCGCTGGCTCAAGCAGTGGTGGCCCGTGCTCGCATGGGCCTCGCTCATTTCGTGGCTTTCGACCGGCACGTTTACGGCCGAAAACACCGGAAAGATCATTATCCCCATCCTCCGTTGGATTTTCTCCACAGCTTCACCGGAGACACTTCTTTCTCTGCACTACTTGATCCGAAAGAGCGGCCATTTCGTCGAGTACTTTGTATTGAGCCTTCTGATCCTGCGGGCCCTTCGCGCGGGACGCCGGCGTTCCCGCCTCGGCTGGGCGTTCATGGCCATCGCGCTCGTGGCAGGTTACGCCGCGCTCGACGAGTTCCATCAGTCGTTTGTTCCAGGCCGCACCGCGTCCGTGGCCGACGTGCTGCTCGATACCGCCGGCGGCATCGCCGCGCAAATCCTCGCCGCGCTGGTTACGTTGTTGGGCGACGTTCGCGCGCGCGGGCGCGCCGGGAAGGTCCCTCCTGCCGCCACTACCTGATTTTCTCCTGAACCTGGTCCTTGCAATTTGCGAAAGCCGCGCTACCCTGTTCGCGCAACATTGGGGTTAGAAAGACTGGGAAGTGCCTCGGAGCGCCGCATCTGCATACCAGAGGCCCCTTCGTACGTCTAATTCCCCACGACGCAGTCCGCATACTTTCGAGAGGAGACTTGATGACTCGAGGCTTTTTCCACGGTGCTTTGCTGTTCGCCGCAATTCTGCTGCTTTCGGCTTCCCTGGCTCGCGCATCCGAGCCGTTGCGCTATGAGCTTCAATTCGAGAAGCCCAACACGCATCTGATGGACGTGACGATCCATGTGACGGACCTCAAGGGTCCAAGCGTCGAATTCGCGATGCCCGATTGGGCGCCCGGCTCTTATGCCATCGAGGACTACGCCGCGAACGTGCAGCGATTTCGGGCCACGGATCCCGGCGGAAAATCGCTTGCCTGGCGCAAGACCGACAGCCAGACGTGGCGGATTGAGCTTACCGGCGCCGGCGCCGTAACAGTTGAGTATCAGGTGTTCGGAGACCTGCTCCAGAACAACCAGGCGCAATACAACGAGCGCCACGTCTTCATCGGCGGCCCCTCCGTTTGGATGTATCTCGTCGGTGGGAAAGAGAGGCCTATTGAACTCACGATCGCGGTTCCTTCCGGGTGGAAAGTAGCAACGGGAATGGAGCATACGTCCGATCACACGTTCCGCGCCGCCGACTACGATTGGTTTGCCGATGCGCCGCTTGAGATTTCAGACTTTGCGGAGAAGGATTTTCAGGTGCTCGGCTCCACGTATCATGTGATTGTCCACGACGTCGAAGGCCGCAAGGATTTCTCGAAATTTGCCGCCGATATTCAGAAAACGGTCGAAACCATGGTTCCCATCATGGCTCCTGTGGCGGCCGCAGGCGAACAAGCTGCTCCGTTCAAGGAATACTGGTTCTTGTTTCATATCGCACCGCATACGGGAGGCGGACTCGAGCATCTGAACTCAACCCAGATCAATTTCGGGATGGATTGGGACGACACCGGGCCCGCAGGCGATTTCGGAACGCAGTATCTTCTAAAGTTGTTTGTCACGTCGCACGAATTCTTCCACGCGTGGAACGTGAAGCGTCTGCGGCCAAGACCGCTGGGGCCGTTCGACTACACTCAGATGGTTCACACGCCGTCGCTGTGGATCTCCGAGGGGCTCACAAGTTACTACGGCTCGCTGGTGCTGGAACGTGCGGGCCTCGTGACTCCCCAGCAGTATCTCGACGGAATTGGGAAGCTCATCACAAAATTCGAGCAGGAGCCCGGCCGCAACGAGCGCAGCATCGAGGACACAAGCTGGGACACCTGGTTTCCGCGCGCGCTCGGCCAGCGTGAAAACAATCTTGCGAACACATTCTATTCCTACTACGACGGCGGGCAGGTGATGGGCCACATTCTTGATTTTGCCATCCGCCAAAACACGAAGAATCAAAAGTCGCTCGATGACTGGATGCGCCTGCTCTATTCGCGCTATGCGCTCCCGAAACTCGGGTTCGATCCGGAGGATGCGGTTCGCGCCGCTTCGGAAGTGGCGGGTACGGATGTCAGCGGCATTTTCCGGCAATACATCAGCGGCAAGGAGCCGATTCCCTACGAGAAGTATTTTGCTTACGCCGGAATTACAGTAGAGAAAAAGCTCGACACCGATAAGCCGTGGATGGGCATTGATACGAAGAAGGGTGACGACGGCCACGCAACAATCACCAATGTGGCGCCGGGTAGTCCTGCAGAAGCGGCAGGACTCGACCGCCAGGACGCGATCCTCGCCGTGGACGGCCGGGCGGTGGAAGTGGACGGCTACGATCGCGCGTTGAAAGAGCACAAGCCGGGTGACACGGTCCGGTTTACCATAGTGCGGTCCGGCGAACTTAAGGAAATTCCGCTCACGTTCACAGCGAATCCGCACGCCACGTACACCCTGAAGCCGATGGAAAAACAAACCGGCGAGCAGAAAGCCATTTACAACGGCTGGCTCGGAATCAAATAAACGCCGCCATATCGCGCAAAGACAAAAAGGCCCGCGACGGTTTCCCGGAGCGGGCCTTTGATTTCCGTTAGCAAAGAGCTACTTCTTGTCTTCCTTCTCTTCCGGCACTTCTTCGGGCTTTTCCTTCTTCGCCTTCTTTTCTTTTTTCTTCAGCTCGGAGCCGAGGAACTCAAGGATTGCGAGTTCCGCTCCGTCTCCTATGCGCCACCCGACCCGGATGATCCGCGTGTACCCGCCGGGGCGATCCGCGAAACGCGGCGCGAGATCGGAAAAAAGTTTCTGCGTCGCCTCGGGGGTCTGAAGAAAAGACGCAGCCTGCCGTCGCGCGTGAAGCGAATCGCGCTTGCCGAGCGTGATCATGCGTTCGGCCAGCGGGCGAGTTGCTTTGGCGCGCCGGAGCGTGGTGTGGATCCGCTCCTTTTCGATCAGGTTCGTGACCAAATTGCGCAGCACTGCGCGCCGGTGCGCGGGGTTCTTTCCGAGTTTGGATCCTGATACGAGATGTCTCATGTTTAGGTCCCTGGCCCCGCGTTACAGGGTCGTGGTTTCCTCCGAAGGCGGCGGCGCCGTCTGGCTCGGGAGCGGCGGCCAGATGATGCGTCCGTGCTCGTCGAACTTCATCCCCAGGCTAAGGCCCATTTTCAAAAGGATGTCCTTGATCTCGTTCAGCGACTTACGCCCGAAGTTTTTCGTCTTGAGCATTTCCGATTCCGTCTTCTGCACCAGTTCGCGCAAATTCTGAATGTTTGCGTTCTTCAGGCAGTTGTAGGAGCGCACGGAAAGCTCGAGCTCTTCGACCGACCGGTCCAGGTATTCCAACCGCGGATCGTTGAAGCTCTCGACCACTTCTTCAGCAATCTC
>Ga0307475_10001664_pt1 | contig 13252 bp, 12 predicted proteins | sample atmos_gasesECM1C_FD_203317 | JGI IMG/M metagenome (GOLD analysis project Ga0307475, IMG submission 203317) | Hardwood forest soil microbial communities from Morgan-Monroe State Forest, Indiana, United States - atmos_gasesECM1C_515 | ecosystem: Environmental > Terrestrial > Soil > Temperate... | reverse complement strand
GAATCAGGAGGAAGCCGATTATGGATCCGACCAGACGCAAAATTTTGACAACGGGCGCCGCTGCGACCGCGATGGCCGCCGTGCCGCGCGTATTTGGCCAGCAGGCTGGGAAAGGAGCAGGCGCCATGTCCTTCTACGAAAAAGGTCCCGTTCGCATCCACTATGAGGAGGCCGGTTCCGGCTTCCCGTTGTTGCTGATCGCCGGTGGCGGTTTGAACTCGACGATCGCCGGCTTGGCGAACCCCTTTAACTCGATCGAGGAATTCAAGGGCGAGTACCGTTGCGTCGCGGCAGACCTGCGCAACGCCAATCCCGGTCAGTCCTCTGGTCCGCTGGAGATCGACCGAGCGTGGGATTCACACACAGATGACCAGCTCGGTGTGATGGATCATCTGGGGATCAACAAGTTCATGGTGATGGGCTTTTGCATCGGCGGCCCATTCATCTGGAACCTCTTGAAGCGGGCGCCCGATCGTGTGGTCGCGGCCGTGCTGGCGCAGCCCGTCGGGTTCCGGCCGGAGATGCCCACCCTTATGTACGACGGCAGCATGACCGGCTGGGGTCCGGATTTGGTGAAGCGCCGGCCCGAGATCACGATGGACATGGTCCAGAAATATCTGATCAAGATGTACCGCACCAACGCCGACTTCGTCTTCACCGTGACGCGCGATTTCGTGCGCAATTGCCAGACGCCCGTGCTGATCCTGCCGGACGATGTCCCGGCGCATCCGTACGCCGTGGCCATGGAGGCCGCGATGCTCGCGCCCAAGGCCGAAGTGAGCATGTTCCCGTGGAAGGAGCCGAAGGAGCGGATTCCGCTGGCGGTGCGCCAGATCCATTCCTTCCTCCGGGCACATCGCCCTGCTTCTACTTAGGCGGCGGTGTTCATAAGACGCGGCGGCAGGCGACATGCCATACTGCTGCCGCGAGCTAGAGGTTATCGTTCCGCAGTAGCTCCACGTGCTTTCGCAGCAAGCCTTCCGGACCTTGCTGCTTCAATCCCGAGGGAGCCCGCGAAGTCGGTCCGCTTCTGGCATACGCTAATAGCGACGCCTACACCCTGCACGGGAACGGAACAATGAACAAAGGCCGCCTGGAGGCATTCAGTGATGGCGTCATCGCCATCATCATCACCATTATGGTGCTCGAACTGGCGATCCCGAGTGGTACGGACTGGGCCGCCCTCAAAAGCGTCATGCCTACGCTAGGTAAGTATTTGCTCAGTTTCGTTTTCGTCGGAATCTACTGGAACAATCACCATCATATGCTCCATGCCGTGCGGGAAGTGAACGGGGGCATCCTGTGGGCCAATCTACATCTACTCTTTTGGCTCTCGCTCGTTCCATTCGTCACAAACTGGATGGGAGAGAATCATTTTGCAGCTCTGCCTGTTGCGTTATATGGAAGCGTGCTGCTGATGGCCGGGATCGCCTATTACATTTTGTCGCGCGCCTTAATTCGCCACCACGGCCAGAACTCTCCGCTCGCAACCGCTGTTGGGACAGACCTAAAAGGTAAAGTTTCTGTGTTTCTATATGCGATCGCCGTGCCGCTAGCGTTCGCTAACCGATGGTTGGCTCTTGGCCTCTACGTCGCCGTGGCTGTGATGTGGTTAATTCCCGACCGCCGCATCGAGCGGACGCTCGCCTGAAAATGCTTGTGGCAAAGGTAACCAACTGGCGAGTTTCGCACGAGTCTGCGTTTAAATTGGCAGCCAAGCCTTTTGCTCGGCCGCCCAACAAACGTCAGTTGGCCGTCCTACCCGCCGAGGCTGACTTGGAATGTCCCTTGGGGACGCTCAGGTATCCGACGATTTTGTCTTTCCCGATCTGGTTGACCACGAACTCCCGAGGCACTCGGGTTCCCATACTATAAAAGTAGATGGGCTCATCGATCGCGCGGTCCTTCTTCTCGAGACGCAGGTCGTCCACGTAGAGGGCCACGCTGAACTGATTCTTCTTAACATTGGTGCCGCGGAGCTCGACCATGAGGTCGCCGACCTTCGAACGAGTGCCTTTGCCAGTGAGCGTGAACTCGGCATAATCGCGCTCGCCCACCCGGCGAAGCTCATCGATCTCATCGTGGTTGCGGGCGATCAGGGTGCCAAATTCGGTGCGGGTCATTTCGAGATTGTTCTTCGTCGATTCCAGTTCGCCCTTTACGCCATTGACATCGCCGCCCAAAGACTTGACATCATCCAGGTTCGCTTTGCGGGCGAGTTCCGACTGCACGCCGGTTAGTTTCTTGGAATAGTCGTCGCGAATCTCGCCGTTCTGGCGGCGCGCCGTGGTGACCTCACCCTGGGTCATCTTCATTTTGTCCGTTACGGCGATCAGCTCATTTTGGAGCTGGGAGTTGATCTCTTCGGTCTGCGTCAGGCGCTGGTTCAGGGCCTGGAGATCCTGCCCCACGAGCTTATTCTGACCGGTCTGGGCGGTGAGGGCCTGCTCCGCTTGTTTCGCTTGCGTTGTGGCATTCCATCCCACGCCAACGCCCAAAACGGACACTGCCGCGAGAACAATTACGGACAACCACACCCATCGGGGCGTTCCATTTCGCTCTATGCGGGGTTCCTCTGTCTGCAGGTCTTCTCTGGAGTTGTACTGGTTGTCAGAAGCCTCGTTCATCGAAGGCTCTCCTTCCACTCAAATTGGAATTAGGCGCGTCCCGCGTTAAATAATCCGTGTGGTCTGCGGGAGATCAGCGGGAATGAAGTCCCCCGGGTAAACATCGAATCGAATAACCATATCGCTTTAAAGGGCCGAATGCATCTGGCCGGAAGGTCAGGAGTAGCCTAAAGAGAAACAGCTTCTTGCCTCCACTTTGGCATTTTCGGACGTGGCTATTGGAATCTCACTCTCCCGGTGCACACGGCCCACCATACGGGGATGCGTCCAGCTTCATGGAATCAGCCAGTTACGAACTGCCTAATTGCCGAGGAGACAGAACGGTGTCGATACTAGTTCGCCCAGTTCCAAAACGAACAAACCAGACTTAGGCTTTCTTTGCTCCCGATTCCGAGTTTCAGGCAAGCGTTTCTCGGGAACGCAGCAGCGATCAGTATTTCTGCTTATTTCTCCTTGCCGTAGTGTTCGCCGAAGAAATCACGCGGATTCCATGCCGGCTTTCCGTTTTGTTGCGCCACAACGTAGCCAACGAGGAAGCCGTAGCGCGCGAATTTCGCCCCGGACTCAAAATCGAATGACTGACTCATGTCGTCCTCCGGCTTGTGGTACGTGTTTGCAAACCATTTAGCAATAATCTCGTCAGGTTTGATTTTTGGATCGCTCGACTTTATACCCGTGCTCAAAAAGACCGACGGAACTCCCTGCTTGACGAACGAGTATTGATCGCTACGGATGAAAAGGACCTGTTCGGGGTGGGTATCAGGGCTGAGGTCAACCTTTAACCGGGCCGCGACTTCGCGCGCGGATGTGCTGAGGGTCGAATGCTCGGCGCCAAGTGCGGTCACGTCTTCAATTGGCCAAAGCAAAGCTAGATTGCCATCTAGATTGATGTCGGCTACCAGGGCGTTTTTCGCGACAGTCGGGTTATGCGCAAAATAATCGGAGCCAAGCAGTCCCTCTTCCACTCCCGTTACCGACACAAAGAGGATGGAGCGGCGCGGACGCGGATTCATCCGGCTGTAGGCCCGCGCAATCTCCAACAAGCATGCTGAGCCCGAAGCGTTATCCAAGGCGCCGTTGTAGATTCTGTCGCCGTTCACCGGCTCACCGACGCCGAGATGATCCAAATGCGCGGTGTAGACGACGTATTCCTCTTGCAATATCGGGTCACTGCCTCGCAGGCGAGCCACGACGTTCGGGCTGCGGAGCTGTTCGAATTTCGACACTGTCTTGATCTTGGCCGTGATCGGCAAAGTGAGTGACGCCGGCTTCCCATCTTTGGCTGCCGTATAGATTTCTTCCGGCGACTTCCCGCTGCCTTCGAATACTCTCGCCGTTGCCTCCATGTTCAGGATCGCTGAGCTCCGCAGTTCCGGAAAATAATCATTGGGTTGTCCCCGTGCATCCAGCCATCGCATATCGGAAAGTGCCAGATCGGTCACCTGATCTTTGAAGGGATAGAACTGCTCAAGGGAGGGGCTATCTAGCAGGATTCGCCCCACTGCGCCGTGTGCGGCTGCATTTGCTGCCCTTACCGCGCTAGAGCTGTAATGGGCCCGCATCGTGGGTTCGAACCGCGGTGGGGCCCCGAAGATGTAGGCCACGATTTTTCCTTTTGTCTCCACGCCCGCATAGTCGTCGTAGCCTTGCTCGGGCGCGGTGACCCCAAACCCTACGTAAACCACCGACGCTTCCACCGAGGTGTCCGTCCGACCCGGATCCCCTGCGCTAATAAAATCCTTACGGAAGGTTAGCCGTTCCTGCTTCGCGCCTCGCGCGATGCTCAGCGTTGTATGCTCCTCGTCTAGTCTGATCGAACGCAGCGGCACACTCTGAAAATAGGTTCCGTCTTCGCCCGCCGGCTCAAGCCCCATTGCTTCGTATTCCGATGCCATGAAGCTTGCGGCAATTTCATGTCCGCGCGTTCCCGTTGCACGGCCTTCAAGCAAGTCATGCGCAAGAAATTGCATATCCGCGCGAATGGCTTCCGGCCGGATGCTCAACGAGGCCGCGTCCGCAGCCCGCTGCCTTGCACCTAACGTGTGCATCACCGCCAGCAAGGCCACAACAATCAGCGCACCTACCCCAAGAGCAAGGCGCCCCTTCGAATAACGATTCTTCATTGCGACACCGTTCTTTGGAAGACATCGGAAAAGTAGGCAAGCATAGTGCTGCGATACACTCAGGTCAACGCGCCCCGGGGCTTACTCACGCTGTCTTTGGGGATTCGCACTGATAGCGAGAGAAGTGGTCCTCTAGGCGGCGCTCGCGCCCCAGAATCCAGCCCAGCCCATTCCCACTTTCCGATATCGCGTTTGTCGAGGAGATATCCGGTTCGACATTGGCACAGAGGATTCCCCAAAACCAGAATTGGTATCCGGCGGTAGGATTAAGTAACTGGCAACAGCGGAACACCGCTTCCGGGACATCGCAAGAGGAGCATGATGGCAAAGATCAAGGTGCCAATTTTTTTCTTCCTGGTGCTTGCTTGTCTCACTTTCGCGCCAGGGGCTTGGACGCAGACAGGCGCGAAATCACCCGCCCAATGTGACAAGCTGGGACCTCGCACTTGGAAAGGTTCAATGGAAGAGAAGCGCTTCCAAGAGGCCGTGTATTGGGGGTGCAGAATGGATGTGCCGGCTGAGACGGTGATGGAGTGGCAACAAGCAAATAATGCGGCAGACCGAATTGAGCGTATTAAGATCGGAAGTGTGGAGAAGCAGGAACTCGTCTTGATTCAACGCATGGGAGGAACCATGCGCTGCTCTAGGTTCAGTGCTCTTAGGGACACGCGCGACGGTTGGACGAAGATCTGGGAAGACAATGGCGAGGGGTACTGCATGATGAAATGCCCCGGGGTAGAAATGAAAATCTTCGGCTCTCGTCTACTATTGGAAGTCCCAAAGTCATCTGATCCTGTTTGTAAAGACATATTTCAGAGAAAAGTATTCATTTGGGATGGCACGACTTTTCGACCCGCAACCAACCATGCCGTTAGTGACAAACCCCTTCCTCGGACTGCCTCGACATCGCAAGTCCGCTAGGTTCCAGATTGTGTTTGCGGATTCGGTCCGTTGGCGGAGAAGTGGTTAGCTGCAGCTACACCAGTGTGTTGGTGAGCGTGCCCACCTGATCGACCCACACGCGCACGACATCCCCCGACTTCAGGAACTCTTTCCGCGCCATGCCTACGCCAGCGGGCGTTCCGGTGAGAATCAAATCGCCCGGATGAAGTGTGAGCCGCGCGGAAAGCTGGGCGATCTGCTCGGCGAGCGAGAAGATCATTTTGCTGGTATGAGAATGCTGCTTGAGCACATCGTTCACCCACAGCTTGATACCCAGGCGCTGCGGGTCTGGGATTCGTTTCGCGGGAACGATCCAGGGACCCACCGGACAAGCGCCATCGAAACTTTTCTGACTGATCCAGTCGTACCGGAACGGCGAACTTTCCAGGACGTTCGGCCGCACAGTGAAATCGCGCGCGGAGAGATCATTAGCGACGGTGTAGCCGGCAACATAGTCAAGCGCGCTTTCGACGGGAACATTCTTTGCGGAGCGGCCGATGAATGCGGCCAGTTCCGCTTCCCAATCCAGCATTTTTGTGCGCGCAGGCAGCGGAATGCGGGCGTCCGCCTGTACAACCGTGCGAGAAGCCTTGATGAAGTGCCAGGGTGTAAGCCCTGCTTTATGAGGATCGGGCTCCGGCGCGAGATTGAAAACGCGGGTCATCTCAGCCATGTGATCGGAATAATTGGCGCCCGCGCAGAAAATTGCCGATGGGTAAAGAACCGGCGCCAGCAGCCGGACCTTTGCGAGGGGAGAGCCAGTGGCGCCGCTTCCCTTCTCCACTTTTTTTGCAAGGGCCGCCTCAATCAGCGGCTCCGCTTTCGGCCAATCATCCAGCACGCCAAGCATCGTGGCGTGTGACGGTTTGCTGGTGAGTTCAGCCAGATCGAAAACTGCGTCATTCACAACGGCGCCGGCGCGAGGGCCCTGCGCGGCTTCGTAAGTCACGAGCTTGTAAAGCGTGGTGTTCCGCTCACTGTCCGCCATTTTCAATCCTCAACCTCAATCGGCATCGAACTTACTTGAACATTTCGTCCGTCGGCATGATGCCCCAGAGATTGGAGGCCTCCGGGTCCCTGGCCCACACTTTGGGACGCTGCGGATGATCGCGATGCCAGGGCCGCGGCTCGAAATAGCCGAGTTCCTCGTTCATACGGTCGAGTTCGGCATATAGCTCAGTGATGAGACCGGCCGGACTGCGATGATAGGTAAACAGGTTGTGGCCGATGCCGTGCCGGCCCGGTCCCCAAATGAGCTTGAAGCCGTTGACGCTGAGGAAATCGCAGGCGGTCTGGATGTGGCCCCAGTCGCGCAATTCGAACGCGGTGTGGAAGTGGCGGTTCGAACCGGTCTCCACCAGATTGATGCTGTGATGGTCCGGCCCGCAGCGCAGGAACGAGAAGAAGTCGGCCATCCAATCCGATTCGCGGAAGCCGAGAACGTCGCAATAGAATTTTGTCGTGTGCTTGACGTCCGTGACATGGAACGCGACGTGGCCGAGCTTGTGCGGCACGATGCCGTTCGCCTGAAATTTTTGGTGCGAGAAATCGGCGCGCTTGAATACTTCTATCGCTGTGCCCTTCGGATCCTCGAAGGTCACCAGCTCCGAGATCGACGGCTGCGGATCCTTTTTGCGCTGTGTCTTGATGCCGTGGCCCTGCACCTGCTTTTCGAAGGCGCCGAGGTCATCGCCCTCGCCGATCTGGAAGGCGATGCGCACGCACTGCGCCTGTGGGCCTTTGCGCAAAACGACGGAGTGATGATCGACTGTGTTGGCGAGAAAGGTGGCGTCATTTTCCTTGCCAACCAGCGTCATGCCGAGGATGTTGGTGTAGTAGTCGGTCTGCTGTTCCACGTCCGGCACTTCATAGCCGGCGTGGGCGATTTTGCGCACGCGGATCATGCGCGCACTCCTTTCCGTTTTGCTCTTCGTGCCTTCGTTTTCGCTTTCTTTTTCGTTTTTGTTTTCATTTTCGTTCTTGTTTTCAGTCTTTTTTTCAAGAGAGGCAGCGAACCGATGACGTCGACCATCTTGGCGCCGTCGAATTCACCGAAACCCACGGCCACGAAACGCTGGTAAAGCGCCGCGGCGCAATCGAGCATCGGCGTGGCCACGCCGACGCTGTCTGCGAAATCACCGATCATCGGAAAATAGTGCTGCAATGAGGGCACGCTGCCCTGCGCAGGCAGGAAACGCCGCTCCGCCATCCACGGCGCGCGGATGCCGAATTGCGTCGAGCCGCCGCTGCCGGTAGCGATGGCCTTGATCATCAGCGGCACGTCGACTCCCGCTTTTAGCCCGAGGGCCATGGCCTCCGCGGTGGCCGCGATATGGATCGCAACCAAAAGATTATTCACCAGCTTGACGCGGCTGGCGGCGCCGAACTCGCCGAAATAGAGGCACGAATCGGCAAAGCCCGCGACCACGGCTTCGAGTTTCTTGCATGCCGCGGCATCACCGGCGAGATAGATCACGCCCTTTCTAGCCGAGACCATGCCCGGGGTGCCGGAGACTTCGCCGTCGATGAAAGTAGCGCCCTTCTGCGCGAGCGGCGCGATCTGGCGCCGCTTGTCAGGCACCGGGTGCGAACCGATCTCGACCACGATCTGCCCCGGCCGTGCGGTGTGGACGAGACCTCGCGGACCCTGCACTACGTCGTCGAGCGCCTCCGTCGACGGCAGGCACGAGAAAACGATGTCGGCTTGCGCGCCGACGTCGGCCGACGACCGCGCGGGCACGCCGCCGATCTTTTCGAATTCGGCCAGCGAGCTGCGGCGATAGCCGACGACGCGCCGGCCGCTCTTGATGAGGTTCTCCGAGATCGGCAGGCCGATCTTACCGACACCTACGAAACCGATGGTCTCCATCTCCGCCTCACACACCTTTGATCAGAAGCTGTCGCAACGTATACGCGCGTATTGCGCGATAGCACCGCTGATGATCGGGCATATTAGAACCAGAAGGGCTGAAAGGCCAAATGCGGATAAGCAGGTTTTTTCCCGGAAACTGGCTTTTAATCTTCGAAGCCAAAAACGGAGTTCAGGAAGTACGCTATGGTTTGAAAAGACGCTAGGTAGAGTCTGGGCATCCGGAGATGGGCAATGATGGACAACCGAGAATCGAGGCGGAAACAAATCACTCTTCTTATCATTGCCTCAGCATTTTCCATTCTTATCGTGGCGGAAAATGTTCCTCACGCGGGTCACAGGCTCCTGACGATATTCTCGGCGCCACCTGAACCGCAGACTTCTCTTATTGTGGGAGCTTATATTTTTCTTCCCCTGGTACTACTGTGGGCAAGCTGTGCGTATCTGAGAAAAGGAAAACATCCCCTGATTTCATTTCCCATTGCCGCATGTGCGATTTTCCTGACGATGGATTACTTGCTGCCGTATCCGGGTCCGGTGAAAAAAACTTTTTTGATGATCGATGAGGGCAGAAAAATATATGAAGTCGGTTTAGAGAATTCCGGTGATGCGCCTTTTCTAACGAAGCAAGGCAATCCCATAGGAATCGCTCTTAACTACACAATGTCAATGCCCGCTGGAGGCAAATATCTAATCCAAACCCATCTGTCTCCTACTTCTCGCCCGTTGACGCCGGAAGATGCGGGGATCGATCAGAGTGGTTCAGCGCTGGAGGTCCTGACAGGACCAGATGAATGGCTGACAGTTCCTTCAAGGACGAGCGTCAGGCGCGTACGCAATGCGATTCCCAGATTCATAATGTACGACGCGGCGAAAAATGAAATTTGTCTGTCGTCGTTTGCCAAAGACCTGATGAAAGACAATCCCGGCCTGGTGAACTATCGTGTGGAGATTCGAGTCGGCGGCAACCAAACTTTCCTGGATCAGATAGCACTATTGCATTTCGAAACTCGAAATTCTTATGATGTACGCGCCTTTTATGAAAGCGCTGTTAAAGAACACATGCCGCCCTGCTCCCAGTGAGATTTGATGTCTCCTCATCGAGTGTCACTTTCAGATAAGGCCTGTTGAGGCCACACGGTTTATCAGAGGTTGGTAACAATCGCAGGACAAATTTGGGCGACAAAAGAATTGTGACTAGGATCGCCCCCTGAGCTACTTGACGATGCATCGATCCGCGGACTCGTTGGCGAAAATCGCAGTAAAAACGTGGCTCGTGGCCGTATTGTTACTCTCGCCCGCCCACGTAATGAGTCAGGAGTTGCCGCAAGCAACCGTCTCCAAACCCGAGGCGGTGGATTCCGGGCAGACCTTTCCGGCCGCGCAGCAGAGCGATCCGGCCGGGAAATCGATCTCTTCCACTCAGGCCGGTAGAACGAGGCACAACCCTTACCGTGCATGGCGACGGATGGCGGACCGGGAAGAGGCGAGCGAGCCGGATTGGCTCAGTCCTCTGGCTACGACCTCGGGACGCATCAAGGACGAACTCCGGTATGACATTTGGCGCCAAACCACGCCTACGGGGAGCACAATTTCCACCTTTGGGGGCGGGAAAGGTCTGGAATTCATCGCCGCACCGCGTGTGCAGCTCCTGCTGGGGGTGCCCTCCTACATCGGACACTCGGCGCCCGCGCCGCCCGATGGATTTGGAGATTTGCCGCTGATGCTGAAATTCCGCGTGGCCTCCGCGAATACATCGAACGGAGACTACCTGGTCACGCTGCTCTTGAGCGCCACCGTGCCCACTGCTTCCCGTCCTAACGGCGCCGGTGACGCCGTGCTAACGCCCACGCTGGCCTTGGGCAAGGGTTGGCGAGGGTTTGACGTGCAAACCACCTTTGGCGCCAATCTGCCTGCCGGCGATACGCAGCGGCTGGGAAGACAATTGCTGTGGAATACCACGTTTCAATATCGCGCGGGCTGGAAGCTGTGGCCGGAGCTGGAAGCCAATTCTACTTTTTTTGAACAGGGGCCCAGCGCGGGAGAAACCCAGACATTCTTGACACCAGGACTGGGATTTGGCCGGGTGCACTTGCTTCGTGGGCTGCGTTTCTCAATGGCAGGTGGCGTCCAGATTGCTGTCACACACTTTCACACCTACAACCACCGCGCGATGCTCTCCGTGCGGTTTCCTTTCTGAGTCCAGCTTGACGCCGGAGCCTTGTTGATAAAGACTCGTGGCATGTTGAAAACTGTAATCGTGCTCGTCATTTGCGTGGTTCTTCCATTCGGCCTGGCTGCTCAGCAAGCGAGCACTTCCAAATCGGACACCAATTCGAAAGCCGCAAAGAAAAACGCCGAAGTCTACTCCACAACCACTGCCGCGAAAACGCAATTTATGCGCGAGAGCGGCTACAGAAATGGGAGACCAGGATACGTAATCGCCTATAGGAAGGCGCTCGCCTGCGGTGGGGCCGACGACATAAGCAATATGGAGTGGCTTACAACAGCTGAAGCCAAAGCAAAAGACAAGGCCGACCGCAGCAAAAGTTGTAAATGATCGTCGTACGAATGCTGAGCTCGAGGTCCGTGGCTGTCAGCGTGACGCTGTTGCCTTTGGCTTCACATAGCAGATGCGAGAGGATGGGGATCGTGGTCTTGCGTTCGACGACGCCTTTTCGCGGAACGTAGCCCGGGAAACATAGAGCCAGTTGCCGATCGCTTGGGCCGCCATCAATCTTAGGGGGTCATTCGTCTTCCGGAAGGCCGAGCGCGTAGAAATCTTCCTCGGAGTGTATCCAGCCTTCTTTGCCGTCGATGCGAACCTTGAGCCAGAGATCGTTGCTGGCGTGGGTGTCTACAACGCCGCCCGGAGTGACGCCGAAGCTGCCGGCATCGTCCAATTGGAAAATCCAGGGCCCAGCGGAATTAGACGGGCCCTCGAGCCAGTGAGTGGCAACCAGGGCGGTAAGCAGTTCGACCTTGGAATCTTTCTTTACGACCGTTTTCATAGGCTGGCCGGATTTTTCATCGGGATTCGGCCAGAGGCGGACATAGGTGATCGCGTCCCCACGGCGATCTTCGGGGAGCACTTTGTATTGGCATCCGGGACCCAACTCACCGGCCGTCTTCACACATTCCTGCGCGGGCGATAGCTTGCCTTGGACCCAGTCCACTCGTACGGGAAAGATCAAACGGCAGTGGCCGGTCCAGGCTTTGAATTCGACGATGTCGGCTTGCGCGCCCAGGGGCCGCGCGGCTTTATAGGTACGTCCGCTGGCATTTTCATCGAGCAGGCCGCCTTGCAGTTCGAGCGGCGCGCTGAAAGGCACAAGTTTTCCGTCCAGCACGCCAAATACCTGGAACCAGCTAGTGATTTCCTGCTCCGGCGCTGAGGGTTCCGAGAAACCATCATACTTGACTAGGAGTCCCGTTCCATTTGTTCCGGTGAGGAGCCACGCAGAAACCGACCACCAGTCCTGAAGCTCGTCTGAAAGCTCAAGGGAGGGAAACGTTCTGCGGAATTGAACGGCACCCGCGGCATCAAGAATTTCCATGGCCACGACGCTGCGGGCGGAGGTCTGAACCTCGACCGTGTAATCCCGGCCCGCGATGGAGAAGGGGCGCCCTACCGATTCGGTTGTGGGTACGGTCGTGGGAACTTGCGTCAGCGTGTTTTGGGTAGGAGCCTGCGAAGATGCAATCTGAGACTGCGGGGTCACCGTCTGTCCCACAGGCGCCTGCGCCACAGGCGGGCTGATCCGGCGGTGCAAGCGCGGGCGGGCGAAACGCCATCCAACCAGGGCTGCTGCGACGGCCAACAGCCCGACCATCGCGAAACGAAACATTCTCATGGCGCGGGACTCCCCGCGGGCAAGCCAACCGCGGCGAAGTCATCTTCACCGTGGATCCAACCTTGCTGCCCGTCGACGCTGACGTGCAGCCAGACGTCAGAAAAGACCGGCCGAATTAGTCCTCCCGTTTCATTCCAAGTGGTGATGGCGCGAGAGCCGAGGACCTCAACTTTGGAGTCCTTTTGCACCACCACGTGCTGTGCGGCGTCGGGGTTATCGTGAGCTTCAGCAAGGAGGCGTAAGAAGGTGAACTCTTCGGAGGGCGGCTTGCGAACTGCCTCCACTCGCATGTCGCAGCCTACGTCGTGCCAGGGGCCGGAGAGTGGCTCCAGGCATCGCTGGCCCTGGGTCAATCCGCCGTGGTTCCAGTCCACGCGCAACGGGACAAAAACGTAGAAGTTGCCGGTCCAGGCACGCACTTCGATGATGTCTGGCTGACTGATCACGGTCACGGCGCCGTTGGCCGCTCTCATCATCACGCCCATGAAAGGACCGCCTGCACTTGCTTCGCCGATGGTCGCTGGTTTGCCAAGAACCGCAAAGTTGCCATTGACGAGCCCAAATAATTGCCAGAACTCTTCGATCTGCAATTGCCCCAAGGCCCGCCGCGTGTAATGCACAGCCAAGCCGGTGCCCGTCTTTCCCGAGAAACGTTCCACGGACGCGGAAACGCTCTGCTCGAAGCGACCAGCGACGATTGCAAGCGGAAATCTCCTTTCGAACACTATGTTTCCAGCCGTATCGCGGATCTCCAGACCCGCCAGAGTTTGCGCGAGTGGCGGTTCCGTCGCTGCGGCGAGGCGCTTGACGTGCAAGAAGACGGTGTAATTTTGCTCG
>Ga0307475_10001663_pt1 | contig 13254 bp, 4 predicted proteins | sample atmos_gasesECM1C_FD_203317 | JGI IMG/M metagenome (GOLD analysis project Ga0307475, IMG submission 203317) | Hardwood forest soil microbial communities from Morgan-Monroe State Forest, Indiana, United States - atmos_gasesECM1C_515 | ecosystem: Environmental > Terrestrial > Soil > Temperate... | reverse complement strand
CTTGGCGCGTACGACTTTCTGGCCTATCCGCCCGTGTACGGCGAACTTCCGCGCATCCTCTGCGCCCTTCTGGAAACGCCGACCGCTACGGAATACACGAGGCCTGTGTTTTCGACTGATGGTCCTTACTGCAGGCTATAGCCCCGACGAAAGTCCGTTCCTCTGTCTCGCCGGGATTCGTGAATACCATTCACATCCGGCTCATAGCGGAGACCTTTGGGAATTGCGTCGTGCTAGCGGTGCTGGACGGCTTGTAAGCCTTCTTGAAGTCATTCACCGCTATAGCATTGAACCAATCACGGGCTTTGGCGTACAGCTTGTGCCCCAGAATGGACTTAATTACGGGCCACCACCACCGTAAGCACACTTGAAGCCATAACCCGCTTTCCGGTGCCGGCAGACACCGCCCGGATTACGGATGACCAACTGCAGGCCGCGGCAGGCTGCGGGGAAGACTGGCCCCGCTAACGTAGAGCTTCGAGGTCTAAGGCCTGGGCTTCGCTGGATGGAGCATCCGGTCTGCCGGCGGCGAGGTAGACAACGTCAGCGGAGAAGTTTTGAGCGGAGCAGACCGCCGGAATCAGACCTAGTAGACATCTTGCTGCCAGACTGATTCGCTTGAGCTTCATAGTTCGTTCCTTCGTCACTGGGTTGCATCTGACTCCGCCGTCTTCGAGCGAATCGAACGGCCACGCTGCGAGGCCCGCAAAGTGGCTACCCGGCTATGGCGCAACTCATTCTACGGTTGCGATATTGCTTTGAACCAATCCTCCACACTCCGCTGCTGCGGCGCCGGCGGTAATCTTCGTACGGCCAGCGGATCATATTTCTTCTTTTGCTCCTCGTTGAGCACAGCGCGAATCCGCTCCACAGTCGTCTCTTGAAGGGCGCGTAACTTGTCGACCCGAGCGCTGCCGGCAACTGACGGATCGAGCCGCATCCGCAAGGTTTCCTGTTGCCGCTCCTCCAGGATCTTCTTCACCGCAGACTGCTGTGCCTCGCTTAGATCCAGGTTCTTGGATAACGTTCTGACCCGATCGTCCAGACTTGAACGTTTGTAACCGCGAGTCGGCCGGCGCGCCGGGCTGGCAGCGTCGGCCATCTGAGCAAGAGCCGGCGCACTCGGCAAAAGCATCGGCAGTGAAAGAGCTAGAATCAAGAGGGCCGTGCCGGAGCAGTTTCGCAATTTCGCCACAAACATCTTTTTGACGCCTCGCAGTGCCGGAGTTCCCCCAACGTGGGCTAATCCCCTAGTGCTGACTATTATTAATGTCCTCATTCGACGACCAACCCATTTGCTTGAAAATTGCCAATCACCACATTAACGTGGTCTCCAGGCTTAACTAACCGTCCCTTGTTCGAGAAGGCCATCCAATACACCTTGCCCGCCTGAGGCGTGCTGCTTTGACGTAATTTACCTACCTTCTCCAGGGAGGGCACTACTAGGGAGACACCGGCTCCTGGGTCAACTAAGGAAGGCTCGTTCTTCTTATCATTGAGGGTTTTGGCCTTCTGCGCGTCGAGCACGCGGTAGGTAAATCGAATGATCTCGCCCGACTCCACCGACTTTACAGCGAGCGAGTCAACGCCCCAGATCACGTCGTAAAACTGGCGTGCCGAATTCGATACGAGATGTGACCGAGAGCGGGATGCGATAATTGGAGACTTCTCGGTCGGAGCCGCAGATTGGGCTCCCGCGGGTGAAACCAGAATGCTGCTGACGAGAAAACTCGCCAGCAGCAGTTTGGCACATACTTTTGCTTGCTTGAACATCACCATTATTTTACGCTTTCTGAGTCTTGGGGCGACCAGCTTGGCCGCCCCAAGGTCCGAGCCTAGTTAGCCGGGAACGTAAACGTCTGGGTCCCGGTTGTCGCCCCAGTATCGGTCAGTGTCACGCGCAGGTTCGCCGTGGCCGTACTTGTTGGCACCCAGCGAACATTGATCGTACATGTCCCGGTTGTCGCTGCAACGACAGCACCCGACACACAGGTTCCGCCGGGTTGGACTGACGCCGTGCCGGTGCCCGCGCCACTAAACTTGTCGACGCTGGGAGCGGCACTGAGGGTAAGGGTCCCGGCACCCGTGTTGTGAACGGTGACCACGCCGTTCTTTTGTGACAAACCACCGCCGTTCATCGCGGGCACGGGGCCCGTGAAGGACACAACCGCGGGTGGCACGCCCGTGCCACTGAGCGAAACCGGTGAACCGGACACAGGCACATTGCCATTGATGGTCACTGTGGCATTCTGTGGCCCCACCGCGTTTGGTGCGAACACAACGTTGACCGTGCAGGTCGCACCCGCAGCCAAAGTGCCGGCGCAAGTACCGCCTGCCGCACCCCCCAGCCTGGAGAATCGTGATCCGGCTGAGAAGTTCTCGCTGATACCTGTCCAGGCCGCTGTGCCGGTATTGTGCAGAGTTAGCGTCTGCGCAGCACTGGTTGTCCCGACGACCACGTTCCCGAACGCCAACGGCCCGCCCGTCACACTAGCAACCGGACCTGCGGCACCGCCCTGAAACTCAACCGCACCGGCGTCAACCGCGCTGTTCGTCTTCCTCAAGTTACCGAAGAAGTCGTCGGCCGGCGCCGCCGCGTAAGTGGCGCTTGAGTTAGCCGGAACGATGTAGTTAATGGCGTTCGAACCCGCCGCCAACGAGTAGTTGGCGAGCATAGTCTCCGCTGCGGACACTGCGGGCGGGGCGGCCTCAGTGGTCGGGGTGATCAGTGACAACGGGCCCCAACCGATATTGATCCAGTTGTTGCCCTCGTCCACCGTCGCCCCCGCCGTCAGGCTGAACACCGGCGTTGGCACGTTCCCTTCGTTAGTGCCCGGTGGCACCTGGTACCAGGCCCCAGAACCAGCCTCAGGTGGTACTTTCGAGCCGTTGCAGTACTGCTTGACGACGCCCGGGCTGAAGTTAGAGGTGTTCGGTCCGAAACCCGCGGGTCCCGCACCATAGCCGGAGATAGCGGTCAGCACCGACGCTTTCGGCTGGAACGTGACTCCTGAGCTATGGTTGGTCGGCCCCGTGTCACCACGTAGGCCGATATCCCAATAGTTGGCCCCAGTAGTGACGCACTGGCCCGTGGTGGTTTGATTCAGCTGGGGAGCCAGCGTGACTGTAGCCTGTTGGGTTCCACTAGTCGGGTTCACGACCACGATGTGGAAGGCACGGTTCTGCCACAGCACATCGTTGTACAAAATCGGGAACGAGGCGGTCCTGCAAGCACCATTGACAACCCCATTATTGGGATTCGGTGTGTTGAGCGGATGGCCCGGAGGGCAGGTGATGCTCGCCGGGAGCGACGCCAGGAACTCCGCCGTGTGTCCGGCAGCCGAAACCCCAGCGGGCTGGGGAGTCGACAAGGGCACGCAGCGTAGGTTGGCACCGATCACATCCCGTCCGCAGGGCGTTGGGGCGCTTGCCTCTGGAGCAAAGAAGGCGCCGAACAGCGTTCCAGACGACGCGGTGGAATCGTTGGATACGATGGTGTTGTTGATCAGGTCCACCCCGATCGAGTCCTGCAACGACACGCCGCCGCCGTCCCAACCCGCAACGTTGTTGGTAATGATGTTGTTGGTGACCTTGACGAAGTACCAGTTCGCCGGAGTGGTGGGGAAAGTGGAAACTTCTATGCCGTTGACACCCTGGAAGCGTATGCCGCCGCCAGAGCCCGCCTCTGCGGCGTTACCCATAATGAGGTTGGCATTGATCAACAGGTTGCGACCGATGCCGTCGCCCACTGTGCCATAGGCATGGCTGCAATCCGCGTCCGGCTCCCCGGGGCACGTCGGATCCGTATCCGGAGCGCTCATGATGAGGAGGCCGCCGCCGTTGCTGGGCGTGGTTGGGTTGGTAGCCTGGTTAAACAGGATCGCGTTGTGCTGGATGCTGGCGTCCCAGACAAAGCCAAGCTGGGAAACTCCGGCGCCGTCACCGGTGCTCAAGTTCCCGCAAACCCAGTTGTAGTTGAACTGGTAGTTGTCGGCGCCAGTGCAGAAGGCGACGCCGCCCGAGCCTGACGGAGTGGCCGAGAACAATTCATCGCCCTCGGAAGCGTTCAACGAGACATTGTTGTGGTGGACGTTCACAAAGCGGTCAAAGCAGTACGGCAGCTGAGTATTCACAGGAAGGCTGACCTCGCTCTGGCAGGAGCCCGGTGCCCCGTTGACAGCTCCCGCTCCCGCGACGTAGGCGCCTGGATGTTCCCCTTGGCCGATCGAGATACCGCCCGCCAATGTACCTTGGTTGTTGTAGACGCGATTGTTGGAGATTTCCAGGTGATGGGCCCATCCGTGCACCAGGATGCCGCCGCCGCCCTGGGAACTGTTGATGACAGACAAGCCGTCAATGCGCGATGGGTTGCAATTAAAGTTGCTGGAGAGCGTACACGTGCCGCTCACGTTGCTGTCGGTGAGAAGCACGCTGTCCAAGGGGAACGCAGCCGGCGTCGCGCCGTCGGTCCATGGATCTTCTCCTTCCGGAACAAACACTCCCTTCGACACCACAGTGATTCCTGCCCCCTCATACGCTCCCAGGAGGGTTGGCTCTTGCAGTTGTTCCGCCAGGTTGCCGTTCAGCGAGGCATCCCAGCCAAGCATGGCTTCGAGCGGCAAGCGATCGACCTGCGGATTAGAGGTCGTTGGGTTAAAGGAGTTCCAGCCAGTCCCACAGGCAGGGTCATATCCCTCGGGCACGCCCGTGGGTGCCAGTCCGAACAGACACACCATGCGTGCGCGCCAGCTATTCAGAAGAGCGCCGGCGGGATGCGTATTGGCGTCAATGATGGTGGAGGCAGCTCCGACGCCTTGCAGCCGGACCGGCTTCCACATCTGCACCAATTCATGGTGGCTACTGGCGCTGCGGATTGCACCAGCGGTAGTACACGAAACCACCCCAGCGGGCGTGGTGCAAGTCGGGTCAACGATGATGAGGGCACCGGGCGCGGCCGCGTCAATCGCGCTCTGGATCGAGCCCGAGACGGGGACGTGCGTCGGAGTCGTGCCGCCGATGGTGACGGTCACGGTATCAACCGATTGCTTGCCGTTGCCGGCCGTGATGACCAGTTCCCCGCAGCGTGCGGTGGCGTTGGCGCCAAGGTAGCTTGGATTGCTGGCGTTGCAAAGCGGTACAGTAGCGGGCACAGCAACCGTGATCGTTGTGTCACTCCAGCTAGTAACGCTAGCCGCTACGCCGCCGATGGTGACACTACCGGTGCCCTGTGAGGCACCAAAACCGTAGTGGCGGATAATGGTCTTAGCGTTGAACGGAGCCGTACTGGCCCCGGGTCCGGAGTAAGCATAGTCGTTCACAGGCTGGTCGCCCAGAGCGGTGATCGTGAGGGTGTGGCCGACCGCGCTCACCCAGGGTCCGACTCCGTCGCCATCCACCTCGGCGATCGCCGGGGTGGCATTCGGGTAGGCACAGTCGGGGTGGTTGTAGTTCGGCGCGAAGGCGGAGGTGGGTATAACCGGCGTATCCATGTACGAGGTCTGGCCGGGCATGAAGGACCATTCATAGCAGTACTGGCTGTAGGCGGCCTGGTGGTGAGGATCCGCAGTCGCGCCACTGCCCCGGTCGTTCATACACATGACCATCATCTGCGGGATGTACCCGCTAGGGTCGGGCGGGTTCACGGAGAAGGTCGAGTAGGTCAAACCGTTGTAGATTCCAAACTCGTCGGACCAGACGCGGGAGATTTCGTTTCCAGCCCAATCCTTGACCGATACCGGCAGGTTGGCCGGCGAGAACTTCTCCCCGAACGCCGGCGAGAAGGGGTCGAATTCTGCCGTGAAATCGTCTGTGATGATGCCGGTAAATTTGCCGGCGACGTGGATGGAGCTGAAGACGTAGAACTTCGCCAGCACCGACATCTGGTCTTCCAGGGTCACTTCCTTGCGATCGCAGAGTCTCCGAGTAGCTCCAGCAAAAGGCGCGTTCTGTCCCGATCCTGGGAAGAGGCTCATGAAATCGGGAACGATGCGTTCCGCGCCCACGCATTTCCAGAAAGTCTCGACGCTTCCCGTGTCGCCCTCGTGGCGGGGGCTGGCACCCTCATCCGTCGATGGAATCAGGGGATTGTTGGCGTTGTAGGCGGCCGCGACGGAGGCCTGGTCGGGAATGATGAAAATGTTGCCGAAGCCGGCGAACTGTGAAGTCACCGGGGCTTCGTAAGTGTCGCCAAGCAGGATGTTCTTGTCCTCTTCCTTCACCAGTTCGTAGCCCGGGGGAACAACCATTTCGATGACGTACTTGCCCGCGGGCAGCATGGGAAGGCTGCGATTCCAATCGGTTGCGCCTGCCGCAGTGTTTGGCGTGCAAATGGTGCAGTTCGTGGCGGTCGGCTTTCCGGTCGTCGGATTGACGGCGGTGACGCTGGGGAACTGGTACATGCCGTCGTAAGGCGCCGGTTGCAGCTGGTTCCAGTTGTGCATGCCGTCATAACACTTATACTGCGAGCCGTTCGGCAACGGAGTCACAGCGGGGCCGCTGTGCTGCGCGTTGTACCAATTCAAGTAGCTGGGCTGGTTAAGCAGCGTTACGTTATAGAACGGGTCGGCTGGATTTTGGCCGGGGCAGTTCATGTTCGGCACGCCATTGGACCGGAAGCCCTGCGCCCAATCGTCCCAACTGCTGGTTTCGGTGGTATCCACCAAGGTGAGGGTTGGGGTCACTCCGTCCGCCGCAAAACCCTCCTTGTAAAGGTTAATTTTGACATGCGGAACCTGGGGCTCCCACGTGAGCTGGAGCAGCAGCGCCGGGTCGTCAAACGGGCGGGTCGAGGCATACACGACATGACCGCGGATGCCGCCATTTTCGCCAGGGCTGTAAGGCTTCTTGCCGAATTCCAGGTACTGGTTCTGTCCCATAAAGCTCTGCCAGCCGTAGCTGGTAGCCCAAGGCGGATCGATTCGACCGGTTGAGCCGCCCGGACCGCCGCCGGCAGGAGGAGCCGCAATCGAGAAACCACTGCAGTCTGCATTACTGCAATAGACCGCACCCGGAACCCGCAAGTTCGCGGGCAGCGGGAAATCCTCGACGGTTCTGGCCAGGTTCCCCAGAAGAGTGGAGTTTCCGCACGCCGGGAAGCCGTTGCCGCACGCGCCGGAGGCGTCGGCCGGCCCACCCGCGTCGTTGATCACGTGCGTTCCCGTACCCTTGTAACGCGTGGAATCTGTTTCCATTACGTACCAGTTGAAGATCGGGAAGACCTCGTTAAAACCGGCGAAACCCTCCAGGTCGGTACTGTTCAGGTTGGAGATACTGCCGTCGCGGTACCGGATGTTGGTCGGCACCAGCGAGAGGCCCTGTTCGGTTGGCTGCGAGACGCCATCACCGTTCACGTCAAAGAAGGTGCGGGTGTAAAGGTTATTTTTCCACCCGTGAACCCCGATTTGCCCCATATCGCAGATCGAGCTGGAAGAAGTCGGCCCCTTACACAGTGATTGGTTTGTACCGCCACCCACGCGGACTGGTGTCGAAATCCCATCCACGATCTGGTCGTTCCACTGGTCGAAGATGGTAACTCTCCAATCGCCAGCGGGGATATTTGTCAAAGCAAAGTTCCCGTCTGCATCGCACTTTGCGAACGCGATGTCAGCGCCGTCCGGGCTGCCCAGGCTGGCGTAACACTGGGTGTAACCAAACTCGTCGCGCGAACCCGAGCCGTACAGCCTCTCATCCGACGGCCGGCTCATGCGTGCGCCGGTGACCAATCCCTTCACGGTCTGGTTACACGGTGGCGCGCCCGGGCCGTTACAGAGTACGGAACCCTGGTCATTGATAAACTTCGGATTAGCAAAGCCGATGGAAACGTGGTATCCCGCCGGTCCGAACTCCTGGAAGTATTCCGGCTCGTTGATCTTGAGGAAAGCCTCATGGTCCTTGCCGCCATCCAAAGTGTTGGTTTGCAGCCACTCCTCACCGCGGGCAATCCGGTCAGCCGCCGGCGTGGCTACCACACCGTATCTTCCGGGTGGCATGCCCACCACGATCGCCTGACCAGCGAGCGGGGAGAGAGTTGTGCCGTCCTTTTCGTATTTCGGGCAGACAGGAATAACGCCCGTGATACCCGTATCGTTGGTGACGCCGTCAAATCCTGTGGTCGGATTTGCGCCGATCGGACACGCGTCTTGGTGCGTGACCGGATCCTCGGTTCCCGCCAGGGCGTTCGACAAAGGCTGGTTGAACTCGTCGTAGGTCATCTGTCCAGCGGAGTCGCCCGACATGCCCACCAGGTCCAGGATGGTGATGTTGAACCCTCCCAAGCCGGCCTCGTTGGGCGCCAATGCATCGATTCCGCCACTGGCATCATGCTCACCGTTGAGCGGATGATCGTCCTCGAACACAAACACCGAGAGTTTCGCCGGGTGCTGGAGTTGAGGCTCGACAGTAATGTTGACGCCGGCTACGGTCGGTGCTAAGGGGGACCGCCAAGAGCCGTTCAGGTAGACGATCTCGGCACCGCCCATGGCGTGCCCCGGGTTGTTCGGGTCATCGTTGGATATCGCGTCGCCAGGCAGGACAGAGATGTAGTAGTGCTTGGTCGTGTCCAGAGAGACCTGGCCGGGATCCAGAGCCGTCTTTGTAGGTACGCCGGTTCTGCAAACGCCATTGCCAATATCGCACGCTGCAGGTACACCGAGGACGGACTGGCCAATTTCGCAGGAATTGTCGCCCACGCAGCCCTGCGCTATGACCGGCATGTAGCTGGTATGGAAATTCGTCCCAAAGATGCTGGGGACGCCTTGGGGAGTTGCTGTAGGACAGCCCGCCGGCAAAGGGTTCGTTTGGCAATTGGGGTCCACATAGTAGGTACGGTCTTCCTCAATAATCCAGCGGTAATCCTGAGAACTAATCGCAGGGTGTGTGCCGTCGGGGTTCGTCTTCGAGCCGTCGACGAGCGTTACCAGAAGATTGCTGGCCGCTGGGAAGACCAGCGTAGCTGTCGCTGCCTTCCCACTGGTTCCCTGCGAGTTCTTGGGTGTGAAATTAAGGGTGCACGTGCCCGGCGCACCGGTCGCGTTAAAGCCGCCGTCGGGATTGACGGAAACCGCGCATCCACTGGCCGTCGCGCTGGCAACCGTAAGCGGATAGCCCGCCGCGTCCCTACAGAACGCAAGGACGCCCGGGGGCTTGATGCTCAGCGTTGTGGCCACATTCGATGTGTACGTAGGCGTGGGGACGATGCAGGTAATGCCCGACGCATTCTCAATCGTCGCCGCGTTCAGATTCACTGCGGCGCACGCTGTAGTAGTGCCATTGGCGCAATATGTGAACGATATCGGAGCTCCGGTATACGTAAATGTGCCATTGGCGTTAAGCACCAAGCCAGCCGGAGCCACGCCAGAAACCTGCACGCCGTAGACATTCACGTCGTTGGCGATCAGGCCCTTGCCGGGATCCAACACAGTAAGAGTCTGACCTGACACCACGGCATTGTAGGTATCCGGGTTAGCAACAGCAGCGGCCAGCACAGGAGCGGCCGGAGTCCCAGCGCCATTGACGCTTATGTAAGCCAGCATGCCAGCGTCGCGGCTGGTCGCGTTGCCTGACAGACTTCCCTGGCGGTCGAAAATGGGGAGGCCGGTCCCAACGGTAGCCGGTGTGTTGATCATCACATCGTAAGTCTTGCCCGCGGCCATAAACACTTCGCTCTGTACACGGCTGACGCCGGGCAGAGAATTACCGTCCTCCGCCACAAAGCTGAAGCCCGGAACCGGAGCTGCAACTGTGCCTGTCGGCACGATGGGCGGTGTGGTCAGAGAGCCGACGATCGAAGGCACGTGCATGCGCAGACCGGCATTCACCAGGCGCACCAAAACGGTCCCACTGAGAGGGGCTGCGGCCGTCCCTGCGGGCGTGGTCGGGAAGAGAGAAAGGGAGGCGTTGGTCTTATCAAACGCAACTCCATTAATGAGAAAGTAGATTGGCTTGTAGTTGACCGTGGGCGGATAGCACTGGTTGTAGGTCGACGAGGCGGGGTTGCCGCAGCCTCCCGGCTGGCCTGACCACACCATGGTCTCGCTGAAACCCGCTGTGTTCACCGCAGCGGCAACGGAATTGTTCTGCAAAGGGTCAATTTCGCTGAACAGCAAATCGACGTCCGCATTATAGGGCACCACGCAGGTCGTTCCCCCCGCAGGCGTGTACGCACATCCGGTGGTCGCGGTTGCCGGGGCTACAGCAGTTGCCGAAGGCGCGTCCGTAACCACCACGATGCCGTACAAGCCCATCGGGCCCTGGATGGAGGGATGTGTGCCGGACTCGAAGAGGTAGGTGCCTGGGCTTGGCGTCGTCCAAGTGAGCGAGGTTGTTCCCCCCGCCGCTACTTCCGTCGAGAACGACTGCACACGCGACCCCTGAGTTGGCGGCGTATTCGACCCGTCGGCCAGACTCGTGCTAGAAGCGGGCCAGGTGAGTGTCTGAGGGTCGTGACTCGGGCTTGGGGTGCTCGTCGAACTCGCCCCCAAACCACCGCCCAACTGTCCAACGATCACCAGCGACGTGGGAATATCATTCGCCGCGCCCGTAGTGCCGAATGTCAGGTTGTTCGTAAGATTGATCTGCAACGCTTGACCCGTCGGGACGGTGATCACCACAGGCGACCAGCCGGTCGCGGCCGGATTAGACTTGGCGCAGGTCGCGGTGGATGTCACGCCGGTAGGCAGTGTCCCGCAGAAATAGCCCCACATGGGCACAGTCGTACCATCCGGTAGCGTCGTGGTCGTGGGCGCGGCAGTCAAACTGACCTGCTGCTGGGCAAGTGCGAGACCCGCTTCGAGCAGGAGAACAGTCGTGATGAGTACCGCTGTCTTCAAGCCGGTTTTCAGATAGTTCAGTCGCATCGCTCGCTTCTCCTGTTCCTTACTTCGACTCGTCGATCGGAAATTCCCGGGAATCTACCAGCATCATCATCAGCATCCCGCCAGGGAAAATATTGTTGGTGGTGATCTCGCGCTCATTGTGCGAGTGCCACATGAACGCAAAGCCGGCTTCCCCGGTGGGTGAATTTGCGACGGTGCCCGAGGGCGGCGTCGTCCCGGTGGAGCCGACGGCACGGACGGTCGCATTTGGACCAAGATAAGGACTGCCGCCAAACCAGGCGCCGTTGGCGAAGATGTTGGGATCGGGCAAAGTTGCCGGTCCGCCGCCCGCCACATCGCCGACGGGAGTGGCTTGCAGCGGCTTGTTGTGGTCCTGGCACCACTCGAAATAGTTGATCGCCGTGGGGTCGCCGGTGTTGTAGCCATTGGGGTCCGCGGCGCACGGGAGCTTGGCGTTGGGGTCGGAGGAAGCGGAATTGTGACCGTACGGATCCCAGTTCAGACCCTTGCCTGTCCAGTAGTAGATTCCATCCATCGCTAGTCCCGGGGTTGTGGTCGTCGTGAAGAGCAGCGGTCCGGCGAGACTATTCGGGTCACTCTGGCTGAGGATCAAGTTTCCGTCTCGCGCCAAGATGCGCACGTGGTTGCCGTGTTCATGGAAGGGGTGTTGCCATCGGCCGGTGCCGATGATGCGGAGCAGAGTCAATTCACCTGGGTGCATGTGGGGATTGCCGTTATAGGGTTGGTGAGGGTACTCGCTAGCATAGTTGGGATCCATAAGGTCGGGCATCGAGCGGCCGTTGACCATGAAGTAGGCGGGAACGTAAGGCTCGGTCGCCACCGACATGCACGCCGTGCAAGTCCTGGTCGCCTGCTCCTCCGCCTCGCGGTGTATGCGCGCATCCATCTCGGAGAACTGGAAGAGGTACTCCCGGTCGTAGCACGCGCCAGGATGGTTATAGGCGGCGTGCGCTAAGCGGAAGTCTTGTTCGCCCCAGAAAGCTCGCGCTGTCGAGTTCGAAGTATGCACCCCGCTGTCGCAGTTGGTGGGGATCGCACTCGGGAGAACGATGATTGCGCCATACAGGCCCATCTCGACCTGGAGGTCGCCTTGGGTGCCGCTGTAGTAGGCGCGGGTCCCCGGCGCCGTGGCGGTAAACGTGTACGTCACTGTTCCACCGCCTGGCGTTGCCTCTTGTGTCAACAGGCCGGCTACTCCGCCGCTTGTCGCGACGTTGAAGCCGGGAAACAGAATCGACGTGTTGCCGGCTGGAGCCGGCAGGTCGTTGGTAAGGTTGACCGTGACTGTCTGTCCTTGCGTGACGATCAGCGTGGGGCCGGGAACCTGCATCGTGTTGCAAAACGCATTTGTAATAGCCGCAGGGGCATAACCGCTCGGCGCCCCGTTGCAGCCGTAGCCCCAGGAGTAAACCCCCGCCCCGTCCGGCTGGCTGATGAAAGCCGGTGATGCCACCAAATTGAAGGTCGGGCCGGTGATACCTGGAGTCGTGGCGTAAGCCGTCGCCGTGAGCAACAACATCAACACTGCCGGCGCCAAAAGCCGTCCTGCCTCTGAGATCACTCTTTTCATTTTCATCTCCCTCATCGCTGCTCTCCTATATGCAACTGTTGCCGAATGTCGCGCCAGTCACACCGCCTGAGCAAACATGAACTTCGGTCATGAGGCCGCCGAAGTTTTCCGCGTCATTAGACAAGTGGTCAAGATTAGGGGTGTAAAGGTAGTACGTGCCGCTCGGAATGCCCGCCGCATCCAGAATCACGTCGAGCGATTCCCCGCCCGCCAGCGTGATCGAGTTGGTCCTGTAGTAAAGGTTGTTTCCCGCCTGGTCGCGCAGCAGTTTGGCGTTGAGCCCAACGACCGTCATGGGAATTCCCAAGGAGGCCAGTGTCTGATATTCCGTCACATCAAGGTCGGCTATGCGCAGGAGCGCCCTCCCTCCGGCCGGAATGTTGATGATGGAAGGAAGCGGCTGGGAGTAGTGCATGGAGCCATCCGTCGACTGCGTGGCCAAGGGGCCGGGCGTGACTGTGTCGGGATAACTACGACCGTTCAGCAGGAAGTACTTGTCTTTCATGTCGGTGAAACCTTCCGGGTTGAAGGTCATGCCGACAAAGTGGAAGTTGGGATCGAAACCGTGAATCTGCAAGGGGTACTCGACGTCGTAGCGCGTCGATCCGTCTCCGTCGTTATAGGCGTAGTTGCCGGTGGAAGCCCGCGTCGCTCCAGTGTTGACTGCTGGCAGCGGGTTGCTGCACAGGATCTCGTTGGCGGAATTCACATACCCGTCACCAGACCGACCGCACGCCGTGCGTGGATCCGTTTGCTGAAGTCCGAGCGCCGCGTACAGGTTGTTCCCGACGGGGACCCGATTCTGCCGCGGGCGCACATAAATTTGTCCCA
>Ga0307475_10001662_pt1 | contig 13255 bp, 7 predicted proteins | sample atmos_gasesECM1C_FD_203317 | JGI IMG/M metagenome (GOLD analysis project Ga0307475, IMG submission 203317) | Hardwood forest soil microbial communities from Morgan-Monroe State Forest, Indiana, United States - atmos_gasesECM1C_515 | ecosystem: Environmental > Terrestrial > Soil > Temperate... | reverse complement strand
TGAGGTGAGGAAACAGCGCGTAGTTCTGGAAAACGGTGTTCACGCGACGCTTGTAAGGCGGGAGGAGGTCCAGGCGCTCGCCGCTCATCCAGATTTCGCCCGAAGAAGGCTGTTCGAATCCCGCGATCAAGCGAAGCACGGTTGTTTTGCCCGAACCGCTCTCGCCGAGGAGCGTGAGAAACTCTCCCGAAGCGATGTTTAAAGAAATGTTCTTCAGGACATCTACCGCGGCAAAGCGCTTGGCTACATTGCGGAGTTCCAGAAGCGCCGCGCTTTTGGCCGGAAGTTCCTGGGGCGGATTGGCGGGAAAAGCGCTCACTGCGCGGCTTTCACCTCGTTCCAAATCTCGTTGTACTTCGCGCGGCGGGGAACATCCTGCCAAAAGTAGATTCTCTGCATATAGGCATCAGGGTCGTCGAGGTGCAGGCTCGTCATTTCATCCGGTGTGAGAAATTGCGCCGCGCCGGAATTCGCGGGCGTGTAATGCGTCCGGTCGGTCACCAGCTTTTGCGTTTTGGCCTCGATCATGTATTCGAGGAAGGCGTGCGCAAGCTCCTTGTGCGTGCTGGCGGCAGTAATCATCAAATGGTCGATCCACCCGGTGGTGTTTTCCTTGGGAATAGTCTCGCCAATCGGGAAATTCGCTTTGCGGAGGTCGTTGGTGTTCAGCGGCCAGCCCATGGCCAGAACGATTTCATGATTCTCGAAAAGATTGGTAAGCTCGCCGCCAGTAGACCATATTTTGCGAATGTTGGGTTTGAGTTCGAGAAGCTTCTCCTTAACCGCGGCGAGTTGCTCGTCGGTCAGATTGTAAAGTTTGGCCGGGTCGGGCTTGTCGTAGCCGAGAATCTGCGCGGCCATATAGACGCTGGACAGATCGTCCCAAACCGATACCTTTCCCTTGTATTGGGGATCCCAGAAGACAGCCCAGGAGTCGGGCGGCTTGGAAAAGACCGTCGTGTCGTAAAGAAGCGGGTTCGGCCCCCACATGAACGGCACGCCGTAGACCTGGCCGCCGGGTTTGACTAAAGGCAAATCACGAAGTTTGGCGGAGAGCTGCGAATAGGAAGGAATTTTTGAAAGGTTTAGCGGCGCGGCCAACCCCGCGCGCGCGATGGACGCGGCAACATCGCTCGAAGGCGAGATGACGTCATAATTCGAGGCGCTGCCGCCGCGCAGCTTGGCCACCAGCTCATCGCTCGATCCCATGTAGGAAGCAGAAACCTTGCAGTGATGGCTTTGCTCGAAGTCGTGCACCGCAGACTCATCCGCATAGCCTTCCCAAACGAGCAAGCTCAGCGATTCTTCCCTTTTGCCACAACCCCCGCACCCGAGAGCAATGGCCACAGCCCCCAGAAGAATCGCGCGAGGTTTCATCGCTCCTCCGGCTACTTGGAATCCGCTTGATAAACGACCCGCCCGCCCACGATGGTGGTGAGCACCTTCGTCGCTCCAATCTTATGCGGGTTGATGTTAAAAATGTCCTGCGAAATGATAATCAGGTCGCCGAGTTTGCCAACCTCGAGCGACCCTTCGGTTTTCTCGCGTCGCCCCGCAAACGCCGCCCCTAACGTGTAGGCTTCGACCGCTTGAGGGACCGTCAGCCGCTGTTCGGGAACGAAGCCGTTTGCCGGCGTGGCCTCCGCGGTTTGCCGCGTCACCGCGGTCTGCATCCCTTCCCACGGATTCAGCGTCACCACCGGCCAATCGCTGCCAAACGCCAGGCGACCGCCGGCGTCGGCGATACTTTTCCACGCCCAGGCGCGCGACGCGCGATCGGGTCCGGCATTGCGCGCCCAAACGTCCAGGGTATCGGCATCCGGATAAGAATGCAGCGGCTGCATGCTGGCGATAACGCCGAGCTTCCCGAAGCGGGGAATGTCCGCAGCCGCAACGGTTTCGATGTGCTCGATGCGGGAGCGGCGGTCCCGCTTGTGATTGTGTTGGTCCGCGTTCTCGTAGCCATCGAGCGCCATGCGAACGCCATAATCCCCGATGGCATGCGTAAACAGCTGGAAACCGCGCTTATCCACCTCGGCAACGGCGGCATTGTAGTTCGCTGGCTCCCAGAAGGGCTTGCCCTTCAAGGAAGGGTCGTCGCTGTAGGGTTCGAGCATGGCCGCCGTGTGCGACTCCACCACGCCGTCCACCATGAATTTCACCGCGCCGGCATCGATCCAGTCGTCATGGAATTTCTTGCGCGCCGCCTCGATGGCGTCGAGGTCCTCCCGCCGCTGGGCAGGAGGATTCAGGAAGTAAGCGATGTACATCCGCAAGCTAAGGTCGCCGCGATGGCGCATTTCGTCGAAGTGGTCGAGAATTTCAAAATCGCCCCCGGCGCTGTGGACGCGCGTGAGGCCATTTTCATTGGCCCATTTCATCCCGGCGCGCAAGGCCAGAAGCTTGTCGGCGCGAGTCGGCTTCGGCACTACCTTCGCGACCAAATCCTGAGCCGCTTCTTTCAAAGCGCCCGTAGCTTCTCCGGTCTGGGCATCGCGCACGATGATGCCGTTCGGCGGATTCGGAGTTTTGCGAGTGATGCCCGCGAGCGCCAGGGCTTTCGAATTAGCCCAGTAGGTATGCCCGTCGTAACCCTCCAGAAAAACGGGCCGGTTGGGGAAAACCTCGTCGAGATATTTCTTGTGTGGCAAGGCCTCTGGACCAAACATCGCATAATTCCAGCCGCGACCCAGAATCCAGTCCTCGCCCGGATGTTCCGCTGCGTACTGGCGCAGTTTCTTCTGGATGTCGGCAACGTCTTTTGCGCCCTCCAGGTTCACGCGGCCAAGACTGAGCGATCCGTCGAGAAAATGAATGTGGCAATCGGTGAAGCCAGGTAGGACCAGCTTTCCCCCGGCGTTGATGACTTTCGTGCCCATGCCGCGGATTTTCTGGATCGTCGTATCGTCGCCGACGGCCACAATTTTCGCTCCGTGAATGGCGACCGCCTGCGCCCAGGGCTGCTTCGGATTCTCCGTGTACACGCGACCGTGAATCACGATGATGTCGGCGGGCTGGACGATGAGACCCTGCGCTCTGGCGCTGCCGGTGATTCCGAAACACAGCACCGTAAGCGGTAACGTGAGGCGAACCGCGCGGGAGTTCAACGCCAGGTAGTGGTTTTTCAATGCGGTTCCTTCTTCAGAATGTCGGCGGCGTATTAATCCACAGCACCCACGCTTCTTTGCGCCCGGGATTCTTCCAACGGTGCGGCGTGGAGCTTTCAAAATACAAACTGTCGCCGCGCTTCAGCTGGTAATGCTCGCTTTTGTCTAGCCAAATTTCAAACTCACCGCGAAGCACGTGTAGAAATTCCTCTCCTTCGTGGGTGTACGATTCGCCGCTTCCGCCGCCGGGCTTGACGCGGAACAGGTGCGGCTCCATCGCCGTGTTGCCCCAAGCGAGCAGTTCCATGCGGACGTCGGGCGTGGTTTCCAGAATTCTTCTTTCCCGAGGGCGCACCAGGCGCGGATTGTCGCCGGCAGCCTCGAAGAGCGAAAGAATATTGGTTCCATAAAAGCGCGCGATGCGGCGGAGCGTCGCTACCGACGAACGCATCTGGCCTCGCTCGAGCGCGCTGAGAAATCCGACGGAAACGCCGGTGGCTTTGGCAACTTGTGCGAGAGAAAGGCCCCGCTTGGCGCGCAGCCGGCGGAAACGCCGCCCGGGAGCGAGCGTGCCTTCGGCGGGCGGAGATACCACGCCCTGGCGCTTGAGGACATGGGCGATCGCGGGCGGATTGAGGCCGCGAGCACGGCGGAGAAAAATGGCTCTCCGCAGCAGGCGTACGTCGGATTCGTTGTACAAACGGTAGCGGCTTTGCGTCCGCTGCGGGGACACCAGTCCGAGCGCTTCCCAAGCGCGCAGAGCCGAAGAGGAAATGCCTACGCGGCGCGCCACTTCGCTGATGCGCAGGAGGCGCTTCCCGTCACGCTGGGCGGACTGCGTGGACAAATTCTTTCTGCTTGACACGGCACCCAACTTTCTCTAAGTTTGCTGGATTATAGTAGGGTTTAAGGGGCAAGAGCAACCACGAAGATGCGATCGTCGGAGGACGCCTTCGTGGCAGGGGGCGAGATCATGAAAGGCAAGGGACTGTTCTTGGGATTTCTCTCGTCGTGTCGTGCTAGCATCTTTTTCAACGCCACTTCGATTCTCCTGCTTGCTTTGGTTACGCCGTTTGCGCATGCGCAAAGCACCGGCGGCCGCATTCGCGGCACGGTTACCGATCCGAGTGGTGGCGCCGTAGTCGGCGCTACCGTCACGTTAATCAACGAAGCCACGCACGCTACACGCGACGTGCAGACCGGCGCTAATGGCGAATATATTTTCCTCGAAGTGCCCGTTGGTTCCTATGAAGTTGACCTTGCGAGCCAGGGTTTCAAGAAATACGCGCGCAAAGGCGTTCCCCTCAACCTTAACGAAGCTATCAGCGTCGATGTAGTGTTGCAAATTGGCGGTTCCACGGACGTGGTGGAAGTCACTGGCGCGCCGCCCGTGATTGATACCACCTCCACGCAACTCGGCGCAATTGTCAACGAACGCTCCGCAACGCAGCTGCCGTTGAACCAGCGCGATGTCTTCCAACTCCTGCAACTCCAGCCTGGCGTGCAGTCGCAGATTGGAAACAATCTCTTCTACGGGTCCGACAAGCCCGGCGTCGTTACGGTGAACGGCGGTCGCGGCCGTTCCAACAACTATTCCGTGAACGGCGGCGACAGCAACGACCTCTTTGCCAACCTGCCTGCCGTCCAGCCTTCACCGGACAGCGTCGAGGAATTTCGGGTTATCTCTAATACCTTCGACGCCGAGTACGGTCGCAATTCCGGTTCAGTCATTAACGTCGTCACCAAATCCGGCACCAACGATCTTCACGGCAGCGTTTACGAATTTCTGCGCAACGATGTGCTCAACGCCCACGGTTTCACCTTCCAGCCCACGCCGAAACCGCCTTTTAAGCAAAATCAGTTCGGCGGCACGCTCGGCGGGCCCATTAAGAAAGACAAAACCTTCATCTTCGGTTCTTATGAGGGACGGCGTATCGTTCGAGGCATCGTCTCGCAGTTGGTGCCCGTGCCCACCGCAAGCGACCTCGCAGGTGCCTTCACCACTCCGCTGCCGGCACCGGGAACGCCCCCAGGGGATCCCTCCACCATGGTCTTCTCCGGCACGCTGAATGACCCGACCGTGGCCACCATTCTCCAGAATCGTTGTGGTAGCCAGCTCACGCCTGGCGGGCAAACCGCGCTGACGTCGGTTGTCAATGGCACCCCACAGCCTTGGGATTCCGTCTTTCCGACAACGACCGGCGCCCAAGCTCTCATGGCCACCATCCCGGTCGGATGTTTTGACCCGGTGGCCTCGAGTCTGATCAAGATGGGCTACATGCCGGGTTCTGGAGGAGCCAATTCCGAGACGCAGGATGTGGTCAGGTCGACAGACCGCGGCGACCAGTTCCAAATACGGCTGGACCACAATTTGAGCAATACGCAGAAACTGTCGTTCTACTATTATTACGATAACGCCAATACCCTCGATCCATTCGCCGTCTTTCAGTTGGCCGGCGGTTCCCTTGGCAATTTTCCTGGGCAAATCATAACTCACGCCCAGCAAGTGAACGCCAGCCACTCCTGGACACTTGGTTCTAAGGCAGTCAATGAATTCCGTTTCACTTATTTCCGCGAAGCCCAACCCAAGTTCTACACCCCCACCGTCACTAACGCGGTCACTGCCTCGTGCGGAAGCGTGGTTCCGGCCGCTCAATGCTTTGGCGGAACCTCCGATACTCCCCTAGTGGACCCCACCGGTGCTCCCCTCGGCACCGCGGCCGATCCCAACACTCCCGTGTGTCCCGGCTTTGGCTGCGGCATTCATCCGGGACTCGGTCCCAAGTTCGAGGGAGTCCCGTACGTCACCTTGAACGGCACGCTTGGTCTTTTTGGCAACAATTTCGAGGGCCAACTGCCACAAACGGGGAACACCTTTCAGTTCAACGAGAATTACAGCAAGATCGTGGGCAACCACAGCTTCAAGTTCGGCGGCGACGTTCGCTACCAGAAGTTTGATCAAAACCTCTACTTTAACGTCAACGGCGAATACATCTTCGGTCCGGGCGGCAACAACGACACTGGAGCCATCGATCCTTTTGCAAACTATCTGCTTGGACTGCCGGTTTCTTACTCGCAGGGATCCGCCAATACGGAGCTCGTCCGCAGCACCTCCCTGTACCTGTTTGCCCAGGACAGCTGGAAATTCAAACCCAACGTCTCTTTGAACTACGGCTTGCGCTGGGAAATGAACACGCCCCTCACCGACATCGGCAAGAAAGTGCAGCGCTTCAATCCCGGTCAGAGCTCTACAATCTTTCCGTGTGATCTCTCGACGGGATACCCCGCTCCCAGCGACTCTGGCTTTAGTTCGCTTCCCCAGTTCAACGGTACGGGGGTGACACCGAACTGCGCAAATACCGGGACGACCCCTACTGGACTCGTCGTTCCCGGAGACAAAGGTGTCCCCGGCGGTCTCTTCAGCACCTATTACAAAGCGTTTGCTCCTCGCCTTGGTTTGAACTGGAGTCCTGGCTGGAAGGACGGAGCGCTCTCCAAACTTACGGGCGGCCCGAATAAGACCACCGTCAGTATGGGTTGGGGATTGTTCTACAACCCGATTGAGCAGCTCGTGCTCGAACAATTCAGTGCGGAGCCGCCGTTTGGCATCAGCAACGGCATAACCAATCCTCTCTTCAGCACGCCATTCGTGACGCAAGAGGGCGCGACCTTTCCCAACGTGTCCAACGCCTTCCTTAACCCTCCTCGGAACCAGCCCGTGGACTGGGCGCTTTATCGGCCCATTCTTCTCTTCGGCCAATTCCCAAAGACTCTGCGCACGCAGTACTCTGCTCAATACAATTTGACCGTCAAGCGCGAGCTCCCCGGCGAAATCCTCCTGCAAGTTGGCTACGTGGGCTCGCAGGGACACCGCCTCCTCGCTATTCATGATGAGAACGCCGCCAATGCGCAAACTTGCCTTGATCTTGCAAATTTAGGGCAAGGTTGCGGACCCTTCACCGAGGACAGTCAGTATCAATTCAATCTCGGCCCAGGCCAGGTTCTACACATGCCCTATATCGGCGGCCCCACGCCAGGCGGACCAAACATTCCCTGCCCGATCAAGACAACCGCGCCGCAGTGCACCATCACCGGTGCTCCCGGAGCTGGCACTCCCATCAATCTGGTCGGCTTGCGTCCCTATGCGTCCCCGAACTGCAACCCAACCGACCCCAATCCCCTCACGAGCGGTTGTCCCGCCGATGGGACCGAAGTCTTCAACAGTATTTTCGCTGAAGATACCGTCGCCTATTCTAACTACAATTCACTGCAAGCCCTCTTGGAGAAGCGCTTTTCCCATGGCCTGCAATTCCAGACTTCTTATACTTACAGCAAGTCCCTGGACAACGCCTCGAGCTTCGAGGAAATCTTGAATCCCTTGAACTTCAGGGCCACCTACGGCCCTTCGTTGTTCGACGCCCGGCACCGCTTTGTTTTCAACTACGTCTGGGATTTGCCCATTCCCGAGAAGGAGGGATTTTTGGGCAAGGTGCTGAACGGCTGGGAGGTTTCGGGCATTTATACCTATCAGAGCGGTTTCCCGATCTTAATCAACAATTGCAATGACACAGAACTGCAGGGAAGCACTCTGGGCTTTGAGTGTCCGGGCAAGCCCAACTTCACCGGGCCTTTCAAGACCCACAATCCTCGGACAGACGGTTTCGTGTTTGACCCCAACTTGTTCGACAACTGCGACACTTCGACCTGTCCGGGAGATCCTACTGCTATTCCGCTTGGAACTTTCGGCAACGTGCCACGCACACTTTGCTGCAATCCTCCGATCAACAATTGGGATGTTGGCGTATTTAAGAAGACTCCCGTCGGCGAGAAAATGCATCTGGAATTCCGAACGGAGATTTTTAACATTTTCAATCATGCTCAGTTTTACGGGACGGATGGCAATTCGGGGAACCAGGGCTCTACTTTTGGACAGCCCCAGAAAGTGCGCGACCCCCGGCTGTTCCAGTTTGCTTTGAAGCTCGTTTTCTGACGCGTCGCGCCAGAAGGCCGGCCCCGGAATCGGTTGAGGCGCGGCTCGGAGGCCGTGCCCCGCACGCATGAGATAATAGCTTCACCGTCTCAAACTGACCGCAGGGAACAGTCCTGCCATCCACGGAGCAGCATTATGCACGACGCACTACAAAAGGAACTTGCCACCTACGAAAAGCGCACGCGCAAATCCGCCGCCGCGCACAAGCGCGCCATCGAGCGCATTCCTCTCGGCGTTGCCAGTAACTATCGCCACTACGAGCCCTATCCGTTGTTCGTAAAGGACGGCAAGGGCAGCCGGATCCACGACCTGGACGGCAACGAATACATCGACCACAACCTGTGTTTCGGCGCGCTGATGGCCGGCCACTGCCATCCCGCAGTGGTCAAAGCGGTCGAACAGGAGCTGCACCGCGGCACCACCTTTGGCATGCCTCACGATCAAGAATGGGAACTTGCCGAAGAGATCTGCAAACGGTATCCCGTCGAGATGCTGCGTTTCGGCTCGAGCGGCACGGAAGTCACCATGCACGGCTGCCGTCTCGCTCGCGCCGCTACCGGCCGCGACAAAATACTCAAATTCGAAGGCTCCTACCACGGTCTGCACGATACGGCGCTCGTCAGTGTGAAGCCCAAAGCAGAAGATTACGGCGATCCCGAAGCTCCCACGAGCGTCCCCGGCGGCGCCGGCGTTCCCCAAGCCGCTCTCGCCAACGTCGTCGTCGCCGCGTTCAACAATCTCGCGAGCGTCGAGCGCCGCTTCAGGGAGAATCCGGGCCAGATTGCCGCCATCATTCTTGAGCCCATCCTCATGAATGTTGGCCTGTGCCTCCCACAGCCTGGTTTTCTCGAAGGATTGCGCGATCTTTGCGACAAAAACGGTGCGTTGCTCATTTTCGACGAGGTGAAAACCGGTGCGAAACTCGCCTGGGGCGGCGCCAGCGAATTCTTTGGTGTCAAGCCGGACATCATCTGCCTGGCCAAATCCATCGGTGGCGGTTTGCCGCTCGCCGCGTTTGGAGCGAGCCGTGCCGTGATGGATCTCATCTCGCAGCACAAAGTCTTTCACGGCGGCACCTACAACACCAACCGCGCAGCCATGGCGGCGGGTCTCGCCACGGTTCGCGAAGTCCTCACGCGCGAAAACTACGCCCACGTCGGCATCCTCAGCAAGAAGCTCACGGAAGGCTATCGCGCCATCATCAAGAAATCCCGCTTGCAAGCCTACGTCGCGAGCGCGGGCGTCAACGGGGCTCTGATGCTTTATCCGCAGGAAATTCGCAACTATCGCGATTGGACCAAAATCGACGTCGATCTCTGGCGGCACTACTGGTTCGGCATGGTCAATCGCGGCGTTCTGGCGCAGCCGTATTGGTGGGACGAGCAGTGGACGATTTCCGTTCAGCACACGGAAGCGGACATCGACAACCATCTTGCGGTCTTCGAAGAGGTCGCGCCCGCATTGGCCAAAGCGCAGCAGGAGCGCGGCGCGTCGGTCGGGGCGGGTGGGCACTAGCCGACTCACTCCTCTTTTTGTGCGCTCTTCCTTCCGGGCGGAGTCTGTGAAGCGAGGAATCTCTATTGGGAAGCGAGGTTGTCATACCAAACGCCGCCGTCGCAGCCACGGAAGCTCCGCGTCTCAAGCGCGTGCTCGGCCGCCGGGACCTCGTCCTGCTTTTCGTCGTCGCCGTTTTCAATCTGAATGTGGTCCCATCCATTGCCGCCAACGGCGGGGTGACGGTCTGGCTCTGGAGCATCTCCCTTCTCCTTTTTTTCTGGCCCCAGGGAATCGCCGTCATCGAACTCGCTCACCGTTATCCCGGCGAAGGCGGCGTTTACCTCTGGGCTAAGGAAGTCTTCGGCGACTTCCATGGTTTTCTCTCCGGCTGGTGCTACTGGACGAACAACATGATGTATGTGCCGACCATCATGCTGTATTTCGTCGGTGTTTCTGTCTTCTCCCTCGGCCCGGCTCACGCTTCTCTCGCGGAGAGCAAAGCCTTTGCCCTTTTAGCTTCGCTCGCGCTGCTCGTCGTTCTCGTGGTCCTCAACATCGTCGGCCTTGGCGTTGGCAAATGGATCAACAACGTCGGCGGCCTCGGCACCTTTGTCGCCGGTGTCCTGCTGATTGCCCTGGGTGTCATTGTCGGGCTGCGCTTCGGCACTTCCCTGACCGCGGCGGACTTCCGGATTCCAGCGAACCCGCGCTTCGTTCTGAACTCCTTCGGTGTCATCTGTTTTGGCCTTGTTGGCCTCGAGCTCGCCTCCGTCATGGGCGACGAAATCGAAGACCCGCGAAGAACGCTTCCGGGAGCCGTCGCCTTGGGCGGCCTTCTCTCCGGCGCGCTCTACGTGGGCACGACGCTGACCTTGCTCGTGGCTGTCAGCAAAGATCAAATCAACGTTCTCCAGGGCATCGTGCAAGCCGTCAGCCACATGTCCGCGCGAGTGGGCATCGGCTGGATCATCGCGCCCTTCGCCCTCATGCTCAGTTTGTCCATCGCCGGAATCGGTTCGGCCTGGCTTGGCGGCTCGGCCCGCATTCCCTTTGTCGCCGGCCTCGATTCCTACCTGCCGGACTGGCTCGGCAAGATTCATCCCAGATATTCCACCCCCCACGCCGCGCTTATCGTGCACGCAACGGTTTCCCTCATTTTGGTCGTCATCAACTTCAGCTTCACCGGCGCCGGCGTGCAGGAAACCTTTCAGAAGCTCTTGTCGCTTGCCGTGGTACTTCAGTTGATCCCGTTTCTCTACATGTTCGGCGCCCTGCTGAGAATTGCGGCGCAGAAATCTTTCGCGCCCGGGCGCTACGGCAAAGGTACTCTCATGGCTGCTGGCCTGAGCGGCTTCCTGACCACCTCTGTGGGAATCGCCCTGGCGTTTTTCCCAGCGCAGCAAATCACTTCGCTCTTTTCTTACGAACTGTGGATGTTCGGCGGCACTCTGGCCTTCATTGGCCTGGCCGGCTTTTTCTTTTTCATTTACGGTAGGCGTAAGGCCGCGCGCAAACTTGCTTCCGCGGCCACCAAGGTGTGAAATGAAACCGATTTTGGGAGGTAGCCATGTCCACCATCGCCAAGACCAGCGTTCGCACTTATCAGAACTACGTAAGTGGCCAGTGGGTCAGTAGCGCGTCGGGCGAAACCTTTCCCGTCTACGATCCTTCGACCGAAGAAGTGATCGCCCAGGTCCCTTCCTCAAACGCCGCCGACATCGACAAAGCCGCGAAGGCAGCCCGCGCCGCGTTTGACTCCGGGCCTTGGGCTACTACCACCGCCCAGGACCGCGGCCGCATCCTCTTCAAGCTAGCGGAAAAAATCCGCCAAAGCGCTCGGCAACTCTCCGAGCTTGAATGCCGCAACACCGGCAAGCCCATCGTCGAAGCGGAATATGACATCGCCGACGTGGCAACCTGTTTCGAGTATTACGGTGGCCTCGCCAACAAAATCACTGGCAGCGTGAATCCGGTTCCTGCCAACGCTCTGAGCTTTACCATGCGCGAGCCCGTCGGCGTCGCCGGTCAAATCATTCCCTGGAACTACCCGCTGCTCATGGCCGCCTGGAAGCTTGCTCCCGCCATCGCCGCAGGCTGCACCTGCGTGCTCAAGCCCGCCGAACAAACGCCGCTCACCGCGCTGGAGTTCGCCGTTTGGTTCGAAGAAGCTGGCTTGCCGCCCGGCGTGGTCAACATCGTGAACGGTTTCGGCGAAACGGCGGGCGCCTCCATCGTCGCGCATCCCAACGTGGACAAAATTGCCTTCACCGGGAGCGCCGCTGTCGGAAAAGTCATCGTGAAGAGCGCGGCGGACTCGCTCAAACGCGTCACCCTCGAACTCGGCGGGAAGTCGCCCAACATTTTCTTCCCCGACGCCGACTGGGAAGCCGCCGTGGACGGCGCGCTGTTCGGCGTATTTATCAATCAGGGCGAAGTTTGCTCTGCGGGAAGCCGCATCCTCGTTGAAAAGAAGATTTATTCCAAGTTTGTCGAAGCCATGACCGAGAAGGCCAAGCGCATCAAGCTTGGCGCCCCGCTCGAACGCGACACCAAGATGGGCCCGCTCGTCAGCAAAGAACAATACGATCGTGTCTGCTCCTATCTCGATGTTGGCAAGAAAGAAGCCAAAGTCGCCATCGGCGGCGGGCGCGCGAAGCAATTCGCAAGGGGCTACTACGTCGAGCCCACGATTTTCTACGACGTCGAGAACTCCGCGCGCATCGCTCGCGAAGAAATCTTTGGCCCGGTCGCTTCCGTCATCCCCTTCGACGGCGAGGCCGAAGCCATCCGCATCGCCAACGACACGCCCTACGGCCTTGCTGCTGCTGTTTGGACCCGCGACATTTACAAAGCTTTTCGCGTCGTGAAGTCGCTGCGCGCCGGCATCATCTGGGTCAATCATATGCAACCGACTTACGTCGAAGCGCCCTGGGGCGGCTACAAACAGTCCGGCTTTGGCCGTGAACTCGGCCCGTGGGGCCTCGAAGAATATCTCGAGACCAAGCAGGTCTACGTCAATCTCGACGAAACCCCTATCGGCTGGTACTGATATGGGAGGTGGCAAAGAGAATTTCTCTTGTACGCGTTTCGCTCGATCCATCGAAGGAAGGTCATCCCGTGTCCGCCTGGGTCTTTTCCGGACGGCGAGGATCCCGGCAACTTGGAGCGATCAGCCGGGATCGCTGAGAGCGCCGAGTTTAGCAAGCCACCAAGGGAGGCATCATGAAAACCATCCAGCTCCGCACGGAAATTCCCGGCCCCAACTCCCGCGCCCTCCTGGCCCGCCGCGAAGCCGCCATCCCGCGCGGCCCTTCCAACGCCACGCCCGTTTTCGCCGCGCGCGCTGAAGGAGCCGTCATCGAAGACGTGGATGGCAATCGCTACATCGACTTTGCCGGCGGCATCGGCTGCCTCAACGCCGGCCACCGTTCGCCCCGCGTCGTTTCCGCCCTCCGCGAGCAGCTCGAAAAGCACTTGCATCTGTGCTTTGCCGTCACTCCCTACGAAGGCTACGTCGCCGTGGCCGAAAAACTGAACGCGCTGGCACCGGGCAATTTCGCGAAGAAAACCATTCTGGTCAACTCCGGCGCGGAGGCCATCGAAAACTCCATCAAAATCGCCCGCGCTTACACCAAGCGTCCTTCGGTCATCTGCTTTGAAG
>Ga0307475_10001661_pt1 | contig 13261 bp, 10 predicted proteins | sample atmos_gasesECM1C_FD_203317 | JGI IMG/M metagenome (GOLD analysis project Ga0307475, IMG submission 203317) | Hardwood forest soil microbial communities from Morgan-Monroe State Forest, Indiana, United States - atmos_gasesECM1C_515 | ecosystem: Environmental > Terrestrial > Soil > Temperate... | reverse complement strand
TTCGGAGATCGGGCCGGCGGTGCAGAAGTATGCGGCGCAGCAGGATATGCGGAAGATCAGTGAGGCAGGGTTTTGGCCTGGGGCGGCGGGTAGTAAGTAGCGAGCAGCGGGCAGTGAGTAGAGAGCAGAGACCAGTGAGAGTCCTTGCATGGCTGCTAATCTTGCAGTGCTGGTATGGCTTAGTTGAGGCAGTGTGACTGATGCGGAACGAAGGGTAGATGCCGGAACTTCCTGAAGTGGAGACGCTTGCGCGGGGGTTGCAGGCGCGGGTAGCGGGACGGCGGATTGTGTCGGTGACGCTGCGGCAGACGGATTTCATGGACGATCCGGTGGCGATTGAGCAGGAGCTGCCGGGTCGAACGATTGAGCGAATCGAGCGGTTTGGAAAGTTCATGTTGCTGCGGCTGACGGCGGGAGAAGAACCGCCGGAAAAGAATGCCACAGAGTCACCGCGACCGAGTCGGGGCCAGCGCGGACACAGAGAAAAAAATGGAAAGAGAACAGCATCCGAAAAGGCGGCCGGAGTGGAAGGCATACCGCCAGGGAAGAACCAGGCTCGGGACGACGGCGACGGAACAGAATCCAGCACGAGCCGAGAGAATGAGCGGGCGCTTCTTGTCCACCTGGGAATGACTGGAAACCTGGCGCCGCATTTTGCAGGCCAGCCTCTGGCCAAGCACACTCATGCGACGTTTGCCCTGGATGATGGACGGGAGTTGCGGTATGTCGATCCGCGGCGATTTGGGCGGATGGCGTATTTGGCCGGAGAGACGCTGGCCGCGGAGTTGCATCGATTTGGCGCGGATCCGCTGCTGGTGACGGCGGAGGAGTTTGCCGAGCGGATTCGCGGAAGCAAAGCGCGGATCAAGGCACTGCTGATGGATCAGAGCGTGTTACGCGGAGTCGGAAATATTTATGCGGATGAAAGTTTGTGGAAAGCGAAAATTCACCCGGCACAGCAAGGCGCGCAACTGAAACGCGATGAGACGGACCGGCTGCTGGCGGCACTACAGAAAATTTTGCAGAAAGCGATTGAGATGCGCGGGTCGTCGATTTCCGATTTTGTTGACGCTGAGGGTCTTGCGGGGGATTATCAGCAGCGCCACAAAGTTTACGCACGCGACGGAAAGAAGTGTTTTCGCTGCGGGAAAACGATCCGGTGGATGGTGGTGGCCGGGAGGAGCAGCCATTTTTGTCCGCTGTGCCAGCGAGCGCCGCGGAGATTGACGGGGCGGCGAAAAAAGGCGAAACGCGCGGGGCGGGTTGGGAGGTCGAAGAGGTAGATCTCCTTTATGTTCCTGAACGTTACGATAAAAAACAGAAATGGTTGTGTGCCAGTGCGGAAAAGACGGCAGGAAGAGCATCAGCATAAAAGCGCTGCTACATGAAGAAGGAACAGCAGGTGTTGGAGCGAGACTTAAATTTTTGCAAAGCGAGGGTGAGGATGCGTTTTCAGCGAGTGGCGTTGGTGTTGTGCGTGGTGATGCTGGCGGGTATTGCGGAACGGAAAGTGTTTGCGACGCCGCCGGACGGCGACGCATCCGCGATTGCGGCGGCGGACGCACAGATTTTAAGCGAAGTGCGCGAACACAGCGAGGTGATGCCGAACCTCGAATATTTGTCGGACACCATTGGGGCGCGGCTGACGGGTTCGGCGTTGACCAAGCAAGCGAACGATTGGACCGCCGCGAAGATGAAAGAGTACGGGCTGGCGAACGTGCACCTGGAGCCGTGGACGATTGCCCATTCGTGGACGCGCGGAACGGCGAGCGCGCGGATTGTTGCGCCGGCAGCGCATTCGTTGACGATTGCCTCCGCGGGATGGGCGCCGGGGACAAATGGAGTAGTGCACGGGCCAGTGGTGTATTTCGACGCGAAGACCAAGGCAGATTTTGAGAAGTTCAAAGGGAAATTGAAGGGCGCGATAGTGATTTATCAGGAGCCGGCGAGCCTTTCGCCGCCGAAGCCGGAAGATTTGAACGACGAATATGTGCGGCCGATGCAAGCGCCGCCTCCGGTGAAGGGACAACCAGCAGCGCCGTCACCATTTGCTGCGTTTATTGAAGCGGCGCGTGCTCGAAATGAATTTTTCAAAGCGGAAGGAGTGGCGGCGGTGCTGCGCGATTCCGGGAAGCCACACGGACTTTTAAACATGACCGGAGTGGGCGGGGAAAAATTTGAGATCGGCGCGATTCCGTCGGCTTTTATCACCGGAGAAGGATATCGATTGCTTTGGAGAATGTTGAAGCGCGGGCCGGTGACGATCGAGATCGAGATGACGAATTCGTTCAGCGAAAAACCGGTGGAGGTTTACAACACGGTCGGCGAGATTCACGGGAGCGAGAAACCGGATGAAGTGGTGATTCTTGGTGCGCACCTGGACTCGTGGGATTTGGGAACGGGATCGACGGACAACGGGACGGGTTCGATGGCGGTGCTGGAAGCGGCACGTGCGCTGGTGAAATCGGGCGTGAAGCCGAAGCGGACGATTCGATTTGTGCTGTTCACGGGGGAAGAAGAAGGATTGGTCGGATCGAAGAAGTACGTGGACGCACACAAGAATGACCTGGACAAGATTTCGGCGGTGCTGGTGCATGACACTGGAACGGGAAGAGTGTTGACGCTGGGGTTGCACGACAATTATCAGGACCGCGAGATTGTGGATCAGGTGCTGGCGCCCTTGCGTGAATTGAAATTGCTGGAGCCGAGCATGGCGCGGTCATTTGGGACAGACCATGCTTCGTTCGATGATGTAGGCGTGCCGGGATTCTGGTGCGTGCAAAACGGCGCGGAATATTCGAAGACGCATCACAGCCAGTCGGATACGTTCGACAAAGTCTGGAAGGACGATTTGAATCAGGGCGCGCAGGTGCTGGCGGCGTGGGCGTACAACACGGCCCAACTGCCCGAGATGCTGCCGCGGCGGCCGCTGCCGTATCAGCCGAGCGAAGCGGTTGCAAAAGCGGAGGCGGCGCAGCCCGATCCGGTGATCGAGATGGACGCGAAAATTCTGGCGCAGGTAAAAGCGGATCAAGGCCAGTTGCAGGCGGATTTGTCGTATCTGGCGGATCGGATTGGGCCGCGGTTGACCGGTTCGCACAAGCTGGACGAGGCAAGCCATTGGACGATGGAACAATTCAAGGCGCTGGGTTTGGAAAATGCGCACCTCGAGCCGTGGACGATTGCGAACAGCTGGACACGCGGGCCGGCGATCGGGCGAGTGATTGCGCCGACGGAGCAGGCGTTGACGCTGGCGGCGGCAGGTTGGTCGCCGAGTACGAACGGTGCGGTTCGCGGCGCGGTGGTTGGCGTGGGCGTGCTGAAGATGGAAGATTTGCAGAAGTACGCGGGGAAACTGAAGGGCGCGATTGTGCTGCTGGATCGTCCGGGAGAGACGGAAGGGCCTTCGAATCCGATGTTGACGCCGTACGATGAGAGCAATTTGCCGCTGGATCATCCGAAGAACATGCCGCTGACAGACTTTCGCGCGAGATTTCGGATGCTGGCCGACGAAGCGAAATTCTTGAAGGAAGAGGGCGCTGCGGCTGTGCTGATGGTTTCGGAAAAATGGTACGGGCTGCTGAATATGGGGACAGGCTTTTCGCGCGAATACCAGCCGGGGACGCTTCCGGCAGCCTACATGGCGCGCGAGAATGCGACGCTGATTTGGAGGCTGCTGGATGCCGGACCGGTGGAGGCGGAGATTAACATTCAGGGGAGTTTCAGTGGGAAGCCGGTGACGGTGTACAACACGGTTGCGGAGATCAAGGGAAGCGAGAAGCCGGACGAGGTGGTCATCATCGGAGGGCATCTCGATTCGTGGGATCTCGGAACGGGCGCGACGGACAACGGAACAGGCTCGATGGCGGTTTTGGCGGCGGCGAGGGCACTGGTGAAGTCCGGTGTTAAGCCGAAGCGGACCATCCGGTTTGTGTTGTTTACAGGAGAAGAGCAAGGACTGAACGGCTCGAAGGCGTATGTCCTGGCGCACAAGGCTGAGTTGAGCAAAATTTCCGGCGTGCTGGTGCATGACACGGGAACGGGAAAAGTGCTGACAATCGGATTGATGCACAACTACGCAGCGCGCGAGGCGATGGACCGCGCCTTGTATCCGTTGGCGAAAGAAAAGAGTATTGGGCTGGCCGAGCCGAGCTTGCGTTCGGAAGGCGGCAGCGACCACGTGCCGTTCGACACGGAGGGAGTGCCGGCGTCGTGGTGCATTCAGGACGTGGCGAACTACGAGAAAGACCACCACTCGCAGACGGACACATTGGAACGGGTGAAGTGGGACGATCTGGCGGAAGGCGCGCAGGTGCTGGCTATTTATGCATACAACGTGGCGCAGTTGCCAGAGATGCTGCCGCGGAAACCTGCAGCGGCACAAAATGCCACACGCTGAACATCGCGCAAACGAAACATGAGAGCCGTAGTACAGCGAGTTAGCCGCGCTAAGGTGACAGTCAAGGGCGAAGTTGCCGGCGAAATCGGCGCGGGCCTGATGATTCTGCTGGGCGTTGGACGCAAGGACACACCGTCGGTGGCGGCGTCGCTGGCGGAAAAAGCGGCGAACCTGCGGATCTTCGAAGATGAGAATGAGAAGATGAACCGATCGCTGCTCGATGTGAAGGGGAGCGCGCTGGTCGTTTCGCAATTCACGCTGTGCGGAGACGCGCGCGGCGGAAGGCGGCCAAGTTTTATTTCGGCTGCTCCGCCTGAGTTGGCAAACGAGCTGTACAAAGCGTTTTGCGAGGCGTTGCGAAAGCTGAACCTGAACGTTGCAACCGGGATTTTTCAGGCGATGATGTCGGTGGAGCTGGTGAATGAAGGGCCGGTTACAATCCTCCTCGATTCAGACAAAACGTTCTGACCGACCGCGAAAGAACAAGAACTCTTCGGTGTGGACCTGCCAGCGCTGTTTGACTCAGCTTCGACGTTTGGGTTCCAGGAAGAACGTGAAGGGCATGGCGCGGTTTGGGATTCGGGCCAGGAAAGTGTATGGAGTGGCCAAGCCCAAAATGGATACGCTGGCCAAGCGAATCGGCAAGAGCCACCAACTGGCACTGCAATTGTGGGATTCTGGAGTGCACGACGCGCGGATTCTGGCGGGCCTGGTGGATGAAGTACGATACGTCACTTCGGCGCAGATGGATCGATGGGTGCGCGACTTCGACAACTGGGATGTGTGTGACGGTACATGTTGCCATCTCTTTACCTTTGCTGGTCCGGCTTGGCAAAAAGCGATTCAGTGGAGCGGGAGAAAAGCCGAATTTCAAAAGCGTGCCGGATTTGCCTTGATGGCGTATCTGGCGGTGCATGACAAAAATGCTGTGGACTCAAAATATTTGCGATTGCTTCCGATCATACGCCGCGAAGCCAGTGACGAGCGGAATTTCGTGCGCAAGGCGGCAAACTGGGCGCTGCGGCAAATTGGCAAGAGGAATATAGAGTTGAACAGTGCGGCGATCCGGGAAGCGCAACGTATCGGGAAAATGGATTCGCGCGCGGCGCGCTGGATTGCGAGGGATACACTTCGCGAATTGCGCAGCGAAGCCGTTCAACGACGTTTGCGAGGGAAGCAGGCAGCTTAGAGTGATGCGCGGATCGGGCTCAAACATCGCAATACGCAGAGCGCGCCTCGGAGATGCGGGCGTCATCGCTAAGCTCGGCGGACAACTGGGTTATCCCGCAACGGAAGAGGAACTGGCGGAGCGGCTCGCCAAGTTGATCCACCGTCCCGGCGAAGGAGTCGTGCTGATCGCTGAGGCTTCCGGTGAAATTATGGGTTGGCTGCATGTTAGCGTGACGCCACTATTGGAAGTGCCGCTGAGCGCGGAAGTGAACGGCCTGATAGTGGACGAAGCAAATCGCAGCCAGGGCGCCGGCGCAGAATTACTGGAAGCAGCGGAACGCTGGGCGGTCGGCAAGGGCTGCAAGAGTATGTCGGTGCGCTCGAATGTGATCCGTGAACGAGCGCATGGTTTTTATCTGCGGCACGGATACGAGCATTTCAAGACGCAAAAAGTCTTCCGTAAGTCCCTCAAAGTTGCCGGTTATCGATTGTGAAATCGAGCCCGCCGCCACTGTTGGCAAAACATATCGCGACACGATAGAATTATCGCATGGGCAAGAAAATAACTACCACGGAGTTCAGGGCTTTAGCAGAGTTGCGCTACCGCATCAGGCAGTTCTTGAAGGAAGGTGATACGACGGCGCGCAAAGAAGGGCTCGAGCCGCAACAATATTTGCTGCTGCTGGCGATTCGAGGACTGCCGCCGGATGTGCCGGGCAAGATTCGAACCTTGGCGGACCGGCTGGCGTTGAAACATCACAGCGTTGTGGAGCTGGTGGACCGCCTGGAACAGCACGGCTATGTAAAGAGAACCCGCAGCCGCGAGGACAAGCGTCAGGTGCTGGTGTCGTTGCTGCCGAAGGGACAGAAAGTGCTGGAGCGGGTGGTACAACAAAGAATCGGCGAATTGCGAGCTAGCGGCCGACAGCTGGTGCAGGCCATTGATGCGCTGCTTCGAGACGGGCGCCCACGAAGTGGCGGGACTGCGGCGCCGCATAACCGTTCCAACGAACGAACAAAAGCACGTTCCGGGAATTAGCACACCAGATCGGCGCGGCCGTCGCACTGCAAGTTTAATGGACCGACTCTAGGAACGGAGCGAGCGTGTCGAAAGAAAAAGTGCCGGACAGCAAGATTCTAAACGGGAAGCCGCTGGAAGACCTGGGCGATTTCACAACGACGCTGCGCGTACTGCCAATCTCCGGATTGGCGATTGTGATTGGTGCGGTGTGTGCCGTCGTAGCGCTGGTGTTGTTGCGGCTTATTGGACTCTTTACGAATCTGTTTTACTTCGGGCGCTGGAGCACGGCGATGGTTTCGCCGGTCGGAAACCATCTTGGTATTTACGCGGCATTGGTACCGGTTGTCGGGGCGCTGGTCATTGGTGTGATGGCGCGTTATGGGTCGGAGAGAATCCGCGGGCATGGAATCCCAGAAGCTATTGAAGCGATTTTGATTAATGGAAGCCGCGTCGAGCCCAAGGTAGCGATCCTCAAGCCACTGTCATCGGCAATTTCAATCGGGTCAGGCGGACCATTCGGCGCGGAAGGGCCGATCATCATGACCGGCGGCGCGTTCGGCTCGATGATCGCACAGCTATTTCATCTCACGAGTGCGGAGCGCAAGACGCTATTGGTTGCCGGAGCCGCCGGCGCAATGTCAGCAACCTTCGCTTCGCCGGTTGCTGCAGTGTTGCTGGCGGTCGAGTTGTTGCTGTTCGAATGGAAGCCGCGAAGCTTGATTCCGGTTGCATTGGCCAGCGCGCTGGCAGCGGTGTTGCGCCGATATATCCTGGGACTGGGGCCGCTCTTCCCGGTACCGGAACATCCGCTGTTCATCGGGCCGAAAGCGCTGCTTGGTTGTGCGCTGGTCGGCTTGCTGGCAGGGATCCTATCCGCTTTGCTGACGTTTTCTGTATACGCAGCGGAAGACGCGTTCCAGCGGGTTCCAATTCACTGGATGTGGTGGCCGGCAATCGGCGGGCTTGCGATCGGATTGGGCGGGCTGATCTTTCCGCAAGCGTTGGGCGTGGGCTACGACACCATCGGCAATCTGTTGCGGGGGAATGTAACAACTGCCATGATTTTGGGAGTCCTGCCGGTGAAATGGCTTATCTGGGCGGTATCGCTCGGATCTGGAACGTCGGGAGGCGTCCTCGCGCCGTTGTTGATGATGGGCGGCGCGCTAGGCGGGCTGGAGGCGATGTTCCTGCCCACTGAAGGAGCGGGCTTCTGGCCGCTGATCAGCATGGGCGCAATTCTCGGCGGCACGATGCGCTCGCCGTTCACCAGCATCATATTTGCCTTCGAACTGACGCACGACGCCAATGTTTTTCTGCCGCTTCTGGTAGCAAGCGTAATCGCGCACACATTCACTGTGCTAACCCTGAAGCGATCAATCTTGACCGAGAAGGTCGCGCGGCGCGGTTTCCACCTGAGCCGCGAATACGCCGTCGATCCCATGGAGCTCTTGTATGTGCGGGAAGTGATGCGAACAAAGATTGCAGCGTTGCCCGCGGAGAATTCGCTAGAGGATATTCTACATTCGCTCAAGACAAAGCACCGGCAAAGCCAGCGGTTGCTGCCGGTGGTGGACGCGGCGGGACAGCTGGTCGGGGTCATTACCCGCGGCGAGATTCGCGAGCGGCTGGTGCACGAAGGTGATGCGTTGCTGGCAAGAAAGCTGGAAGAAATCGTTGCTCCACAAGTGGTTGAAGCCTATCCGGATGAACCATTGCGGGTAACGGTGCATCGCATGGCCGAAAAAGCGGTGACGCGCATGCCGGTGGCAGAACCAGAAACACGCCGGCTCCTCGGCTTGATTTCGTTGGACGACCTGTTGAAAGCCCGAACGCGGCACCTGGAAGAAGAACGCCGCCGTGAACGGATATTCCAGCTTCACAATTATTTTCGCGGGGGAAAGCGCGGCGGTGGCGATCCTTGCGAAATTATTGTCAACACCGATGTGCGCTAGGTTCACAACTTGTTGGAAGACACGGGATCAGTGAAGAGCCACGAAAATGTTGGATCGAATGAATCGGCCCAGCGCTTCTGGCAGCGCTTCCTGACGGGTCGCGAGGATCAGCTGTTCCTGATCTTGACGCTAGTGATCGGTGCGATTGTCGGATTGGTGGTCGTGGCCTTCATTCTTCTCACCGAGCGGTTTGGCGCGCGATTGTACCCGGCGGGCGGCGCGGCGTGGCGAAGGGTACTGATTCCCACGATGGGATCGTTGGGGATGGGCTACCTGTTGTTCCGCTTTTTCCCAGACGCTCGGGGAAGCGGCGTTCCGCAAACAAAGGCGGCACTGTACGCGCGTGAGGGCCGAATTTCCCTCAAGACCCTATTGGGAAAATTTTTCTGCACTTCGGCGACTCTAGCCAGCGGTATTCCGCTTGGAAGAGAAGGACCCGCGGTTCAAGTGGGAGCGGGGATCGCCTCGGTCCTCGGCCGCAAACTAGGTCTGAGTCCCGAAAAGGTGAAGGCGCTGATTCCGGTGGGTGCCGCGGCTGCGGTGGCGGCGGCGTTCAATACTCCGTTAGCGGCAGTGTTGTTTTCGCTGGAAGAAGTGGTAGGGGATTTGCACGCGCCAGTGCTCGGTTCGGTGGTGCTGGCTTCGGCGACTGCGTGGGCGGTGCTGCGGCTGCTGCTTGGAAATCATCCGTTGTTTGCGGTTCCGCAATATCAACTGGTACATCCGGCGGAGTTTGTGTTGTACGCAGTGCTCGGTATGGCGGGTGGACTGGTGTCGGCCGCATTCACTCGACTGCTACTTAGGCTGCGCGAAAAGTTTCTCGCGCTTCCCCGGAAGACGCTGTGGTTTCAGCCGGTAGTGGGCGGCCTGCTAGTGGGATTGATCGGCTGGTTCGTGCCACCAGCGATGGGCGTCGGCTATGGCCATGTGGGGGCCGCTCTGAATGGCAATATGGCGTGGAAGTTGATGGCACTGCTGCTGGTCCTGAAGCTGGTTTCAGTTGCGGTGAGCTACGCCTCCGGGAACGCCGGCGGCATTTTTGGCCCGAGCCTGTTTATGGGAGCAATGCTCGGCGGAGTGGTCGGGACAATCGGCAATCGGTTTTTCCCGGGCCATGTCGCGACGCCTGGCGCGTACGCACTGGTGGGTATGGGAACGGCGTTCGCCGGAATCGTGCGCGCCCCGATGACCAGCGTGGTGATGATTTTCGAGACCACCCGAGATTACGCGGTGATCGTTCCGCTGATGATTTCCAACCTGGTAAGCTTGTTCGTCGCCTCGCGTCTCCAGAAGCAACCGATTTACGAAATGCTGGCGAACCAGGACGGCATTCACTTGCCGACCGCGGAATCGCGTGCGCACGAGGACCGGCGCCGGGTGCAGCAAGCGATGCGCGCTGCGACGGAAACTCTGGATGCTGGAATATCCGTGCAAGACGCGCAAGCCAGAATAGCGGCGAGCGGCGCGCAGGCATGGCCGCTATGTTCACACGAGGGGGTAATTGGCGTGATTGGGCGAGACGCCATCGAATTCGCGGCAGAGAACGGTGACGCTGCGAAGTTGCTTGGCGAGAAGATTGAGCGCGGCGAATTTCCGCACGTGCATACGGATCATTCTCTGCATTCGGCGCTGGATCGCATGGGAGCCGCGGGAGTGGAAGTGCTGCCAGTGGTCAGCCGCGCGAATGTGCATCAACTGTTGGGGATAGTAACGCTGGATGATGTGCTGGCGTTGTACCGAGTGAGAAGCAAGGAAACAACGAAATAGGTTAAAAGCCGCCTCCACCACCGCCGCCGAATCCGCCGCCGGAGCTGCCGCCTCCGCCAAATCCTGAGCCGCCGGAACTGCGCGGAGCAGAAGCGAACACCGTTCCCGCCTGGCTGGACATTGCGTTCAAATTGCTTACAAACATATAGGGATAGAATTGTGACCCGTAGCCTCCGCCCTGATACCAACCAGGCGGCTGGGTGTAAATGTTCTGGAAGGCGTTGCTCCAATTTTTTTCGACGCCGAGTGCCATCGCGAACGGCAGAAACTTTTCAAACATTTCCGGTGTTTTGATGGTGCGATTGAAGCGGTCGGATTCGACGTGGGCCAGAAAGTCTTCGAAGCCTAGAACGCCTTCGAGCGCGCGAGTGCCGCTGACCGTTTTTGCCGGCATGAACCAGCCAAAGCCGCAAATCACCGCGCCGCTCACAATGCCCGCGAGAATGAACGGCGCTCCGGCCATGCCGAGATTTCGGCCGATCGCTGCGCCTCCCCCAACCGCCAGGAAGCCGACGAGCAAGCCAACGCCAATATAGGCGCTGCGAACAACGTCCGGCCGGTGAAGGTAATAGCCTTTGGTCAGAAGAGAACTGAAGATACAGCTCTTGATGGTGGGCAGGGATTTGTAAAATTGGTTGTGCAGGCTGGACATGGAGACGCTCTCACCCGCCGCGCCCGTATCGAAAATTCCGTCGAGCAGCGCCTGTTCGTGCGGTTTGAGGACGCTCCACTCCGCGCGGTCCTTCTTCAGGACGAAGTTGTAGTCCTTGTCCTTCCACAAACCCATCATGTGCTCCTGCGAATTTTCCTGGATAACGATGTAGCCGCGAACGGCGAGATCGACGATGGCTGCGGTGATGTCCTTCATGTCGGCGGAATCGTCGATCAGTGTGCCCACTTCACTTGGCGTTAATTGATCGGGCGGGTCGTATTGCGCGGCGATCGGGCGAAGACGCGGGTCGCGGCCGGTGGTCCACCACAGCCAGAACATGATTGCCGCGACGATCAGCGGAAGTCCGAGCGGCCAATTGCTGCGGAAGAAAAGTGCAAGCTTGTCGGCTGCGGTCGGTTCTCTTACCGCGCCTTTGTCGAAAGCGACGCTGACGGTGACGCCTTCGTGGTAGCCAAGCGCGCCGATAGTGTGGACTTCAACGCCATTGCCCGCGACTTCGGATTCGGCGTTGCTGCCGCGCGCGCCGTAACGGCCGGTATAAACACTGGCGCGGATATTTTTTGCTTCGACCGGCAGTGAAATACTGGCCGATGCCGAACCGATCGGAACATCCCAGTTGTCGCCGGTAATGTTCCAGTAGAGTTCGTCATAATTTTCGAAGTAACGCAGCGCGTCGGCGACCGTGTACTGAATGTTGATGGTCTGCACTGAATTATCGGCGTTGTCGACGTAAATTTTCAGCTTGCGGTAATGGCGGTCGCGCGAGGATTCGTATTTGAGATCGTGACCGGAGCCGTTGGTTATTCGCGTGACGTTCAGGAACAGCGAATAGTTCATCTGCTGCGGGGTGACGTACTCAACGGGGATTTCGCGGTAGAGGCCGTGCCACGGACCGCCGATAAAATGCACGGTAATCGATTCAGTGACGTTGACCGTGCTGTCCGGCAAGACCGCGATCTGCGCGTCAAACTTTTCGATTTTCAGTTCTTTGCCGTTCGCTTCCGACAGCCACAGGAAGCAAAACAGCAGCGAAGCCAGCCATCGCGGAGTCCCGCTGCGGAAGCGTTCCATGCCTCGAATGATCCTCAGGCCGTGGGCGCCGCTGGAGAGTTGAAGCTGACTTTCGGCGCTTCGCGCTCCGCGGGGGCGGTCACTTCGAAGAACTCGCGCTGCTTGAAGCCGAGCATTCCGGCAAAAATGTTGGTGGGGAACTGCTGAATCTTAGTGTTCAAGTCGCGTACCACGGCGTTGTAGTAGCGGCGTGCGTTTTGCACGGTGTCTTCAATTTGCGTGAGCGAATTTTGCAGCGAGGTAAAACTTTCGATGGCACGCAACTGCGGATAGGCCTCGGACAGTGCGAAAAGGCTTTTCAGCGCGCCGGAGAGCATGTTTTCAGCTTGCGCCTTGTCGCCCGGGCTGGTAGCGGTCATGGCGCGATTGCGCGCGTTGATCACCGCTTCGAGGGTGCCTTTCTCGTGCCCGGCGTAGCCTTTGACGGTTTCCACCAGATTGGGAATCAAGTCGTAGCGGCGCTTGAGTTGCACGTCGATGTCGGCCCAGGCGTTATCCACCTGGACTTTCAGGCGAACCAGGCCGTTGTACATCCCGATCGCCATCAAAATGATCAGAACCAGACCAATCAGCAGCACCCAGCCGATGACCATTGGGTTGACCTCACGCGTGCGGAAAGCTCTACCCGCACTATACGTGTGGTGTTGCGGTGAGTAAAGAAGGTTCGGCGTTTGGCTTTGGGCCAGATCGGTTGCATGCGGCAATTCTTCGACAAGCCGCCGGGCAAGATGCACGGGATAGGTCGTACTGGGCGTAGCATACCCGTCCAAGGCCAAGCCTGCTTCCGCATAGGGCGGTCTCTCCATTGACTCAGTGCTCTGCAGTGTGTTACCCATACAACGTTTCAAAATTGCGGCAATTTTGACGGTGACCAGCCACTCTATGCCGGAAGACAACAAGCACCTGGAAGTTGTCCTGGACACACAGGTCGAAAGCGTAAATCTGGCCGAGGAGATGTGTCTCCGGGTAGCGGAGGCCGCCGGATTTGACGAGGAGATGTGCTACCGCATCGGCATGAGCGTGCGCGAAGGCGTGATCAACGCGTTCCACTACGGCAATCAAGAGCGCCCCGACAAAAAGATACATTTGGCCGTGGACATTACGCCGGAAAAGCTGGTGATCCACGTGATGGATGAGGGCAAAGGATTCAAACTGACCGACGTGCCCGACCCGCTGGCCGAAGAGAATATTCTGAGCACTTCGGGCCG
>Ga0307475_10001660_pt1 | contig 13262 bp, 12 predicted proteins | sample atmos_gasesECM1C_FD_203317 | JGI IMG/M metagenome (GOLD analysis project Ga0307475, IMG submission 203317) | Hardwood forest soil microbial communities from Morgan-Monroe State Forest, Indiana, United States - atmos_gasesECM1C_515 | ecosystem: Environmental > Terrestrial > Soil > Temperate... | reverse complement strand
GCTCATCTCGTCGGCAATCCTGGGGGGCGCGACGCTCCTTGGCGTTGCTCTGATGTTCGCACTCCGCAGCGCGGTGAGCGATGCGCTGCCGCTGTCGGCGGGAGTCACACTCTACGTTGCCGCGTCCGACCTGATTCCGGAGGTAAATGACGAGCCAGGCGTCGGAATGGCCATCCTAGTATTCCTTGGCGTAGCCTTCTTCGTGGGACTCAAAGCGCTGTTTCGTTTTTGACATGCCCTCGAAGGGTGTCCAAGGGACACACGCTAAATGTCTTAAATTGAGGGGCTTTGGCCGCACCAGAGAAGTCTGGCTTGAAGCTTGGACTGTTCGCACTAGGAACGTCCCCAGGCCTCGCAACTTTATGGCAGCGCTTGTGTTAGATAAAATGTGCTGGTTATGACCAGGACTGACGTCCAACTGATGCTGGACGTGAAGGCTGGGGACGACGCTTCCTTTGACCTTCTCTTGCAGAAGTATCGCTCGCCCTTGGTCAATTTTTTGTTTCGTATGGTTAGAGACGCGGCGACGGCGGAAGACCTGGCGCAGGAAGTATTTCTGCGTGTCTATCGCGCGCGGAAGCAGTATTCCCCGAGCGCGAAGTTCACCACCTGGCTCTTCCGGATCGCAACGAACCTGGCCCTCAACAGCGTGCGCGACAACCGGCATCGGCGGATGGACGTTTCGCTCGATGCGCCGGTGGAAGAGGACGAAGCGCGGCGGGAGCTGCCCGCGCGCGAAATGCGGATTGACGAGCACATGGTGGAACGCGATCGCGCCCAGTTCATACGCCGCGCCGTCGCCGCGCTGCCCGAAAAGCAACGCGTCGCCGTTTTGCTGCATAAGTACGAAGAGATGGATTACGGAGAGATTGCCAAGATTCTGGAATGCTCGGAAAGCGCGCTGAAATCGCTGTTGTTTCGCGCTTACGAGACCCTGCGAGTGCAACTGGCACCACTTGTGGCCCAGCCGGTGGCGCCTCGCGCAGGGGAAGGAAGGCGCTCATGAAGTGCGAAGATGTATCGAATGAATTGATCGCGTATCTGGACCGCCGTGCGAATTCGGCCGAGCGGCGCGATGTGGAAGAGCACATCGCGGTTTGTGCGGGTTGCCGCACGCGCGCGGAAGAATTCCGCAAGCTTTGGAACGTGCTCGACGAAGTGCCTGCCATCGAACCGTCGTTCGCGTTCGATGCGCGGCTTCGGCAGCGTGTCGCGGCGGAGCCGCGCCGGAATTGGCTCACATGGCTTGTGCCGCAACCGCGGCTGGCGTTTTCGATGGCTATGCTCATTGCATTGAGCGTGTGGATGGCGAAGCTGCCGCCGGCTACGCCCGTTGATGCAGAGGTCGGCGCGAAGCAACAATTCGAAATGATCAAGGATCTGGGCGTGCTCGAGAACTACGACGTGCTGACCAAGCTCGATGCACTTTCCGAACTGACTCCGACACTGGCTCCGCCCGTTCGGCCGAAGGATAGCCAATCGCAAGAGGACGACGGCGGATAGTCAATGAAAAGCAGGTACACATTGGCGATTGCCCTCGCGCTTTGGATGGCGCTTGCGGGGCAGCCTGCCCTGGCGCAGCAAGGCCGGGTGGCTCCGCCGGCAACGCCGGGGCAGAAGCCGAGGCCCATTCCCAACCGGCCCCCGCCTCCCAGACGCCAGCCGAACGTGCGAGGGATGGCAGGCCTGCCCAACCCGATGGTCGAGCGGTTGCGAGACATGTCGCCGGAGGAGCAAGAGCGCTTCATGCGCAACAACCAGCGCTTTCAGAGCTTTCCTCCCTGGAAGCAGCAGCAGATTCGTCAGAACCTGGATAGATGGAACAGGCTTTCGCCGACGGAGAAACAAGCGATTCGCGACCGTCAAGAGTTCTTCCGGAGTCTGACGCCCGAGCAACGCCAGCATCTGGAGAACGATGTGCTCCCGAAATGGCAGGAGATGCCACTCGACCGCCGGCAGCTCATCAACGGCCGCTTGCACGTGCTGCAAGGAATGACTCCGGACCAGCGGCAGGCTGCGATCAGCGATCCGCAGTTCATGCGAGGGCTTAGTCCCGACGAACAATCCATGCTGCGCGACCTCAACGGGCTCCGCAATCCTTCTCCACCCCCGACGCCTGCGCCAAACCCATAAAAAAAACGCGTCGTGTTAACTGTTACGGAACATTTTCCCCCGCCGCTGCAAGGGACCGACTAGCGCTCGACGAACGTTGCGCCGGATGGCACTACTAATTGTGGTTTGGCTCCGCATCATCACTACGCATGCAACGAACCGTCTGCAAATTTTTTCATTTTGAGATGAATTCCGCTTGACAAGAAGGAAAGTGCCACTACAATCGGGGCACAAAGTGGGAGAAAGTGGCGCGAAGTGGTAGCGATTGGTGAAAAGTGCAAGGCAGTGGCATTCGGCGGCAGGGGCGAACAACGAGTGATTGCGAAGCCGTACACGCCGGCCAACGTTCTCAAGGGCTTTCATGCTGCGCGGCAACTATCTGGCGACGGTGGACGAGAAAGGGCGAGTCAAGATTCCCGCCGACTTTCTGGCCGAATTGCGCCGCACAGGCTCGAAGTTTTATGTCACCAGCGCCAGCGGCGTGTATGCGCGAATCTATCCCATGAAGGTCTGGGAAGAGATCGAGAGAAAACTCGCGAAGCGTTCCTCCTACAACGCAGTCAAGCAAAAATTCCTATCGCGGACCAATTACTACGGCCAGGTTGTCGAGGTGGATGGGCAGGGGCGCATTCTAATTCCACCCGTGCTTCGGGAATCGGCGGAGATGAAGGGCGAAGTGGACGTGCAGGGGCAGCTTACGTACCTGCAAGTCTGGAACCACGCGCGATTCCTCGATCAATTGAACCGTAACCCGATTACGGCGGAAGACGAAAAGGCTCTGGACGAACTGGGCATCTAGCTTTTGAGCGTTCTGCATACGCCGGTGCTGCTGGAAGAAGTGCTGCACTGGCTGCGCATTCTGCCAGAAGGCATGTATGCGGACGCGACGGCGGGGACGGGCGGACACACAGTGGAGATCGCCCGGCGGCTGACGACGGGAAGGGTTTTGGGGCTGGATCGCGACCCGCAGGCGCTTGAAATTGCACGCGAGCGACTCGGGGAGCAGGAACAAAAGGTGATTCTGGTGAACGCAGAATTTTCGAAGATCGGCGAAGTGGCAAACAGCCTGAAGCTTCCGCCGTTTGACGGCGTCGTTGCCGATCTGGGGATTTCAAGCCTCGAGCTGGACAGTCCTGAACGCGGCTTTTCGTTTCGCTGGGCTGCAACACTCGACATGCGGATGAATCCCGATGACTCGCTGACGGCGGACGAAATTGTGAATCAATGGCCGGAGAAGCAGCTGGCCAATCTCCTCTACCAGCAAGCCGAGGAGAGGGATTCAAGAAGAATCGCCAGGGCAATTGTTCGGTCGCGGCCCATTCGCGACACCGAACATCTGGCAACGGTTGTGGCAGGGGGACGTATAGCAAGGGGAAGGCAGAGACTGCATCCCGCGACAAAAACGTTTCTGGCGCTGCGGAAAGCGGTGAATCGAGAAGAGGAGGAACTCGAGCAGTTTCTTTCGCGGACCCCTGCCACTTTGAATCTAGGAGGACGGTGGATTGTCCTCAGTTATCAATCGCTGGAAGACCGCCAGGTGAAGCATACGTTTCAGCGCCTGGCTCGCGATAAAAGTTTCCGGATACTCACCAAAAGAATAGTTCAACCCAGTGAGAATGAAATTGCAACCAATCCTCGGTCGCGCAGCGCGAAAATGCGCGTTGCAGAAAGAATTGCGCCGCCCGAACAGCTGGCGGCTAAAAACTGAAATGGCCAATTCGAACATGACCGAGTATTACACGATCAAGCGCATTGATAATTCGCGGCTGGTGCGCACCACGGCGCCCGCGCGCCTGCGCGAGTTCTGGCGTCGCGTTGGCGTTGGCAGCGTGATGGCCGCTTTGCTGCTGTGCTACGCATGGCAGCATTTTCAATGTATTCAAACGCGCTACCAGGTGGAGCAGCTCGAGTCGCAACGCGCCCGAGCTGCCGAATTAAATCAGCAGCTTCGTCTCGAGGTAGCGACGCTAAGATCGCCGATGCGCGTGGACACGATTGCGCGCCAACAATTGGGCCTGACCGTGCCCGTGCCCGGCCAAGTGGCTCCGGCCGAGGTGCCTGGCGATGCTGTATTGGCTGAGGCACGCGCCGTGGTTCAGACGTCGCGCCCATGACAGAATTCTGATACTGGCCCGGCACCCTGGGCCGTTCCCGGCGAACTTGCAATGCGTGCCGGTTTCAGTTCTTCGGGTGGGTAGGCCGGAGTTTCATGGAGCAGCGCAGCCCGCGTCTCCGCTGGTTGGTGGTTTGGGTCTTGGCAGTGGTTTGGATGGCGGCTGTGCTGGCACGCCTCGGTTACCTCCAGCTCTTCTGCTATAGCGAATACTTCGCGCGAGCCCAACGCCAGCAACAGCGCTCATTTGAAATCAGCCCCAAGCGCGGCCAGATTCTGGATCGCAAGGGCCGGGAATTGGCCGTAAGCATTCCCATGGATTCCTTGTTCGCGGATCCAGCGGATATCTCGGACGCGGAAATGGTGGCTCGGCTGCTGTCTCGCGTCCTGGATGTTCCCGTCGAAGAGCTCGAAACCAGGATTCGCGAAGCGCACACCCCGGTGCGCCTGGCGAAGAAGCTCCCCCCTGAAACAGTTGGCCGGATTGAAGCAATGAACCTCCGGGGAGTTTTTTTTCAGAAGGAAAATCGCCGCGTGTATCCGCAGCGGGAGCTTGCCGCGCACGTCCTTGGCTATGTGGACGTGGACGAAAAGGGCCTGGGCGGAATCGAATACTCGCTCGACAAGCAGATTCGCGGCAAGCCCGGCCGCATGATGGTGATGGCCGACGGGCGCCGCCACTGGTACGACCGTCGAGAAGCGGCAGCCGATCCCGGCGCCAGCGTGGTTCTGTCGATTGACGAAACGATTCAATACGTCGCGGAAAAGGAATTGGCGCGCGCGATGGAAGAGACGCACGCAAAGAACGGCGTCGTTGTGGTACAGGATCCGAACTCAGGGGAACTGCTGGCGATTGCGAACCAGCCCGCATTCGACCCCAGCAATGCAGGCGCGTTTGCCGATGAGGTCCGCATGGACCGCGCGGTAAGCGCCGCGTACGAGCCGGGATCCACGTTCAAGCTGGTCACGCTTGCCGGTGCGATCGAGAACGGCGTCACGAATCCCGCCGAGATGATTGATTGCCAGATGGGAACGATTCTCGTTGCCGGGCGCCTGATTCACGACCACAAGCCTTTCGGTATTCTGAGTGTGCGCGATGTGCTCACACAGTCGAGCGATGTCGGCACAATCAAAATTGCACTGAGGCTTGGGGGGCCGAAGTTCTACGACACGATTCGCGATTTCGATATCGGCCAGCCGACAGGGATTGAGTTGCCTGGCGAGAACCGGGGCCTGATGAGGCCCATCGAAAACTGGTCCGCAAATTCGATTGGATCGCTCGCGATGGGGCAGGAAGTGAGCGTTACACCGGTGCAGATTATTTCGGCGGTTTCGGCGATTGCGAATGGGGGGCTGCTGTACCGGCCGCGCGTGGTGCACGAGATTCGCGGAGATGCCCCCGCCGCATTGCGCACGCATCCGGCACCCACGCAGGCCACCGATGCGAAGACCGCGGCGACCGTGCGCGAGATGATGGAAGGGGTAATCTTGGAAGGAACCGGGAAACGCGCGAAGCTCGATGGTTATACGGCCGCGGGAAAATCGGGAACAGCGCAGAAAATCGATCCCGCGACGGGACGCTACTCCCGGAATCAATACATTGCGTCGTTCGTCGGGTTCGCGCCCGTGAACGAGCCGGTGCTGACAATTTTGGTAGTTCTTGATTCCCCGGTCGGCGAGCATTTTGGGGGCGACGTTGGCGGCCCGGTATTCAAACGAGTTGCCGAACAAGCTCTCGCCTATTTGGATGTTCCGCATGACGTGCCCATGCCATCAAACCTTCAGACCGCGAAAAACATGCGTACCGCGGATCCGGCTGCAAACGAGGACGCGAACGAGGCGCGCTTCGCGGCCATGGCGAAAACGAATCAGCCGGTGGTTGTGGCGGCCCCAACGATTGCATTTGCCGATGAAGAGGCCGTCGCCATGCCGGATCTCGCAGGACTAACAGTCCGCGGGGTAACTGAAGAATGCTCGCGGATCGGACTGGCGCCTTCTCTGATTGGCAGTGGCATTGCACTTGAACAGTCTCCGGAGGCTGGAACGCAGGTGCTGCGCGGCAGCCGCATTACGGTACGTTTCGGGCGTGCTTCAGAATTGACGCCGACGCGATCACGGGGAGACGGGAATTGAGTTACGTATTGGAGAGGGGCGGGGCAGGGATTTCGCGAGGCGGGGACAAAAAACAGGCGGAGCCGGAAATGGAATTGGCCGACGTGCTCGAGGGAATCGGTGACGTGCGAGTCACTGGACATGCGGACCCGGACATCCGCTCGGTTGCGTGCGACAGCCGCAAAGTCGCGGCGGATACGCTTTTCTTTGCCCTTCCCGGCGCAAAAACGGACGGCAATGAATTTGTGAAACAAGCCATCGAGCGCGGCGCGATTGCGATTGCCGCCGGCAAGGCGCGGCCCGCCGAAACCGATCCCCAAATTACCTGGATCGAGCTGCCCGCTGGAAAGGAACGCCGCGGGCTTGCGCAGGCGGCCGCGAATTTCTATGGCCGCCCGGCGGATGCGCTGCGGCTCGTTGGCGTTACGGGAACGAATGGAAAGACGACGACAACGTTTCTCGTGGATTCGATCCTGCATGCCGCGGGTTTCACCACCGGGCTCATCGGCACCACCGGCTATCGCACGCCCAAAGGCCCGCGCACCGCGGGCAATACCACTCCCGAATCCCTCGACTTGCACCAGATGTTCGCGGAAGTGAGGGAGGCGGGCGGTACGCATGCCACGCTGGAAGTGAGCTCGCATGCGCTGGCGTTTGAACGGACGTGGGGCTGCCATTTCGCGGTAGCAATCTTTACGAACCTGACGCGCGATCACCTGAATTTTCACAACACCTTTGAAGAATATTTCGCGGCGAAGCGTAAACTCTTCGAAGGCACAGGCGCCGGGGCGCCCGATGTGGCCGTGATCAATGCGGATGATCCGTATTCGGCGCGGTTGGAAGGACTGGCGCGGCGCACGCTCACGTACGGATTGAAGGAGGCTGCGGACCTGAGCACGAAAAAATTCTCGCTGCGTTTCAATGGCCTCGAATTCACAGCGGAGACCCCGGCGGGAAGGGTTGAGGTGCATTCACCGCTCGTCGGACGCATCAACGTGTACAACATTCTGGCCGCCATAGGAGCGGGAATCGGCCTCGATGTTCCGGTCGCGAAAATCGAAGAAGGAATTGCGGATCTTAAGCTGGTTCCCGGGCGTTTCGAGATCGTTGACGAGGGCCAGCCATTCCTCGTGGTTGTGGACTACGCACATGCCGATGACGCTTTGCGAAATCTCGTTACGACCGCGCGCGAATTGAATCCCTCCGGCCGTATCATCACGGTTTTTGGCGCGGGAGGGGAGCGCGACCGCTCCACGCGCCCGCTGATGGGCGAAGCTGCCGGCGCGGTGAGCGATCTCGTCGTGCTGACAAGCGATAACCCGCGCAGCGAGGACCCGTTGCGCATCATCAACGACGTGGTGGTGGGATTGCAGAAAGTGAATGCGAACTACCGGATCGAACAGGACCGCGACGCGGCGCTCGAAATCGCGATTGACGAGGCACGTCCGGGCGACATTGTCCTGCTTGCTGGGAAGGGGCACGAGAATTACCAAATCCTGCGCGACCGGACGCTCGAATTTGACGACCGTGAAAAGGCGCGCGCGATCCTGCGGCGCAAGGGTTTTTCGAAGAAACTGACGGAACCGTAGCTGACCTGAGCTGGCCGAATACGCGTGCGAGTGAGGCCTAGCACATTGGAGACGCAATGCGGTGGAATGTGGCTCAAGTGGCCGAAGCGCTGGGTGTCACGCCTCCCGCGGGCCTCGACCCCCTGGCCCGGCTGGCCGGTGTCTCGATTGACTCTCGTACTGTTCAGTCCGGGGAACTGTTCCTCGCCATACGCGGTCCGCGTCACGATGGACACGGTTTTGTCGCCGACGCTTTGGCTCGCGGCGCTGCGGCCGGGGTGGTGGCGCAAGAGCATTTCCTGGAGTTTCCGGGCGAGATTCGCCCGCGGCTCTACGCTGTCCACGACACGCTCCGCGCACTGCAGGAAATGGCAGGAAAGTATTGTGACGACTGGCGAGAAGCGAAACCGGGGCGACGTGTGGCTGCAGTTACCGGTTCCGCGGGTAAAACGACAACCAAGGAAATTCTTGCGGCATTACTGGCCGCGAGGTTCCGCGTTTTGAAATCCGAAGGAAACTTGAACAACGAATACGGGCTGCCGCTTACGCTGTTCCGTCTCGGCGACGAGCACGACGTGGCCGTGGCCGAGCTGGGGATGTCGCGCCGGGGCGAGCTCGCCCGGCTCGCTGAAATCGCCCGGCCGGATGTGGGTGTTGTCACCAACGTCGCGCCGGTGCATTTGGAATTCTTCTCCTCGGTGGATGAAATCGCGCTGGCGAAGCGTGAATTGATCGAGGGGCTGGGCGGCAAGGATCCCGTGGCTGTGCTGAATGCAGACGACGCGCGCGTCTCGCGATTCGCGGAGATCTTCCGGGGGCGCGTCCTCTATTTCGGTTTTTCGAAGAGCGCGCAATTCCGCGCGGAAAACATCGAGAGCCATGGAATCGATGGGTCTGCGTTCGATTTCGAGAGCCCCTCGGGGCGCGCCCGCCTGGAGCTTCCTCTGGTCGGCCGGCACAACGTGCTGAACGCCGTTGCCGCGCTGGCGGCGGCCAGTGAATGGGGAATCGGAACCGCCGAGGCGCAGCACGTGCTGCCGAAATTGATCCCGGCGTCGCTGCGCGGAGAGATCGTGCGGTTTACGGATGGCTTCGTGGTGATCAACGACTCCTACAACTCGAATCCGCTGGCGCTCGAGAGAATGATCGAGCTTCTCTGCGCTACGCCCGGATATCGCCGCCGTATTCTCGTTGCGGGCGCTTGGCGCGAAATTGGCCCCGCATCGGCCGAGCTTCATCGCGCCGCTGGAAAATCCGCAGCCGAAAGAAACGCTATCGATTGGATTGTGGGCGTAGATGGCGATGCCCGCGAATTGGTGGAGGGCGCAATCGACGCCGGGCATGCCAGGGAGCGCACGCGTTTTTTTGGGTCTTCGGAAGAAGCGGCGAAGTTCCTTCCCGAATTCGTGGCCGCGGGCGATCTGCTGCTGCTCAAAGGTTCGCGCGGCGTGCGCATGGAAAAAATTCTCGAAGCGATTGAGGGGAAGCACCGGCGCATGGCCCCGGTTTCTGGCGCGGAAAAGCTCGAGGACGCGCGAAAGGCCCGGCACTGAGATGTTCTACTATCTCCTCGTTCACGTGCTGCGCCCTTACTTCAGCCCTCTAAACGTCTTCCGCTACATCACCGTGCGTACGGCGGTAGCCAGCTGGACCGCGCTGCTGCTTTCGCTTCTGCTCGGCCCCTGGGTGATCGAGCGGCTGCGTGCGATGCAAATAAAGCAGTACATTCGCGCGGAAGGTCCGAAGGCACATCAAAAGAAGGCAGGAACGCCGACGATGGGCGGCGTATTGATTGTCGCAGCCATTGTGATTCCGACACTGTTCTGGGCAGACCTCCGCAATCCATACGTCTTGCTCGCGCTCGGCGCAACGCTCGCGTTCGGCACGATCGGCTTCATTGACGACTACAACAAAGTGGTGCGCCGCAGGAATCTCGGGCTGACGCCAAAAATGAAATTCGGGCTGCAGGTGCTGACATGCGTTGTGGTGGGCAGCATTTTGCTGGATCTGCAGTCGCGCGGCGCTTATTCCACGCAGTTGAGCGTGCCGTTTGCCAAGCGCTTGCATCCCAATCTGGTGATCGAGTCGCTGCTGGGCAGCAATCACTTCTGGGCGCTCGCGTACATTCCTTTTGTACTGTTTCTCATTCTGGTTATCGTCGGAAGCTCAAACGCGGTGAATCTCACGGACGGGCTGGACGGCCTTGCGATTGGATGCGTGATTGTATCTTCTGCGGCGCTCACGGCGCTTACCTATATCTCGAGCCGCGCGGGATTCGCCGAGTATCTCGATATCCAGAAAATGCCGGCGGCGGGCGAGCTCACGATTTTCTGCGGCTCGCTCGTGGGCGCCTCTCTCGGATTTCTCTGGTACAACGCGCATCCTGCGGAGATGTTCATGGGCGATGTAGGCTCGCTCGCACTCGGCGGAGCGATTGGCGTGGTCGCCGTCATTCTCAAGCAGGAAATTCTGCTGCTGTCCATTGGCGGAGTTTTTTTTCTCGAAGCCCTTTCCGTGATTATTCAGGTGGGCTCGTTCAAGCTTACGGGCAAACGCGTGTTCCGGATGGCGCCCCTGCACCATCATTTCGAGCTGATAGGCTGGAGCGAATCGAAAATAATTGTGCGATTCTGGATCGCCGCTCTGGTTTTCGCGCTGTTTTCTCTGACGACACTGAAATTGAGGTGAGTTTCTGAGACCCGGAATGGATCTCTCTGGGAAGCGCGTGCTGGCCGTAGGGCTGGCGCGCACCGGCATTGTTGTGTCGCTCTTCAGCGCCGCGTATGGAGGTGTTGTAACTGCGACGGACATAAGGCCGGAATCGGAGCTCGGCGACACTGCCACTAAGCTCCGTGCCGCTGGCGTGAAGCTCGAGTTGGGCGTCCACAACGACGCGACGTTTCTCGATCAGGATCTGATTGTGCTGAGCCCCGGCGTGCCGGCAAAGCTCCCGGCTCTCGAGCTTGCGCGTGCGCAAGGAATCCCAATCTGGAGCGAAATTGAACTGGCCTGGCGCTTCCTGCGCGGCAAGCTCGTTGCCATCACGGGGTCCAACGGCAAGACAACAGCCACTTCGCTCGTGGCGCACATTCTCAAAACGTCGGGAATACCCACCCAAGTCGGCGGGAACATCGGCACCCCGCTTCTCGCGCTCGTCGAGGCTTCTACCGATTCCACCGTCACCGTGGCCGAAATCAGCAGCTTTCAACTGGAAACGGTAGAGAAGTTTCGCCCGGAAATCGGCGTCCTATTGAACCTCACGCCCGACCACCTCGACCGCCACGCGTCGTTCGAAGACTACGCGCAGGCGAAGATGCGAATGTTCGAAAATCAGCTCGAACGCGATGCCGCCGTGCTGAATGCCGACGATTCCGAAGTTACGAAGCGCATGCCTTCGAAGCCGCACATTTACTGGTTCAGCCGTCAGAAGCGAGTTGCTGCGGGCGCATATCTGAGCGCTGGCCAGATTATTTTTCGCCATGAAGGAAGTGAGACCTTGCTTGCCCGGCGCGATGAAATTCCTTTGAAGGGTGAGCACAACGTCGAAAACGTTCTGGCTTCTTGCGCTGCCGCTTATCTCGCAGGTGCCGTGCCCGACGCCATCTCGAATGGGGTAAAAACGTTCGCAGGCGTCGAACACCGGCTTGAGTTTGTGGCCGAAATCGCTGGAGTGGCTTTCTACAATGATTCGAAAGCCACAAACGTGGACGCCACGCTGAAGGCCATCGAGGCGTTTCAGGGTCCTCTTCTCATCATTCTGGGCGGCAAAGATAAGGGCAGCGACTACACAACGCTTCGGGAACCGCTTCGCCAGCGTGCACGAATGGCGCTTCTGATCGGCGCGGCAGCAGACAAGATTGCGTCTCAACTCGGCGACGCCGTGCCAGTCGAGCGAGCGGAAACAATAGACCGCGCTTTGAAGATGGCGACGCACCATGCGCATCCCGGAGACGTCGTTCTGCTGGCCCCGGCATGCGCCAGCTTTGATCAGTTCGAGAATTACGAGCATCGCGGCCGCGTGTTCAAGGAGCTCGTCACGAAGCTCGAAAGCCAATCCGCCGCGGGCGCTCGCGCGCCAAAGGCCTAGAGGACCAAAGGTAAAAAGCACAATGCCGCGCACCCTCCAACCCGACCGGCAATTATTTATGGTGACGCTGGCGTTGTGTTTCATTGGCGCCGTAATGGTGTTCAGCGCCTCGGCGATGACGGCCCGCGAACAGTTCGGTAATGGTTACATTTTCCTGATCCGCCAGCTCGTCTACATCGCTCTCGGAATCGGCGGAATGTTCTGGCTGATGAAAACGGACTACCGCATGCTGCGTCAGCCCCGCGTGATTTTCACGGGACTCGCCGTCACGCTCGTGCTGCTGCTCGCGGTGTTCTTCCTCGATCGGTCGCACGCGACCCATCGTTGGATTCGCCTCGGACCGCTCAGCCTGCAGCCTTCCGAAATGGCGAAGCTTGTCGTGATCCTCTATCTCGGCTGGTTCCTAGAAATGCGCTGCGCGCCGCGTGGCTTCGGCATCAACGACCCGCTTCACACGCTCGCGCCCGCACTCGGAACCGTCATGTTGATCGTGGCCCTGGTCGTCACCGAGCCTGACATGGGCACCGCCTGCATGATTTTCTTCATCGCTGCCGTGATGCTTTTCGTCTCCGGAATTTCGCTGCGTTACGTAGCCGGGGCGGCGCTCGCGCTCGTGCCCGCAGTCTATCTCCTCATCGTGCGCGTCCCGTACCGCTACCAGCGTTTGCAGGCCTTCCTGTCTCCAGGTTCCGACCCGCAGGGCCATGGGTTCCAATTGCTGCAATCCCTGATCGCCGTTGGCTCGGGCGGTTTTTCGGGCGTTGGATTGATGGAGAGCCGCCAGAAGCTTTTCTTTTTGCCCGAAGCGCACACGGATTTTATTTTTGCGGTGATCTGCGAGGAGCTCGGGTTCATCGGCGCGGTCGTCGTACTCGTACTCTTCGCGTTGTATGGATGGCGCGGTTTTGTCACCGCGATGAAAGCGCCCGATCGTTTCGGACGCCTGCTCGCCGTAGGCATCACAGCGATGGTTGTGGGCCAGGCCATGATTAATTTGAGCGTCGTGCTCGGCCTGCTGCCGACAAAGGGGATTCCCCTCCCGTTCATCAGCTACGGCGGCTCGAGTCTGCTCGGAATGCTTTTGGCTACCGGCGTGCTCCTGAACATCAGTCAGCACGCGGATGAGACGTGAAGCCCTAAGTGAGCGCCGACACCAAGAATTTGCTGATTGCGGGCGGCGGTACGGGCGGCCACGTTTTTCCGGCAATGGCGATCGCGCGCGAATGGCTGCGCCGCGGCGCAGCCGGAGCCACAGAAGAGACACGTGAGG
>Ga0307475_10001657_pt1 | contig 13277 bp, 11 predicted proteins | sample atmos_gasesECM1C_FD_203317 | JGI IMG/M metagenome (GOLD analysis project Ga0307475, IMG submission 203317) | Hardwood forest soil microbial communities from Morgan-Monroe State Forest, Indiana, United States - atmos_gasesECM1C_515 | ecosystem: Environmental > Terrestrial > Soil > Temperate... | reverse complement strand
TTGCCGAATTTCCGGCCCATTGGGCGCCGAATGCGATGGTGCGCTACGACCAGAAACAATTTCCGGCGCGCTACCGTGACGGCGTGTTCATCGCCTTCCACGGCTCATGGAATCGCGCGCCCTATGCTCAAGGCGGCTATAACGTCGTTTTTCAGCCGCTCGCCGGGGACCGCGCATCCGGCCAATGCGAAATATTTGCGGACGGTTTCGCGGGAGCGGTGAAGTCGCCCGCCAAAGCCGATCATCGTCCCTCTGGCTTGGCGGTGGGTCCGGACGGCTCGCTGTACGTTTCCGACGATATTCGCGGACGGATCTACCGGATTGTCTATCAGGGCGGCCCCGCAGGCGGAGCTGCGAACGTCACGCTATGTCCGAGCGCAACAGCTCCGGCCGGCAATCCTGTGGAAGTGACCGCGCAACCGCCAGAGGGTACGCATCCGGACGCTGGTGCGGCAGCACTTCCCGTTCCTGAAGGCGCGACACGGGAAATGGTAGTGCTCGGTCAGCGCATCTATCGCGGCGAAGTGGGCGGAGCGGCGTGCACCGGCTGCCATGGTGACAGTGGTCAGGGCACCCCTTTGGGCCCCGATCTACTGGGCAAGAAATGGCTGTGGAGCGATGGCAGCTACGCCGGAATCGCGAAAACCATAACCGACGGTGTATCGCAACCAAAACAATATCGCAGCGCCATGCCCCCGATGGGCGGGGCGCAACTTACGCCCGACCAGGTATCAGCGCTCGCAGCGTACGTGTGGGCGCTGAGCCATCCCGCGTCGCCCAATCGGAATTGAAGACCGAACGGGGGCGCACGCACAGATCAGACAGACCTTAATTGAGAGCGGCCAAACCGCTGGGCCTGGCCGCTCTCAGAAACATCCATACGCCTGCAATAAGAGTCAGGAAGTGGTTTCTTTCAGATCGTCGTCGGCTTGCTTGTTGGCTTTTTTTGTCTCGGCTTTGGCGTCGGCATCGGGCGCGAATCCTTTGATGGCCTTGCCAAGACTTACGGCGCCAGCGCCGGTTACTTTCGCCTTGAGGGCGTCGAAGCCGCCAGGAATGCTCAGGTTCTTCGCAACATGCGCGGCGGCCACGCACTGTCCGATATTCTTGAAGCCCCCGCAGGCGGTCTGCGCGTCCTGGCCGGTCAGCGTCTTGATCTTGCCGGCGATCGCGGTGTTGTGGCTCAGGACATCGCTCGGCGTGCCGTGCGACATGCTTGAGTTTGCCGTTGAGCTGGCACCATGCGACGCGCTCATGCCGGGATTACTGTCAGGCCCGTGTCCCGCGGGCGGCCCGCCACCTGGATGCGAGCGTTGCGCGAAGGCAGGCGCGGAAAAAGAGAGTGCCATCATAGTTGGCACAGCGAGAATGTGACGTTTCACGATATTCCTCCCAGTTGAGACTTTTGGGGCTGGCAGGACGCACAGGCTTCTACCCTGCGCGACCGAGGACTGTTCTTCTGGCCTTAGGATGCGCCGGCAAGAAGAGGGGATGCAAGGCCTGGTCTGTTTGAAGCCACTCTTAGGACGGAGCGGTTTCGATAACAATTTGCTGTTCTGTTGCAGGCGATTGGTACGCACTGCCTATGCCTAATGGATCCGAGTTGAAGTTTGGTCGCAGCTGTTTGAACTTCGCAGAACCCCGTTTCCGGATAGCCTCCGAGTTGGCGACGATACGCCCGGAGTGTGGCCGCCGCGAACGGCACTGCTACATGTAGTGCTTTCTCCCGCGCGCTAATCCGATGAGTATGTGCTGTATGGAACATGATTCAACCGGGATTAGGTACACACTTATGTCTGCTCCGAAAGCGGACATTCTGAATTTGGAGGAACTACAAAATGCACCGTTCACATCGTTACATCGCTTCGTTGTTCTTGACCGCAGCTATTGCGGCGCCAGTGTGGCTTATGGCCGCCCCAGTACCGCAAGAGGCCCGCGTTCAGGTCCGAGTTTACGATCGAGACCACAAGGACTATCACAACTGGGATGACAACGAAAATCGCGCCTGGGGGCAGTACCTGAGCGACAACCACAGGAATTCTCACGAATTCTCCAAGGCGAACAAGAAGGAGCAGTCGAAATACTGGAATTACCGCCACGCTCATCCAGATAAGGACTAACCAAGTCACCACGTCGAACGAGGAAACATAGGACAGAGGAATGCGTACCCGTCCGTGAAGTTACGGACGGGGCGCAGAAGTGTTCCTGCTCCGTTGGTTCAGGCTGCCGCGCAATTTTCCTGTGGATGAGATTGCAAGCGTCGAGGCGCGTTCGGATACGCCGGCGTTTCACCCTTCATTTCGATGCTCAAAGACGCGTTGGGCGCAGAACGGATTGCCATGCGCGCGCACGCGTCGCATACTGCGAGCGAGGGCTAGAATGCAGGCAAGGCCCGGAGGATGGTATGCCGGCGAAGAAATTGAATGATGGGGAAGTGCAGGAACGGCTGAAGACAGCGAAGGGCTGGAGCCTGGTGAATGGGAAATTGCACCGGGAGTTTCAGTGCAAGGATTTCGTGGCGGCGTTTGGGAACATGACGCGGGTGGCGCTGGTGGCAGAGTCGATGAACCATCACCCGGAGTGGTTCAACGTGTGGAATAAAGTGGTCATCGATTTGAGCACGCACAGCGTGAAGGGGATCAGCGACTACGACTTTACGCTGGCGGGGAAGATTGACGAGATTTTTGGGTGAAGAGGAATCACCGCGTCAATCGTGTCTTGAAGGCGCTTCGAGGAAAGCTGGCGAGGCCGTCGGCACATTCTAAGTTGAGGTCCTGAAGCTACCCTCATCGGGTAGCTTCAGGATGACACCATCGCGAACAGCGTGAATAGTTGACAGTGAAAAAGAAGGGCCGCTTGCGCGGTTAGGAGCGCCAGGCGGGAAGCACGCGAAACTGGCGCTTGCCCTCGATGCGATAAGTGACGAAATCGGCGTGATCCACCGTGAGGATCGCGGAGAGCGATTGGCGCTTGGCGAGATGGACTAAGGTGGCGTCAGCGAAGTCCATGGGCCGGTCCCAATAGCGAGACATCAGAGCGTGGATAGCCGGCAGCTCTGCGTGCTCGATGGCGCCAAGCAGGACAGCCCCCGAGCGGACAAACTTCCAAGCAGCTTCCATCTCGACGCGCGCATCACCCACCAAATGGAAGAGTTCGGTGAGCACGGCTTCGGAGGTAAGCAAGGGCAAACGAAGCTGCGCAAAGGCGGAAACACAGGGCTGATGCCAGCGGTCGCTTTTATCGAGCAGGGCCAGAATGGCCCCGGTGTCGATCAGTGCATCAGCGGGCATAATGACGGCGAAGGCGCTTGCGAACCGCCTGACCCGCTCGTTCCGCGCGACGCGAATCGCCACCGGCAAATGCACCAAAACAACGCGCGGCGGCGGCATGAAGGAGGCGCTGCGCTTCGTCGCCGCCAGAGTCGCCATTGTTTTTCTCGAGCCAGTCACGAACCGCGCTGTCCAAAATGGAGGACACCGGAACGCCGCGAAGGCGTGCCTGGCGTTCCAGATCAGTCTTCAGTTCGCCGGACAAGCGCCAGCTATAAACTTCCGTCTTCATGCACTACAGTGTAGTGCATCCGGCCGCCTTGCGCAAGGGATTCTTCTTACTTTCACCAGCTGCCGAAAACCGAGTCGCTGACGCGATGAGAATCAGGAATCGTCGCTAAGACAAAGCGCGGCGCTCATCCATCCTTCCTTTGGCGCGCGGACTTTCTTCGCGCGCTTGTGTCAGCCTTCGTTTCGCAACCACTCCTCCAGAGTATGTAGATCGACCTCGGGATAGGCCCGGCGAAGCCGAGGATGTCAGCCTTAAATCCTGATTCAGTGACCGGCGAAACATAGTGCAAAACTCCTTGCCCAAGACGAGCCGGACATCAAGGGTTATGTGGTCAACCGGAAGCATTGAGTGTGAGTTTGCGGACTTCGCGACGTTTGTAAGCTAGACTCTCGTTGAATGATAAGCGCTTACTCCCAGCGAAGCACGCGCGGCTGGGTGCTCATCATTGTGCGGTGGGCTGCCGCGTTGGTTGTACTTGGTGTGCTGCTGCATTTCCTTCCGATGGCGCCGTTGCGCGAGGCGATCGCGCGTGTTCCAGTATCGAGCTTTTTTGCGGTGCTGTTGGGTTACTTGCTGACGCACTGCGTTGGCGTGGCGAAATGGCGGATGGTGGTGAACACGGCGGGAGCGGGGTTGGATTTCGCGACGAGCGCGCAGTGTTACTTCGGCGGACTTTTTGGCACGCTTTTTCTCCCTTCGATTGTGGGAGGCGACGTCGTGCGGTTGGCGGTTGGATTACAGCGCAGTCCACGGCCAGCCGCGGTTTTGACGGGCAATCTCGTGGATCGCTTCCTGGACGTAACGGCACAGGCAGGTCTTGTACTGCTGGGGTTGTTGCTGGTTCCGGAGTTGGACCTGGTTTCAGAAAATGGGGAAAACACGGTGCGGAATGTTTTTCTGGGAGCCGTGTGCGGACTCATTGCGTTGCTGGGTTTGCTCTTTCTGCTGCGCAAGAGAATATTGGGCGGCCGCTCTGTGCGCTTCCGCAGACGGCTGGCGCGGCTGCGGCATGCGTTGCAAGCGGTGTCGAAGCGACCGCGCGTGCTGGCGCTGGGTTGGCTGGTGGGGACCTGCGTGCAGCTTGCGTTCCTGATGTTGACGGCGCAGCTCGCGGTTTATTGCGGGCTAACCCTGCCGCTGCGGGCGTGGCTGTTCGCCTGGCCGCTGGCGAAGCTTGCCGCGGTGCTGCCTTTGACGCAGGGCGGCATCGGCGTGCGGGAAGCCGCGTTGGTCGCGCTGCTGTCTCCCTTTGGAGCGCCGGGGCATCTGGTGATGGCTGCCGGGTTGGTATGGGAAGGCGTAGTGATCGCGGGAGGGCTAATCGCGGGGGCGGCGGCGCTGGTTCTCCGGAGGCGAGTCGACCGGGCCGGTAGCGCGTGACAGATTGGCATCGCCGGGATACAGGTCTATTGACGCCGACAGTTTCACAGGTCAAGATGGGACCCCCTTCCTGAAGGCCGCTGTCTACAGGGCTGTCTCTCTCCAGTCGTTAACCTTGGGTTAGCAAGCCTTGCGGGCGAAACGCACCCGCGAATCACTGGCTTGCACGCCACAACTATGCTCGAAGCCGAAATAACGAGAGCTCTAGCACATGACACAAAGACGATTGCGACTGCTATTGGCGGAAGGAAGTCCCGGGGAGGCCGCTGCGGCGCTGCATGAGCTTTACGCCGGGAGCGATCCAGGGCTGGAGCTGACGGTGGTGTCAACGATCGCGACGCTGCTGCCAACCATCAAGATAGTCGATCCGGAAGTGATCCTGTTAGACGTGGGGCTGAGTTTGCGCGAGCCGATGGATGCCGTGCATCTGGTGCACCGGGCGGCGCCGGGAGTGCCATTAATCGTCATCGCCGATCCCGCGGAAAAGGAGCGGGCCATCCACAGCTTGGCGGAAGGAGCGATGGACTATGTGCTGAAGGGGCACACAGACGCGCACACGCTGGAACGGGTGCTGCTAGCAGCGCTGGAGCGCAACACGCTAGCGGGTCTCGCCGACATGCTGCGTGACCAGGTGACCGGGCTGTATACGCGGGACGGTTTCCTGACCGTGGGCAGACGGCGCCTTGAAGAGGCGATGCGAGCGAGCAGTTCGCTCGTCCTGATCTGCGTGCTATTAGAGAATTTGCAGGCGCTGCGGGATGCATTCGGTCCGGGAACAGCGGATCGCGCGCTGATTGACGTCGCCGGATTGCTGAAGGGATGTTGCCGGCGCAGCGACATCGTGGGACGGGAAGGCGAAGCGCAATTCGTAATTCTGGGCGTCGATGCCGTTGCGCCGAGCGCGGAGGTGATGCGCAGCCGGCTGGAGCAACACCTTGCGGTGCACAACCAGACGCGTTCCCCGTTGGGACCAATCGACTTGCGGACCAGCATCGGTTCCTGGACCGCAAAGGACGCGGGCACCTTCGCGGAATTCCTGGACGCTGTTGAGGCGCGTTTGCGGCCGGCCGTGCTGGAGCCGAAAACGTAGAGCCTTGCGCGAGCGTAGTTGCATCGCGAGTGGCAACACAAGTCGCAGATTTGGCCGGACGGTTGACGAATTCGCGGTTGGGAGCGAAGGCATGAAATCGCGGACGCTCGACGAAAAGGCACTGCGGGATGAGAATGCCCGGGCGCAGGAGGCTTTGCGGCATTCCGAAGAGCGCAATCGCGACCTGGTGGAAAATTCGGCGTACGGGATTTTCCGGGTTAGCGCCGACGGTTCTTTCCTGGACGGCAATCCCACGCTGCTGCGCATCACGGGATGTGCTTCCGCGGGAGACTTACTAGCGCTGAATTTGGCTCGGGACATTTTCCGGTTTCCCGAGCAATATGCGCAGCTCACCAGCTCTTGCCGGGAAAATGGCCGAGTTCACGCTGCGGAGGCGGAATGGCGGCGCCGCGACGGCGGCCTGGTTACCGTGCGGATGAACGTGCGGCAGCTTACGGCGGCAGGCCAGCCAGCCGGCCTGGAGATAATCGCGGAGGACGTCACGGAGCTGCGCGCTGTGGAGCGGCAGTTGCGGCAGGCACAAAAGTTTGAGGCTGTCGGCCAATTGGCGGGCGGCATCGCGCATGACTTCAACAACGTGGTGGGGGCGATCCTGGGCTGGGCCGAGCTGGGACTTGAGCAGAACCGCGACAATCCTCAAGTGGTGGAGCGCTTCACGCGTATCCGCGAGCAGGCCGAGCGCGCCGCCACGCTGACTCGCGAGCTGTTGGCTTTTGCGCGCCGCCAAGTGCTACAGCCGCGTGCCGTAGACCTCAATACCGTGGCTGGCGGGCTGGTCAGCTTTCTCGACAAGGTGATCGGTAAAGACATCGAGTTTAAGTTCTTGAGCGCCAGGCTCGACCCGGTGAAGGCAGATTCCGCGCAGATCGAACAAGTGCTTATGAATCTTTGCCTCAACGCGCGGGATGCTATGCCGCAAGGCGGCAGGCTGGTAATCGAGACGGAGATGGTGGCGCTGGACGACTCCTATTGCCGCTTTTATCCCTACGTGCACGCCGGCCGCTATGCAGTGGTTTCCGTTTCGGACACGGGCATTGGAATGGACACGGAAACCCGCGAGCGCATCTTCGAGCCTTTCTTCACCACGAAGGAGCGTGGCAAGGGCACGGGGATGGGCCTGGCCACGGCGTACGGGATCCTGAAGCAGCATGGCGGATTTATCCACGTGTACAGCGAGCCCGGGCACGGCAGCCTTTTTCGCGTATACGTTCCGGTGCTGGAAGGCGCGCCAGCGGAAAGCGGAGGAGCGGAAAAGGCGCCGACTCCTTCGTTGGCCGAATTACATGGCACGGAGACAGTCCTTATTGCCGAAGACCATGAATCGATTCGGGAGATGTCGCGGCAGGCGCTTCTGGGCATGGGCTACCGGGTACTCTCCGCCTGCGACGGCCAGGAGGCGCTGCAGCTCTGCTCGCACGAGAAGCCGGCGCTGGCCATTTTGGATGTCATCATGCCCAATCTCGGCGGGCCCGCTACGGCCACGGGGCTCTTGGAAATGTTTCCGGGCTTGCCAGTTGTGTTCACCAGTGGTTATTCGGCCGACGCTAGCGAACTTCCGGCGGAGGGCACGCCAGCGCGCTACCTGCAGAAGCCTTATAGCCCAACAACGCTGGGACGCGTGGTGCGCGAGATTCTGGACCAGCATCGCGTGGAAAGCGAGCTCAAGGCGTCGAAAACGAAGGGTACATACTGAGGCGCGCGGGCGAGGAACAGGGACATGTCTAGCTGACCGCTTTTGCGACAATGCCGTCCCAAAAGCGGTCGCTAGAACACGTTGTTCCGCTGCTGCCGTTATCGCGTATATCGTTGATGTTATTATACTTAGACGAAACATTGCGCGTGGCGCTCTGCCTGCCAACTTAACCGCTGTCATGAGCGCAGCAACTGCCACTCTTTGCCTCAGCGTCCGGAGAACGTGCCGTTCCAGCTTGCTGTCGCGGGCACGAAACGGGAGCCCGGAGGCGTTCGGGGAAATGGTTACGCCGTACCTGCCGACGCTGTACCGCTGCGCGCGGGGGTTGACCGGAAACGCGGCGGACGCCGAAGACGTCAGCCAGGAAGCGGTGCTGAAGGCTTGGTCGCGGCTGGAGCAGTTTGCGGGGAAGCAAGACGAATCGATCGATGATTTCCGCGCCTGGATTTCGCGCATTGCGGCAAACGCTTCGATCGACCTGCTGCGCCAGCGCCGCGACGGGAAGATCGCGTCCCTGGATCAGCGCAAGGGCCAAAGCGAAGAGACGATCGGCTGCGGCATAGAGTCAGAGCAACTGGATCCGGAAGAGCGTTGCGCGCGACGCGAGATGGGCCGCATGCTGGCGAAAGCCATCGTGCAACTCCCGCGGGATTTGCGACAAGCATGCCTGCTGCGCGATGTGCTGCACTATTCGACGCAGGAGGTCGCCAGCCGCCTGGGAATATCGGTGGTGGCCGTGCGGCTGAGGCTGTTCCGCGCGCACCGGCGGCTGCGCGAAAAGCTACAGGATGAATTGCGGCCCGCCGCGCGCCATGACAGCGCACGACTCCGCCCGCGCCCAGAATACCGGCGCCCGTCCGCGGGTCGCTTCGCTGCCCTGGCTTCTCCGGAGTACGCCATCGGCGACTGAGCAACTGGCTGTTCCAACCTTCAGAATAGCGTTATTCGGCGGCAATTTTGGCGTTGACACGCACGTTTTGCGGTGCTACAAAATCGACCAGACATGCCCTCTGGTGGTAAGTCTCTTACCGCATTGCGGCAACATCACGCGAGTGAGGAATCAGACCTGCCTGGCAGGGCAGGCCTGTTCTGCCGCTGAGGGAATGTCCGCAACACCCCACCACCCCGGGAGGTGAGAACCTGCGTTTTCACCTCCTTTTTGTTTTCTTCCGCTAACGAACTAAACTCTTGAGGTCATGCCGGCTAATCCTAACGCGCAGCGGCCAAGCCAGCCGCCTCTCCTTGCGCTGAACCACGTCACCGTGATGCGCGGAGAACTTGCGGCGCTTCAAGACGTCACCCTGCGCGTAGAGGCTGGCGAGAATGTATGCATTCTCGGCCCGAATGGGTGCGGCAAATCCACACTGATCAAGACCATCACGCGCGAGTGCTATCCGCTGGCGAACGAAGGTTCCTCTATCGCGATCCTGGGCCGCGAGCGATGGAACGTTTTTGAGCTGCGCTCGCTGCTGGGGATCGTATCTCCCGATCTACTGGCGTCCTGCACCAGCGATGCGACCGGCCGCGACGTGGTGCTTTCCGGCTTTTTCAGCAGCACGCGCATTTTTCCGCATCACGCGCCCAATTCCGGGCTGCTCGAAAAGACGGACGCGGCGCTCGCCCGGCTGGGGATCGCGCACCTTGCCGGGCGCCCGGTCGCACAGATGTCCTCGGGTGAAGCGAAGCGCACGCTAATCGCTCGCGCACTGGTACACGAACCGCAATCGCTGTTGTTCGATGAACCCAGCAATGCGCTGGACATCGGCGCGCAGATACAACTGCGCGACGCCATGCGCGCGCTCGCAATCGGCGGCCTGGGCATTCTCCTGGTTACGCACCACGTTTCGGAGATCATTCCGGAGATTGGGCGAGTGGTGTTGCTACGCGAAGGCCGCATTGTTGCCGATGGGCCAAAGCAAGACATGCTTACATCCGAAAAACTCTCCGCTCTATTCGGCGCCGACATTCACATCGCGCGCCGTGACGGCTACTATTCTCTGTCTTAGACGGAATTGGGAGTTAGGGAAGAACTTGGAAGGCCGGCCGAGAAGCAAATCGGGATTGGTTGAACTCTACGACTTGTCCGCGCGATGACTGGCTATTGTGCGCGCTTCCGGGGACCGGGGGGTCCAGTCTTCGGGAGGAAACGCCACGCGCCAGAACGTCGGCCGCGGCGACGAAAATTCCAGTCCAATTTCCGCTTTGCCCGCGCGCACCGGGCCCAGAAACGCCACGTGGCATTCCTGCTCTTCCTGCGTGCGCTTGTGCTGCAGTAACACCTTGCTGCCGCTGGTCACGCGCGCTTTCATGAGCACTAGCGCGCCGTGGGCGTTGATGGCCAGCGTCTCCGTCTCTTCCTCGATGCTTTCGCCCTTTACGTCTTCGCCGCGAATGCGCACAGCCACTTGCATCAGCACCCGCTGGCTACGACGTCGCGCGACTGGGTTCATGGATACGTTGTGGGCCTTACCCATCCCTATCTCTCTTAAGCTCCACTATACCGTGACATCGACGGTTGTCGAGCGGCTTGGGGACGAGCGTATCCAAAAATGTCACCGCTACTCCGTAACGTTGGCGTTAGCTACGTTGCTCGATGGGAATATAGTGGCGGGTGTCGTGGCCCAAATAAATCTGACGGGGGCGCGCTATTTTCTGTTCGGGATCGAGCAGCAACTCTTCCCACTGCGAAATCCAGCCAGAGGTCCGTGGAATGGCAAAGAGTACCGGGAACATGGTCATGGGAAAGCCCATGGACTGGTAGATCAGCCCGGTGTAAAAGTCCACGTTGGGATACAGTTTGCGCTTGATGAAGTATTCGTCTTCCAGCGCGATACGTTCGCATTCCAGAGCGATTTCCAGCAGCGGGTTCTTGCCCATCAAATCGAACACTTCGTAGGCCACTTTTTTGATGATGCGCGCGCGCGGGTCGTAATTCTTGTACACACGATGGCCGAAGCCCATCAGCTTGGTTTCGCCGGTCTTCACGCGCTTGATGAATTCGGGCACTTTCTGCACGGAACCGATTTCCATCAGCATGCGCAGCACTTCTTCGTTTGCGCCGCCGTGCAGCGGGCCGTACAGCGCGGCGATGGCCGCCGCGGTCGCCGAGTAAGGATCGACGTGCGAACTGCCCACGTTGCGAATCGTGCTGGTCGAACAGTTCTGCTCGTGATCGGCATGCAGGATGAACAGAATATCTAGCGCGTGCTCCAAAGTCGGGTTCGGCCGGTAGCGGCTCTCGGTCGTGCGAAACAGCATGTTCAGGAAATTGCCGGGGTAACTCAGCTCATTGTCTGGATAAACGAAGGGCATGCCCAGCGAGTGCCGGTAAGAGAACGCAGCGATCGTGGGCATCTTTCCGATCAGGCGGTAAGTCTGCTTCCTGCGGGATTCCGCGCTGAAGATGTCTTTGGCGTCGTGATAAAAAGTTGAGAGCGCGGCGATGGTTGAAATCATCATGCCCATCGGATGGGCATCGTAATGAAAGCCGTCCAGGAATTTCTTGATGCTTTCGTGAATGAAGGTGTGGTGCGTGACGTGGTAAGTCCAATCCTTCAACTGTTCGGAGGTGGGTAGCTCGCCATGCACGAGCAGGTACGCGGTCTCAAGATAGGTGCTTTTTTCGGCGAGATCTTCGATTGGGTACCCGCGATACCTTAAAATGCCCGCATCTCCGTCGATGTAGGTGATGCGGCTGATGCAGGACGCCGTGTTGTTGAACGCCGGGTCATAGCTCATCATCCCGAATTCTTTGGGATCGATCTTGATTTGCCGCAAATCGCTGGCCCGGATGGTGTCGTGGGTAATGGGTACCTCGTAGCTCCGCCCGGTGCGGTTGTCGGTGATGGTCAAAGTTTCGCGGGGCGCCGAAGTACCCTCGGCTTTTCTCGTGGTTGTGGCGGTCGGAGCGGAATCCATTGCGCGAACCTCGGGACGCAGCGGCAAAATTCGACTGTATCACTTTACACCCAAAGAGCGGTACGCGGAAATGGGAGGGAAGAGCGTTACACCTTCAACAAGTCTATGAAACTAAAGGAATAGCGGGCTTGGAGGTCCAGCGGCCAAGGGCAGTCAGGTACGCCTCTTGACAATAGTCGTGACAACGAGTATTATACCGGGCGTGGCACTGGCTTCCGCGCGTGCCCGGGAACCTCGGTTCCGCTACATTCGCGGCCAAGGCTCTCCCAAGGGGACTTCATGATCAACATCCGTAGGAGCAACGACCGCGGCCATGCAGACCATGGCTGGCTGAACACCCATTTCACATTTTCTTTCGCCGATTACTACGATCCCAAGCACGTGCAGTTTCGGACTTTGCGCGTCATGAACGACGACCGCGTCGCCGGGGGCGGTGGCTTCCCCATGCACCCGCACCGGGACATGGAGATCGTTACCTACGTGCTGGCGGGCGCCCTCGAGCATCGCGACAGCATGGGCAATGGCTCGGTGATCAAGTCAGGCGACATTCAGTACATGAGCGCGGGGACCGGCGTGACACACAGCGAGTTCAACGCCTCGTCGACGGAGCCAGTGCACCTGTACCAGATTTGGATGTTCCCGGAAAAACAGGGGTTGAAGCCCGTCTACGACCAGAAGAATTTCACGGAGGCGGAGAAACGCGGGAGGCTGCGCCTGATCGCTTCGCCAGACGGCCGAGAAGGATCAGTGAAGATTCGCCAGGACAACGAGCTCTACGCAACGGTCCTAGGCAGGGGCGACTCGGTCAAGTACGCGCTCAAGCCGGACCGCCACGCCTATGTGCAAATAGCCCGTGGCAGCGTGAAAATTAACGGCAAGGAACTAGCCGAAGGCGACGGCGCCGCCATCTCCGCCGAAAAATCAGTAGAACTGACCGGCGTCAGCGATGCCGAAGTCCTGCTGTTCGATCTGGCATAAAACAGAATACAAGGAATGAAGTGCGGGAGACGCGGAGCCGACTCCCGCACTCCGGGGTTAGCTGTTGGGCGCGCCCAGCGGCTGAAACACAGCCTGAAACTTGGGCTTGCGCGCCGAATAGAGTGCATACCCTGCACCCACCAAGGCAAAGAGCAGCGACAGCACGCCGCTACCCTGGATTTCAATCTGCCAGAGGTGGAGCACCACGGCCTTCAGCAATCTGCTGGAAAACGCAACATGTTCTTCCTTCATTACAATCAAGGTATAGAAAATAGCATCGCCAAAGAGCACGCTGGCAACCGTCAGGACGGGAATAATCATTTGCCCAAATCGCGTAACCTTACCAGTGCCCTTTATCACAGCGGCTGCCACCAGATACCCGATCAGGATCGCTCCATAGAGAAAGATGCGATTTATGCCATAGGCCACGAAACCCCAGGCAAGGCCACCGGCCGCGGCGGCGGAGAGGCCCAACACCAGCCCGTTCGGATAATTCGGGGTGATGGCTTCATAGTTGACGGCGGCTTGGTTCAGTTCGTGGCGCACCTTGTCCTGACAAGTCGCGCAGATGAACATGGGCATCCCGTTCAGCAGTGTGAGCGACTGCGTAGAGGTCGAAGTGCACTGCTCGCAGCG
>Ga0307475_10001656_pt1 | contig 13287 bp, 8 predicted proteins | sample atmos_gasesECM1C_FD_203317 | JGI IMG/M metagenome (GOLD analysis project Ga0307475, IMG submission 203317) | Hardwood forest soil microbial communities from Morgan-Monroe State Forest, Indiana, United States - atmos_gasesECM1C_515 | ecosystem: Environmental > Terrestrial > Soil > Temperate... | reverse complement strand
GCCGGATCCAACGGACTAACGCCATAAAGTTCACTCGAAATCAGCCGCGTAAGGAGAAACGCACCGGCTATTCCTAATGTGACGCCCGACAAACAGAACTTGGCACCTTCCTTCATCACCAGCCTTAGCAGGTCGCTTCGCTGTGCGCCGAGCGCGACGCGGATGCCGATCTCGCGCGTTCGCTTGGAGACCAGAAACGAAAGCACGCCATAAATGCCCACGATACCAAGCACAAGCGCCACAGCCGCAAAGCTTACAAACAGAACAGTCGTGGAAGCGGGCGTCGATGCGGCGTCCGAGACGACGCTATCCATGGCGCGCACCTCAGTGATAGGAATCGCGGCGTTTGCCGCCGCGACGCTGGAACGAAGTTCGGCTTCGATTTGCGAATCACCGGCGGAGGTGCGGATCGCGATGGTCATCTCCGCGGGGACGCGCCGGTTCTCAACCGTCGCGCTCGAGTTGTAGAGCACATAGGCGGTGCCGTCGATCCACTTGGGAGTGTTCCGTTGAAGATCATAGGCGCGCACATCCGGAACCACGCCAATCACAGTGCGCCACTCTTTGTCATCGAGTAACCGTATGTGTTTGCCGACGGCGCTTTGGTTGGGCCAGTACCGCCTCGCGGTTTCCGAGGTTACGACGGCTGCGGGAGCGCCGGCAGTGTCGGCATCCACAAATCCTCGGCCCGAGAGAACGGGAATGCCCATCACGCGGAAGTAGTCCGGAGTCACGATATCGAGCCAGAACAGCGGCGCGGTCCCAGGCGCAGGCACGTAGCCTTCGAGCTCCAGGGAACGCTTGCTGACTCTTCCCCCGAGGGGAAGTGTGTTCACCAATGCGGCGTTTGTGACGCCAGGAAGCGTCCTCATTTGCTCCAGCACACGCCCATAAAAGGCGATGCAACGAGCGGCATCGCTGCAGAATTGTTGATCGGGCGTAATGCGCGCGGTCAGAATGCGCTCGGGGCGAAAACCCAGGTTGACGTGCGAAAGCATCCAAAAGCTCCGGATCAGGAGCCCGGCGGAGGTGACTAGCAGTACGGCAAAAGCGACCTCCGCGACGACCAACCCGCTGCGCAGGCGCCGCGATACGGAAAGAGACGCGCCGCGCCCGCCCGCTTTGAGTGATTCCGCCAGAATCGGGCGCGAAGTCTCGAGGGCGGGAGCGAGCCCAAAAAGCAGTCCCGTTAAGATCCCCAAGGCCGCGGTGAACGTTAGCACGCGCCAATCCATTTGCACCTCGGCTAATCGCGGCGTATTTGCGGGAAGCAGGGCCTTCAGCGATGAGAGCCCGTATTTTGCCAGCATGAACCCAATTGCGGCGCCGAACGATGCCAGCAGCACACTTTCCGTGAGAAGTTGCCCGACGATCCGCTGGCGGCCCGCCCCCATCGCGGTGCGAACGGCAAATTCCTTATCGCGCGTGGCCGCCCGCGAAAGCGTGAGGTTTGCGACGTTTGTGCACGCGATCAGCAGCACTAGCGCGACTGCTCCCAGCAGCATCAGCAGGCGCGCGCGCACATCGGCAACCATCTCGTTTTGTAACGGAATCACGCTGACATCCGCATTCCAGCTTGCGGGCATCGGCCACGGAAACAGTGCCCCGATATGCGACTGAAATAATTGAATTTCGGCGCGTGCCTGCCGCAGCGAAGAACCCGGCCGAAGCCGCCCGATCACCGGCATGAAGTCGCCCGCCCAATATTCGTAGATGCTCCGAGAATCGTTATGTAAGGGAATCCATAACTGGGTTTTCGGTGACGGAAAGCGAAAGTCCGCGGGCATCACGCCAACTACTTCCCGGCTCACGCCTTCCAACTCGATCGATCCTCCAAGGATCGTGGGATCGCTTGCGAAGCGCTGCTGCCACAACGTATGGCTCAAAATGACGTAGTGGTCCTCACCGGGGACGTCCTCGCCGCGCACAAAGGTGCGACCCTGCGCGGCGCAAGCCCCGAGGACCGAGAACAACTCCGCAGAAACGATCGTGCCTCGAAGACGCACGGGCTCGCTCTGTCCCGTCAGGTTGAACTCATGCCCTTCCGCGTAAGCCGCCACATCCATCGTGTGCATCTGCTCACGCATGGCCACCAATGCGCCTCGGGGATAAGTCCCAGTCACACTTACAAGTTGTTCGGGTCTGGAGTAGGGGAGTGCAACCAACAAGATTCCGTTAACCAGGCTGAAGATGGCAGTGTTGGCACCGATACCCAGGGAGAGCGTGAGCACGGCGATGGCGGTGAAGCCCGGAGACTTGCGCAGCGTGCGAGCGGCAAATCGCAAGTCCTGCCAGCAGGACTCCAAGCAAGATTCCCACGCGGCAGAGCGGACAATTTGTTTTGTGACGTCGAGGCTGCCGCGCGCTAGGCGAACTGCACGAAGGGCATCCTGGCGGTCCGCACCTTCCCTCGATTTTTCTTGAACCGCCATTTCGAGGAAGGCATTCAGTTCCTCATCCAGCTCGTGGTCGACGACGCGCTTTCGGAATAACGACCAGAGCCCGCTCGCGACACCTCGCAAAAAGGACATGGTTCGTTTCCTATTCGTGGCGCAAGGCGACCAGGGGATCGATCTTCATCGCGCGCCGCGCTGGGATATAGCTCGCCAACGCCCCGACAGCAATGAGCATTAGAGAAACCAGGGCCAGCGTGACCGGGTCGTTGGGCGTAACGTTGAAAAGCAAGTGTGCGATGAGGCGCGCCATAGCGACGGCGCAAGGTATGCCAACTGCAATGCCAATCAATGTGAGCCCCAGCGTCTCGCGCAAGATCATGCTGAGAACTGAGCCGGGCTGCGCGCCAAGGGCCATGCGAACCCCCAGCTCATGCGTCCGGCGAGAAACAGAGTAAGAGATCACTCCGAGAATCCCCACGGCCGCCAGGATCAAAGCGATCCCGCCAAACACGCCGAGGAGCAAAGTGCGAAAACGGGGCTGTGCCACAGAGGCGCTCAGCACATCGGCGAGCGGAGCGATATCTGTTACCGGCAGATTTTTATCCATGCCGTGCGTTACGGTGCGGATTGCTCCGACGACAGCAGAAGTGCTCAGCGTGCTGTTTACGACCACTTCGCCTCCATAAAGGGGCGCTTGCGCGAATGGGACATACAACATAGGTCCCGGTTCCTTGCCGAGTGATACGTCATGTACGTCCCCAACGATGCCGACAATTTCGCGCGAAACAATGCCGTTAACAGGGAAACCGAACAGGAGATGCCGGCCGAGCGGATCCTGGTTAGGAAAATAGCGTTTCGAGAGTGCCTCGCTGATCAGCGCCACGGGTGGCGAGGAAGAGAAATCCGATTCGTTGAACAAACGGCCACGAAGCAGTGGAATTCCCATCACGGAGAAATAGCCCGGGCTGGCTGGGACGTAATTAGCAGTGTCGGCCGTTCCCGCCTGTCGTGGCGGATTGCCGACAATCTGAAAGGCGAGAGTGATGCAGCAATCCACTATGGGTAGCGGACCCGCGATGGCCGAATCCTGCATGCCGGGCTGGGCCTGCAGACGCATCATCAGTTCTTCTGAAAAAGCGGCCCACTGTTTCGGGGCTGAGTACTGAAATTGTGGAAGGGAAACCATGGCCTTCACGACGTGATTCGGCTCGAAGCCCGGATTCACTGAGGTAAGCTCGGAAAAGCTGTGTATCAGCAATCCCGCTCCTGTAAGAAGAACCATTGCCAAGGCAATTTCCCCAACGGCCAAGCAAGCGCGGGCACGACGTGGACCTGCCGACTCCCCTGCGCGAGCGCCTTCGCCGAGTTCTTTGTGCGGATCAGAGCCAGCTGCGGAAAGCACCGGGGCTAGTCCGAACAGGAGACTGGTGGCTAGTGAAAGCACGAACGCGAAGACGAGGACCCAGCCATCCACGCGAATCGAGTGGAACTGCGGCAGACTGGGAGGCAGCAGCGGCAGGAGAGTGGCTACCCCCCAGTAAGCCACGAGTGTTCCGATAAGGCCGCCAAACAACCCAAGGATGGCGCTCTCGGTAAGCAGTTGCCGGGCGATGCGCCTCTTGCCGGCGCCCAACGCGATTCGAATAGCGACTTCCTTTGACCGCGACGTCGCGCGGCTCAAGAGGAGATTTGCAACGTTCGCGCACCCGATCAGGAGCACAAGGCCAACTGCTCCCATCAGCAGGAGTAGCGGCAATTTCACGTCGCCGGTGATCGTTTGCTGCAGCTGCTCAATTCTAATCGCCCATCCCTTCTCCGCCGGCAATTCCTTGGCCAGCCGTGCGCCGATCGTGTCCAATTCCGTCTGCACCTCGGCGGAGGAAATGTCAGCGCGCAGTCGCGCAATCACTGCCATCCAGTGCTCTTGAGGCGGCCGAGTCATCCAAACGCTAAACAGGGGGTCCTGGGCAAGCGGTATCCAAACCTGGTTTGTCTGATTGAGGAAGGGCGTGTGAAAGCTCGCGGGCATCACGCCAATCACGGTGTAGGGGCGCATATCGAGTGTAATCGAACGTCCCACGACTCCCGGGTCGGCCGCAAATCGGTTGCGCCATAGATTTTCGCTGAGTACCACAACAGGGGCGGCCCCGCGCTGGCCGTCCTCGGGGATGAACACGCGACCCAGCAACGGCTCAGCCGCGAGGACCGAAAAGAACTCGGACGTCACGACCACGGTGCTTACCTCGGAAGGCTCTCCGTTGCCGGTAAGGACCAGGGCGTGGCCACCCAAGCCGGCGATTGCGCTAAACACGCGATTGCCGTCCCGCAGTTCAGTGAAGGTGGGATATGACATCCCGAGCCCCGCGACTCCGGCGTCCGGCTTAGCCTCGGATACCAGGACTAGCTGGCCGGGATTCGCGTAGGGTAACGGCCGAAGCAAGACGGCATTAACAACGCTGAAAATGGCGGTGTTGGCGCCGATGCCGAGCGCAAGCGTGAGGACGGTGATGGCGGTAAAGCCGGGGGATTTGCGCAACATGCGAACGGCGAAGCGCAAGTCCTGCCAGCACGTTTCTACCAGAGATTCCCAGCCGGCGGAACGGACGGCTTCCTTTGACGCGGCGAGGCTTCCACGCTCCAGGCGCACGGAGCGAACCGCGTCCCTACGGCTCATGCCTTGCTTCATCTTATCTTCGGCGGCCATCTCAAGAAATCCTGTGAGTTCCTCGCCGAGCTCGTCCTCCACTCGCTCCTTTCGGAACAGGGATTCGAGCCCGCTAACGATGCTTCGAAGCATGGACACAACATCCTTATCTATGACCTACTCGTCGCGCAGCGCCATCATCGGGTCATTCCGTGAAGCACGGCGGGCGGGGAGCAGGCTGGCCAGCGCGGCCACGAATGAGAGGCTCAACAAGGCGGTCCCCAGCGTGACCGGATCGCTAGGCTTCAGCCCAAAGAGCATCGCGGTCGCAGCGCGCCCTCCGGCGAGAGCCGCTGCCGTACCGGTCACCACACCCGCAAGCAGCAATGTCCCGGACTCACGCATCACCAGCTTAACGATGCTTGCCGGTTCCGCTCCCAGTGCCATGCGGATGGCAATTTCGTTGCGCCGTTGCGCCACCATGTAGGACATCACGCCATACAGGCCGACCACCGCCAGTAACAAGGCCAGTGCGGCAAAGAAACCAGAGAGGCTGGCCATCAGATGGTCGCGCACTAAGCCGTCCGCGATGGTGGTGCGCAAGCTCGAGAAGGCCAGGTCCATATTCGGGTTCACTTCGGTGGCGGTATTTTTTATCGCCGCAGTTATCCCGATCAGGCCATCGCGCGAACGGACTAGAATCTGCGCATCCGTGCCGGGATTGCCGTACTGTGCCTTCACGGTGTAGACAATCGGCGGGAACTCCTCACGCAGGTCAGAGTATTTCGTGTTTCGCACCAGCCCGATAATCTCGTAGAGAAGAGTTGTCTTCATGCGGCGTACGCGAAATTTCATTCCCACGGGGCTTGCGCTCTTGGCAAACTGTTTCGCAAATGCCTCGTTCACAATGGCGACATTCGGCGAGCCCGCTCGGTCGTGATCATCGAAATCGCGGCCACTTAAGATTTTCGTCTGTAGCGTGTCAAAGTAATGCGGGCTGACGATATTAAACGCCGCCACCGGGGCGTCTCCCGCTTCTTCGCCGGTCTCACCCCACAGGATATCGTGACCGATGCCGTCGCCGCTCAACGGCACGATCGAAGCCAGCGCCGCAGCTTCCACTCCGGGAATGGCGCGTACACGTTGCAAGAGATTGTCCGCGAAGGCCGTTCGTGCTTCCTTGGGAAGATTCAGGGGAGTGAAATCAATATCCGCCACCAGAATGCCGTTTTGCCGAAAGCCCGCGTCCAGCCCGGCGAGATTATTCAAGCTGCGGGCGAAAAGCAACGCTCCCACGAGGAGCGTGAGGGAAAGTGCGATCTGGGACACGACTAAGACCCGCCTGAGGCCGAAGCGCAGGCGTCCCGAGGTCGTGCCGCGCGCGCTTTCCTTCAGCACGACTCCGGGCGACACCCTGGCGGCGCGCAGTGCCGGCGCTAGCCCGAAAAGAACGCAAGTCAACACTGCGAGTCCCATCGTGAAGCCGAGCATCCGCCAATCCGTTCCCAGCTCAACGAACAGCGGATCGTGTTGCGTGCTTAGAGACGCCACCAGCACCTGGCTGAGATTCCGCGCCAGCAGCGCTCCCAGCGCGGCGCCAATCAGTGCGAGCAGCAGGCTTTCCGCCAGCAGTTGGCGAACGAGCCTCCCGCGTCCCGCTCCCAGGGCCAAGCGCACGCCAATCTCTCTTTCTCGCGTACTCGCTCGCGCCAGCATCAAGTTCGCCAGATTCGCGGAAGCGATCAACAGCACCAGTCCGGCGAGCCCAAGCAGCAGCCACAACGGCTTTTCATAATCCTTTCGCAAGTCAGAAATCCCGGAGTCCGCCGCAAGGGCGCCCAGCTCATAGTGCAGAAAATGTTTTGCGTTTGAAGGGTTGAACTCCGGCGGCAACGCGGCCTCGAACAGCCCCGGCGAAATCCCCCGCAGTTGTGCCGAAGCTCGCTCGATGCTCCAGCCGTGTTTCAGGCGTCCCATCACGGAAAGCCACCAGCCTGAACGGCTCTTCAGGAGGCTATATTCTTGGTCGACCGAAGGCTCGCTGCACAGCGGCGCGGCAATATCGAAGTACCTGCCGACTTCTACACCCGAGAAATCAGGCGGCGCCACCCCGATGATACGAAACGGCCGTCGGTTAATGGTCAACGTCCGGTCCACGACGGACCGCTCTCCGCCGAATTCATGCTGCCAAAAAGAATAGCTTATGGCTACCGCCCCTGAGCCGCATCCGGGCTGATCGTCTGCGGGGTTCAGTAATCGCCCGAGCGCCGGCTGCACGCCGAGCGTCTCGAAGAATTCGCCGCTGACCCACAATCCCTGCACGTTGCGCACTTCGCCGCCGGGGGCGATATTGAAGACGGTTGGTCCCCACGCGAAGATCTTGGAGAAACCTCGCTGCTGCTTGCGAATCTGCTCCCACATCACGAACGTCAGATCCGGGTAGCGTGAAGCAAAACTTCCGGTTGCTCCGCCGCGATGATCGATGGCCACCTTGGCGATTTCCTGCGGGTTTTTTACTGGCAGCGTCCGCAGCCGCACCGCATCGATCAATTGAAAAACAGCCGTATTTGCGCCGATGCCCAACGCCAGGGAAAGAAGCGCTGCCGCGGTGAACAGCGGATTCGCACGAAGTTGCCGCGTGGAATAGCGCAAGTCCCGCCACAGTGTCTCGACGAGAGACTCCCAGCCTGCCGTGCGAACCTCGTCCTTTGTGACTTCGAGACTGCCTCGCTCCAATCGCACTTCGCGAAGGGCGTCCTTGCGGCTCGCGCCCTCCTTCATCTTCTCTTCGGCCGCCATCTCGATGAAGCCGTTTAGCTCCTCGTCCAACTCTTGTCCAGCCCTTTCCTTGCGGAACAGGGAACGGAGCCCGCTGGTTATGCTTCGCAGCATGGACATTGCTTCTCCTACGATGCTTCCAAGATCCTCGAGATGGCTGCTACTTGCCTTCCCCATTGCCGCGTTTCGGTGTTGAGTCTTTTTCGGCCTTGGTTGGTCAGGGCGTAATACTTTGCGCGCCGGCTGTTCTCGGTGGCTTTCCATTCCCCCTTGATTAACCCGGCCCGCTCCAGCCGCTGAAAAGCGACGAACAGTGAACCCGCATTGACGCGGAAAACTCCTTGGCTCATCTGTTCGAGTCGGACGGCGATGCCGTAACCGTGCATCGGTTCGAGAGCCAGGGTTTTCAAAATGAGCATGTCCAGAGTGCCCTGGACGAGATCACTCGGCTTGTCGGTCATGGCCGCCTTCCTCCTGAGGATCAAGAGGAAGGATACTCTTCTCCTCCTGATTGTCAAGAGGAGAGTAGGGGGAGGCGGACGGGCTGCTCGGGGAGGCGTCGTCCGAAAAACAGAGGCGCGCAATTGCGCTGGTTGCCCCTGTGGCGCGGGGCACGCTGCACCTCAGACGTGGAGAAGCATTCGGAGCAGGACAGGCGAGGAACACACCCCTAGCAGAGCAAAACTGCCGGTGAGATGCCGGGGCTACAAAAAGAGAACGCGATAAAGCCGCGCTCTAGAGAAGGGCGTCCGGGAAGCAAGGGAGCGCTCCGGGAATCAAGACGATGCGATTTGCGTGAGCGCCTGGATCTGAGTTTCGAGCGCCTGGTTATACTGGCGTTCGATTTGAAGTTCGGTCTGCAGCTTCTTGATGAGCATCTCCAGCCTGGCCATTTCGACGCGCAGTTTTTGTAGCTCGGGGGCGGCAGGCGCCTGCCGCAAAGGCGGGGCCGCCGGTGGTTGCGCATCGGCTTGCGCGGATGCCGGCGGGCGCGGACTGAATGCTTCGGCGAGCGCGCGGGGCCAGGCGGGTTCCTGCGTTGCGGGCGTTGCGGGTGGTGGCGCGATAGTTCGTGGAGCGGCCGGCGTAGGCGCGAAAAGATTGGTCAGCGCGCTCGCGCCCGCACTGCGGTCCGGCGAAGGTGCCGCTGTTGCGGTTTTCGGCTCCAGAAGGGCCTTCACCCGGTTAATCAGCTCCTGCGGCTGAAAGGGCTTGCGAATCAGTTCGTCGGCTTTGACCGAGACGGCTTTGTCGGCGACGCTCTTGTTAACGACGCCGGACATGAGCAGAACCGGTGTGCCACTGAGATCGGGGTTTTCTTTGATCTGGCTGCAAACGGTGTAGCCGTCCTGGTCCGGCATGATCAAATCGGTGATGACCACGTCGGGACGGGTTTGGTCGAATTGCGCGAGAGCCGAGGCCGCATCGGCACAGGTAATCACATGAATGTTTTCGCGGCGAAAGGCGATCTTAATGACTTCGCGCATGGTGGCGCTGTCGTCGATGAAGTAAACCGTCGGCACACGCTTCGCCGGCACTTCTCCCAGTCGAGGAATGGTCATTGCTTCGCTCATTGTGCTTCCTTATCCGCCATGTCGCGCGAACTCTCATCGACTTCGCGCATGGCATCGAGCATTAAATCGGTGGCCGAGCGCAGCACGGTGCGCTGCGTCGAGGTGGTGCCGTAAACAAATTTGTAGACGCCTTTGTTGAAATTGACGCAGTTCTTTAGGATGTAAGTGACTGCTTCATCTCCGAATAGCGTACCGCACTCCGCGTGCGAGATCTCCCCGCCTTCGTAAAAGAGAACGGCATCCGTTTCTCCGGCATTGATGTACAGCGCGCCGGTCTGGTGGGCGTGGCCGAGCATTTGCATCACGCCTGTCAGGTCATGGTGCGTCAGGTTGCCGGTCAAGCTTGTGTCGGATTGCGTGAGCAGCTGCGTGGGCTGGAAGCCTTCCATCTTGCTGACGATGATCTGCTTTACATGGGAGGCGATGACGCCGGGTTGGCCGCTGCGATCGATGTAGTCGTCGCAGCCGGCCCGAAATGCTTCCATCAGCGCCCGCTGGCTGCCGTCGCCCAACGCAACGACAGGAAGATTGGCGCTCTTGGCATCCGCGCGGATGATCCGCGCAATCTCGAGCGCACCCATCTCGCGCATATTGGTAGCGCACAGGATCGCTCCCGGAGCGTCATACTCGAGAGCGGTTAGCGCGTAGGCAGCTTGCGTGCTCGTAGTTACTTCGAAACCTTCGCGCTTCAAGGCATCGCTGAGGCGCTTGGCAAAATACACATTGCTGTCGATCAGAAGAACCTTGATGGGACGCGGCGCCGGAATCACGGCCGTGCCTCCCCTTCGCTGCCGCGGGTAGCCTGGGAGCCAGGTTGGCTCGGAGCGACACAGCCTCTCCGCGGATCCTCAAGGCCCGGCGTCAAGGCGTCCAGATTCAACACTTCAATGACGTCCCCGCCGTGCGAAAGCCATCCGGCGACGTGCGGCTCGTCGGATGCGCTCGCGGGGGTCAACTCCGCGTTGATCAATTCGCACTCGCCGGTAACGGGAATAGCCACCCATTCCGTCCTTGGCCCATAGCGGCGCAGTGCCAGGAGATAAAAGCGCCGTGTCGTCAGGCGGGTTGCGATCAGCTTTTCGGCTACGTCGCACACCGGAACGATTCTTCCACGTCGCAAAATCACTCCCTCAATGCTGGGAGTCCTATGAGGGAAACTGAAAACGCGGCTCGGCGAGACCAACTCGGCAGTTTCGTCCGCGGCGACCGCAAACCGCCGGTCGCCCAAACGCAACAGGACGAAAGACTTCAGTTCGAGTTCGGTCGAGACGGTCATTCTTTTAGCACAACGCCTTAGTTCAATTCCGTGCCCAAGTTCGAGTCGGTCTGTGCCTCTGGCTCAAGCTCTTTCTCAGTCTCTTCGCTCGATGCCTCCGCGGGGGGAACCGCCGCGTCCAGCATCACCAGTTCCTCTTCCGACAAAAAGCCTTCGGGACAGACGACGGGAACCACCGTCTGATCCAGGGCCGTGAGTCCGCGGTACCATTGCCGCTCTTCGTGACAAAACGAAAGGGGCAGCGCCTGCAGCCGCGTCATGGTGGTCATCCGCTCGATGCCGTCGACCAGCAAAGCCGTGCGAGTGTTGCGCAGTATGAACGCAAGAATTCCTTCCCGAGCGGGCAGCCCAAAATGCCGAGCGCCGCTGACAAGGAATAAAGTGTTTGGGCCGCGCCTCACAAACTGACGAACTTTGGCAACGCCCGGCGCGGCGATTTCGCTGGCGCCCCCGGAGAGGCTGTCGGCTCCGCGCACTTCCTGAACCGAGGACGATGACAGGGCGAAGAGCTGTTCGCCGATGCGGAAAAGAATAATCTGCTCCGCGCGCAAAGTACCGGGCTTCACGGGCGCCGGGGAGGGCATCAGCGGACTCCCGCGGGGGTTGGCTTCGAAAGCCCCACCAGGCGCTTTTCAATGGCCGGGTAAATGTCATCAATGCCGAGCACTTGATCTACGACGCCCGTTTTGATGACTTCCGCAGGCATGCCAAAGATCACGCAGGTCGCTTCGTCTTGTGCCAGAACCAGACCACCGGCAGATTTGATGGCTCGTGCGCCGTTGGTTCCGTCATTGCCCATGCCGGTGAGCACTGCGGCGATGCTCGAAGGCCCCGCGTAAGCGGCCACCGATTCCATGGTCACATCCATGTTGGGCAGGTATCCGTTGATGCGGCCTGATGTGTCATCGAGCTGAATTCTTCCGCTCGAGGTCACCCGCAGATGTTGTCCGCCGGGGCAAATGTAGAGTGTTCCCGCCGCGAGAGACTCGTTGGATTCGGCTTCCTTAACGCGGATTTCGGTGAACTCAGAGAGTTGCGCGGCGTATTGCGAAGTGAACGTCGCGGGCATGTGCTGCACCAAAATGACCGCAGCAGGGAAGTCGCGCGTGAAACCGGGAGCGATGCGCATGACCGTTGACGGCCCGCCCGTGGAAGCCGCCAAAACGACCACCGGAAAGCGCTGGTCACTGGCGCCCGGCGAGGGGCGCGGACTGGCCTTTGCCACTGCGGCCGGCTTTGCGCTGCCACCCGCGCTTTGAATCGAGGAAGCCAAACGGGTCGCCGTGCGCACCACGCGAACTTTGGCAGCCATGCGCACCTTGCGCAGAAGCTCTTCCTTTACGCTTTGCATGTCAAGATCGATGCCGCCGGAAGGTTTGGCGACGAATTCGATGGCGCCGAGTTCGAGCGCGCGAAGAGTGCTGGCTGCGCCCTCTTTCGATTCGGAGCTGACGATGACGATGGGCTTCGGATTGGTAGTCATGATCTCGGCAGTAGCCTGGAGACCATCCACGTGCGGCATGTTGATGTCCATCGAAATCACGTCGGGCTTCAGGGATTCCGCCATGGAGACTGCCTCGCGGCCGTCTTTGGCGCTGCCGACGACTTGCATTTGCCCGTCCCCGTTGTAAATGTTCTCCAACACCTTGCGCATGAAAGTGGAGTCGTCTACAACGAGCACGCGGATTTTTTTCGAAGGGGTTGACATGGTGCTGTTACGCCACGGGCGCGGCCGAGCGCGGCGCCTCCGTTCCGATAAGTTGTTCGACGGCCGCAATCAATTGATCTTCCTGTACCGGCTTGGTCAGGAAGGCGGAAGCGCCTTCCTTCATGGCGCGGTCGCGATGCTTGGCGCCAGCGCGCGAGGTTACGACCATCACCGGAATGCGGCGCTTGGATGGGCTCTGGCGTAACTGCACCATCAACTCATAACCCGTCATGCGAGGCATCTCCAGGTCGGTGATGACCAGGTGGCAGCCGTGCTGGGACACGAGTTCCGCGGCTTCCAGTCCGTCGGCGGCCAGCTTCACGCGGTAGCCGTTCTTCTCCAGCATGCGTCCGACGAATTTGCGCACGCTGATGGAGTCGTCGGCCACGACGACGACGCGCTCCGGTTCGACGCGGTCGATGGCTTCGGAAGGAATGGTGCCGCGCGCCACGGCCGCCGAACCCGGCGCAAAAATACGCGCGGCGCTGGCGCTGGCCTGGAGCGGCCGGCGCTCGTTTGGCTCGACCGCAACCATGCGGTTCAGGTCGATCAGCAGAATCAGGCTGCCGTCTGGCGCGATGGTCGTGCCAGGGAAAAGTTTTACGCGGCGAAGGTATTCACCGAGATTTTTGATCACGATTTCGTCTTTTCCGAGGACTTCCTCGACCACCAAGCCGATCTGATGGTTTCCGGCGTTGGCCACCACCATGCGGAAAAATCCGTTGACCGGCTCGAGTGGTGGTAGGCCAAGATAAGCGTCCAGCCGAATAACTTCGGTGACCACATCGCGCACCTTGGTGAGCAACTTGCCGCCAACATCCTCGATTTCGTCGGCGCGCAGCCGACGGATTTCCTCGACGACTGCCAGAGGCAGGGCAAAATTGATCGAGCCGCAGCGGACAAACAGCGCC
>Ga0307475_10001655_pt1 | contig 13288 bp, 6 predicted proteins | sample atmos_gasesECM1C_FD_203317 | JGI IMG/M metagenome (GOLD analysis project Ga0307475, IMG submission 203317) | Hardwood forest soil microbial communities from Morgan-Monroe State Forest, Indiana, United States - atmos_gasesECM1C_515 | ecosystem: Environmental > Terrestrial > Soil > Temperate... | reverse complement strand
GGGAACTGAACCGTCATCAACATCTGGTCACACTGGCCAAGGCTTGGTGTTTGACGGGCAACACAATCTATACGAACGAACTCGTGCATCAGTGGTATTCGTGGCAGAAGGCGAATCCGTATCCGCTCGGCATTAACTGGGCCAGCGCGCTCGAAGTGGCGTTCCGCAGCCTATCCTGGCTCTGGATTCGCAATCTGCTCACCGGATGCCCAGCCTTCTCCCCCGCTTTTCAGACGGATCTCGTCTTCGCTTTGCAGACCCACGGACGCTACATCGAACGTTATTTATCAACTTACTACTCGCCCAACACTCACCTCCTCGGCGAAGCGGTTGCCCTCTTCTTTATCGGAACCCTATGCCCCGAGATTTCTGCAGCTGAACGCTGGCGAGATCAAGGATGGACTATCTTGGTGGAAGAGTCGAACCGCCAGGTCCATCCCGACGGCGTGTACTTCGAGCAGGCACTTTACTACCACGTGTACGCGCTCGACTTTTTTTTGCACGCACGACTCCTTGCCAGTCACAACGGCTTGGCGATTCCGCAAACCTTCGACCACGTACTGCGGAAAATGCTGGATGTTGTCCAGGCGCTCTCCGAAGTCGGCCCTTGCGAGAGTTTCGGAGATGATGACGGCGGCAGACTTTTCAATCCGCGGCGCAATCGAGTCGAGCACATGACCGATCCACTGGCCATCGGCGCACTCCTTTACGGTTGCAACAAATACACGGCCGCCAGTCTGACCGAGGAGGCTATCTGGCTTTTCGGCGATAAAGTCGAAGCCTTGAAGAATCCGCGTTCGCAACAGCCCACGGCATCGAGAGCGTTCGAAGCAGGAGGCATCTATCTCATCAACGACGATGCACCGTGTGCTCAGCAGATGATGATCGACGCTGGGCCGCAGGGAACAAGCCGCTCTGGGCATGGTCACGCCGATGCTCTCAGCCTTCGCTTCTCCCTTGACCGGCGCCGTTTCCTGGTCGATCCCGGCACGTACTGCTATGTCTCCGATGGAAAAGAGCGCGACTGGTTCCGCGGCACCGCCGCGCACAATACCCTCAGAGTAGACGGTGGCGATCAAGCCATTGCGGAAGGTCCGTTCGCATGGAACTGTATTCCACGTGTAAAAGCCGAAATTTGGCGCAACGGCCAGACCTTTGATTTTTTTGCCGGCAGCCATGACGGCTACCGCAGGTTCCCCGAGGCAGTACTGCATCGCCGATTCGTGTTTCACGTGAAAGGCGGCTTCTGGCTCGTACGTGACGTCGTCGAAGGCCAGGGCAGCCATCAGCTCGAGACCTTCTGGCATTTCGCTCCGGAACTCGAAGTGAGAAAAGAGCGGGGCGTGATCCTGGCGGAATATGCCGCCACTGATAAGAGTGACCAGCGCACCCGTCTGGCGCTGCTTGTCGATCAGACTCCGGCGTGGACAACAGAAATCACCAAAGACTTCGTCTCTCCCGCATACGGGTCAAAACAGCTTGCGCCTGTGGCACGGTCCAGCGCCAACGTGAGGCTGCCGGCAGACTGTGGTGTCATGCTCCTGCCAGCGCTCCGGGTGTCCGACATCGGTACATTCGCCGCTATCGGCACAGTCGGTGACTGCGGATTTCGTGGCTATCGTTACCAAACCCTTCAAAGCACGGAGTTCGTTTTCTTTGGTCAAGGGCAGCCTTGGACCTGCGACCTCTGGAGCAGCGATGCGAGTTTGCTTTACCTCAGACTAGAGCAGGCCCGGTTCGCACACGTTATCATGATTTCTGGCAGTTTCGCGGAATGGGGCGGCAAACGCTTCGTTTCGCGTCCCACAACCACCGAAACGCTCGAGTGGTTGAACCGTTCCGAAGGAAAGGAAGCCTTCTCTTCCGACGGTGAGGCATCCGAAGATAGTGTGGTCAGTGATTTCGAAGTTTTCGATTCTGTGCCTTAGTCCGAATTGCGATGGTGAGCCGGGAGTGAAGTAGCATGTGTGGGATTGCGGGAATAATTGAGTTCGGAAAAGACACGCATGCCGATTCCGGCGTCTTACGGCGCATGTGTGACATCATGGCACACCGCGGCCCGGACGACGACGGCATCTTCGTGCAGGGCAGGGTCGGCCTCGGTATGCGCCGCCTGAGCATCGTCGACTTGGCAACCGGCCACCAGCCCATCAGCAACGAAGACGGTTCGCTCTGGATCGTTTTCAACGGTGAAATCTACAACCACCAGTCCCTGCGCGAGCTTTTGATTACTCGTGGCCACTATTACCGCACGCAGAGCGACACCGAGACCATCGTTCATCTCTACGAGGAATACGGCAAGGACTGCGTTCAACACCTGCGGGGTATGTTTGCTTTCGCCATCTGGGATGCGAAGCAAAAATCTCTTTTTGTCGCTCGCGATCGGCTCGGCATTAAACCTTTGTACTTTCGCCTCACGCCAAAAAATTTCGTCTTCGGTTCGGAGATTAAGGTTCTAATGGCGTACCCGGGAGTGAGCCCAGACTTCAATCGCACTGCGCTTCCCGAATACCTCGCCTTCGGCTATCTCTCCGGGGACGAAACCTTTTACACCGGCGTGCAGAAGCTTATGCCAGGACACTGGCTCGAAGTGGACAAGCACGGCGACGTGCGCCTCGAAGAGTATTGGGACTTGCCTCTGGTTCCCGAAGATAAGACTTACGCTGAGGGTTACTACGTCGAGAGTTATCGCGACCTGCTCGAAGGCGCAGTCAAGAGCCACCTGATGAGCGATGTCCCCCTCGGCGTGTTCCTTAGTGGCGGGCTGGATTCAAGCGCCGTGGCCGCACTCATGACCAAGCTGCGGCGCGAGCCCATCGAGACATTTTCCGTTGGTTACTCCGAATCAACCTACAGCGAGCTGCCCTACGCGAGGACTGTCTCCCAGCACCTCAACTCCGTGCATCATGAAGTGTTGCTCAGCCGCCAGGATTTCTTCGGCGCGCTCCCAAAATTGATCTGGCACGAGGATGAGCCAATCACCTGGCCCTCCAGCGTGTCGCTGTTCTTCGTTGCCCAGTTGGCCAGCGAGCGTGTCAAAGTCGTGCTCACTGGCGAAGGCAGCGACGAAACTCTCGCCGGATATTCGCGTTACGCATTTACGTTGAAAAATCTGGCCCTGGACCACATTTACCGTAGTCTCGTCCCGCGCCCAATCCGGCGGAGTATTCGCGACTCCATCGGTTCTTCCACCTGGATTGACGCCAGCACGCGCCGCAAGCTCTCGCACACATTTCTTGGCCTCGACGGAGAACTCTGGGACTCTTTTTACTTCGACAACTTCTTTTCTGCATTTAACCACAAAGATCAGGGCGAGCTTTTCACCGATGAGCTCAAACACGAGTTTGAGACGGCTTCGCCCTATCGGAATGTTCTCCGATACTGGGAACGATCTTCGGGACAGCTGCTTCAACGGCTCCTCTATACCGACATCAAAACCTATCTGCTTGAGCTTTTGATGAAACAGGACAACATGAGCATGGCATCGTCGATCGAAAGCCGCGTGCCGTTCCTGGATCATGTTCTGGTGGAATGGGCGATGCGGGTTCCGGCCAACATTCAAATACGCGGCACGGCGGGTAAGCGCATCCTCAAGAAAGCAATGGAGGATCTTCTTCCCTCTTCGATCATTTACCGGCCGAAGTTAGGATTTCCAACCCCCTGGAGTGGTTGGCTGGCGGGCACTCAACTGGATGACATCGAGCGCCTGCTTCTCGAACCGCGCAGCATGAACCGGGCACTGTTTAGAAAAACCGCCGTGGAAAAGATCTTCCGCGAACATCGAGACCGCCATCGCGACCATTACGATCGCATCTGGCGCCTGCTCAACCTGGAGTTGTGGCACCGGGTCTGCCTCGAAGGCGAATCCCACGAATGGGTAGGCTCTCTCGCCCATGCAAATTCGGTCCCCATCGCATGAAAAAGTGAACCGCGCAACCAGTGGCACTTCAGAAAGGGAGGGGCTGGGGTGGACCGGTCTTGGCTGGCAGAGCAGCGATGGTGCGTTCGGCGCGTGCTGCCGACAGTGCCTGCCCGAAACTGGGGCGTATCAGATCGACAAGTTGCAGAGCCCCAAACACGCTCAGGTGATGGTCATCTCGGTACAAGGATTTGCCGTTCTTGGCAACCAGGCATTCCGAACCGCTGCACAGAGAGAGCTTGGGGTCGATCGTCTGCGCGTGCCATTCTTGGCTGAGACGCACCAGCGAATCGTCCACTGAACCAACCCGACCGCCGTGCGCCACGACATCAATTCTCACCTCGGGGCCGATGCTCCCGCTCATTGCTGACTTTGCCAGAAAAACGGGCGTGTCAATCGCGGTATTAGGCACGTCCATTACCAGCGTGACGCTGCGATGATCGCGGTTGAGGCGGGCTAGGGTGCGCGTGATTCCCCGTTCAAAGGCCGCCCGAGTCTGGGCTTGGGAAGTCTCCTTACTGTACGCATCCCGGAGAACGACTCCTCTGAAGCCTTCCGACGTCTCCCAACTTGTAGGCCCAAGGGCATCCAGTTCCCATCGGCCGACCAGGAAGACGGTCCGCACGTCATGTTGCTCAATCGCGGAGATAACCGCATCGTTGAATCGCTCACATCTGGAAACGCCACGGCTTATGCGCTCGACGCCGAGCAAAGGAGAGCAAGTGGGCCGGCTCGCCAGCCAGCCATTGGTGTGGGTTTCGTTAGCCAATGCTCGGAAAGCTGGCGCAATAGCGTCAGCATGCGAGTCTCCCCAAACGACAAAATCGATCGCCCCCGGCTTCTGCGAGCCGAGCGAGCACAATTTGCCTTTGTGGATACTCTCTACGGACGTCTCGCAAGCGGAGAGCTCCGCGTCCCGATCGGTCTTTCCGGAGTCATACTGGACGGCTTGCAAGGGCACCCGTTGCGGCAGACCACCAGTTGCTACGCCGACCGCGGCTATGGCTACAATCACTACAGCGGCTCCCGCGCAGGTCGAAAAAAGCGCAGGTCGCGAAGCACACACTGTCCGTTTCCTGAAAGGCTGCTCGACGAACTTCCAGGAGGCAATCGCAGCAGCCAACGACAACAATACAACCAGCGCAGTTTCAGCGGCTGTTAGAGGCCGCCCGGCAAATTGCTCGCCGAATACCAAAAGGAGCCAATGCCAGAGGTACAAAGAGTAAGAAATTAGGCCCAGACCGACGATAGGCCGCCACGACAAGAGCCAACCGGCTACGGTCGGCCCAGCTTCGTTCCCATAGATCACGAGGCCCGTGCCAAGGCACGGCAATAATGCCGCCATTCCGGGGAACGGGGTGTCCGGTGAATACAGGAAAAAGCTCACGAGCACCAGGACTACTCCCATAGCGGTGAGCGTGTTCCGGATGAGGCTATTGGCGATCCGGGGAAATGCCCGCACCCCGATGAGCGACCCGAGCAACAGCTCCCAGGCGCGGAATGGCACCAGATAAAACGCAGCATCAGGTTGGCTCTTAACCGCCCAGACGCTGAGGAAAAGCGAGCCCGCAAGCCCAGCATAGAGCGTGGCAAGAATCCCTCGCCGGCCGCCGCGCGACGCCAGGATCATGGTAAGTGGAAGGAAAATGTAAAACTGTTCTTCCACGCCCAGAGACCACATGTGCAGCAGGGGTTTCATCCTCGCGGATACGTCAAAGTAGCCGGATTCCCGGTAAAAAAAGATGTTTGGAGCGAACAGGGTGGTCGCGACCTCACCCTTCGAAAATTTGTAGAGTTCGTCGGGGAGCAGCGCAAAATAACCCAGAATCAGGGAGACGATCAGCAGAAAAAAGAGAGCCGGCATGATTCTGCGAACGCGTCTCTCGTAAAACTCGGCGATGCTGAACTTATTGTCACAGATTTTCTGGTCGACATATTTCGTAATTAGATAACCGGATATAACGAAAAACACATCAACCCCGACATAGCCGCCCCGGAGCGACGGCACTCCCGCGTGGTATAGAACCACGGATGCGACGGCTATTGCCCTCAAGCCGTCAATGTCACGACGGTATTTCTCCACCGAGCCACTACCTCCGGGAAAACGAATGCCACCTGGCCCTGTCACGACGACGTGTGCGTGCGGAGATTCCTTTATCCCTTGAAAAACGGCCTTTATGATACACCATCACACCTTCCCGCCCTTGAACAACCCCTGCTGAGGCTCTAAAGAGACTTCAACTGGCTGCGATCAGATCCCCGTAAGTTTGACCCCAAGTCCGCACCGTGAAATAATTTTCTTCAGGATTCCTGGAAAGGCGTTTCGCTGTGAACGTTGTCGCGACTCTAAAGCGCAGACTCATTGGGCGAGGAGCAATCGCGGGAGAGCGTCTTAAGCTGCTTGAGCAGATGCCAAAGCATTCGGTCTGTGCCGAAATTGGCGTTTACAGGGGCAACTTTTCCGCGGCCATCCTTCAAATCGTTGAACCGCGCTGCTTGCATCTCATCGATCCCTGGGCCTATCAAGAACGCTACACCAGCAGTTGGTTCGGCGGCGATCTAGGAGGAAGTCAGGCAGTTATGGACAAACTGCACGAAAAAGTGCGGCTGCGCTTCCGGAACGAAATAGACCATGGCCGAGTTGTAATTCACCGGAATTTCTCGTCGGAGGTTTCCGCACAATTCCCGGCTGCTTATTTTGACTGGATATACATCGACGCTAACCATACTTACGATGCCGTAAGGGCTGACCTGCGCGCCTTCCATCCCAAGGTCAAACACAACGGCTTCATTACCGGAGATAACTACGGCGACAGACCGGACTGGTGGTGGAAAGATGGCGTCAAGCGCGCGGTGGATGAATTTGTCAGCGATGGATGGTGCGATCTGGAATCAATATCCAACGATCAATTCGTGCTGATCAAACGCGCGGTCCAAATCGCCGAAGGACAGATGTCGGAGGCGAGTTGAGATCGGGCAAGCTTCCTATGGAAGTTTTCGCGAAACAAGCAAGCTGAAGTCTGCGACGCGGGTTAGAGAGAAACCTCCCGGCCCTCAGCCGGCGGTATCAGGTTCGAGTTGCATGGGCCCCAGGTGCACCAATCGTCCGAGCGGAGTGGCCTTCATCCTGTGTTTAGCCTCGAACATCGTTAAGTAAGTTGTTCGGAGCCGTGCCGCTCGCAGACTCATTCCAGCCCGCGTTGCCGATCCGAAACCATATCCCAACTCCTGGAGAGCATCGCCGATTACTTCCTCTAATGCGGCGATCTGCTGGGGAGACATCTTCGTCTTCCACCGGGCCACGGGATTGAAGGCTCCTTCAGATTCGCCGCCAAACGAAGAATTAGGTTCGCTGACGGACCCAATTCCGGCCTGCTGAATCCGGTCATAGTCGAGATCATGACCGATGAACAAGCCGAGCCGCGCCAACGTTTCCCCCGGTTTCGCGATCAGCTCTTCGAAGCGTACTTCGTGGTAGTCTGTCCCCAAATGTTGCCCCTGGTCGCGGCCTTCGCCGATGGCCCACTCCCAGTACAATCCCGCGACCGCGAGACGTTCCCCTCGATCCCACGGCAGGGGATAAGACCAACCTTGCTGAATATAGGAAAGCGCAACATCCCGGCCATCCCGGATAATGTGGAGGAAAAGCGCGTCCGGTATCTGGCGCTTGATTTCCTCCATGTACAGGAGATGGTCGGGAGTGCAATCGGCCCAGCGCCGAACTCCCTGCTTATGCGCAACTTCTTCCATCACGATGCGGAGGAAATCTCCTCCACACCGGCACTCGTTCATAATCCTGGCGGTGATTTCACCCGCATCCAGGCCTGAAACCCGAAACAGCTTGCTCCTCAGCCATATTTCCAGAAGCTCTCGCCGGTCCGCCGCAGAGCGCATGCCGCGAAATCGCGGGACCAGCAAATTGAAGACGTTCGATTCCGCACGGTAAACCGCGAAGTCTCCCGCCGACAACAGCATGTGATAGAGAAGGGTGGTCCCGGATCGAGGGCAGCCAACCACAAAAACGGGCGCCTTATTGTTCTTCGCGAGAACCAATCCCGCGCCTCCCGGAGTCCTCGCTTCAGCCGACATTGTCACGACGGGCTCGGTATCCTTCCTGATCTACGTAAACATTCGATCTACATCCACATTCCCGCGAGGTTACGATCCTTCTTGACGCGCTTTTGGTCGCGACCCCGACATCACAGTGCGATAGGCCGCCAACCACTGTTCGCGTACGGCCGTCCATCGGTAGCGAGCGGACTCCTCGTATGCGTTGGCAGCCAGTCGGGAGCTGAGTTCTCCATCCTTCAGCAATCGCAGCATATTCTCGGCAAGTGGGGCCGCGTCGCCGGGTGGCGATAACAGTCCCGTACGTTCGTGATCCACAAGGTAGCGCATCCCTTCCGGCGCTGTGCTGGCCACGGGCGTGCCAGAGGCAAAAGCCTCGAGAAACGAAACTGGCATATTGTCTACGCTTGATGCGTTCACAAATATGTCTGCTTCATCGTATACTCTGCCGATTTTCTCGCGCGATATCACACCCAGGAATCTCACTCCAGAGAGGTTTAGATTGCGAACCAGGTCGCGAATCTCCCCCTTCACTGGCCCCTCGCCGGCCAAATCCAGCAGCGCCTCGGGAAAGACTCTCTGAACCTCTGCAAAGGCCTGGACGACCAGGTCGATTCTGTAGTAGGGGTGGAATCCGCGCGTACAAACCAGATGAGGACGAAGCGGCGCACGAACACGGAAACGGAACTGAGACAGGTCGACAATATTGGGTACAGCTTCCGCCTTCAGCCCAAACTCCCCAAAGACGTCGACGAGGTATCCAGACGGCACGACTAGCATGTCCATGCGGCCAAGTACAGGCCGGGCGCTACGGAATCGGCGCAAGTGATCGCGGGCTTCTCCGCTGTGATAGTGCAGCAGCACTTTCTTTTTTCGCAGGCGTGCAACCAACCATGCGGGAACGGGTGCAACCAAAAACGACCAATAGGATGCGGAAAAAATGTGCGCGATATCAGCATCCCTTAGGCCGCGCCAGAGACTGCGTAGGTACAAGGGTTCCCGCACCAGGGTTCGCAGGCCCGGAATCTTTTCTATCCATTTGAGACCACGCGGGAACGGCGGGTCGATGGCTACAAGTTCCGTCTGAACCTCTTCATCGTTTTGCCAATGCCTCACCAGCAAATCGGCCTGCACCGACTGGCCGCCCACATAGCGCAACGACGCCGCGACGATGGTCACTCGTAATGGAGGGCGAGAGGTTGTTCGCGAAACGTGACTGGGCCGTGACTTTGGACGCCAGCGCTTTCTCTCCAGTAGATCGGCGTAGAGATCCTCATGCTTCTTCCGCATCTGTTCGACGGTGAAATTGTCCTGGGCGAATCTTCTCGCGTTTCGACCAAACATTTTCCGCAGCGGGGCATCTCTGGAGATTTGCAATAGAGCGCCTTCAAGCGCCTCCACATCATCAGGAGGAACCAGAAATCCCCTGTCCTGAGCAATGAGTTCAACGTTGCCGCCAATCTGGTTCGCGACGACCGGCACTCCTGCAGCCATTGATTCCAAGATTGCATTGGAGAGGCTTTCCGAGGCCGACGGTAGGACGGTCACATCAAGGGAAGCCAAAATCGCCGGGACATCCTGCCGGTCGCCCAAAAATCTTACGAGGCCACTGATTCCCAGGTCCTCCGCCCGCCGCTCCAGTTCGGGCCGCAGTGGACCATCGCCCACCAGCACGACCTCGAAATTCCGCAGGCGATTGCGCAGCTGAGCCGCAACGTCCAGCAGGATCCGGTGATTCTTGGAGCGGACGTTCATACGCGCGATCATGCCTATGCGCAGGAAGTCAGGGCGGCGCGGTAGAACCGGTGCCGTTTCAGCGAAGGCGGCAGGTGGCAGTCCGTTCCCGATCACCGCCAGTTGGTCTGCCGGCATTCCTTGTCGCATCAGACTCCCAGCTGCTGCCTGGGAGTTGCAGATCACACAATCCGCCCAGCGAAACATCGCCAGCTGAGCACGGCGCTGATTGCGAGTAAGCAGGTCGCCCAATTGGCGCTGGCTTCCGATTACGACCGGAGTGCGCGCCAGCTTCGCGGCGGGAATCAACGTGAGGTTGGTGTAGTAATCAAAGGCATGAGCTATGGAAACTTCGTTCCGGCGTAGATAGGCCGCTAGACGCCACCGCGTTCGCATCGACTGCAGCTGATACAGGCTGCCACCCAGACCGAAATGCTGGACCGGTCCAATATCTTTTTGCAAAGAGCCCTTCGGCTGCAGGCACCCTAGACTAACCCGGCACTTTTCGGGATGCAAGGCGCGTGCCAGCTCGACGAACTGGCGCTCGCTGCCTCCGGTCTCAAAGCTATTCGTCATCAGAAAGATGCCAAATGGCGAACTTGCCTCGTTGGCTTCGGGCGAACCCGAATCTACAGGCCGCTCCGAATGCAATCCAGAGATGGGCACCGCCGTGGGGTTCATGCGCCGCCTCCGCTCAAAGGAACCACGTCCTCCGGCCCGGCAACCGGAGCCACGGCGGGCAGCTTCTCAAGATAATTACGGTGCCAGAGCTCGAACATCAACAACCGCCAGATTCGTCCAGCATGGTTACGCCGCCGGCGAAAATGCTCGTCCAGCAGTTGACGCACACCTCGCGGATTGAGATAGCCCCGCTGCAAGCTGCGAGGCTCGAGCAGCACAGTCAGGATCAGGTCCTTCAGTTCGTGACGAGTCCAATGAACAAGCGGCAAGGCAAAGCCCTGTTTCGGCCGATACAGAGCTTCCCTTGGCACGCCGACCCGCTCGGCCAATTTTCTTAGAATATATTTCTGTTCTCCACCTCGCGTTTTCCATTCCGAAGTCAGGCCTGTAGCCCACTCCAGAAAAACGTGATCCACCATGGGAGCTCTGGCTTCGAGCGAGGTCAGCATACTCATACGGTCGACCTTGGTGAGGATGTCCGCCGGGAGATAGGTCTTGGAATCGAGGTAGAGTAGGCAGCTTAGTGGATCCCGCGTGCGGCCGTTCCCGATATAATCACGGAACAAATCAAACGGATCGGATTCCCCGGGCGCCGGCATCATGAAGTCATCAGAACAAATAGCCATCTCCCGCTGCAGAGGGCGCAGCGAAATATCTTCAAGGTAACGGTCCTGCCACGGCAATGCAATGCTGTAGCTTAAGCTCCGTCCGGGCGCACCTTGTGGAACCAACTGATGAATGCGCTCGCGATAAATACGCCGCATCCAGGCGGGAATCCATCGAAAGGAGCGATCGCGCAGGGACACGCGATACCGATCATAGCCGGCAAATACTTCGTCGCCGGCATCCCCGGACAACGCGACCGTCACATGCTGCCGCGCCAGACATGACACGTAATAGGTCGGCAGGGAGGAAGGATCACCGAACGGCTCTTCCAGAGAATGGGTCAGCGTCTCCACCGAACTCACGACGTCGGGCTCAAGGATCAATTCATGGTGTTCGGCGCCAAATTTCTGTGCGACCAGGCGAGCATAGGGAGTTTCATCAAAATCCTTCTGCCGGAAGCCGATCGAAAATGTCTTCACTGGTCTTGAACTGGACCGGGCCATGAGCGCGACGATGGTCGAGGAATCCGCACCTCCGCTTAGAAAGGCACCCAGCGGGACATCCGCGATCAGCCGCATCTTGACGGCTTCCGCCAATCGGCGCTCTAACTCCTGCAAACACTCCTCTTCGCTGGCCGGCGAATGCGTGCCGTATTCCGGAAGGTCCCAGTATTGGCTTACGCTGAGTTTGCCGTCTTCCAATTCCAGCAGATGCCCGGGCGGAAGCTTCTTGATGTCCAGGAAAGATGTGGCGGGATCGGGTATATATCCGAACAGTATGTATTGCCGGAGGGCTTGGCGGTCGGTTTGCGCAAGTTCTGGCGCTACCGCGAGGATTGCCTTGATTTCGGAACCAAACAACAGGCGCGTGCCGTCGAAAGCATAGTGCAGCGGCTTCTCTCCCAGGCGGTCGCGCGCAATCAGCACTTTACGGCGGCGCTCATCGTACAACGCGAACGCAAACATACCGCGCAACTGGTGAACGCAATCGCGGCCCAGTTCCTCGTAGAGATGGACGATCACCTCTGTGTCGCTATGCGTGGCGAGCCGGTGCCCCCGGCTCAGCAGCTCGGAACGCAGCTGCGGGAAGTTGTAGATCTCGCCGTTGAAAACCACCCAGACGGACCGATCCTCGTTGAACACCGGCTGGTGGCCTCCAGCCAGATCGATGATGCTGAGGCGGCGCATCCCGAAACCCGTTCCGTCTTTAACGAAGATGCCTTCGTCATCGGGTCCTCGATGCACGATAGCCTGACACATGCGGTGAATCGTGGCGGCTTCAATTGGCTGGCCGGCGGCTGTGTTTACGATCCCCGCGATTCCGCACATGCACTATCCTCGCACGCTCAACTTTCGATTTGTGCCCTGTCGGAGCTCCACCGAATCTCCAGCCTGCTTCAGGCGGTAGTCACGATAATCTCCCGGGTTCCCCTCGCGGCCGTCGCAAGCGGCCCAGATTATGTTGACCATCTGCCGCGCAGTAACGAAATGAATTACTTCTTGCCGCTCTGCTGCCCCTTCCACGAGCCCGGCGAGGAATCGTTGCATGGCTCCTCCCATCACGGCGTCCAGCTGGGTCGGGTCCATGCTATGGCAATGGAGCTTGATGAAGAGCCAGTCGGGCCTCCCTTGCACAGTAATCGCAGCTCTTCTCCAAAGCTTGAGCCGGCGTAACCCGGGAGGATTCGCCGCGGTCAGGGCCGCATTCTCGAAGCGGGCAATGCCATTGCGCGCACGCTTGTCAAAATCCAGCAGCAACGGACCTTGCACATTGATAGGAAAGGTCTGCGGAGAACGGCCAACCCGCAGGTCCCTCCCTTTGCGATGCGGGGCTCTGATGTTGAGCGGAAGGCTGCACTCATACAGCGAGTTCACTTTCCCAATCTGTGCCGGATGAAATGCAGCCGAGGGTAAGGTGAGATCGGCATAGCAGCCCGTCTCGGCAAGAATCTCCATCTCGTTATCGACACCGCAAGCATATCCGCCAGCGGAATTCGCAAGGGCAAAATTTCCGTGGACAAACGCATAGCGGGCCGGACCGGAACCATCCAGGTAACAAAGCGATCCGTGATCTAAAACCAGAGCATCCCGAAATTCGACCAACTGACGGCGGGTATTCTCGGCGGTATCGGGTTCGTCCATGCCATGATGCAGATGGATTTCGAGTTCTCCCCAACCCGCGTGGCAGTGCCCAGCCAGGCAGTCAACCAGCCCTCGGTCATACTGCTCCGCGGGATAGAAGTAGGTGTGTACGAATGGCTGTCCCTCGTGGTCGCGCCAG
>Ga0307475_10001653_pt1 | contig 13297 bp, 12 predicted proteins | sample atmos_gasesECM1C_FD_203317 | JGI IMG/M metagenome (GOLD analysis project Ga0307475, IMG submission 203317) | Hardwood forest soil microbial communities from Morgan-Monroe State Forest, Indiana, United States - atmos_gasesECM1C_515 | ecosystem: Environmental > Terrestrial > Soil > Temperate... | reverse complement strand
CCCCGCTGATATACTCGCAACGACTACATGGGAGCAACGGATCGATTTACTCGGACTGAGTTCCAGCGCCTCCTGGACGTCACCGACAAGCAACTCAACTACTGGGAGCGCCTGCACCTGGTTTCACCGCGCAAAGGCGGCGCCGAAAAGTTTTACGATTTTCGCGACCTGATCACGCTGCGCACCGCGAAACAACTCATCGAAAAAGGCGTCTCGGCAAATCGCCTGCGCCGCTCGCTGGTCGCGCTGAACGAAAAGCTGTCGCAAGTGCAAGCGCCGCTCACCGAGCTGCGCATCATGGCCAACGGCCGCGACGTCATCGTGGAACACGACGGCGCGCGCCTCGAGCCCATCTCCGGTCAGTTCGTGCTGAACTTCGACACGCGCGAGCTGCGCGACAAGGTTCGCGTCATGCCGGAGCGCAGCGCGGAAGACTGGTTCGCGCTGGCGCTGCAGTATGAAGCGGATCCGGCTTCGCGCGCGGAAGCCATCGACGCGTATCACCGCGTGCTGTCCGCGAATCCGGCGCATGTGGACGCGCTCATCAATCTGGGAATGCTTTCCTACGATGGCGGCGATTTGGAGAAAGCGGCGGATTGCTTCCGCCGCGCCGTCGCGCTGGACGAAGGCAACGCTGTCGCGCGGTTTAATCTGGGCAGCGTGCTGGACGAAATGGGCGAGCTGGAAGAGGCGCGCCAGCATTTGCGTCTCGCGGTGCGGCTGGATCCGAGATATGCGGACGCGCACTACAACCTGGCGTTTGTGTGCGAAAAATTATCCGCGCGCGCGGAAGCCCGCCAGCACTGGCAGTTCTACGTCGATTTAGATCCGGGCAGTCCGTGGTGCGAGTACGCGCGCCAGCGCCTGGCCTCCAAAACGTAACGGGCACCTTCAGGTGGGCCGCCGCGAATCTGGAGGGAAAAGCCTCAGGCCCAAAAAGGCGGACCTTCCATGCTCAGGGTAAACCTGAGCTACAGGGCTACTGCTTTGCGGGCGCGGGTTGCGCGGTGGGCGGCAAAATGCCGTTGAGGCGCAGGTAGATTGCTTCGGCGCCGTAGTGATCGTTCCAGCCGTCGCTCAGCGCGATTAGGGCGGCGGCGCGCGATGCGGGGCGATTGCCAAAGAGGATCATCGATTCGCCCAATTTCGAATCGTCCACGTTGGCGAGCGCAGTGGTGCAGAATTCAAAGGACGCCTTCAGCCCCGCGACCAACTTGTCCTTGCCGTCGGTGTCGGCAAGTTTAGGGTCGGGAGCTGCGGCGCCGGAAATTTTCGAGCACAGCAGGTTGTTCGACTGCACGATGTGCATCATCAGGTGCCCGAACGAGTTCATCTCCGGCGTGGGCTTGAATCCATATTTTTCTGCGGGCATGGCCTCCGCCGCAGCCACGATGTTTTTGCTGAAGCGCGGCAACTGCGCTTTCACCGTGGTGCTCACCGGATTCGCCACCGGGGCAGCGGTGTCCTGCGCGCGCGTTGGCACAACTGCAAACAGCATCACTAAAACCAACAGTCCTGTACCTTTCATATTGTTCTCCCCCTCAAACGCCCGAAGCATACTCTCACACTTATGCCGCAAACAAGCTGCTCCGCATTGCCTTGCCGAAAGGACGGCCGTGCGCTAGAGTTCCGGTTCGTTCGAAACGCGATGCCGAAATCGACGCGCTACAAGCCGAAGTCCAAGCGCCAAGCGCTGGAAAGCGTGCGCCCGCTTATTCCGCGGGCGCAAATCCAGCGGCGCATAGCGGAAATGGCGCAGGAAATCCGGCGCGATTTTCCGACGGAACGCCTGCACCTGGTGGGAGTGCTGAAAGGCTCAGTATTTTTTCTCAGCGACCTGGCGCGACAAATCAGCGGAGACGTTTCTCTCGATTTCATCGCGGTCTCAAGCTACGGAAGCGAGGCGCACACCTCCGGACAGGTGAAGCTCACGCGCGATCTGGATTCCAGCATTGAGGGAAAAACCGTGATCGTGGTGGAAGACATCCTGGATACGGGCATGACGCTGCAATATCTGCTGCGCGTGTTCGAGCAACGCAAACCCAGACGGATTCGCGTGGCGGTATTGCTCGATAAACCAGAGCGGCGCATCGCCAAAGTGCGCGCTGATTACGTTGGTTTCACGATTCCCAACGAATTCGTGGTGGGCTACGGGCTGGACTATGCCGAGCGCTACCGCAATCTTGCCGACGTGGGCGTGCTGACGCTGGGCGCGAAAGTTAAAAAATCATAACGAATTGCGTCCGGGCGGCTAGCGACCGCGCTCCTGTTATAATGTACGTGCCGCATGAATCCCACCGACGAACACACAACTCTGGCCCCGGCCCCGGCTCCCGAGGTTTCCGCCGAAGTGATGGCTACGCTGACGGAGATCGGCGAAGAGGTGAACGCTTCGCTGGATCTCGACGAAGTGCTGGCGCGCACCGCGGCGCTGATCAAGAGGCACATCGATTACGAAATTTTCGGCGTGCTGATGTTCGACGGCGACGGTACGTACCTGAAGCACCGCTTTTCGATCGGGTATCCGCGCGAGCTGGCGGAGAATGTGCGCGTTCCGGTGGGGCAGGGAATAACCGGCATCGCGGCGGCGACGGGCCATTCCGTGCGCGTGGGCGATACGCTGAGCGATCCTCGTTACATTAATGCCATCGAAAATGTGCGCTCGGAACTCGCCGTGCCGCTGATGTTGCGGAACCGCTGCGTGGGCGTGCTGGATATTCAAAGCCGGCATCCGGATTATTTCACGCGCGAGCAGCAGAGGATTTTGACGCTGCTGGCCAGCCGGCTGGCGATTGCCGTGGAAAACGCGCGATTGTTCGAGAAAGTGCGCACGCAGGCGGAAACGCTGTTGCTGCTGAACGAAGTCAGCCGCGAAACGGGCTCCATCTTGGACGTCGAAGAGCTACTGCGTCTTGCTGCAGAACAGACCAAGCGCGTAATCGATTATCAAATTTTAAGCATCATGCTCTATGACGAAGAGCAGAAAGTGTTCCGGCATCGCGTGGACGTGAAACACGGGCAGCAGGTGCAAGGGAAGCTGCGCGTGGCCGTCAGCGAAGGCATCGTCGGCGCGGCTGCCACGCTCAAGGAACCCGTCATTGTTCCGGACGTGACGGTTGATCCGCGCTACCTGATGGTGAATCCGGAGACGCGGTCCGAGCTGGCCATACCCATGATTCACAAGGGCAAAGTGATCGGCGTGCTGGACCTGGAGAGCCCGCAGCCAAATTACTTCACCGAGGATCACGTACAGACGCTTTCGATTCTTGCGGCGAATCTTGCAGTGTCGCTGGAAAATGCGCGCCTGTACGAGCAGGTGGCGCGCGATGAAGCGCGACTCGAACGCGACTTGCAGGCGGCGAAGCGCATTCAGGGCGCGCTGCTGCGTCCGGTGCCGACGGAGGATTTTGGGGTGGACCTGGCGGCGCGGTATCTCTCCGCGCGCGAAGTGTGCGGTGACTTGTACGAATTTTTGCGCTATGGACCGCATCAGCTCGGTATTGCACTCGGAGACGTGAGCGGCAAAGGGACCGCGGCGGCATTGTACGGAGCGGTTTCCATCGGCATCATGCGCAGCCTTGCGCCACAGAAGCTGCAACCGGCGGAGATGCTGCGGCAGATGAACCAGCTTGTGGGCGAACGGCGCATAGAAGGGCGATTTATGACCGCGTGCTTCGCGACGTGGCAAAAGGGGCGCAGCAAGCTGCGGGTAGCGAACGCGGGGCAGTCACAGCCGCTGCTCTACAAGGATGGCCGCTGCGGAAAGATCGAGCTTACGGGCTTCCCGCTGGGCATTTATGAGGATGTTACCTACGACGAGTGGGGCGTGACGCTGGCGCCGGGGGACATTCTCGTGTTCCATTCCGACGGGATCGCGGAAACGACGAATAGCGAAGGGCAGTTTTTTGGCACGCAGCGAATGCGCAAGCTGATCGAGGACAAGCATGAAGTGACGGCTGCCGAGCTTGCGGATATTGTCCTGCGCGAAGTGGACTGGTTCGCGAACAGCGCGCCACTGGTGGATGACCGCACCTTGGTTGTGATGAAAGTTCGATGAGCGGGGTGGCCGCGCAGCAGGGCAAGAAGCATTCGTACGTGGATCCGGCAATCTTCACGCCACACTTTTCCTGGAAAAAATCCGGCGGCAAGTCCGATGGCGGTGAATCGGTTTGTTGCGAGAGCGTTTCGCTGAGCGACTTAGCGGATGAGGCGGGCACGCCGACTTACGTCTACAGCCGGGCAGCGATCGGCGACGCTTACAATGAGCTGGTAACTGGGCTCGGCGCTCTGCCGCACACGCTTTGCTTCGCGGTAAAATCGAACGGCAACCTGGCGATTCTCAAGTATCTGGCGCGCTTGGGCAGCGGCTTCGATATTGTTTCCGGCGGCGAGCTGCAGCATTTGCAACGCATTGGCGTGGCCGGCAAGCGCATCGTGTTTTCCGGCGTGGGTAAGACCCGCGAGGAGATGCGCGAGGCGCTGCGATATCGTGCGAGTGGGCGCAGCGGCGCGCGCGGCATCTTGCTTTTCAATATTGAGTCTGAAGCGGAGCTTGCGGCGTTGCTGGAAGAGTCCGCGCGGGAGCGGAGGCGCGGAGCGGCGGTGCCGGCGGTTTCGATTCGCGTGAATCCGGATGTACAAGCCGGCGGGCATCCGCACATCTCGACGGGGCGCCACGAGCACAAGTTTGGCTTGGAATGGGAGCAGGCGCGACGGCTGTACCTGGCGCACCGCGATTCACGGCACATTCAATGGCAGGGAATCAGCGTGCACATCGGCTCGCAGATTGTCGCGCTCGGCCCGTTTCAGAGGGCGCTGCGACGTTTGGCAGGCTATGTCAGCGAGTTGCGCGGCGCGGGAATTCCGCTAAAGTACATTGACTTCGGAGGCGGGCTGGGCGTTCGCTACACAAATGAGAAAGTGCCCGCGCGAAAAGACTACGCGCGGATGGTGGCGCAAGCGATTCGGCCGTTACGCTTGCATCTTTTGCTGGAGCCCGGGCGGACAATCGTCGGACCCGCTGGGGTGTTGCTGACGCGCGTTCTGTATATAAAGGAAAATCGCGGCAAGAGGTTCGTGGTGGTGGATTCGGCGATGAATGACTTGCTGCGCCCTGCGCTGTACGGCGCGATTCATCCCATTACGCGCGTTACGCGCGAGAGGGGAAATCATTTTGGTCAACAACGCGCGGATGTTGTCGGCCCCGTTTGTGAAACGGGGGACTGTTTTCTGCACGATTGGCCCTTGGGAGATGTCAAGGCGGGCGAGGTGCTGGCGATCTGGACCGCCGGCGCGTATGGAATGTCGCAAACGTCAAACTACAATGCGCGATGTCGTCCGGCGGAGGTCCTGGTGCAGGGGAATCGTTACCGCGTCATCCGGCGGCGCGAAGTACAGAGTGATTTGGTGCGCACCCAGGTTTTCTGATTTGGGTTTGTATTAAAGGCCGTCGGCCACGCCCGGGACCCCGGAGATAAAATCCGACCTCTGCAAAGTTAGCGGCCGCGCCGAGCTGGGGCGCAGCAATGCTGCGCCCCTACATTAAATTAGGCTTCGCCCCATTTGAGCTTGCTGCGCAGGATTTCGAAATAGGATTTCTGGGCGGGCTGGATCAGCTTCAAACGCTGCGCAGACCTTCTCATGCGCACGACATCGGCGGCTTGCATGGGAATTCCGGTTTGTCCGTCCAGGGTCAGATAGACGGATTGCGTATCGCCGGACAAGTGGACTTCCACCAATGAGGAATCGCGAACAACCACGGGACGATCGGTCAAGGTATGGGGGCAAATCGGAGTGATGATCCAGGATTCCACGCCAGGATGCACGATGGGCCCGTTGGCGGAAAGAGAATAGGCAGTTGAGCCGGTGGGCGTGGCGACGATCAGGCCATCCGCGCGGTAGCGGCAAACAAAATCGGCGTCGATTCTTAATTGCAAGTCAATCATGCGGGCCAGCGCACCTTTGTGAATGACGGCTTCGTTGACCACGGCTTGACGCTCGATGATTTCGGCGTCGCGATGCAACTCGACATCCAGCATGACGCGATCGCTGCAGGAAAATCTTCCCTTCAGGATGTCTTCGAGCGCGGGATACATTTCTTCCAGCTTGAAGCTGGTGAGAAAACCGAGGCTGCCCATGTTGATGGGAAGGATAGGAATACCGAGAGGAGCCGCAACGCGCGCCGCGGCGAGCAGAGTGCCATCGCCGCCGAGGACCAGCAAGAGTTGCGATTCTTCCGCGACCTCGAGGCGGTCGCGTCCCTTGGGCAGAATGTGCAAGGCTTCCGCGGTTTCCAGGTCGTACAAGGCGCGAATCCCGCGGGCCTCGAGCCAGCGCAGCAAGGGCGGCACGACGCCTTCCAGGTCGGAACGTCGCGGGCGGGAGATGATGCCGATGGTGTGGAACATGGCGGGCTTCTGCATGCGTTCTGGGATTCTACTCCAGGCTCTTTTTTCGCGCGTGCAGAAAATACTCCTGATTGCCTTCCGCGCCGGCGAGGCGGCTGTGGCGAGTGCCGAGGACTTCGAGTCCGAGGTGTGATGCAGCGTCGCGAACGGCGGCGACGGCTTTGTCGTGTAATGCTGGGCTGGAGACGATGCCGCCGGGGCCGACATCTTCGCGCGGCAATTCAAATTGCGGCTTGACCAGGATGAGGAGATCGGCGCCGGGTCTAGCGGCGGCCAGCGCGGCGGGCAGAACTTTGCTGACGGAAATGAAGGAGACGTCGAAGGCGAGAAGATCGACGAGCTCGGGAATATCGCCAGCGCGTAAATCGCGGGCATTGCGGGTGACGCGAAGGACGCGGGGATCTTTGCGCAGCTTCCAGGCCAATTGGTCGAGATTGACGTCCACCGCGTAGACGCGCGCGGCGCCGCGTTGCAGCAGGCAATCCGTGAATCCGCCGGTGGATGCGCCTACGTCCATGCAAACGCGTGCATTGGGATCAATGGCGAAGTCTTCCAGCGCGCCTTCCAATTTGAGGCCGCCGCGGCTGACGAACTTTCCGGCGCGGCTGCTGACCTCGATGCGCGCTTCCGGCGAAACGAGAGTGCCCGCCTTGTCTGCGCGCGCGCCATCGGCCGAGACTTCGCCGGCGAGGATCATGGCCTGGGCTTTGGCGATGGAATCGGCCAGGCCGCGCTCGACGAGCAGGGCATCGAGCCGCTTTGGGGTGGATTTCGCGGTCATGGCAACGGACGAATGATTAGGTTCGGCGAATTACCAGATACTCGGCGATTTCGCGCAAGCGGCTTGCTCCTTCGCGGTAGGGAGCCAGCTCCGCGATGGCCTTGCCGGCGAGATCATTTGCGATTTCGTGGGAGCGCTGCAGTCCGTGAATTGCAGGATAGGTGGCTTTCTGCTGGGCGATATCTTTTCCCGCGGTCTTGCCGAGTGCGGCGGAGGATTCTTCGACGTCCAAAATGTCGTCGGTGACTTGGAAGGCCCAGCCGATGGTTTCACCGAAGCGGCGGAGTCGCGCTACGTCGTCGGTGCCGGCGCCGGCGCAGAGTGCTCCTGCAGTGACAGAAGCGCGAATCAGGGCTGCGGTTTTCGAGCGGTGGATGTATTCAAGCATTTCTGGTTCGATGCGCCGGCCCTCGGCCTCCAAATCGGCGACCTGGCCGCCGACCATGCCGTTGATGGTGCCTGCGGCGCTGGCGACTTCCTTCACGATGGCCACGCACGGGGCGGGCTCGATTGGCGTTGCGCCGATGGATTCGAATGCGAGGGTCAGGAGCGCGTCTCCGGCCAGGATGGCGATGGCTTCGCCAAATTTTTTGTGGCACGTAGGTTTGCCGCGGCGCAAGTCGTCATTGTCGAGGGCGGGAAGGTCGTCGTGGATCAGCGAATAGGTGTGAATCATCTCGATGGCGCAAGCGGGATGCAGAGCGGAGGTGACATCGGGGGCGAAGATTCGCGCCGTTTCTAGGCAGAGGATCGGGCGGATGCGCTTGCCTCCGGCGAAGACGCTGTAGCGCATGGCTTGATGGATCGAGGCTGGGCGCGCTGATTCTTGCGGGAGGAGACGCTCGAGGGCGGCGTCGACGGCGAGACGGTCGTCTTCAAAGAATGCGGGGAGTTTCATCGCGGCGGAGGCAGAGTGGGCCATGAGGGTCGCGTTGCGCTCAAGATTCGTTCTCTTTTTCAGGCTCAAAGGGCTCGGCCACCAGTTTTCCGTCGGTTTTCTTCAACAAAATCTCGACGCGTCCTTCGGCTTCTTCGAGCTGCTTCTGGCACTCGCGGGAAAGCGCGACGCCTTCCTCGAATAGTTTCATGGCCTCGTCGAGGGCGAGCTGCGGGCTTTCGAGGCGGCGGACGACTTCCTCGAGGCGCGCGAGGGACTTTTCAAAATCGGGCTTCTTCGGCGGCTCCGGTTTTTTTGCAGGTGTTGAGTTCACTCGAGCAAACTTTCTTGCTGCGGCTAGCAAGCAGCATTCTACGGCACGTCTTGGATCGCAAACAATCTTATATCAACGGTATGGGATCACGGCGCGGGCTTCAGGGTCAGAATATGCTTCCGCGAATTCACTTCGGCGAGGTCGCTGAAGGTTTGGTAGATCGGGCGGCCCTCGTACCAATAAGGAAACTGATCGGTGTAGTGGGCGCTGCCGGGCTGACCGGATTGGCCGCCGGGGATGAGCATGATGGACTCGTCCCAATTTCCGAGGTTGGCCACGAAACGCATGGCCGGGCCGTGATGTTTGGTGGCGGCGCGCGGGCTGTAGGCGGTACCGGATTGCGGTTTGTCGGTGATGCTCAAGAAAGTTTTCAGGAAACCCGAACGCCCGAGGGGATGCACGATGTCCAGGGCGTCGAATTTTTTCCAGGCCCAGTCGTCGACGCGCGGCTTCTTGCTCAGTTGCGTGAGGCGGGCGACGGCGAGGCCTGCGGCGGCGATGGTGAACTCGTCATAAGTCTTGTATCCGACTGGGAGCCACTTCGCGGGGCGGTCGGTTAGAATTTTCTGCAAGAATGTGGTGCTTCTCCATGAATACAGGCGGGTGTCCTTGCCGAGGTATGGTTCGAGGAGGAGGGCAATCGCGGTGAGCCGCGTTTCCTCCAGGAACGAGACTTCCGGGGAGTCTGCGTCGGCTATGCCGTTCCAGTCCTTGAGACCATCGATCAGCTTCTTGGTGCGCTCGTCTTTCGGTTGGGTGGCTTTCGCGGCGGCGGAAAGTTGATCGGCCAGGAACACGTGGGGGTAGCTGTAGGTGTCGGTCTGGACTTTGAGCATGTCCTCCGGGCGCAGGCCGCCTTTGTCGAGCAATAGATCGTAAATGCGCGCGGTGCGGTAGGGCTCCTCCCAACGGTCGGTGAGATATGGCTTGTAGTTGGTGCCGACGACGCGGGCGTTGGCGGTGACGATCAAGCCACTGTCGGGATTGAGCGCTTGCGGGAGTTGATCGAAGGGAAGGTAGCCGGTCCATTCGTAATCGTCGGTGTCGCCGGGGACGGGAATTTCGCCGTGGCCTTTCTTGCGAATGGGGACGCGCGCGGCCATGACGTATCCGATGTTCCCGTCGACATCGGCGTAGACCGCATTTTGCGCGGGTCCCCAGACGCGCTTCATCACATTGCGAAATTCTTCCCAATTTCGCGCTTTGCCCATCCAGTTGTAGGTGTTGGCGAGACCGCCGGGCTCGGTCGCGGTCCAGCGCAGGGCGTAGGCTTTGTCTGCGTCGCGGCGCACGACTGGACCGTGGCGGGTCACCACCACTTTCAGGTGTTCGTCAGGGGCGCCCTTCACGCGAATCGTTTCGTCGTAGACCTGCGCTTTGGTCCATGCGCCGCGCACGCGGTATTCGTCGGGAACGGCGGGATTGAAGGTTTCGCTGTACAGGTCCTGCACATCGGCGCCGTTGTTGGTGAATCCCCAGGCGATGCGATCGTTGTGGCCGATGATGACGAGCGGGGCGCCGGGCAATGTGAAGCCCTTGACGTTCCAGCCCGGGGCGGTGACGTGCACTTCGTACCAGATCGGCGGCAGGTTTAGCTCCAAGTGCGTGTCGTTGGCGAGCAGCGGCTTTCCGGTTGAGGTGTGCGCGCCGTTGACCACCCAATTGTTGCTGCCCAAGCCACGGCGAATTTCGTGCTGGATATCGAGCAAGGAATCGCGGACATTTGCGGCGAGGGCCGAGGTCAGGTCTGGAAATCGAGCTGCGGGGTCTGAGTCGGCGGCGCGCGCCTTGAGCACCGCGTCCGGTTCCATGTCATCGTCGTCATCGTCCTCGTCGATCTGCACGCGTGTGCGTTGCGAGCCGTCATTCGGAACGTTGGGATCGCCGATTACAAAATGATCCATCGCGGCCTCGGGTGGGAAGAGCTCTTTGGCGCGCTCGGGGCCGACCCGCGCTTCCACGGCAGCGCGGTCCAATTCGCGTTCCCATGTGTTTGTAAGCGTGCGGTACATGTAGGCGGAAATGGTGAGGCTGTCAGCGGCTTGCCAGGGCTGGGGTTTGTATTTTAGGAGGGAGAACTCGATCGGCAGGTGGTTGTCATGCTGGTCGATGAAGCGATTCACACCGCGGGCATACGCTTCCATGATGTTGCGCGAGTCTTTGTCCATTAGGCCGACTTCACGTTCGGCGGCGCGGGCAAATTGCATAGTGCGGAAGTCTTTGTCGATCGCGAGGGTGGTTTGGCCGAGTATCTCGGAGAGCTGGCCGCGGGCGACGCGCCGAAGTAGATCCATCTGCCAAAGGCGGTCCTGGGCCATGACGTAGCCTTGTGCCTCGGCCAAATCTTCGACGGAATCGGCGCGAATGTGCGGCACGCCCCAGCGGTCGCGATCCACGGTCACTTCTTTCTGCAGACCGGGCAGCACGGCGCTGCCGTCTAACTGCGGCAGCGGCTGGTACACCAGCCACCAAACGAAAGCGCCTCCGAGAATCAGAACAATCCCAAAGACCCAGGACAGAATCCGCAAAATCGTTCGCAAACCGACCCCTTAGTAGTGACGAACTGTGAGTTTAGAGGAGCCAACGGACACACGCAACCGAGCTTACCAAGTGTCAGTCGGAAGCGGCAGCGAAGGGGACTGCGTTGGCGTCGGCGGGAGAAGGAAGTGCGAGGATTTGAGGCGGCGAGGCGGGCTTCGGGATCAGCGGCTTGCCGAGATAGGTGTCCAGTAGATGCTTTGCCGAGGCCAGGCGCGCGGCGTTCTCCGCAGAATCAGCAAGCCCAGGAACGTGCAGCAGCACGGCGGCGGCGGTTTTTTCGACGCGAAATCCGTCGCAGCGTTCGATCTTGCACTTGCGTAGCCCGCGCGCCAGTCGAACGACTCCAGCCAGCGCTCGCAGGTTGGCCTGCTGGTCTTCGTGCAATCGGGCGAAGGCGCTGTCCGTCGTCGTTTTGGGTTCGGTGCCACGGTGGTAACGAACGGTCCAGGCCAGAAGCTCCCATTCTTTGTGCGTCCAGGACGGCGGGGCGGGCCGCTCGAGCAAGAAGCGCTGCGCGGCTTTCTTGGGGGGCTTGCCCGTCCTCTTGAGGCTGATGCCGCAGAGTCGAGCCGCTCCGCGCAACACGCGCCGCATGTCAGCGTCGTCAAATACCGGAGCAGTGTGCGCGCGGCCCAGCGCATCGAACAATGCCGCCGATAAGCGGGAAATGTGCGCGGCGCGGAGAGGATGCGCATCCGCGGCACGCGCGGTGGCGCGGAGGCGGGCAATCGCGGCTGCTTCGAGGCGCTTGCCATGCGGCAGGGCTTGTTGCCACTCGTTCCAGACGCTGTCCTTCCCAATGGCCAGCTCGCGATATTCCTGCAGCCGCGCGCTGCGCTGGCGCTCGATGGTGCGGTCCCACTCCGGCTGCAGCTCGGCGGTTTCGCCAGTAGCCTTCTGCTTGATAATCACGCGCAGCACGTCGAGATCGTGCACCTCACCCAGTATGTCCTGGAGATGCTTCAGATTTGCGCTCCACGCCTCGTACTGCTGTGGCAGCAGACTCTCCACGGAGTAGCGGAATTTCTTCAGTCCAATGCGAAGCCCGTGCCAGGCGGACGGCTTGTCGGCCCGCTGGGCTTTGGCGTGTAATTCCTTGGCTTCGTTCAGCCTTTCGATAGCGAGGCATTGCGCGGCGAGGCTGCCGGCGGGCACCAGGCGGATGCGCTTGCGCAGCTTGCGTTCCAAGCGTTGCCAGCTCTTCTCGTCAAACTTGCCGGCGAGGCGCAACGCTTCCTGCAGCAGCTTCGGTTCTCTCTCCTGGAAGAAATTATGAAGCGCGACGCGAAGCTTATCGTTTTCCGCGCCGTGTTCCCCTACCCACTCATCCATGATCTGTGTGTCGCGGAGCTCGCCGAGCTTGCGGAAGAGCTTCTTCGGCAAGCGGCGCATTTCGTGCCAGGATGGATCAGGGTCGACTTCCCTCATGACCGCTGCGACGGAGCGGCAGCGCCGGATGGCGACACGCAGATCATGGACGGCGTCTTTGTCGGGCGCAGTTTGCAGAGCGTCCAGTTCCTTGGGAACCCGCTGCATCCAATAAGTCAGACCCCGATGCTCCGGGGGGTTCCCGGGAAGGGGTGAAGCGGTAGCCATGTATGCCTCTTAAACCGTCCGGCACCGCGGTGGGAGGCGGCCCCTACCGAACGGAACCTGACAGCCTATCCCTCTGTATTGGCGGAGTCCAGTGGGGCTGTGGAAAACTTGGAATCCTGAACTCAGTTGATGGTGAACAGAATCGAATTGGAGTTGTTTGAGCCAGGATTGTTGATAGCCAAGGTCGCCGTAGCAGCTTTGCTCACATCTGACGCCTGGATCGCCGCGGTCAAGTGAGACGAGTCGACAAACGTGGTTGAGCGTTCCGCGCCATTCCACGTTAGGACCGCGCCCGGAACGAAATTGGACCCGGTGACCGTCAGGTTGAGATTGGCACTAGCCGCAGTCACACTGGAGGGTGATGCCGATACTAACCCTGGTGTGGGGTTGACAGTGCTCCACTCTGGGAGCACGAAAGGTCCACGCATCAAGAAAACCTGTCCTGAACCCGGCGCGCTGCTGCCGAAGGCTCCATTGTTGCTAGTGTGCCAGGCGAGCCCGTCCCTACCCCATCGGAGGAGGTCCATTCCCTGTATAGCCCCGGTGAACTGCTGCATGTTCAGCAAGACATATTTGTTGATGTCATAGGACTGCAGCACTGGATTGGCTGTGCCAGCAAGAGTCTCGCCAAGAAAGAAGACGCGGCCGAGGGCTGGATCCGCAGCAACACCAGTACCTTCGATGCTTTGGCCGCTCCCCTGTGCCGAGTTAACGGCGAACTGACCCAGCTGCGTTGGCGGGGTGGGCGACGGGTCGGCCAC
>Ga0307475_10001652_pt1 | contig 13299 bp, 14 predicted proteins | sample atmos_gasesECM1C_FD_203317 | JGI IMG/M metagenome (GOLD analysis project Ga0307475, IMG submission 203317) | Hardwood forest soil microbial communities from Morgan-Monroe State Forest, Indiana, United States - atmos_gasesECM1C_515 | ecosystem: Environmental > Terrestrial > Soil > Temperate... | reverse complement strand
CGACCGAGAAGAACTTTATCGGTGGATTGCGCAATATTTTCCGGGGGCCCAACTACTGGAATACCGACTTCACGGCTCAAAAACAGACGAAAATTCCCCGCTGGGAAAAGGGTCAACTCGGGCTGGCCTTCCAGTTTTTCAATCTGTTCAACCACCCGAATTTCAATCTCCCGAACAACAATCTAACTGGAGCGCTCGGATCGATCGCTTCAGCTGTAAGTGAGCCGACCAGCATTCTCGGTTCGGGACTTGGCGGAGATGCCTCAGTCCGGATCATACAGGTGAAAACATCTCTGACGTTTTAGTCCCCGCACGGAACTGCGGCCCGCCGCTCCCGCCCGGGCCGCAGCATGCGATGGTCACCACAGCGCCAATTTCAGGACCTTCGTTTCGCAGAATTCAAACCAATGCAGCCCCACAAAGTAAGTTTGAAAGATCATAAGACTCTCTGTACCGGCACTACTGCGTTCTATTTTGAGAAACTCGACGGCCTTTGCCAATTTCACTCTCGTTACTCCGTCTGGGTTGGGCATCAAACTGGCCCCCTGGTTGGTGGTCCTGCTCCAAGAACTCGGGACCTACCGGACCTGGCACGCAGCGCCGCGGTCACACTGAAAATGTTCACACGGTGTGGATTCCTTTTGGTGTGGCGGGTTCTACTACACATGGGATTGGTGGGCTTATTTGCTCAAACTGCTGCGGCGCAATCGTCCGTAATTGATGGTCCGGACGCGAATCCCGGTCGTCCCACGGTTTCGACTCCAGCGACGCTGACACCGGCCGGCTACGTCCAGTTTGAAACTGGAGTGCTTGGCGCGACTTCGTCTCCCGAGTTCGCAACTCGATATGGGTTCAATGAAATCATAAAGCTCTCCATCGCCCCCCGCTTGGAGCTTTTTGCCTCCACGGAACCCGCAGTCCATTTCAACACTGGTGGAAACACAGCGAATGGGGTGGGCGAGGTCTTTCTGGGCGCTCAGGCAGTGATTGTTCCCGGAGAAGGCGCCAAGCCGACTTTATCGGCGAGCTACTCCTACCGCTCGTACGACGGGGGCGCACCTGACTTGGATTTCGGCAGTCCGACGAATTCCTTCTTGCTCTTGGTCAGTGGCGATGTGAAGGGCTTTCATTACGATACGAACGCAATCTTCAACGAGATTGTCCAGAGACAGAAGCGCAGGCTTCAATTTGGCCAGACGCTTTCTATCAGCCATCCACTTGCCCGAAGGTTCACGGTTTCAGGAGAGATTTGGCGTTTCACGCAGCCGTTCCTAAGAAGCTACGCAGTAGGAAATCTTTGGGCCCTAAGTTACGCGCCGCAGAAAAACTTGGTCCTCGACGCAGGATTCGAGAAGGGGTTGACGAGCACATCCACTCGATGGGAAGTCTTCGCAGGTTTCACTTACTTGCTTCCCCGCAGGCTTTGGCGGCCTTGAAACGATGAATCAACCTTCCGTTCGCGCCAACGGCAGGTTCCGGCCCGGCGGCATTCGCGGCTGTTATCCGCAAGGTCGGCATCCTAAAAAATGGGCAGCTCTCCGGGAGTTCTGACCGCAATCAGAGCGTGCTTGCGCGTCTTTGAAGGCCTTGATCTGCGAGGAGTTTTCGCGAATCTGAAAACCGACTGATCTGTTTGCGTCAAATGAATTGGATGGAATATTTTAGCCTTCCTCACTGTCTTTAATTGCGGACAAGGGCTCAACGTAAACGTTTCACACCGCGATGTGCACCGCACTTCCCCAGCAGCAGCGCATCGACGCGTTTCCGGGTCCGATGAAAGTCGTGAACCTTCACTGTATGGAGGCCAGGCGGTTTGCACTTCGATAGAAGGAGAGTCGATCGTGATAGAAAAGGGAAGTTTGTCTCGAACTGTATTATGCGTCGCGCTATTCGGAACTCTCGCTTGGACAGCGCCGACCCACCTAAAGAACAGCGCTCCTGTGGCGGACGAGAAGGCCGTTGTGCTCGAAATCAAAATCGACAAATTCAATTTCATGCCCCACGACACCATCGTAGCCGTGGGCACGACGGTCACCTGGATCAACCGTGATGATCGTCCGCATACAGTCGTGAGCACCAACGGGAAGTTCAAGTCGAAGGCGCTCGAGACGGACGACAAGTTTTCGTTCACCTTCCTCGAACCGGGGACTTATGAGTACTCTTGCTGGCTCCATCCGAAAATAATGGCAAATGTGACGGTCGAGTGGAGCGATCATGTTGAATGAGACGCCCCCGATACAAGAGGCGGGGGCAGGGGCAGATCGATACGCGGAAACTACGGTTATTCCCGGCGCTACGCCCAGAGATTCATCCAGCGCGACTCTATAGCGCACCGGGCATTCACGTTTTTCGCGGGGATTAAAACAGCTGTAAGAGTAAGTGAGGAGAGCAAAATCATGGGTGCCGGACGAACGTGGCAAATTGTGGCCGCGATGCTGGTAAGCGCGAATTCGCTCGCCGCGCAAACCGACCCATGTCTTCACCGCTCTGTCGCCGTCAATGTGTTCGACAGTCAGGGCGAGACGGTTCCGGGCCTAGCTGCGGAGAATTTTCAAGCTTCGCTCCGCCACGAGCCAATCAAGATTCTCTCGGTGATGCAAAGCAGCGCGCCGCGAGTGGTTATCGTGCTGGACGCCAGCGACACCATGCTCGGCGAAAAGTCTGAATGGGAGTTTTCCATCGATTCGGCGAAGCAGTTGAGCGACGCGCTTCCTAGGGCTGCATCGCTTGGGCTGATCGTATTCTCAGGCGACATCGAAAAAACCATTTCGCTTACAAATGACCGCCAGGCGATTGCGGCCGAACTCGACAGTCTCAAGGCGGACCGCCACGCCATCGCAACGGGAAGTCGAAAGACTGCACTTTGGGACGCGATGGGCCAAGCCCTGTCGCTCTTCGGTTTGCCGGAGGCAGGCGACGCACTCTATGTGATTTCGGACGGGTTGGACAAAACGCGGCGCCTCCAACTAAGAAACTTCGAGCACTCCATCGGCGCCGTCAGGATTTTCGCTTTGGTGACGGACCCGTATCCGAACGCGGCGCCGGCTTCAGGGATAGGCGAGGAACTCTTGCATCTCGCGGCAGATTCCGGGGGATCTACGTTGATTGTTTCCACAGAACATAGCGTGGAAAGGGATGATCCGGTATTTGCGCCATTTGAGCCTCGCCCCTACTTCAGCAGGGTTCTGACGGGCAGCCAGATCGGTAGCGCAAAAGAGATGCAGTTCCGGCAAATCGAATCTTTTTATGAAGTGGATGTTCAGCTACCGGGCCGACTGGAAAAAACGAGCAAGTGGAGCGTGAAAGCCACAGTCAGGACCGACTCAAGCGGGCACGGCCTGAACCTCATGTACCCAAAACAGCTCAGGGCGTGCGAGATTGCGAATCCGTCTACCCAGACGGCCCCGTGAGCTGTAGGCAGCGACCGCGTTCGCCGAACGACTTACTGCCCTCGGTCGCTCACCGCGCCACAACCTTGCCGGTCATTTTCGGGTGAATCGAGCAGAAGTAAGGGTAGGTCCCAGCCTTGGTAAATGTGTGAGAAAACTTCTCGTCAGTGTCCAGCACCTTGGACTTGAACACTTTGTCGGTGCTGACAACCGTATGAGGAATGTTGTCTTGGTTTGTCCAGGTAACCGTCGTTCCTACAGCCACCGTCAGCGTCGTCGGCGCAAGGCTGAAATTATCAATTTTCACTTCCGCACTTGCCCGCGCAGGTCCCTGATGATTCGCTGTGGCGCCCGGTGATCCGGCCAACAGCAGAGCCATCGGGATCGTCACCGCCACCCAAAGTGCAATACAAAGACACCTCCCGATCATCTTTAGCTCCTCTTCGGACTTCGTTAGAATTGATTTCCTCACTTGGACCGGATCTTTTCTGCTTTGTCAAAACGCTCAGTCCGCAACTGCGAAGGTGTGTTGACCCTGGGCGTAATGCACATCCGTCATTCCTAGGCTCCTACTTCTTTCTCATTCCATTCTGCGTCTGCCATTGGTTGGCGGCGCGGGATGGATGGGGGTGCCCGCGCCACCGTTGGACGTGCTTTCGTTCGTCTAGACTGCCGCGGCCCCTGTCTTATTCCAACTCCATCCGCTTTCTTGTCTCTGTTTGTGCGTCCGTCACAAATGGCGAGGGCTATCAAGCCGAAGTTGCCGCGGAAATTATCGATGCCCATCTTCGTTCGCTGCGGCTACGAACGCACAAATCTAAATATCAAATTTTCTGGTTCAACGAGAGAGGCCGACACGGCGCAAAAGGCCTTGAAAGCGCCGGTCGGAGCGAAGAGGGTCGTAACCCGGTCGCAGCAGGACGCCCGGGTTGAATCGCTGTTCATAGGCCTTTTCGAGCCAAGCCATGGCTTGATCGGTGTCTCCGAGGGATGCATAGATCGCGGCAATCTCGGAAGCATCCGAATAACCTGGGCTGGAGCGCCTCTTCAGATCGCTCAGCAGCTCTACCGCTTCGTTCCGCTTGCCGGATGCCACGTAGGCGCGAGCAAGGTTCGCCGTGGTTGTCGGGCTACCGCCGGAAAGCTGGACCGCTTTTTGGAATTCTTGGACCGCTTCTTCTGGCATCTTCTTTTGGAGGTACGCCTGGGCGAGTTGATTGTGCGCGAGAGCAAAATTGGGATCCATTTCGATGGTCTTGCGGCTCTGACGTATCGATTCGTCGTAAGAATGAGCGATGACAAGAAGCTCCGCTAAATCGGCATTGATGATTAGAGATAGCGGATCCAGGTTTTCCGCCTTTCTCATTTCCGCGATCGCTTGCTCATACCGGCCCGATAGACTCAAATGCCAGGCATACCAATGGTGGGCGGTTGCGTAGCCAGGGTTCAATTCGATGGCCCGCCTGAATTCCTTTCCGGCAGAGTCCAAATCCCAGTCGAAGGCATCCAGGCAGAATGCAAGCGAGTTGTGAGCTTCGCCGAGCATGTTGTCCAATTCCAGAGCTTTGATCGCCGCGGTCTTCGCTTTAGGCAATGCCTCCTTGGGGGTCATCACCGCATACTGCCAGTCTCCCAATAGTGAATACGTGTCCGCCAGGCCAGAATAAGCTTTGGCATATTTCGAGTCTTCTTCAATCGCCTGATTGAAATAAGCAAGGGCCACCTTCAAACCATCAGCCGTTCGCTTATTCCAGAAGTAGCGCCCTTTGAGGTAGGACTCGTAAGCGTCGGGATCAACAACCCCTATCTTTTTGAGCGCAGCCTGTTCCTGTGGATTCAATTCGATCCGAATTTGATCGGCAATGGCTGTGGCCACCTTATTCTGGAGCGACAACGTATCGCGAAATTCACCCTCATAGCTCTGGGACCATAAGTGCTTGTCCGAAGAGGCTTCGATCAATTGTGCGGTGATGCGCACTCGGTCGCCGGAACGAAGCACGGTGCCTTCCACCACTGCGTCCACGTTCAGCTCGCGAGCGATCTGCGGCAGAGGCTTGCGCACGTGCTTATAAGCCATCACTGAGGTACGCGAGATCACACGGAGCGTGCTGATCTGGCCGAGGTCCGAAATCAACTCGTCGGTCATTCCGTCAGCGAAGTAGTCCTGCGAAGCGTCGTTTGAGAGGCTTTCCAACGGAAGAACAGCCAACGAACGAATGACAGATGCCCGACGGTTCCAGGAATGCAGCTTCCAAGTGGCGAAAGCGACCGCCAGCACGAGCAGAGCGAACACGGATATCTTCCACGCAAGTGACGGCAGACGATGCCTGAGCCTTGCGAGTTTGCCAGAGAGATCCTGGCGATCACGAGCTCCCGCCGCAGGAAGCGGATGAGTTGCGAGGTCCGGGCTGCGAACGGGACTCCCATCAGCAGCTTTGACGTCTGCGAGGAAGCGGTAGCCACGCCGAGCAACCGTTTCGACAAAGCGGGGACTCTCGGCCGAGTCGCCGAGAGCCTCGCGGATTTTGTTGACTGCTTTGTTGAGCCCGTGGTCGAAATCGACGAAAGTGTCTGCGGGCCAGAGTCTTTTCTGAAGTTCCTCCCGAGTTACAACCTCGCGGTGGTGCGCAACCAGCATCGACAGGACCTGGAAGGGCTGCTCCTGAAGCCGAACTCGTAAGCCATGCTTGCGCAGCTCGCCGGCGCGAAGGTCCAGTTCAAAGACTCCAAAACGGAGGTACCGGCGAAGCTGATCCTCTTCTGGCATGGCGAGATGAACCGCAGTGAAATGGAAGTGTACCACCGGGCGGACTTCACCGGAATATAAGGCGGGGACATTTTCCTATAAGCCTTCTATTGAGTGATAGTTATCTGGGGAGGCGCATTTCAGCGGAAAGGAACCGCCCGTCCATTGCAGCGATTTCAGGTGCGAACCATAGTGAGGTCCTCAAGCGCACGGGTGAGACGCTCTACCGCTCGCTGGGAGGCTTCAATGCTCCAGCACAACGATCTTCCCAATTTTGAGGAGGCTGTCTTACCGCATCTTGACGCCGCGTATAACCTCGCGCGCTGGCTGACGCGCAACGAGCAGGACGCACAGGATGCTGTTCAGGAAGCATACTTGCGCGCTTTCCGATTCTTTTCCGGCTTCCGCGGCGGGGACGCGCGAGCATGGGTCATGAAAATTGTCCGTAACACTTGCTATACCTGGATGCACGTAAACGGTCCGCTAAAAGACGCCGCCGAATTTGACGAAAATCTTTCCTCTCCTGATCCCCGGTCCCTCAATCCAGAACAGATTGCGCTCCAAAACCACGAAGGCGCTGTCGTGCGAAAGGCGTTGGAGGAGCTCCCACGGAATTTTCGTGAGGTCCTCGTTCTGCGGGAAATCGAGGGCATGTCCTACAGAGAGATCGCGGATGTTACCGGCATGCCCGCTGGCACCGTGATGTCGAGCCTCTCTCGCGCGCGCGACCGTCTTCGTCAAGCTCTAAGCTCTGACGGGCCCTACGAGCGGAAATGCGATGCAGTGAACACATGAACAAGTGGGCGTGGATTATCGTCATGGATAGTCAATGACGGGCGAATCTCAATGGTTGGCCGGCCATTCTCTCGGGAATAAAAGCTCTCCCCTCCCGGTCATTCAAGTGAGCAGTCACGCAGAGCATACGTGGCGACACCGGGTCGCGCCCGCCTAGCGTGCAGCGGAAGGAGTAGACGAATAGAAGCCTATGCCACCCCGCAAAGTAAGTTTGAAAGCTCATAAACCTCTCTGTGCCGGCACCACCGCGTTTTATTTTGAGAAACCCGAGGCCTTCGCATTCGAGGCCGGTCAGTTCGCGAATTTCACTCTCCTGGCCTTGCAGGACTCGGATCTAAAGGGGAACACTCGCGTTCTCTCCCTTGCCAGCGCCCCGTATGAACGAAATCTGATGGTGGCCATGCGCGTTCGCGCCACCGCTTTCAAACGCACTCTCAATTCCTTGCCGCTCGGCGCCGAGCTTCTTCTCCAGGGCCCCTACGGTTCGATGACTCTCCCGCGAAACAACACGCGCCCCGCGGTCTTCCTGGCCGGAGGCATCGGCATCACGCCCTTCCGCAGCCTGATCTGGAACGCAGCCGAATCGCTCTCCCCATGCAGAATTTTCCTTTTTTATTCTGTTCGCGTTCCTGAGGAAGCTGCCTTCCTCGAAGAGCTTCAGGAAATGGAGCGCTACAACGGACGCTACAAATTCGTTTGCACGGTCACACAACCGGATATGACGCGAACACCCTGGCTGGGAGAGACGGGACGAATCTCCATCGAGATGCTGTCCAAATCGATTCCGGACCTGAGCGTTCCGATCTACTACATTGCTGGCCCGCCCGCCATGGTTACTGGTGTCCGTGAGATGCTCATTGGCGCAGGGATCGCCGAGGAAGACATCCGCGCTGAGGAATTCTCCGGATACGAATAACTTTTGCGTCGATCGCGCGCAGTTGCAAACTCTTCCATCGAAATATCTTCGCGAATGTTCCTGCCTGATGTTCCGGTCCGATGTCGAATCCGATTCCGGATGAATTTAACGGGGCGTCTCTCTGAGAGTTCGGCGTCCAAGCAGCTAACTATGCGAACACTTGGAATAACGCAGTTGGAATAACAACGTTGAGCGGGCGGTCTTAAGAGATGAACGAGCATGAGCATGAAAGGAGGAAAAAAATGAAATCAGTTCTGAACTCAATCACACGAAACCACGCCACCCTTGTTCTGGCGCTTGTCGTATCTTTCGTGGCCATCTCCCCCAGTGCTGGTGCGAGGAATCGAGCGGTCAAGCCCGCCCCACAACCGGCGACCGTGATCGCGCACTTGCCGCTAGGCGGAGCCTCCGCGAGCGAAATGTTTTTGCTGGAGCAGCGCGGCACTCAGTATCTGTATCTCGGGCAAACCTCGAACGACGGTGTGGCGATCGTTGACGTTACAAAGCCGAACCAGCCCAGTTTCGTCAAGCGCATAGCCTGGCCAAATGAGGGTTCCAGCGGGAGATTGCAGATAATCAGCGGCGGACTCGCTCTCGCCGAAGCGCCCGACCCGGCGGCCGAAACAGTGTCTCGTACTGGGACTCTAACGGTCCTCGACCTGAGCGACCCAACGAATCCGCGGACAATCCTGAGTTTCTCTGGCGTAACGAGCACTCTCGCGGATGACGGGCGCAACCTGATTTACATCACGAACAGCGACGGGCTGTGGATCGTGAAGCACCTTCCCGAGCAGGCGATCGCGGCGGAGCGGCATGGGTGTCTCTCGGAAGATGCGTTTGACGAATTTGCAAGCTGTCAGTAACCCATGAACCCGCTGGGCAGGCGAGGAACCGAGCGCCGTACCTGAAGCAAGCAACTTGAATAAGGAACACGATTCGAAATTCAAGGAGCAAACTACAATGAAAGAAAATGCGAACGACCAACTGTCGAAGATTCTTCGCCGGGCGGCCCTTGCGATGGTTGCAATCGGAATCGCCGGCCCCATCCGTTCACGCCAACCCAAAATCAAGCAAAGTGGCAAACACGCCTGAGAATGTCGTTGCCCATGTCGAGCTTTCCGGCGGTCCTGTGACTCGAATGCTGCTGGTTAAGAACAGAGGCAAAGAATATCTTTTGCTCGGCGTCGATTCGTCCTCAAGCGTCGCGCTACTCGACGTCAGTAAGCCAAATCAGGGCAAATGGATGACGCTGACGAGTCCTACGTCGATCCGGATCAAATCTATCAGGGGGGAGGCTAGACATCCTCTCGTATGTTTTTGAACAGAGGGTCTCGGCTTCACTAGTGAGGCCGAGACCCTTTGCATTTTTATATCTTTAACGTGTGCCGCAGAAGAGATGTGCGAAGGAATCAAAACCCCAGGGTTCGAAGCTATCGCGGCGGCCAAGAATAAAATCTAGGAAGAACTGCGTGAAGAGGCGTTCAGCTTTTTGCGTAAGTGTACTTCAGTGCCGCCATTTTCATACCGAACTTCGTCCATGAACGTTTTCATCAGCAAGATTCCGCGGCCGTACTCCGCCTCGATATTCTCGCCTGCAGTTGGGTCGGCCACTTGTGCGGGATCGAAGCCTTCGCCTTCATCTCTGATGACGAATGAAATCTCCTTGCCGGCATGAAAAAGATATTGAATGTGAACCCGCTTCCCAGCGTCCTGCCGATTTCCGTGGAGGACGGCGTTGGCCAAGCTCTCAAAGAGCGATACCTCAACATCGTTTTGGTTGTCGCCGAAGACGCAGCCGGCGCTCTTTCCCAATTGCACAATCGCGTCGACACACGGCCCAATCGCTTCGACACGGCTCGGAATCGCCATTTCGCCGCTCAATGGAGTGAACTTCGACCGCGGCTCCTTCTGGTCATCTTTGTTCACGTTGTTATTCTTGTCCTGGGGGACAAGATACGGGCGCGCTTCTCGGCCACTTTAGTCTGCACCGCAGTCGCCCTGCGAACGCGGTCGCCCCAATACTCTCATTGGCGAACGTCGGTTGACAATAACCTAATCCCATAACCCGCGCGCATCTGGAGGCGTTCTCAAAACTTCGTGCTAACAGACGAAAGCACGCGCGAGTTAAAATTCACGAATGGCTCGACCTATTAAACGCCGGCAGGAGTGAAGGGGTGCGACGTGCGCAGACTTTTGCAAAGCGCGCACTATTTATCGCGATTATATTGCTGTGCGCGTTGTATGCCGGTGACTACCTCTGGCTGCGCTACAAAATGAACGGCGCGAATCCGACCGCGGCGCTGGGGGCAATCGAAGTCCGGCGTTACTGGGAGATTCCGAACAAGAGCGGAAAATTTGACTACAGCTTCGATCCGCCTGTCATGCAGACGTGCGTCCACTCGCTGTTTCCCCATCTTGGCTACAGCCCGTGCTGGTATGTAAACCGGCAGAGACTGCAGCGCGTCGCTCAACTCGACGCTTCCGCCATAGCACCGTTCAGCTAGCGTTAAATCCATCCGCGTTGCTTGCCACGCCGGTGAATTTCCGTGCGACCTCTCGCGGATGGCTCTTTTCACTCTTTCTTGTGAAGCCAAAATCGCTCTGGTATTCTCACCGGCGGAGGCATGGATGGCGCAGGCCAGCGTTCCACTGGAAAGTTTGCGCGATGGCGTAGCGCATTCCCGTGCCGAATCGGCCGCGGCAAAGATTCCATGGTTTGTGTGGTCCGGCTTGGTCGCCGTTTCGTCCATTGCGTTCGGGCTGTACTGGGATATTTCCTGGCACATGACCATCGGGCGGGACACTTTCTGGACGCCCGCGCATCTGGCCATACATTTTGGCGGCATTTTAGCGGCGTTTACGTGCACGTATTTGATATTTTCAACCACCTTTGGGCACGATCAAGCGGCTCGCGATGCTTCGGTAAACGTTTGGGGATTCCGCGGACCGGTCGGCGCGTTCCTCACAGCCTGGGGCGGAGTTACGATGGTCGCCTCAGCCCCGTTCGATAACTGGTGGCACAATTCCTTTGGCCTCGACGTGGAAATCCTCAGCCCGCCGCATTTTGTGTTGGGCTTGGGGATTCTCGCAGTGCAGATCGGCGTTCTCGTGCTTATCGTGGCGGAGAAAAATCGCGCAGCGGGCGCGCGGAGGTCGAAGCTCACCCGGCTTTTTCTGTATCTTTCCGGCCTCGGTTTGTTCCTGCACTCGATGCTGAAGTCCGAATACGCCGACGCGAACTTGATGCACAGCGCGGTTTTTTACCGCGCGGTCGCCATCGGTACTCCGACTGTGCTGGTTGCCTACGCGCGGGCCTCCGGACATAAATGGGGCGCGACGATTGTATCGTCGGTCTACACCGTGGTCATGCTGACCTTCCTCTGGACTTTTCCGCTATTTCCCGCGCAGCCGAAATTGGGCCCCGTGTACACAAACGTTACGCATATGGTGCCCATGGAATTTCCGCTCCTGCTGATCGTGCCCGCCTTCGTTCTGGATCTGGTGCTAAACCGGTTCTCGAATCGCGGCGCTTGGTTTCAAGCGCTTGTGGCCGGCACCGCCTTTCTGGCGGCGCTCGCCTTAGTCCAGTGGCCTTTTGGCAGTTTTTTGATTTCGCCGCTCGCGCGCAACGGAATCTTCGGCATGACCAACTTCGCCTACCAAGAGCCTATTTCGATGCACCAGCTCGCGTACAAGTTCCGGCTCGATTCGACGCGGTCTGTTTTCTGGCTGGGCATGGGCGCCGCATGGATCGCCGCTTTCCTTTCCACGCGGGTTGGCCTCGCATTCGGAAGTTGGTTTTTGCGGATTCGCCGCTAGCCCGCCGTGAAGATAAACCGCATCGCAGCGCTGCTCCTCTCGCTTCTCGCCGCCGGAACTTGCCTCGCACACGTCGGAAGCCCAGACGTGTATTACCAGGGCGATGCCGGGCCTTACAAGCTGGTCGTTTTGATTCGGACGCCGCAGATGATTCCCGGCGTCGCGGAAATTCAAATCCGCAGCAGCCAGCCCGGCGTGCGGCGGATCAAATTTGTGCCGGTCTACATCGTCGGCGAGGGTTCGAAGTATCCGCCTCCTCCTGATGTGCTCATGCCGTCGAAAGAAGATCCGCAATTCTTCTCGGGCAAACTGTGGCTCATGGCGTCCGGCTCGTGGGAGGTGCGAATCGAAGCGGAAGGAGACAAAGGCTCCGGCGCAATGGCTGTCCCCGTTCCAGCGGCTGCCCGCAACACGCTGCCTATGGAAAAGGGGCTAGGAGCAATACTATTCGGTCTAATGGCGTTGCTTGTCGCGGCGATGGTCTCGATTGTCGGCGCGGCCCGGCGCGAAGGACAGCTCGAGCCGGGCGTGCAGGCCGGCTCGCCCCAGAAGCGCGGCGCGCGCCTTGTGATGGCCGTCGCTTTTGTCGTCGTGGCCGGTATCCTGACGCTCGGCGGATTCTGGTGGAAAGCGGCAGCGGCCAGCCTCTCGGATAGAATGATTTACAAGCCGCCGCAGCTTTTCGTATCACTGCTTCCGGACGCCAGAATGACTCTCCGCATCGGCGAGTCGGCGTGGCATACCCGGCGTCCGGATACCGTCTCGACACGTCTGATCCCCGATCACGGACATTTGATGCATCTGTTTTTGATTCGCGTGCCCCTGATGGATCGTTTTTATCATTTGCATCCCCCCGAAGATCAGAGTGGCGCGTTCACGGACGAGCTGCCAGCCCTATCGGCGGGGCATTATCAGATTTTTGCGGATATCGTGCGCCAGTCGGGATTTCCGGACACGCTGGCCGCGGAACTCGATATGCCAGAAACTCCGGGTCATCCCCTCGCCGGTGACGACTCGGGCGTAAGTGCATCGTATTTGTCGCCGGATGCAAACGGCAATTTAGTTTCTCCACTCTCCGATGGCTCGCGCATGATTTGGGAGCGGGAAGCGGGTTCGCTTCCTTCGAACAAGCTGACCTGGTTTCGATTTCGCGTGGAAGATGCGGACGGAAATCCTGTCGAGAGTCTCGAGCCATACATGGGCATGGCTGGTCACGCAGAATTCGTGCGCTCGGATTTAACCGTGTTCGCACACCTGCACCCGGATGGGTCGGCGCCGATGGCGGCGGTAAGTCTGGCGGAAGCCAGCTTGGGCAAGAACTCGGGCGCCTCTTTCGCTTCAGGTGCGAACTCAATGCCTGGCATGGCGATGTCGGGAATGCCGGCGGAATCGAGGTTCGCCGAGGTTGCGTTTCCTTACGGGTTTCCCAAGCCGGGCCTCTATCGGATTTTCGTTCAAGTCAAGCGCAACGGGCAGATTCTGACGGGTATTTTCGACGCGCGCGCAGACTAGTCACACAGTATCGGCGCCACTGGAATTGTCTGTAAGACGGAATTAACCACTGCATTCATTTCTTTTTTCGCGGGCGGCGCGCCTTTGCTGGTCTCGACTGCGATGGAACATCCGTCGTCGCC